>Ga0233450_10000389_pt1 | contig 51678 bp, 40 predicted proteins | sample 011ome_30_FD_189956 | JGI IMG/M metagenome (GOLD analysis project Ga0233450, IMG submission 189956) | Coastal salt marsh microbial communities from the Groves Creek Marsh, Skidaway Island, Georgia - 011501CT (spades assembly) | ecosystem: Environmental > Aquatic > Marine > Intertidal zone >... | reverse complement strand
GCAGAAATCATCTGTAAATTCATCAGAAAGATGTAAAAATACATACGGTGTCATATTTTTGATTCGAGATGGTAATAATAATGATTGTGGATAAAATACATTAGAACTGGTGTCCGTAGCAAGTTTAAATTCAATATTATTTCTTATTGGATTTTTGACCCAATCTCTGTTAGCACTATTTATTATAATGGTTTTGAATTTTTTTTCTTCAACAGGTGGAATTGTAACAGATATTGGTTCGGTTTTATATACAATACTTGGTTGACTTGTTAACTCGGAATGAACGGGTTGGACAGGTTCAATTTGTTTCTCAATATTCTCTTCTGTAAAGTTTGGGATGATTTTCCTACGAAATTCAAGATCTTTTAACTTATTACTGATAGTTTCGTTGTCTAGAATTGATTCTTGGACAGTTTCGGTTAATCTCTGTGATTTTGGTGAAATATATTGTGTTTGATAGTTTTTATCTTGTTCATTTATATAATTCATAAAAAGTGTTTTGATTTTTCCCAAAGTTATATTATTTAATTCGTTCAATTTCAAATGTAAAAGTTTTTCATCGAAAATAACTTCTCGAAAAACGTTTTTGAGAAATTTTTCAAGAATATCGTCTGGTAATATATGATTATATTTGTCAGTAATCATGTTTTTACATGCTTTAAATATCACCGTTTTATTACTGGTTGAAATAAATTCTTCCATGCGTATTATATAATAATATTTATTAAAAAAATAAGGAAAATGACACGCTTTGTTTATCAAGCAGCGGTTACATTTTTGGCAGCAGCGGCAGCAGCAAGTTTTGCCGCACTAGGAGGGAAATGATGAGCAATTAGTCTTTGTAGGATGAAATATGTAACCTTTTCACCTTCTTTTACATTTAGGATTGATTTGAGTTTTTTATCAGGGAAAAATTCTCTACGGTTTTCAGGATTGTTAAGATTTTTCTCCTTAACATATTCGTTAATCTTTCTAGTGATATCGGTTCTTGAAAGTTCACAACCGTGTTCTACTCCAATGAAGTCACATAGTTCATTTGAAATTTTACAAGGTTTCGCAAAACCTGATGGTGATTTTTTTGCCTTATCTCTTTTCTTTTGAACTTTATCAATAATTTTTTTCTGTTTATCGAACTCTTTGATGAGAACTTTCATAGAAACTTGCATTGATTTAATGTGTGTGGATAGAGCAACCATTTTTTCGAGAATTTCAGAAAAGATCAGATCGCTGGTATTTTTTTCTTCAACCTTGTTTTCTGGTTCTTTAACAACAGGAGGCGCTACAGGAGTTGGTGCTACAGTAACTTGTTTTTTTGCTACTGCTGGTTTTTTAACTTTTTCTTCCGGAACATCTTTTGTTACTGTTGTAGTGGTGACTTTCTTCGCTGGCATTGTACTCTTTTATAATTCATATTATCCGTATAATCCTTATATCGTTTTATACAGAAACGACAAAATCCTTATCATTTCTGTACTGTCTTTTGTAGAAAGTCTATTCCATAATTTTTCATCAATATTTTTCAAAATAACATTCACAATAAATGATCCTTTACATATTCCTTTTCCCTTTATTTCTAAAAATTCTGTATGAAAGGGTGGAATATCGATATTTATAACTTTGTCATCAATATATAAAATCTCCTTGGTTGACCCTTGTAAATAATCGAGTAAATCAATTTCAACATTTGTTATTATGTCTAAATTACCTGTTTCTGAAATAAAATATTCAAATCCCTTTTTTTCAATTAATTTCATATTTATGATTATTTCATGTTCGACATTATCATCATCTACATACTGTCGAATTATTTCAGGAAACATTCCACAATAAATATCAATGAATAATGGTTCCTCTGATTTTGTCAATACTAGTCGAAGTTTTTTCTTCACATTTAAATATATGTCTTTCAAGGTAACGTGTAGTGTGAATGAATGAGTTTCAATATTATCAGATGATTGTTTTGGATTATAATATGATTTAGAATGTATATTACTTTTTTTGAAAATCGACGCTAGATCAGAGAAAACATCTTTGATAATTTCTTTTGTATCTTGACTATTTTTAAAAAATGTGCCCCATAGTTCCTTCCAATCTATTTCCTCATTATCAACTTCGTAATGTTGAGTTGACATAAGTTTTTTATATGCCAATGTTGCTTCTTTGAACTTTTCTATTCTTATTTGTTTTTCTGAATCGGAAATATTTTTGTCGAGTTTGTCTGGATGACACATGAGTGCAATGTTTCTATACGCTTTTTTTATATCATCAATTGATGCAGTGTGGTTTATTCCAAGTATTAAATATGGATTTTGTGACATGTTATATTATATAAAAATAGTAACGTTTATATAATGAATGGGAAAATGTTGGGACAAATTTCAAATACATTTTGGTACAATAATGAGTGATCATTCTTATTACAATAAAATGCTTGCGTTTTTACAAAATATGGAAATAAATGTATTGTTGTATGGAGCATATGGGTTTCCTACGGATTTGTTTATTGATGAAATTATGAAGAAAAAGTTTAATATAAATAAAATCATTAAGCAACAATGTTTTCTTAATAAAGATATTGTGTATATACATCATCCTTGTTTTTTAGAAATTGATTTATCTCACCCTTCGTGTAACAAAAATATAACTGCCATATTTAAATTTTTAACAAGTATTATTATAAACAAGAATATACATAATGATAAACATATGATTATCATAAAGCATATCGACGTCCTCAAAGCATTAGAGTTCAATAGTCTTCGTATTCTTCTTGAAAAGTATTCTCAAAATGCAATATTTTTATGTTCAACACATAAATTAGACAAGATTGATGTTCCTGTCAAAAGCAGATTAACATTAATTAGACTGCCTCTCTTTCAACATTCGGAAATAAAAGAAATTTTTGAAAACAAATTAGATGAAAAATTAAATAAATACCTTGAAAAAACCAAGACACGTGATATCATATACTCAATATTTATAAATGATATTTCCGAAAACGAAAGTGATATTCTTACTGAAGATTTTGTTATTTACAAGTTTCCTCCAATAAAAGAATTTGCTAGTTCTTTAAAAAAAACCAAAAATTTACAGACAATCAGAGAGTTTTCTTACAAATGTTTTCAATACAATATATCGATATCAGATATAACATGTGATTTGTTAAAACTTGTTTCAAACGACAAAAAAACGAAAATAATACAATGTTCTGCAGAAATTGAACATTGTTTAAAAATGACTAACAGAGGAAGAGAACCTATTTATATAGAGTCTTTGCTTTGTCAGGTATTTTTGTAACTTTGATCTATAGGGATACCTACAAAAGATGCAAAAAGTTTGTCATTTGATTCTTTTTGATAATTTACATCCTTTTGTAAATGAAAATACTTGAATATTTGTGAAAGATCAAAATAAGTATCTGTTTTGATAGTTGTATCATATACAATTGACAAATATAATTTTGAGCAACGATATTGGTTATTGAAAAATGACTCAAATAAAATTGATCCTCCAATTAGAAACATTGACTCTATTATGTTGTTGCCTTCACAATATTTCAATGCATCTTCTATACTGTTTACAAAAACAACATTAGGTGATGAAGATTTTTCTGTATCGTATCTTGTAACAACGATATTGATTCTTTTTGCTAATGGATTTGGAAGAAATTCAAAAGTTTTTCTACCCATTATAACAGCATTCATTTTTGAAGGATTTGCAACTTTGCATGTTATTTCTTTGAATTTTCTCATCTCTGATGGTATATGCCATGGAAGTACATTTTTATACCCAATACCACCGTCGAAAGTGCTAGCAAAAATTAAAGAAAGATTTTTCATAGTTTATTACAATATTGATGTGTCTTTATATGATTTGTCTGAGATAAAATCCAAAGAGTAATGTGATAAGAATAGAAATTAAATATGCCGAATATCTTACATTATTGACATATATGAATAAATAATGTAAAACTAGAAGGGCAAGAATTGACCAAAAGACAAAGTAAGCATATGCAAATTCCGATTGATATGTTACAGTATTCATAATATCACCATATTGTCTTTTAAAATCATCAGATGAGTTCAGTAATATATGAGAGTTATCAAAAAAATACTGTATGTATTCTTTATTTTCAATTTCCACTGTTGTATGTTTTATTAAATAATTATGAATTTTCTCATTTACAACGTCTATCAAAGAACTATAATATTTTGGCTTGATAGCACTTTCAATATCCGATACTATATTTGTCATTTTGTCAAATGCAATTTTATTGCTGCTTTCTAGATCTCCTCTGAATAAATCAATTTCATTCTTTATTTGTTTTATAAATTTTACAATAACATTATATTGTTTGTTTGAGTCTATAAGATCAGTAGATGGATAATCACTTATTAAGTTGTTAATATTTTTATAAGTCTGAATATCTCTTGTAATGTTGTTTAATTCTAATATTTGATTTCTTATAAGTTGAAAATCAATATCTGATTTTTTGTTATAAAGATCTTTGATATAAACTGTTTCTGATATTGCTTCAAAATCTGGTTTTGTTATGTTGATATATATGTTATCAAAATATTTTAAATAAAAAGGTGAAAATTGATCTAAAGTTAAATATTTCAAAACATCAACATTTTGTTCTGCATCATTCCGCAATTGATTGATTTTGTTTGTGTTGTATTCGTTTTCAAATGACGATATATTTGAATCCAAAATATCTTTAAACGATTTTTCATACAAATTCATTCTTTCGTCTGAAAATTCTTGATTATCTTCATATATATTTCCTGTAATAACAATCGCATTCAAAATTTTATAAACATTGTTGTATTTAAAAACTACGTTTTCTTGATTATATATTTTTGAATTAATGTTTTCAAAGTTTGCAGCAATGATAGAATTAACTATAGTATATACAATATATATGATAGCAATTGATACATAAACAAAAACATTCAATGAAATATTATATATGAAATGAGAACCAATAAATACTAGAAGAATAGCAGTATAAAATGATACAAATGTATAAAAACTGTTTTTATAATTATTTTGAATATCATGATAATTATCTTTGAAGAATTTCGACAGATTATACCTTATTGTTTCTGCTTCGAATTTCAAATTCACTTTAGTTGAACAAACAGCATCTTGTGTTTTTATAAAATCAATATACCATTTGAAATTAAATATAGTAATAAAGTTAATGAAGAACAAAACAATACAAATGATCAATGAAAGTACAATAATAATCATTTGTATTGCTTCAAAATCAACATTGTCCATAAATCTACTTTTACATTAGAGATTTAATTTGATGATGTTTTTGATATTTCTTGTGACGAAACTACATCTTTTGATGGTTTTTTATTAATATTTTTAAACCATTCGCCAGCAGATGGCGAAAAGAACATAATTACCTCACCATATATCATATCAACAAATTTTGCAACCGGGTGTAAAGTACTGTTATTTGAACTCTCGAGGATAAAGTAGTTGAACATAGCAACTAAAACCACAACTATTAAAAACAACATAAGTAAAAACATTCCGAAAACAAAAGATTTATTTTCAAAATTTACTTTTCTTGTCAACATTTCATCTATTTCAAAAATAATTTTTTCGACATCTCTTTTTAACTCTTTGACCTTTTTGTTTTCTAAATGAAATATATCAAGTTCATCAAATATATCATGGTCTAAACAACTTGGACCTGTCTTTTCGAGAAATAATGAATAAAATGTCATTGGTCTTTTTTCATTGTTAAACTCAAATGATTGATTTTCTTCTTCAACAAGTTTGGGGTTTTTCAAGAAATAATAAGCAACAAGTTCCTTGTTTTTATTTTGCGGTGGAATATTATCATATACTACGGAGTAAAGAATGTAAAACAATGTTTTGCATTTGGCTTCTTGATAATTTCCTTCATTCAGATCTTTCAATATAACCTGTCCGACTACAGTCCCCTCTTTTTTTACACCACCTGGAGATTTTTCTTTAAATAACTTGAAAAAATCCTTTTTAATGTAACCAGATCCAGATCTTAATTCATCTCTTATAAACTCATCGACACTATCTATATCTTTCTTCATTTCACCAAGAATACTTGATATATATTTTTCAAAGAACAATAGATAAAATCCATATACTGAAAAACTTACAACGACTCCCATGATAACTGGAAGATTAATGTAATCACTTGCCTTGTAATCAGCGGCATCTAATTGAAATGCACTTGATGTTAAAGTGAATAAAGTTGCTATTAACCATAAAATAAATATAAACATAAATATCACTATAATAGCAATATAACATGCTATCATGAAAAATATGGCATATTTGATGTATGATATAAAGAAATAGGATTCATTTGAATGTTTTGAAGAATATTCTAATAATTTATATTTGAATGTATCCTTGATTAAAATATCATCACTTGTCCAATCTGATATAATTGCAATTGGAAATATTATAATATTAAGAAGTGAAAATACTAATATTAAAAGAACAATAAGATATGTCAGCATTGGTACGACTGTAAATACCCCACCTAGCAATGTTTTTATCATTTTATTCACCTCAAGAATCTTTTTCTCTTTTTTAAACATGTTATTTTGTCCAATAAAGTTTTCTTTGTTATTGAAATCATCCTGTTTTTGAATATCTTTAGTGGTATTATTTGATAAAGAAGTATTAGATAACAAATTAGCGATTTTTGATTTATCAATTGTTTTTAATTTGTTTTTCATTTTATCGACAAAGGAGGTTTTTGATTTATTATTTGTTTGTAAAAAGGATTTCATTGATTGGGGATTGAAAGAATTCGTTTTTCCTTGTTGCATGCTTTGCTTTGCAGATGTGCTAATTGGAACTTTTGATGATGCCTTTAATAGTGCTGGTACTGATCTAAGTGCAACAGCGGCCATTATTCTCTATTCTTAAAAAATACAAAAAAAGATTAAGAACCCATGAAAATCAAAGTGTAATAAGATATGCACAATATAAGTTCTGATAATATTGAAAGATGATAATATGGTATCATAATGTTTTTAACTTGTTTGATTTTTGAAAGTATACAATTAATTTCATGTTGTTCTTTTTTACAGTAGTCGATTATTCCCTGGACATATGGAGTTTCTGCACTGTCGTTTGTCATTTCAAATGCTTTCATTTCTGTAATAAATAGATCATTTGTAGTAGTGCTTATTGTTGGGAGTAATGATGAACGATATTGAAAGAATGATTTACCAATTTTATTATTAGTAAATTCTTCAAATCTGTTTATTTTCAAGTTCAATAATATACCATATGTAATTATTGAACTTGATATTTGCTTATGAATAAAGTCACCATTTTCTGATTTTAACTTTTTAAATTGACTTGATGAAATATTTTGTCTATCCTCTACATTACCAACTAAGTCAAGAATATACAATTGAAGGTTTTCAAGATCATTCGATGTAGTTAAAATAGGGTCTATTGAATTCAAATAATCTATATAGTCCATGTTGATATTTTCATAAACCTTTTTATCAAACTCGTCTCTTTTACCTCCAAAAACATTCATTGAATGTGTTCCAGAGGAATTGAAAAATAGTGTCATTAAAGCAATGAAAATACTACCTCCGAGTAAAACATATACATCCATTTTTTGTTTAGTGAAGAATTTTGTATTTTTATTCACATACGAAGATGATGTCAAATATATTAAAGCAATTGAATAAAAAGTGCAGAAAATAATAAGAAACATAACAAAGTCATTGATGTAAGCAATATTAAAAATATTATATAGTTCTGACACCTCTATAAAGGATATATCGTCACCATAAAATGGTTTGTTTTTAAATAGTTGTTTAAAACTAATTATTTTAGTCAAATACCACAAACTCAATACAAGAAATGGAATACCTAATAAAATTGGATTACAAACGATGCTGATCAAAATTAAAAGGAATACATAGAAAAATGAACCATTTTCCAATGGGTCAACATCTATTCCCTTTCCAATATTACCGGGATCTTTTGCTGGATTTAAAATAATTAATTCTTCTTTTTCTGTGGGTATCATTGAATTTAATTTTGTTCGAATCGCTCGAATCGTATCTAAAAATATATCTATTGATGATTTATTTGATCCTCCAAGTTTTTTCTTGGACATTCTTATTTTATATCTATATTTTTTACTATTTTTTTGATTTCATTTGTAGACGTAACTTTTCCAAAATTTCATCAATGTATGTCAAGTATGACATGAATCTTTTATATTCTTCCGAATCTGAAGGTTTTGTATTATCTTGAAGATGTGAAAGAATAAGATTGTAGATATTTTGAATAGACATTTGCATTTCTTTTATTTTGTTTTTAAGATCATCGATATTATTTTCGTCTTTTTGTATTATGTCTTTCTTTAGTTCATTAATATTCATAATTTTTTATTCTATTTATTATCATCAAAAATATTTTCAATTTAAAGTATCCTAATTATCACCTTAACGATTTAATATTTTTAATTTTCTAGAAGTTTTATTAATGCGATCCTCTGAACCTATATCAATATGTGCACCGAAAACTTCCTTCTCTAATAAATTTAGTTTGTCTTCTTTTTGTTGATCAGGTTGTGGTAACTTTTTATCCCACAATATTGTCGTCCCGTACAAAAGTTTAAATCTCATGAATTTGAAATCTAAATAATAGGTATGCAAACTTTTTATAATTTGTTGTGATAATGGTTTATTATCTCTTTTAAATATCAAATAGTTTAAAAAGAGTTCTGCTATATCGTTTATCAAACTTTTATAATTCTCGATTTCTTTATCGAGGTTTGACAAAGATGACATTGTATCTACTACTATATAAGGACAATTGAAAATAATCAATTACTACCAAAATGAATTTTCCTATTTTACAAAAGGAAATTGTGAATTTTCTTATCAATATAGATAAAGTTATATTATATATGTTTCAAAGTTCAATAAAGTCAGAAAAAGGATATACTCAACTTTTTAAAGTTTTACAATCGACATGTTATAAAATAGAAGAAATATATTGTCGATATTTTTTGATTCCTGGTATTACAAACTAGGGTCATAGAGTATATTTTCTAATTCCGAAATATTACAAACAACATTTTTCTTCAAAATTTTATTGATTTTCCCCGAAAGATTTGATATATTTGACATTTTTTTGAATACATTTGTTTTAGTTGTCCGAGAAAACCACGAACATTTCCCTCTTTTAATGTACTGTTTTATCTTTGAATAATCATCTTCCGATATTTCATTTTCCACTACCTTTTGTATTTTATCTTCCATGTTTTCAACATCGACAATTATACCTTTGGAACTTTGTTTATATCCTTTGATTTTTATCATACCATTGTGTTCTTTGTCATGACAAGATTTACATAAAGGAATCAAATTATTAATATTATTTTTATGAAAGGTTTCAAAATATCCATCTGTGTTACTTTGACACTGATACATGATATGATGCGTATCTTCGGCACGAGCATGACATATTTTACATTCTGACATAAAAAGTTCATTATTATATCTTGATCGTTCAAGTGAAACCAACATATTTCCATATCCTTGAATCTGTTTTCTTACCATTTCTGCTGTTTTCATAAAATCAGAAGGAAGATCAAGTGATTTACATACTTCAATACCGTATGTAGACAGTCCTTTTCCTTCTTTTAATTTCCTCTCGTAAATTATATTGTTTTTATCGTCAATTGTAATATGAATGTGACAAACTCTGATATAATCATAAATATGTTTTTTTACAATCTCTACGTCTGTTAATTCGTGTAGATGAGTAGCAAATACAAAAGATGTTTTCTTTTTCACCATAGTATCCAGTGCTGCAGCAACTATTGCCAATGCAGAAGTTGCTTCTGTGCCACTACATACTTCGTCACCAAGTACTAGACTGTATTTGTCACATCTTTGAAGAATATTACGAAGTTCAGTCATTTCTACGGTAAAACTAGACATACCTTTAAAAATATTATCTGCTCCCGAAATTCTTGTAAAAATATGCCTGTATGGATAATATTCAAAATGTGTAGCAGGAACATACATTCCACATTGCGCCATTATGATATTTAAACCAATTGACTTCATAAAACTACTCTTACCAGAAGCATTTATTCCATATAAAAGGATTCCATTTTCATTTTCAGAAGATATTGTAATATCATTACCAATATAGTGTGTACTATTATTCAATCTCTCTACTATGGGATGTCTCATATTTTTTGCAGATACGAATGATGAATCGTGTTGTTTGATCGAAGGTTTGTAATACCTATATTCAAAAGCATTACGTGCATTACAACAAGTGATATCTATTTCAGATATGATAGAAATCAACTTATTTAGATTATTTTCGTGTTTGTTGATGAAAACCGAAACAAATGATTGATATAATGTTTGAACATCTCTTGAGAGTTGAAGTTGTATATCTTCCATTTTGTTTGAAGCATTTGTAATGTCAACATTAGTAATTTTTAAATTACTAGCAACCGATTGACTTTTGATTTGAAATTTTTCTAGAAATGAAGTTTTTGACTGTAATTTAGCAGTATCAAATCTTTTTTTCGTAATTGATAGGAAAAAACCGTCTTTTTCAGAAAAGTCTATTTTGCACAACGTTGAATCACCAGAACCAATTTCATTAATTTGTTTATTTATGTTGTCAATAATTTTATACGAATTATCAAATTCATCTGTCAATTCATCCAGATTATTGAAAACTCCTTTATGAAAAATATTACCTTTAATGTCGTTCAAATTATATTTACTTGCATTCGTTAAATCCAACATTGTAATGTAATCATTCATTATCTCCGTACAAATAGTTTCAGTGTCATAAGAACAAATTGGACTATCTGATAGTATTTTCAAAACACACAGTATATTTTCCAAAGATGTATGAAATCCACACCAATCTTGAGGGTGAAATTTATTAATGATCATTTTTCGTTTCATTCTTTCAATATCAAGCACTTTTGAAAGATGATTTGTAATTTCCTTGAACAAATTATTTTGAAGCACATATTCAATATCATTATACTTCTTATTTAGTGTTTTTTCATCTATGATTGGTTTTAGAAATTGTTCTTTAAAAAACCTTGAACCAAAAGACGTTGAGCATCTGTTGAGTATATACAATAATGAAGTGTCTGTATTGTTTAACTCGATGAGATTTAGTTGTGTAGCACTGTTATATTCGATATTCATAAATTTTTCATTGTTCAAAATATAGGGTTTATTTAATTTCTTGATTATATCGACATTGTGTTCATATGCAAATTGAATCAAACAGCATAAAGAAATTCTACAAAAGTAAAGATTTTCAAGATTAAGAGATTCGGTAACAGAAAGATTATGTTCTGATATAAATGCTTTGTTTAGAACAGACTTTTGATATGTAAGGTTTTTCATCTGAGATATGTACTCATAGGAATCCCATATATAATGAACCAATATTGACGAAATGTTGAGATTTTTGAGAAGAGTTTGTTTACATTTCTCATCATAGTTTGTTTCAGAAAGAATAACTATTTCTCTCGGATTATAAGATGATATAATTCTAAATACTTCATCATTTGTGAATTCTGGATCAGAATGAACAGTTCCTGTTTCGTATACAAAACATTTTCCAGTAGAAAGATCAATACCTGCAATTCCTACAACGGGAAGATCGTCGATGAATTCGAAATACAATACCATCATATAATTTGTGTTTTTATTCTCAACATTTATGTTCATACCAGGACTCAATATTTCAGTGATTTTTCTTTCTGGATTTGGTGGTTCTGAAACTTGTTCAACCAATACTATAGTGTAATTTGCATTCAGTAATATTGATGTAAACTTTTTGATAGTATATAGTGGAAATCCTGCCATAAGAGGATTAGACAAAGAAACTTCTTGAATATTTTTGTTCTTCTTTGAAACTTGTATATTACATAAATCAGCAACAGTGTATATCTCATTAGATGTATCGTCTGTTATGCTGTACAATTCGTAAAAACTTCCAACCTGCATAAGTATCAGACATTTTTGTCCATATTTTTCTTTATATTTATTTGAATACTCGATATAATCATCTATTATCATAATGGTGTTATATTATTCAATTTATACAATAAATAATATGACTGTAACTCTTAAGTATTATAATTTTATTTTATAGCAACATTATAGGAAGTTGCTCCTATGGAAAATACAGAAAAAACTGTAGATTTTCAAAAGCAAAATGAAGAAAAAAACGAAGACATTGGTAAGAAAATAGACGAAATTATGAAAGATGCAATAGAGGGATTACAAAAACTTTGGTTTGAAACATTTTTGAATTCTACAAAACAATTTGAAAGTAAAACATATAATCCTTATGACGAATAAATGCCTTGTATTATATTAAGGATATGCAGAATTTGCCTCCTGATATAGAAGAAGGCGTTCGTGAATTACCATCCTTAGACAATATCTTCTCGAAAAATAATCACGATACAGCCCCTGTGTTGTTAGGAAATAAAAAACAACAAGATGCAATCCTTGCATTATTACAAAGAATAACACATGATCGAAATAAAGTAAATGATATGATTTTTATAATGTCGGCGGCATATGATGAAATATACAAAAAATACAACATAATATCATTATTTGTTCTAGTTTTATCATCTGTTGTAACTCTTACAGAAGCGATAAGACTAAGTATGATGGAGTACATACATAAAAATGAAATAGAAAATACAAGAAATATCTCATTTATAATGAACATTTTGACATTATCTTTTGGAACAATAATAACTATTTTAAGCAGTATAATAAGATTTAGAAATTATAGAGAACTTTTGGAACAATTAAAAGATAATCTCACATTGTTAGTTAGTTACAGAGATAAATATAGTAAAAAATACTACTTGGTATTACAATGGACAGTCATAGATAGTATATCGAATGAAGAATTAAAAATACTTGATGAAAAAATTCAGAAATATGATGATGATATCAAATCTATAAATGTTATACAATTTATGAGAATATGTGATGTTATCAAATTTAACAGATACAAAGCATTTTTTGATGTAGAATTACAAAGAATAAATATGAAAAAAAATCTTGAAATTCAAAAAATAATCGAAAAAAGTCAAAATCAACTTCTGCGAAAAAAAGAAACAGGAATATTTAGAAATTTTATGAAAACACCTAATAGTTCTCCATTATCAGTGAAGGGTGCAATGTCTCCATTATCAGTAAAAGGTGCAACATCTCCATTCTCAGTAAAAGCATATAATGATAAAGATTCTATGTAATATACATTCTTATTTTTGTATTGGTAAAAATATTAATTAACTTTATCTTTTTTGTCTGACCACATTTTAGCAACAGATTTCATAACATCTTTTGCAGTCATTTCTGGATTATCTTTTTTAACAAGAATCATGTTTTCTTTCATGAAAATATTATATTCAGTAGGTGCTCTTGTTCCCTTTTCTTTCTTTTTGGTATTGTTTACTTTTTCGAACGAAGTTTGAAGAACTTCACAAAGTTCCTCAAATGTATATGTTTTTGTCATATCAAGATTCTTTTTGAAGTCATTGAGAATTTTAGCAGTAGTCATATTTTAGTTATCTATGTTACTATTCCCTTATGTATTTTTCATTTTTGCGAATATATGAATATATAAGAGTTGATAAAGAAGAATATTTATATGAGTGTTGTTTACTTAAATGACATATGGTGTTTGTATTTTCATGATCCATTTGACCACAACTGGGACATAAAAAGTTATAGGTTGTTATCTACAATTAGTAGTGTTGAAGAATTTGTAATGATTTATAATGTGTACAAGGATCTTTTTTCAAATGGTATGTTTTTTATAATGAGAGAACATATCCTTCCTCAATGGGAAGATGAAAATAATGAAAATGGTGGTTGTTTCTCTTTCAAATTGAATAAATCTAATTTGAATGATAATTTTTTTAATATTTGTAGCATGGTCCTTGGTGAAACTATTGGAAAAAATTCTACTTTTTCAGACAATATTAATGGAATTTCTATAAGTCCGAAAAAGAATTATCATATTTTACGTATTTGGTTGAAAAATAGTAAATACGCGTCTTCTGGAAACTATAATATTAAACCTCCGAAATATTCTACATTGATGTACAAGAACCATGCTGATGACCAAAAAGTGATATAAGAGTTAATTGATTAAAAATAATTACGCAGTACTGATGTCAATTATAATAAATTCTGATATAGAAACGTTATATGAAACATTTACGTCAAGAAATTTTATTTCGAAGATTTTTTCCATTGATAATAAGGAGAATATTAAAAAAAAACAGAATGGAAAACTAATGATTTTTCAAAGAGTATATACAAGTAAAGACATTCAAGAAGATAACGAAATAAAATTACCTGAAAATTTTGCTAATGTGCTTGGTAATAAAGCAATGGAGAATATTAATATTACATTTGAAACAACACATAATGTCATACATCAAGATGATAAATCATTTGTAGTCAAATATACATCGATTCTGAAAAAACCAGAATATATTTATGCTATTACAGGTGATTGTAAAATTGTGATATATGCATGTTTGTCAAAGAATCCAAAAGACGAAAAATTAGTAGTTGTGAATATTTTTAAGAAATTTGTCAATCTTCAAGAAGAATGTGATGATTCTCCTTACATATCATTTTTAACAAACGATGTTTTTTCAAATGTATTTGAGCAAACTAAAGGTGTTTGTATTCCTGAAAATATTACAAAACTTTCAGAAGCAATATTTGGAGCAACGATGTTTAATGAAATTGTTTTACCATTTGTGAATAATTTATTTGATGTTTCTCTTGATACAATTCACGATGTTTATGTTTCGAGGTTGATCAAGTTCTTTTCAAAAAAAAATATTGAAATTTATAAAAAGAAATAATTATTTTTTATTTTAAAATTCTTGTTGTGACAAGCATAATTTTATTTCTCCAAGAGAAGCAATTGTATATTTGAGAATTATTGGATACGAGTTTTTAAGATAAATTTCGACATTTGAGCACAAATTAGTACATTTTGTAAATATTGCAAGATATTTCAAACTAAAAACACCTTGAATAATTTCTTGAGCATTGTCGTCTGAATTTTTACAAATTGTTATATTATTAGACTTTTCTGTTCCTAAAATTGTTTCTTGTGTACAGAAATCACCATTGCAACTGAGAACAAGTTGATGAGCGACATTTCTTATTTCAATATACTCTGCTAGATTATGCATATCGCGTATTATTTTTTGTAGATACACGGAAGGCATTGTGATAATTGTATGAAAGTCAACAGGTGGAATGTCCAAGTTCAAAACATCTATATCCAAAGTTGATAATTTATAATTTGTTTCCACATTCTTTTCATTATTGATTATTTTAATTCCTAAACTATTTGGTTCGTCTTTCTTTACATATAATACCAAAAGATCATTTGTTCCGATTGTTTTGATCAACATATGTAATTTGAGCATACATATCCCAATGTATAATTTCTTCTCTGGTAAACTTTCATCAAAGAAGTATTCTTCAAACTTGTCTGCTTCCAATTTTAGATGAATTAATACTATATTTGTATTGTCCATCGCAACAATTTTAATTCCTGTACTGTCAACTTCTAAATTGACATCTGTCAATATATCTTTGAGTGCATCAACGACTTGTTTGAAAATAGGTGCCTGAATTGTTTTTATATTCATTAAATATTCTCCATCATCGTTTTTCATACTATCAATAGATATTCTTACTTTTTCGTCTTTAAATCAATTTATTTCTTTTTATTCATGAAATTGTTCATTTCTTCTTCGTAAGAATTACATATATTTCTGATATTTTCCCATTTTTTTTCATGTTTTGACGATTCTTTCTTGGGTTGTTCAGACATTTTCCAACATTCTGATAAAACATTTGCTATATCATTGTTAAATTCAATTAATAATTTTTCAACCTCTTCTTGTGTTGTACCATCTGGACACTGTTGCAGAATTGATTCAATATTCATATATCAAGAAGTTAATATTTTCTTTATATATTTTAAATTTTTCCATTCAATATTTGTCTCAAATATTCTCCAGCAATTTCATATGCCATTTTTTCATAAGGATGTTCTGATGACATATTATTTGATTCGACATCGCTTATATTTGAAGGGTTTTCTGAAGAGTATTTACAAAGATTTAAAATACCTTTTTTCTCATCATAATAAATTTTATCATTAATATCTGGATTGCTTCTCTTAAGTTTTAAGATTGATTGGGAAGTTTGGGTGAAAACTACAAATCCCATGTCATTTACAATACTATTCATTTTTGTTTTATTCATTCTCTGATATATATGTACTTTCTCATGAATCAAAATGTTAATAAGATCATGCTCATTTGCATTAAGATTGTTACCTGTCAAAAATATGATATCTTTCCGAGTATGAGGTAATCCATCTTCGTATTCAAAATGATTGATTTTAGATGTCAATGCAAATTTCCACGGCAATATTGATATCTCATTACAATCTAATTTATTCCATTTAAAATTCTTCAAAAAATGATCTGCTGACTTTGTACATTCAATAAGTTTCTTTTTTTCCGCGTCTTCAAATGACGAAGCGCATGCTGAAATTCTTTTCAGATATGAATCATGGTCTTGTGATTTTCTAGCAATTAAATCGTATTTTGTTAAATTTCTCACATATTTGTCTTCATCATTGATCAAAAATTGTCTAGTTTTTTCTTGATCTAAAAACACAATTTGTGTTTGATAATTACCCATGAGTGTATACAAAACAAAAAAGGAGAATATTGTACATATAAAGAATATTATGAAATACTTATTCATCTCTATACTTATTAATAATTAAAAGATTTTTTCTAAACGAACAATAATGAATTGACTATGAAAAGAAATAACATACAAATATGAACAAATACAACTGAATAATGTAATTTTGAATTCACAAAAGGTGTATATATTTCAGAAACGTTTTGATGAATAACAAAATACCATATATCTATGATAAATAACGCGATTATTATTGATGTGTTATTTTGAGGAAATCCCATTAATATGAAAGGAATAACATGTATACAAAAGTCCACAATGAAACACAAGACATATTTTAAATATGTGTTTTGTAATTCAATATTAAAAGAATCAAGCATTTCATCATATGCTTGAAAAATATCACCTGTTAACCAGAATGGAAATACCATGAGAAAAATTATCATTGACATAGAACTAATAACATCTTTCAGTATTTGTATCTTAAATATTTTATAAATAATTAACAAAGTAAGATTTATCACAGTTATCATAGAAAACAATCTTCTGATAAGATTTAAAACCATTCTTAATATATACAAATAAAATATGTATCTATTAAGAATGGTTTTTATCTCATATTTCATCTCATAACTGCTGTCGAATTCTAAATAGATATTATTTCAGAAAACCCCTCGTCTGTCGTAGGTTCTTGATACTTTTTCCTAAATACATAATATGTAATTTTAGGAATAACTTTTTGTCTTTTATTGTTTCGAAACATTGATTCTGTAATATCAGTTTTTAAAACGATGCATCTGATTGGTAATGAATATAAGTTTGCTAAGTTAACATATTCTTTTCTTTTTTCTATAGTTGGATTTGTTGCGTCAAATATTACCGAAAACCCTTTTTCAATATGCTTTTTAGCTTCAATAATCATTTTTTTAGAAGTGAGAAATTCATCACCACTTACTACTTTATATTTACTCTTATCGAATGAATTTGATACAGTTGATTTTCCACTACCAGGATATCCGACCATTACTATAATTTCAGTATTTTTGTTTTCTTTGACAACAATCTCATTTGTTTCATTCATAGAAAACAAATCATCAGGAGACAATATCTTTTTCAGTCCAATGTTTTCAGCAAAACGTTTGTCAATATCAGACCAATCACCCTGTCTACCAAGAGCATCACCAACAAAGAATGATTTATCAAAATCAATTTTTTTATCACCAACAATCATATCAAACATGATTCGTTTGGGTTTTTTGAATTCTTCTTCATATGCTACCGATATTATACTCGGTATTGGTAATGTTGATAATACATTTTTAATCTGATTTAGTTTCATTTCTGTTGATTTTGTTTGGTTTGATACAATAACAATACAGTAACCGTTTTTGTAATAATTCATCAGAATTTCGGGAACTTTTTTAGTTAACCACATCCAATCATCTACGTTTTTTGAAAATGTACCATTTGTTTTTGGTTTCACTAATGTCCAATCATAATCAAAAATAGCTATTTTTTGTCTTAATCTAAACTTTCCAACCTTCAATAAAATAGGGGGCATTGTAAGGTAGTTATTATATATAATGTCAATTTTTAATTTATATACATTTTAGCAAAAAAATTAAATATACAGTATATAATGTGTTAATGTGTTATCTCATCATATATTGTACAGCAGTCAGATCCAAATCAGAAATTCTTAAATATTCGTTTTTGTTATTTGGTAGAGGGCGTTTAATAATATAAGGCAATTTTCCCTCTTTCAATTCCCTTAAAGCAACACTTCTCAATTCCATATTCGATTTGATTTTAAGATCAGGTATATCAACAAATGATGGAGAACCAAGTGCAAGTTGATTTGTCCTCAGACTGATAACCTGATCAAATTCATACTTGGTCATAATTTTTTTTGAAATTTTTGGTTTATCAATGCTACTAATAACTTTATTATAATCGTCAAATGTATTTGACTTGTGCTTTAGCATCTTTATTGAATTCTATATTTAATAAACATCATTTTTTAGTTTTATATCAAATAGATTGATAATAATCTTCAACAAAAAGTTTAATAAGGTTCAATTTTTTCTCCAAAATGCTCTTTGCATAATCTGTGCGTATACGAGGAATGAGTAATGAAGTGCGTGTTTCCAGGTTTTCGATAATATTTTGTAAATTGTTATTTTTTTGGGTTATTCCGTATTTGAGATATCTTGATATTCCAAATGCACCCAATGAATCAATCCTGTCTGCGTCGCGAACACAATCTAGTTTTATATTTTTAATATGATCATTTGAAGAAATTTCTTTAGACAAACTTGTATTACAAGCAATCATAACAACTGAAGATATTGTTTCTTTTTCCAATTGATTTTTCAAAAGTTTCTCTATAATTTCTGCCTGCGAAGGTCCAGAACATGCATATTTATTATCATTTATATCATGCAACAATGCTCCTAATTGTATTTCAAATATGTCATCTGTTGAAAGATTAAGAGAAATTCCTATAGACGTTGCTGTGTTTTTGACTCGAATAACATGATCATAATCATGGGACCAATCATAAGATTTCATATAGTCTTCTACAAAATTTTCAGTCTGTTTTAAGACTTCAAATTGTTTTAATGTAAACATTATTAAATGAAAAAATAAATTCAATTTCATTTTTTTCCATTTTGAAAGTAAATAGATAACAAAGTCCAAAAAATATTTCGGATTTTTTTCTTTTTATTGAAGATCATAACATAGTTAACCAACACTGAAATTCGTCTTCATATTCTATATATTTCTCATTGTTTTCCACTTCGAATGATAATATAAGGCAAATGTTGAAATTGTTATCTATTTCTTTGATAAACTCAACTAAAAGTTTTGCTTCAATTAAGAATTGATCTCGGTTTTTACGAGGAATAGATGTGTCTAACCAATCTTCATACAATACGCTTATCAGTCTGCTCAAATCATTCAAGTCACTTGATGTAATATATTGGGTAAAATAACTGGTATTTTGAAACAAATGTTCTTTTGCCTTTTCTATATCAACAACATTGTTTTCGTCAATATAAACGTCTATAGTATTTGAAATATGATAACATACTGCTTTGTATATCTTTGGAAAACGAGCAATTTTCTTAAGCACATTATAGTTACTGTTCTTATGTACAATGGTATTCATTTGTTTGCATGTTTGTGATAGGTTATACAGTCCATTAATATCATCTTGATAATAATTATTCAAGACACTAGACACGATCGAGAAAATATCTTCTGAAGACATGTGTGCTGTTATAGTGTTTTAAATAAAATCATTTTTTTGCAACATTGTCTGATTTTTGATGAACTTTATAAAAATAGTACATTTCTTAAAAATTTTCATAATTTACTGAAAGAATATAAAAAAATCAAAATAAATTAAGAAATGTACTATTTTTCATTTTAAATACAAAAAAATAAAAAATGACCCATTTTATATAAATACTATATAAAATGGACGAACCCTCTTTTCAACAAAGAAGAACCAAGAAATTGAAGAAAAAGGAAAACTTTGAATATAATGGTAAATTCACATCAAAACATTTGAGAATAACACAAGAATTAAAAGAAAAGAATTTTAAGAAACCGAATGACCAATAATATCATTATAAATAGGTTTTAAATAGTTTGTTGCTAAAGTAATAGATAAATCCAAATCATGCATGATAACACTCTCTCTTTTTAACATATTTTCATAATCGTTTTCGTGAACGAATGTTATTTTGAAAATATCCCCTGTTTTTAAACACGGACCCATTATTACAAATCCATTGTTGACATCATCTTTGCGAAGCGAATGATGTTTTTTTATTTTTTTAAATATTTCTTCTACAAATAAAGGCATATTATCCTGTCGAAAAGAAAAGTCCAAGTAATTGTTTGGTTTCCTGCTCTGTATGGAAAATATAACATATTCTGTTTTTGATTTTACCTCATAGTTTATTGTCAAATTAATGATTATATCTTTATAAATTCCTTTCATTATTTGTTTAGTCTTTGTTTTAACGATAAACATGTAATATCTTTACTTAAAAAAAATATTTTTTAAGTTGTGTTTTTTGTTTAACAATAACCTTCTTCAGAAGTTTTCTGACATTTGATCTGTTTCCCTTTTAAAATATTTCAATTCATTCAATTCGATCTTCAATTGTCTGTTTTCTTCAACAAGACTGTCAATAATTTCTTTCGATGTTTTATTGATTCTTGTGAAAACATCCTTATATTCTTGTCTTTCCTCTGCAATAATTTTTTCTAATTCTTTTATTTTTTTCACCAAATCATCATTGTCCATATTGTGTGTTACATAACAACATGACACATCATATCATTTTTTCCAAATTTGTTTTTCATTTTAAACAAATTCTTTCAAAAATAAATTTCTTAATTATCTTCTTCGTTATTATAGTTAATTCTCATTCCTTTCCAACCTTTGTTATCTGACGGATAAGGACCTAGAAGTTTTTCAACATATGCTTTAATTTGATTTCTGTCTGGTCTTTTCTTGTTCTTGGGGACATTATCACAAGACCATACTCGGAAATCGTTATACAAATTCGCAATACCCATTCTATCCTCCGGACTGTCTTTATCAATGATAATTCTATCGTTCATAAATTGTCCTATTATATCATTATTATTTTTGTAACTCTCTGTAGCAATTCTGACTTCCATTGGTTCAGAAATAGCATTGGGATTAATGTGTTGATGTCTTTCTATCAACATACTGATAAATGATTCTGCCCATCTATCAAATTTGTCAGACAATTCAAGATCCATTGCAAACTCATTTGGTTTGACAGGATTTTCACAAAACTTTGATGTAAATTCAATAACACGAATTCTGCGCCACGTACCACCATCATCACTAGGAACTTCAGGAAGTTCATTACAAGTCAGAATCATCTTAAACTGTGGTTTGAATTCACATGGTTCTTTATATAGACCTCTTGTCATAATTCTGTCATTTCCAGAAAGTTCTTTCATAAATCCGATGTTAATTCTATCTTGTTCACTTGGTTCTTGCATAACAGCAAATCTTCTACCTTTTGTTCTCTCGAGTTCACTTGAAGCACTATTAGATGCTGCTCGTTTTTGTGTTAAAAGAGCAATCGGCAATATACAATAATAATCACCAATTGTTTTCTGAACAAGATCTAACAATCTTGATTTGCCATTACTACCTTGTCCTGTAAATATGTAGAATCGTTCTTGTGCAATACTTCCATCTATAATGCACGACAATACATCAAGCACATAATTGCGAACACTTTCTACAGTAAATATTTTGCTAAAGAAATCCATTATTTCACCAATTTCAGGAGACTCTGTACTGTAAGGAACATAGTTCAATTTTGTTGAATGAAATATATAATCATCTGGCATTCCATCTCTGAATATATGCATTTTCAAGTCATAAACACCATTTACGAAACCAATAAGGTGCGATCTACTGTCTAGCAATTCGTCGAACTTTTCATCCATAAATAGACATCTTAGTTCTCGCATGATATTGTCTTTAAATGATGCATTTTTTAATTGAGTCGCAATTTTTAGACATTTCTTTGCTCTTTCAAGATTTATGTTCTTTTGTTCCTCGTCATTATTTCCATATGCTTGTATGTTGTAATATCTTGATCTTTCCATGAATTTAACACAAATTTTGGTACTAAGAATAATTCTAAGAACTGATCCTTCTGTTGTGATCTTCCACCTGTGTTTGTCTTTGTCATAATGATACCAAAGAGTTTTGTTAATTGTCTTAATTTCGTCTTTGTATATTGCCTGAACTACTCTTGCAATATCATAATGTGCTCCTTCGCTTCTTACACACAAATCAATCAAAGGAATAACAGAATCATTCATGAGTTCATCATATTTTTGTTCATTATCTTGTTTTGCCCACCATTTGAGAGTGCCTATTCCCATATGATCCTTTCTCATTTTGTTCCACAACTTTTGACATTCTCCTTCGACATATGAACTTCCTATTTTAGAAAACTCAATCCAAGTATCTAGTAATCTATAATCGATATTTCTCAATACCCAACCCAAATTGATCCAATCATCATATTTTTCTGAACGCGAGTTACATAAGCACTCTAATACTAACCTTTTAATTATAACAAGTTCATCATCAGACGTATAATTTTTATTTATATTCAAAGATTTTGCAAAAATATTGTTCTGAATTTTATTTTTGTATTTTACGTCTATTGCAGGAAGAACATGCTTAACATATTCATCTATTTCATTGGTATGTTCTGAAACAATTGTCGTTGGATCGCATTTTTTTCTCATTGAAAATAGTTTGATAAACCCTATCTCGTCGATTGCGGTTATATTTGATTTTCTCTTTGAAATAATTCCGTCTTTGTAATCGTAGATTTGTGTAACCCTGTAACAATTGTTTTCTATTTTTTTACTCCCATACATCAACCAACAGTTAACATCAATAATCGCTTTATCAATAATAGAAGCATAATCGTTACAAATAGGAAGTGACTTCAGCATATCGGGACATACATCCAGAATTTTATTCCTTATAAAATGTTGAAGATTATTTGACCCTATGATATGAGGAAATACAATATGAATACCGTCTTTGATTTTGTTTCTAAACTCCGAAGGTCTTGATTTCTCCATAACATATGCAACATTGTGCTCAATCGGTATATCTAGATATTTATTCAGAATATCGAAATATGTCTTGACGATGTTCTGAACATGATCAATGTTATACATGCGCTGAATTATTTTTGTTCCATCAACACTTTGAACATAACTGTTTTCATCCATAGCAAATCGGAAATCAAGATCAACCCTCATTGGACTTGGGTTAAGTGGTTTTTCAGTATAATGAAGATCAACACCGTTTGTCAATGCTTTGCCGTATAAATCAATAAATTCATCGTATTCTTCTTCCGGGATAAATACAGATGTTTTTGGATTTCCAAGACTGGTGTTGCTAAATTGCTTCCCCTTTTCTATTTTAAATTTGTTTATAAATATATTGAGGTCTTCCTGAATCCCCATCTCGGGTTTATATCTTAATATATATATATTAGTTTTATTTTAAATATTTTTCACTGTCAATTTTTGAATTTATCTCAAATATTTTCTTATGAATTTGGTATGCTAAAATGTGATAGTTTATGATTTATCATGTCATCTGTCAATTTTTTTTTGTTTTCAATAATAAGGACAATGAAATATCAATACAGTAGTCCTGTGAATGAAATGAATAAACTACATTACACTACACCATCTTTGATGAAGATGATATCAATATGGAATTATTTATGTGATAAAAAAATTCCTAATATTCAAACTCCTTCTGGAATGTACTCTGTATTGAACAAACATCTCTCAAAATTTTGTGGTGATAATAAATATTGGTTATGGTGCACTGTTTTGGAAAAATTGGCAGATAAAAAAGAAAAAAATATGTCAAAACTTCAGAAAATTAAAAACCAATTGAGAGGTATTTGTAAAAAAGATCTTAAACCAGAAAAACCAGAATCATGGTATAAAAACCCTAAAACTTGGTTATCAAATTACGATATTCAAAATGTTATGTCACAGTATGCGGCAGCACCAAGATACTCATACGCATTTTTAGGAGTTTTTCCGATTGATTTTGCCGTATCTAATACACAGGGTCAATGTTTATATTCTGATTTTTGTCACATTGATATTAAAAAATTTATCAAACAAAAAAAGAAATTTATCGGATTTATCACGAATCTAGACAAACATGATGAATCTGGATCACATTGGACATCTACCTTTATCTCAATAGATCCGGCGCTTGATTCTTATGGAGCATATTATTATGACAGTACTGCAGGAAAAATACCTTTTTATATAGTTTCTGTTCTAAAAAGTATTCAAAAACAATGTCGTGAAATATATCCGCATAAATCTTTTAAAATTAACTACAACAAAAAAAAGCATCAATATAAAAATAGTGAATGTGGTGTATTCTCAATGGTATTTCAGATAAGATGGTTAAATAAACACATCGTCAAGAAAAATAAAACTTCATTTGAAGAAATTTTGAGAAATCCTCTTCTAACAGATGACACAATGCTGAAAATAAGAGATGAGTTATTTAGACCAAATGCTAAAAAAGAATTACTATCAATACAATCAAAATCTTAATATTTGTATTTAAACATTAAGTTATATATACATATAAAATGGTAAGGACAACAAGTATTTTGATTCTTATTCTGTCATCAGTAAACGCATTCTTCAACATAAGACATTTAAATCCAACTTCTAGGTGTTTGAAATTAAGATCACCAATGTTTATGAATTATCTACAATCAATTGAAAACAATTCTTTTGTAAATAGAACTCGTGCTGTTTTAAAACCAAAACCTTTTTATCCAAAAGATCCTATTCCTCGTATCAGTTTTGACGAAATGTTTGTTCTTATTTTCAACACTAAACATATATTGATGTCATCAAACGCTGATAGAATTATAATTAACGATAACGATACAAAAGGGGTCTACTACATGCCTTCTTTGATAGAGAAATCAAAAATGGAATATCTGCTATCTCTTACTGATGTTGATATTACAATTGTAAATGACTATCCAACGAAAATGGATAGTCCAGGAGGAGAATATTACTGTTCACCGATGTACAACCTTTCTCGAAATATGAGCAGTGAAGATATTGAAGATATCATGAATGGAATCATCAGAACAAACGAAGAATATGACTAGTACATGTAATATATTGTTAATTTATTTTATGATTATTTTTTCCTATTTTGTTAGTAGGTGATTGAAATTCAATATGAATATAAATTCTTTATACAATTATACTAGTAATATTTATATTGAAAATAAAGAAATTTCTTTACTTGTTGACAATACACTTTTGGTAGAAAACCATGTTATGCTTGATACTATAATACAACATAATGAATTGATAGGTTCGAATAAAATATTGATTACGAACAATTCTGGTAAAATAATAACTTCGCATATTGATGCATCTAATCTTGATTTTATAAAAGGTCTGACACAAGATATTGATGTATTATTCAATACAAAGAGTGAAACTATAGATACTTATTTATCTTTGGAAAACGCATCAAATACAATGACAAATCATATTAAATCAAGTAATATTTATATAGGAGATCAATTATATTACTTAATTGAAAAGTCATCAAACCAGTTGATTTCATTAAACATAAGTAATTTTATTCAAGGAGAAACAAACAAATTTATAGTGAATGGTGTCCATGACAGTGACTTAACAATATCAAACAATGTTACTGTTACAGGATTTCTCAATGTATCAAATGTTACAGAATTACAAAATAAAACAATATTAAATGAATCTCTTATGGTTACTAATTCTAATGATACAACTGCTTTCACAATTCATCATAATAATAATTATAATATTGCAGAAATCATTTCGGATGCAAGTGGAGAAAGTGATATTTATATTTCAAGTGCGGGAAGTATTGGAATAGGACGAGAACCAAATGAAGGTATTGATATTATAGGAAGTTTAAATTGTACTGGATTATATTCTAATTCGCGACCTTTCTCATATTATGGACTTTCTAATATACCTTCTGAATTTCCTCAAAGTGATCATACTCACTTCATATCAGATTTCGTGGGTTTACAAGGAGAATTAGACTTACAAGGAGAATTAGACCAAAAACATCCAAAGGTTTCTGAAATTGTATTTTCCGACGGATTAATTACTATTGATGGTGACATAAATTTGACATCAGACGAGTATAATTACAAAGAAAATAACAAAGAATTGGAAAATAATTTAAATTTAGATACAGTATATTGGAAAGAACCCAAGGAAATTGTTGTTGAAGGTGGAGTAAATAAACAAATAAAAATAGATGATACAACTGACTATAAATATTATATATTTCAAACAACAAGTGGTGAAAACTCTATAACTTTCACTGATCAAACTGTTTGTGATATTTTAGTAGTTGGTGGTGGTGGAGGTGGTGGAGCAAATGGAGGTGGTGGTGGTGGTGGCGGCGGAGTAGTTTTCGAAAGTTCTGTCGCTATGAAAGGAACATATATAATTAATATTGGAAGTGGGGGGCGTGCCGCAGATCAAGAAATTTCACGTGGATCATCAAATGGAAATAATACAACTATTGTTTATGATGGTAGCATATTGTATGAAGCAATTGGTGGTGCTGGTGGAAGTGATAATGGTGGTTCTGGAGGAGATAATTACACCAATGGTTATGTTAGCGGTATTGGATACACTGATGTAGGTGGTGGTGGTGGTGGTGGTGGTGGTGGTGCGGGCACCGATGCCGTTGCTGGTACTGCTGGAAACGGAGGAGATGGTCAAAGAATTTCTATAATTACTCCATCCTTGTATTGTGCAGGCGGGGGAAGAGGCGGTGCAACTACTGGGACTGTTGGTATATCTGGATTAGGAAGTGATAACTACGGTGGCGGAGGAGATGGTGGAAATATTATAAATGCCGGTATATCAAATGGAAAAGACGGTGTTGTTATAATTGTAATTAGACAACAACAAATTCAAAAAGAACATGTTGTAGTAAACAAAGACTCTCTTTTATTGAGAAATTTGTCTTCGAACATTATGGTAAATGGTGTAAATCCATATCCTATGGCATATTATACAACAGAAACAGGGTTAGTTTATGAATTTCAACCTGGTTCAAATTCAATTAGATTTCCAACAGATACAGTTTGTGATGTTTTGTTAGTTGGTGGAGGTGGTGGAACAGATAATTTAGAATTGGGACAAAAAGGTAATCCTGGGAATTTGATTTATTCTACAGGCATAACAATTCCCACAGGAGATTATGAAATTATAGTAGGAGACGGTGGTATTTTGGGAACAGATGGTGAAAATACTTCTGCATTTGGTGCAACTGCGATGGGAGGTCGTGGAATGAATTTGGGAACGAGATTACAAAATAGTTCGAATATTATTTTAGAAGATTCCTTATTAAAACCAGATGCCGATTATTCAATATCTGACGTTTTACTCAACAATAATTTGAGAGTGTGGTACAAGTTTTCTGGATACAATGGTTCTCGTGACAGTTCTTCACACTTTCATGATGCAACTATTATAGGAAGTCCCACAGTAGTAGATAACACTATTAAAATAACTAAAGACGATTATTTAAAACTTCCCTCAAATGTTATTGATTTTGATAGCGATATTACAATATCCTTCTGGTATCGTTTTGATGATGATGTGTCTGGTGCTGTATTAATAGATTTTTCAAAAGATGGTGCTGATGTCGATGGAGATTGTATTAAAATCCGCCGCGATGGCACTGGTGGCAATCTTGAAATAGTAGTGGATGGTACAATAATAAATGTTCCTATGGGTCACATGACCATGACCAGCCAGAGTGATCCTTTGATTCATTTTGCGTGGGTTATCCAGAAGAATGGTAGTTCGATGGTGTACAAAGACGGCACATTAGTGCATTTAGACACAATCGACTTTCCAAAAATAAACACATATGAATACTTTTTAGGAATAAATAATGATTCAGTTAAATTGACATCTGTAGTTTCTTTGAAAGATTTTAGAATATATAATAAATATTTGTCAAGTTATGACATAAATATCATATACAACGAATATAGTACTACGAGCATAGTGGCAAAAACTCACGAATTTAATCGAGACCCGGATATGTATGTACGGTACAAATTTGATGGCGATTTTAAAGATAGTAGTGGAAATTATAGACACGGAACCGGACACGAAAATCCAGCATTTATTTCTGATTCAAAGAAACAAGGGTCGCATTCTTTAGCATTACTTGGAGGAAGTGGAACTGATGTTGGACAATATGTATCAATTCCTTCTACAAATTTATCTCTTTGGGAAGGTTTCACCATGTCCTTTTGGGTATATTTTGAAGACAATAGTGACAATACCCGTATTGTAGAATATGGAAATGTTGATAATGTAATAATGTATATGTATGTAAATGCAGATAATTCATTAGTGTTTTCTATGGAAAAAGATGGCAGCACATCTTATCAACAATATAATGGTATTGTTGAAAAAAATAAATGGAAACATTTTGCAATAACAATAGATAAATCTACACCCACTTGGAAGTTATATGTTGATTATGTTCTTGCTAATATTGATTCTGAATCTGTTGCCAAAATATGGTTTCCTGACGTTTCTTCATCGAAATTCCGCATAGGAAAAGATGTAAATGATGTTTTTGTTCAACCAACTATAACTGGTACTGGTACTATTCAAAGTATTCCCTACGAAGAAGAAACATATTGTGCTATTTTTACTGATACAACCGCACCAAGTACTATAACATTCCCCCAAGACACTGTATGTGATATACTTATGGTTGGTGGAGGTGGTGGTGGTTCAGGACAACATGGTGGAGGTGGTGGTGCTGGTAAATTGATATTATTCAATGATATAACTGTACAAGCAGAAACTTACACTATTAATATTGGGGAAGGAGGTATTTGTTCAACAATAAACGGAGAAGGTGGAAAAGGTGGTGATACTGAATTTAAATTAGGAGCAACTTTATTATGTAAAGCAGAAGGTGGTGGTGGTGCTGGTAGAAATGATGGATTACAAAATGGAGGAAGTGGATCAGGTGGCGATGCGTATCGTTATCCAAATAATGTTCAATTTCAAAATGGTATTGCGAAAGCTTATACAGCAACTATTAATGGTACAAACGGAACTGTTTTAGGAAATGATGGAGGAAATTATTCAATATCAGGGGGCGCGGGACATGGTGGTGGAGGAGGTGGTGCTGGTACTTCCGGAACATCAGCAACAGGTGCATTGAACACAGGAAGTGCAGGGAATGGTGGCGATGGTGTATATATAGTTGATGGAATTAATTTAGATACTAATTTTAATCTTTCAGCAAATAATTTAGGAGTTAATGATGGAAGTGGTAATTATTATTTAGCAGGAGGTGGTGGAGGAGGTAAATGGGGTAATGCAATTACTGCTCTTGGTGGTAAAGGAGGAGGTGGAAACGGAGGCGACACTACATATGTAACATCTTCACCTGATAATGTTGGTGCAAATGCTATAGCAAACACTGGGTCAGGAGGAGGTGGTGGTGGAGATGGTGAAAATTACGGAGGTTCAGGTGGTTCTGGTATAGTAATAATTAGATGGAAAAAGACAGTTGGTCAAAGGGATATTAGTTATTTCAATGGTAAAATTGATGATTTTAGATTATATAATAAAACACTTTCGCCAACGGAAGTTGAGAATGTATACAATGATATCATAGAAGATACTGTTGAAAATGATCCTGAAAAATTCTTTATGGATACTTCTGATATGCTCGCGTGGTACAAATTCGACGGCGATTTATTGGATAGTTCTGGAAATAATCTTCATATTGCTATGAGCGGAGGAACTTTGGCATTTGACACTTCAATTTACAAAGCCGGAACATCATCTTTGTGGATAGATAATGGTAAAATTTATTCGAGTTTAGCAAAAACATATGATCATGTTAACAATGATACTTTTACTGTATCATTTTGGCATTATTCTACAACAAATGCATCTGCGAATGTTTTTCAAGGTCTTATTAGTACACGGGATGGTGATGTAGCAAATTGGTCTGTCATGATTATGCCGGATAGTTACGATTATGTAATAAATTTTGCGATAGGTACTACAAAAAGCAATTGGGGAGGAGCGAGAAGTAAAACATCAATATTAGGAAATAGTACATGGCGATATATTACATGTTCTTTAGATGAAAATAATACTATAAAAGTATTTGTAAATGGTGTATTGGAAGGTGTAAATAATATACCCCTTGATGAACATATTAAAAATACAACAAACTTTTTACATATAGCGACAGTTAATGGAGCGTATTTTGTAGTCAATTCAACATACATGGATGACGTTCGTATATACAATCGCGCATTGACTCAGGAGGAGATTTTGAATATATATAATAATGCACACTCTCATGATATGTATGTCGCTTACAAGTTTAATGGGAATTTTGAAGATAGTAGTGGGAACGATAGACACGCAACTGCTATTGGAAATCCTGCATTTAATACTTTGTCTAAAATTGAAGGAACTCATAGTTTAATTTTGAACAATGGTCTGGCGACATCTAATTTGCAGTATTTGTCAATACCTGGTGCGACATTTTACCATTGGAACGGATTTTCATTGAGTACATGGGTGTATTTCTCTGACAGTTTGCATGCTAATACATTATTGACATTATATAGTTCCGAAGAAGGGCAAAGAGTTTCAATAATGAACGACAATGGACAATTTAAAGTGTTGTTTGAAAAGATAACAGGTACAACTGTCGATGTCTTCGTGGATGATGTTTTGAAACCAAATAGTTGGACTCACATTGTATTAACAATTAATAAAGAACCGTTGTCGTGGAAAATGTATGTGAACAATGTATTACAGACATTTACAGGAACAGAAGAATGGATATTTGATAATAAATACTATGATATATGTACTATTGGTAAAAAAGTCACAGTTGAACCTCTTTTCACAGTTGAACCTCTTTTGAAATATCCTGATCCTGTTTATTCTGCCACATCAACAGACATAACAGCATCTTCAAGTAGTCCTGATGGTACGTATCAACCTTGGAAAGCGTTTAGTGGTATTAAATTGAATATAAATTCGTGCCATGTATCAGATAATGACAATTATGATAGTTCAGGTAATTACACGGGTTCTACTAGTTTTAGTGGATATTCAGGAGAATGGTTAAAAATTGACTTGAAACAAAGTATTATTCTTCGTGAGTATAAAATATATCCAGAAAACGACAGTCAAGACAGGCGCGATAGAGCGCCAGGTACTTTTGCTATTTTTGGTTCAAAAGATGATATAAAATATGAAGAAATAGACAATCAATCTGGTATAACTTATCTCGCATCCGAACAAGTGTTTGCTTTACCAAGTAATATCGACGATTACAGGTATTATACATTGGTTGTCAATAAAACTGCCGGTAATGCGACCGCCAATGGGCATTTCATTATCACCGAATGGGAATTATATGGATATTCCACCGAAGTTCAAGTTAAATACCCAAAAGTTCCATACACATCTGCCTCTGCTGATATCACATATTCAAGCACTTTTGATACTTATACACCTTATTCTGCTTTTGATGGAAATAAATTATATCTTTCTACAGCACATGTATCCGACCCATTATATGATGGGACTTCAAGGGTATATGATGGAACGAAAAGTATAACAGATAATGTAGGTAATGTGTATTATGGAGAATGGATTAGAATAGATTTGAAAGAAAATGTGATATTGAGAAGTTATGTCATATATCCAGAAGACGAAGTTTCGAACAGATTAGCAAGAGCACCTTGCAACTTTAAAATATTTGGTTCAAACGACAATACTACACATTATGAAATAGATTACCAATATGATATAACTTCATGGGGTACAGCTGGTAATGGTGTATCAAATACATTTGAATTACCAAGTAATAGCACATCATATAGGTATTATACTCTCATTGTAAATAAAATAGCAGGGATTTACTCTGGTGATGCGCATTTCATTATCACCGAATGGGAACTATACGGGATTCCTCAATATTTCAGTGGATATTTGGATGATTTCCGGATATATCCCAGAGAGATTTCGAGCAGAGAAGTAAATTCATTGTATTTGCATAACAGCGATAATTTAAAATATTTCATCGATGACACAACAGATATGCTCGCGTGGTACAAATTCGATGGAGATTTTACAGATAGTTCTGGAAATGGTAAAGATTTGACTTACGGGAGTGAACATGTATCATTATCAACAAATTCTGTATCAGGTACTCATAGTGCTTATTTGAATGGTTCTCAAACAAATGCCACAACATTGATAAATGAAAATATTGATTTAACAGGATTAAATAGAGAATTTTCTATTGCATATTGGATAAAAAGAGAAGAAAACGATGTTTGGTATATTGTATCTGCCGGGACTGGTTCATGGTATAATAATCAATTATACATTGGTTATCGAGGAGTTAAAGGGTCGTCTGCCGATAATAATCTATTTTTTGGAACAGGTGATGCAAGTACATCAGTAGTAACAGGTAAAACATTTACAGAAGATATTGGAAAATGGGAACATTTAGTATTTGTTCGTTATTCTGACAAATCTGTTGTATATAAGGATGGAAATATTATTGAAACACAAATCGGACCTGGATTAAATATTTCTGGTACTAAATTTGTAATAGGAAGACATTATGTAAATACAGAAAGTCTTCACTATGGATCAGGTAATTACGACGATTTCCGTATATACAATCGCGCACTGACACCAGAAGAGATTGGTGCATTGTACAAATATGCTAATATAAATACTACAGAACTTTGGTATAAATTCTCGGGGGATAATGGTAAAACAGATAGTTCGGGTCACGAAAGACATGCTATTGATACTGGATTTCCTGAAGTATCTCCACTTGGCAGAATAACAATTACAAAAGATCGCTATCTTACATTGCCATATAATGTCACAGATCGTTTCAACGATATTTCTATCGCGTGTTCTTATGGATTCGATAATGATGATATGCAAACTATTGTAGAATCTAGTGCATTCTACACAGATACAACAGATATGCTCGCATGGTACAAGTTTGATGGAGATTTTACAGACAGTTCTGGAAATGGTAAGGATTTGACTGGCGGTACATCTACATCTTTTGTTGATGATAGTGTCGCAGGAACAAAGAGTATTAGTTTTCCACGAGATAACGAACAACTTTTGATAAGTACAGTTGATTTGTCTGACAATAAGAGTTTTTCGATATCATTTTGGATTTATAGGTATTCTAATACTAATCATTGGATTGTATCTACATTGGTACCGGATGATGTGGCATTAAATGGAGTACTAGGAATCGGTTATGTCGACAATGCCTTTAGATTCGCTTTTTGGAATTCTATGTTAGAAACAGAAATCTATAGTAATGATGTAAATAGTTGGATTCATTGGACATGTACATATAATAATTATTCTAGTGGAGAAAGAAAACTTTATAGAAATAATATTTTAGTTGCAACTGATATTGTTGCAAATGGTCCTGCTGCTTTTGAGCCAAATTTATTGCACATAGGACTCAGAATTTCAGCAACCAATACTTATCAATATAAGTTAGATGGCAAACTCGACGACGTTCGTGTATACAATCGCGCTCTGACATCAGAAGAGGTTAAAGAAATATATCAACGACACAATAATTCTTTCAAAATATGTAAAGTCCCCAATAGTTCTTTGTTGTCTTTTTCTGTCGATAGTTACGCTGGATATGTAAGTGAAATTATGTTGGATTTCGAACATACAGCGAATGGCGTAATGACACATGTCGTGTGGAATATTTTGAAAAATGGTAAATGGATAATCTATAAAAATGGAAACGAAATATATAATGGGTCAAAAGCATATCCAAATACAACATCGTTTTCGCGAATTTATTTGGGAAGATCTGTTGATAATAATCTCAACACAGATAGTTCTATTGTCCATCTAAAAGATTTTAGAGTATACAACAGAATATTATCTGCAGATGAAGCAAAATTATTGGCAGCACAAGAAATAGAATCTGTTCAGTATCGAACAATTGAAAACAAAGGTGATACTCGTGCAATTGTGCCAATAAGATACAATAATGAAAAATTCACAGAGCAATATGGATACGAAAATACTGCTAATACCGCTAATACAGTTACAACGATATATCCAGGAATAGGTTTTGGTGCATTTAATAATAAAGGCGGAAGAGGTGCTGTTCTCATTAGAATTCCACACGTACATCCAGTCATAGAATCAAACAGTGTTTCAAACCAAGAACCAATGAACATCCCAGGAACCGACGATTGGTACTACGCATTTACATCAACGTCTGGTACAAATTCCATCACATTTCATGAAGACACCGTATGTGATATTTTGATAGTCGGTGGTGGCGGTGGCGGTGGTGGCGCAGGCGTAGATGCAAGAGCAGGAGGAGGTGGGGGTGCAGGACAAGTGAAATATTTATCAAATGTTTCAATTTCAAAGAACACAAATGTTTCAATTAACGTGGGAAATGGTGGTACAGGCGGACAACCAAGTTTAGACGGTAATAATGGTACATCATCTTATGTAAATATAGATGGTGCTATAATATCATCTATTGGAGGAGGTGGTGGTGCGAAAGGTAAATCAGCAACATGGACGATTGGATTGTCTGGAGCATCTGGAGGAGGAGGATGTGGGGCAGGAGAATTAAGTATTAATGGAGCAGGCGGTACTGCTACAATAATTGGCGAAACTGGTTATAATGGAGGAACAGGAGGCATATTCTTCCACGGAGGAGGAGGTGGTGGTGCAGGGGGGGTAGGTGGGAATTCAACTTCAACTGGTGGAGGTGTTGGTGGAATTGGAGTTTATAATGATATAACCGGGACCCAAATTTCATATGCAGGGGGGGGTGGGGGGGGAGCATATGCGGGATCTTATCAAGGGAATACTACAAAACAAGGAGGGTTTGCATCATTTAGAGCAGGATATGGAGGTGGATATGGAATAACTGTAAATCAAAATACTGGTGCATCTGGTTTAAATGCCGAAGCTAACTCTGGTTCAGGTGGAGGTGGTGCAACCGCTGGAAATACAACTGCTCAAATTGGCGGCGACGGCGGAAGTGGTATTATAATAATCAGATGGAATACAAACAGATCTTCGTTGAGACATCGCAGTGGTGTTTGTGTTGAATCTGGTGATATAATGACGACATATGGTAATATAGTCACGCAAAACGGAGATGTTGTTACAAACTCATGTGCTGTTACTAACGATATTGTTATCAATAACAATGTCGAATTATATGGAATACCTTATCATGATTGGAAGATATATGGTAACCAAGATAATCAATTTGACTTGAGTTTTGACACTCGTGTATCTGATACATTATGGAAAACTAGTGCCAAAATGAGAGGAAACGGTGGCACTAGCGGTTACGTGAATTTCACAGGTGTTCATCATTGTGTCGCATCAGAATCTTCGCAACATCTCTATGATAATAAGTACATAGGTTATATCGTATCTTCGACAAAGAAATACAAATCAATAAATTCTTCTGTTGACATCAACAATATTGGTGACAATATTGATAAAAACGCATGGGACGCTCTTCCTCTTGTAGAATTGGCAAAAGAGAAAGATAAGAAAGTATTCGGAGTAATATCTAAAATAGATGATAATTATCCTTTCAGAGAACAATCATCAGGAAATATTGTGTCATATTTCGAGAAAAAACAACACGACAGACGTCTTCATATTGCTGGAGTAGGAGAAGGGTGTGTTTGGGTATGTGATTTTGGGAACACAATAATAGAAGGCGGTGACTATATTACATCAAGTCCGATTTCTGGTATAGGAATGAGACAAGAAGACGACTTGGTACATAGTTACACTGTTGGGAAAGCAACAATGAACTGTGATTTCGATCCAAAGAGAATTCCTGTAAAAATGCTGTCTAGTACGGACAATAATACATATATTGATTTATTGGACAACGAAGGTAATATTGTTTACGAAGATGAATATGAAATTAAATATATTCGATCCGATGGTAGAATTACAGACAAAAATGATTACAACACAAATCCAGGAGAAGTTTTCAGAATGGCATTTATAGGCTGTACATATACTTGTTCATAAATAATAGATATCAATAATTATTTTTATTCTAGATTTATTTAATAGGACATTGAAAATATACTATTGATTAAATATGGAAAACGAACCAGTGTCGTTAGATTATTTATCCACATTTACATCAAATCAATTAACACAACAAATCAAAGACGTTACTGATAAGATCAACGATGTACCTTTTAAATTTACAGGACCAATCGAAAATATAATTGAAAACGATTTGCCACAAAATAGTCTTGTTGTTACAAATGAAGTTGGAAAAATAGTACATTCGTCTGCTACTATACATGAATTAAACCATCTCAAAACAACGTCTGAACCTATTCGTAATAAAATAATCAATATTTCAAACCTAATTGATGAATCTTTTTCTAATTTTTCAAGTAATATTGATGTAATATCGAACGAATTTATACAGAATTTACAATCAGGACAAGGTGTTTCACAATCCGTTAAAAATGATTATATGAATTTTATATATTATGTACAGAATTTTATGAGTGGACAGGTTGATAATATTGTCATAGATAATGACAATGGTATAAAATTGATTGTAAATGATAGATATGAAGGAGATTTGGATGTAAAAGGTGAAACTGTTGTTGATGGTAATATGGTTGTTAGTGGTACAACTAGCGAACTTGAGTCTTCGACTGGTGTTTTTCGTACAGATACTTTTCAAATAACAACAGATGAAGCAATAGAAAACCCTCCTATTTATGTCAACCAGATAGGAAACAGTAATATATTGGACATATTTTACAACAATGATCAAAAAATTGCAGTAACTAAAGAAGGATATGTAGGTATAGGAAAAACAAATCCGGAATATTTTATAGACATTTCCAGTAATATCAATATTACAGGAAATTACAAAATAAATGGAAATAATTTATCGTTGTCTGATTTTGCTGACACACCCAGCGAATTTCCACCAGAATCACACAGACATAATATAAGTAATGTCACTGGTTTATCCACAGCACTTGATGGAAAACAAGAGATGTTTTCTGGTATAGTGTCAAGTGGATCGGAAATACAAATAGATGCCGATATTAACTTAACTGCTGGTCATAATTTAAAAATAAATGATGTAGTTATTAATTTAGAAAATTCCAGTTCAGAAGACCAAACTGATACATGGAAAACAATAGGTGATATTGACACTGGTGTCGAAATCAAAGATGATTCTTTTGTTGTAACACCAACACAAATTGATGATTATACATATTATTACGCATTTACCACACCATCTGTAGTTAACACAATCACATTTACTAAAGACACCGTATGTGACGTATTGGTTGTTGGTGGCGGTGGTAGTGGCGGTAATACTGATGGTGGTGGCGGTGGTGCAGGTGGTTTAGTTTTTGTTCCAAATAAGACATTTATCACTGGAGAGTATAAAATTAACGTAGGTGCTGGCGGTGTAGCACCTGTATCACAGTCGGCTGTAGGAAATAACGGCGAAGATACAACAATTAAAGATAGTACTAATACAAATATTATTTTACAAGCATTGGGGGGTGGCGGTGGTGGGGTTGGTTATCCCAATAATATAGAAGCAACAGGAAGACCAGGCGGTTCTGGTGGTGGTGCTCCATCTATAAGTGCTTCTCCGTATAATATAGGAGCAATTGGAACACAAAAAACATTAGCAGCAATTGGAGACAGTAGAACGTATGGTTTTGGTAATAATGGAGGTAATGGTTCTTCTACACAAGGTGGAGGAGGAGGAGGTGGAGGCGCAGGCGAAGAAGGATTTAGTTTTTCATCAGTAGAAGGTACTCCTCTCGCCGGGACAGGAGGGAAAGGTATATCAGGTGTAGAAATAACACAGGGTGTATATACTTCTGCTTATGATTTTAAAACACTATTTGGATTGCCTACAGATAATACAAAAGGTCATTATGTTTCAGGAGAGGATAAAATATATTTTGCTGGAGGTGGTGGTGGCGGACATCATTATTTAAGTGCCGGTTCTCTAAATCCTGGAGACAAAGCAGGTGGGTTAGGCGGAGGAGGAACAGGTGCTGAGAGATACGACGGTTCAGCAGCTTTGGCAAATACTGGTGGTGGTGGAGGAGGTGGTGGAGCGAATTATGGAAAAGGTGGAGACGGCGGTAGTGGCATAGTGATTATAAAATGGAGGGTATTTCCACAAGAGCATGTTACAAATAATGATATTTCTGTGTTTAATAACAATATTGTTGTTGGAAAGTCAGAATTCTATGATAATTTTGTCGAATACGGAAATATGGATGGTGTTATAGATATAATAGTAAATACATCAAATAGTTTGATAGTATCATCAGGTGATATAATAACACAGGATGGTAGCATAAAAACAACACATGGACATGTTGAAACTGGTAATTTGAATATAAAAGAAGATTTAAACATCAAAACAAGTATCCGCGATTATTCTTCCAACGTTTTGACAAAATATCCACAGGATCTATTTTACAATGACACAACCGATATGCTGTTGTGGCTCAAATTCGATGGCAATTTATTGGATAGTTCTGGGAATGGTCATGTTCCTGATAAAGAAATAAATATTACATATGACAATACTCAAAACATACAAGGTACACATTCATTAAAATTTAATAGTTCGCCCGAGTCATCATATTTAGAATATGCCAATCCGAGAGGTGACGAATTCTATTTTACACCTTCAGAAATGACAATATCAGTTTGGGTAAGTAATGTAACACAAACAATTTCTGGAAATTTACAAACAATTGCATCGGCAAGAAAGGGCCATCCTTATCCAGGATGGACTATATATATAAACAGCGACATACCCAACTATGGTAGCATAAATGAACTGTTGTTCTGGTACGATTCTGGCGGAAGTTATGTAAATTGGGCGACGGGTTATTACATGAACAATCAAATACAATTTCAACATTTGTTGTTTACTATGACAGATGATGTTATTAAATTTTATTTAAATGGAATTTTTTTCAGTGAAAAAGATATTTCAGGCGGCGCGACGCCTGCACGTGGGGCACAAAGTTTAAGAATCGGTGCCGGTGCTAATGAAATAAATACTCCTTTGTATTTCCTCAATGATGGAACAATACTCGACGACGTTCGTATATACAATCGCGCACTGACTCCCGAAGAGGTTCGTATATTGTATCAACCCAAATTAATTGAATTTCGCGTCGAACAATCAAGCGATTTTTACACCGACACAACAGATATGCTCGCATGGTACAAATTCGATGGAGATGTTGTTGACGGTGGTTCATTGACGAACTATGGCAATTTAGGTTCTGATTATAATGCGTCGATTAAATTAACAGATGGTGGTATAATTAGGGTTCCGGGAGATATAGGACAATATAAATATAAATGGACTGGTACAAGTGTTGACCAAAAAGTTGGAAATTGGATAAATTTGCCCGATAATATATTGGAAAAACTCAATTCTGGTTATACATTTAGTTGGTGGAGTGTTGATAATGATTTGACCGATCTTGAAAGAACTATTTTGAGTGTCAAAAAAGGTACTGATATTTCAGTACAACCTAGTCAAACTGATATCTTACTTAGTGCTCATTTACCATACGGCAACACCAAGATTTACTGGGATTTTGGAGATGGATTATCTAATTATCAAAGATTAGATACTCAATATACTCCACCTGAAGGAGAATTGGCAAATTGGGTTGTTACAAAAGAAATTATTGGAAGCAATCAACTCATAAAAGTTTATAGAAATAATGTATTAATTATGAGTGGGACATATGTTAATAAAGACTTTCCGAGTGGTGATAATGATAATATGATTGGTGTAAATAGTCGTTTAAGTGGAGGTGCGGGACAATTTTTAGATAAATCATTAGAAGATTTCCGTATATACAATCGCGCACTGACACCAGAAGAGGTCACTACAATTTATAATTGTTCTACGAATTACAAAGCATTCAATAACAATAAATCATTGGTTGGTTGGGTTGGCGAAACACCAACGATTGATTTTGATACAGAATATCCTGGTCAATATTTGAAAATAGATTTGGGAGAATATATTCTACCGAAACAACTTACAATTGCTCCTGTGGCAGGTGCGGATGTAAACAAACAACCAAAAGATTTCCGCTTATATGGTGCACAAATATTACAAGGCGCAACCATATACGAAGAAGGTACACTTCGACAACCAACAAATATCCCAGGAACCAACGATTGGTATTACGCATTTACATCAACGTCTGGTACAAATTCCATCACATTCAATGAAGATACTGAGTGTGATATTCTTGTAGTTGGTGGTGGTGGCGGTGGTGGAAAAACGATGGGAGGAGGAGGTGGTTCTGGTGGAGCGATATATATAACAAATGCTTTAATAAACGCCGGTAAATATGATATAGTCATTGGTAGAGGAGGAAATGGATCTACAAGTGGTATTGGAGAAAACGGAGGAAACACATCGGTATTTAATGCTATTGCTTTAGGTGGAGGAGGAGGGGGGGGACCATGGAACAATGGATCAAATGGAACAAACGGAGGTTCTGGTGGTGGGGGTGGTGGTAGTGAATATGCAAATAGAAATGGAGGAACTTCGGGAAATAATATATACGATGTGTATCCATTAAACACTGGGTTAATAACGAATTATAATGGAAACAATGGTGGTATCGGATATGATAGAGATCAAACTGGGTCATGGAGAACAGGAGGAGGAGGCGGTGGTGGGATTGGAACTCCTGGTCAAAACGGTACAAAAAATAGTGTTAATACATATGGTGATGGTGGAGATGGTGTTTTATTTAATATAACAGGTATTCCAAAATATTTTGCAGGAGGTGGAGGGGGCGGCAATTATAAATCTATTAGAGGTGGTAATGGTGGGAAAGGAGGAGGCGGTGGTGGAGCATCTACAGATTATCCAGGTACTGTTCAAGGATTAGGGGGTATAGATGGTGGAGAAAGTGGGAAAACAACTATTGGAGGAAATGGTGGAGAAAATACAGGCGGTGGTGGTGGAGGGGGAGCATACAACGGAAGTGTATCTGGTGGCAACGGTGGCAGTGGTATAGTAGTAATCAGATGGACTGTGACCAATAGCGATAAATATATGTTATTGCTTGATCACCAACAACCTACTGTATTTATTGGACCGATACCTACGACAGAAGTTACATACCCATTGGTGCCAATAGAACCAATAGCATGTAGATATTTTACATTAGTTGTAAAATCAACATACGCCGAGTCACCTATTACGACTAATGCAAAAATATCAGAAATGGAATTATATGGTTATGAACAACGTCCATTCAATCTCACAAAATTTCCCAGATATGCTATGAATGCTAATATTTTCAATTATCCAGACGGATCCGGTATCACAGTAAGATGCACAGGTTCGTCTATTTTCAGTGGTTACATCTACTATAATGCATTTAATAAAAATGTAGAAAGTGGATGGGCATCTCTTTGGGATACATATAATACAGATGGTTCATATAAAAAATCAGCGTCATTTATGGGAACTAGTGGCGAATGGATAATGATTGATTTAGGGGAACAAATAGTCTTGAACAATATCAAAATTTATCCAAGAATTCTCGCAACCACTCAATATCGTTGTCCCAAGACTTTCAAAATATATGCATCAAACGATAAAGATGATTATGATAACGCAAATAGTGCAGCAGATTCTCAAGTTACTACTGGAGGATGGATAGAAATATACGATGGCAATAATACAACAGATGGTTCTCAAGAAACACCATATATATATATTATTTCACAACACACACCATATAGATATTATACAATGGTTGTATCAGAAATATTTCCAGATACTTTTTCAGCACTTGTTGAAATCAGAGAATTGGAATTTTGGGGTCATTTACAAGAGTATACTACAGATATATCAAATAAAAGTTGGAAGGTATCACAATCTACTTCGGGTAATGATTTGGTCTTTTCAACATCCCATGATAATGGAAATAGTCTGATACCTCGCTCTGCTATTTCTGCATCAAGGGATGGGAGTTATACTAATTTTACAGGTATACATCACTGCAAAGCAGAAAAAGAAGATTTATACGACGACAAATACATAGGGATGATTGTATCATCCACTAATAAATATCAAAAACTTAATTCTGTTTATGATAAAGCAAATATACAAAGAAACATGGACAAGTCTGAATGGGATTGTCTTCCTATAGTTACTTTAACTTCTAAAGAAAATGATAAAGATGTATTTGGTGTGATAACAAAAATAGAGGATGTTGATGCTCCACAAAGGGAAATACAGACAGGTTTTATAACACACTACTATGATAAAGAAAAATTTGATAGACGTCTTCATATTGCAGGAGTAGGAGAAGGAGGAATATGGGTATGTGATTGTAACGGAAACATAGAATCCGGAGATTATATATCATCTAGTTCAATCGGTGGATTTGGAATGAAACAATCCGATGACATACAACATAATTATACAGTTGCAAAAGCAACAATGAATTGTGATTTTAATCCAAAAATCCTTCCTGTAAAAGTTATTGCAACATCAAATATTGTCATAGACACTATTATGAAATCAGATATATCATCAAATATTTCTACATCGTCATCAAATATTATTTTGAGTGACATTGAACCAATATTTTTCGAACGTATTTATTTGAAGGACGACACAGGAAAATATATTTACGAAGAATTACTTGATGATAATGGGGAAATAATATATGAACCCGAATACGAAATGAAGTATATAAATTCAGATAACACTTTCATAGATATATCAGAGTATTCTTCGAATATAGAAGGTTGTCATAAAGTTGCTTTTATTGGATGTTCTTATCATTGTTCCTAAATTATTAATATTATTATTTAATAGCAATACTTAATGTTTGTCGCAAATATAGATGATTTATTTATCTATACATCGAGTATTACTTCAAATAATGTTGAAAAAATTAAACAATTATATGATTTGAAACAGCATAAAATAACAGGAGCGGCATCAAGTTTAGTTTCAGATGATACATCGCTTTCTGCTAATTTATGCATGTTCGTAGATACTAATAAGAAACTCACTGCGGGTTCAGAATCATTGAATGTAGGTTCCGACAAACTTGCACTTTTAGATGGTCTAGACAAACCAATAATTGATAGTATTGAAGATGTTCAAGATTATTTAGATAATGCACAAATAAAATCACAAAATTTAATTGAAGATGTAGCAGTAAACTTCAGTAATTCTACAGAAAAACTACTATTTGGCGTTGAAAACAATGTATTAAACTTTGGTAGTCTATTTGGTATTAGTATCGATGAATTACCTCAAGGAATAACAAACAAATTTATTGTAAATAATGTTTATGATGGAAATTTAATTATTGATGGATCGTTGACAACTAGCAATCTTCTGGTAAAAGGAGATACATTTACTGTGGAAACAGATGTGTATAAAACAAATAAGGTAGAAATAATTTCATCTAGTGATTCAACAACACCATGTTTAAATATTATACATACTGCATCTGATACAAATAATGCAAATATATTAGAACTTAAATCTCAATCAAACAAAAATGCGGTTACTATATCATCGACAGGTAAAATTAGTATTAACAAAAATACAATTCCTGTATATTCATTGGATGTTGGTGGTATTGTAAATATTGATAACGGGTTTAATTTTCAAACATCGAATAACAAACTATCTTTTCAAGATTTAGATAATATCCCTTCTCAATTTACTCCTTCGGCTCATGTACATAGCATAAATGATATAGACAACCTTTTGATTACACTAGAATCCAAACAAGACAATATCGATGGTTTCTCTTGGGATGCAAGTTTTGGAAAATTAAATATAGACAAAAATTTAAATCTAGTTAATGGACACAAATTCAAAATTGACAACAAAGAAGTGTCTTCTATTTCATCGTCGTCTTTACTATTATGGACTACAATATTGACAGGAATTGTTACAAGAGATCTTATAAATATAACACCATATAATATAAATATCAATAATTCTGATTATCCGTACAATAAAGGAATTTTTTTGAAGGAGGGTAATGTAATAACCTATTCTGGAGATATCGTTTCTTCGCATAGTGTCGAAAGTAAGAATACAATAATCAATAAAAAAATGATTATCGGAAGTGATGCCAATAAATGGAGAATATATTCGGGAGATGATGGAAACCATGATTTATATTTTGAAAGCACAAATGACGATGGTAATACTTGGTCACTACGTGCAAAAATGTACGGTTCTGCACAATATCCAAATTCTGTATATACAAATTTTACAGGAGTTCATCATTGCAAGGCATCAACTGACAATATATATGATAAAAAATACATTGGATATATTGTATCTGCATCAGAACAACAATTTGCTGCTATGAATTCTATATATAGTCCATCTAATATTGCAAAACATTTTGATAGAAAATCATGGGATTTTTTACCTGTTATTTCATTATCTTCAAAAGCATATGACAAATCAGTATTTGGTGTCATAGCGAAAGTCGAAGGAACAGATGAACACGAAAGAAATGAAATCAGTGGAAATTTATCATTTCCTGTAAAGAAAGAAGAGTACGATAGAAGATTACACATTGCAGGAAGTGGAGAAGGAGGAATATGGGTATGTAATTATAACGGAGTTCTTGAATCAGGTGATTTTATAACAACTAGTCCTATTTCTGGTATAGGAATGAAACAAGATAATGACATTGTATGTAATTATACTGTCGGAAAAATAACAATGGATTGTGATTTTGAACCAAAATCGATAAATTCTTCAAATTTAGAAGACACCAAAGAATATGAAGTGAAATATTTGAATTCAGATGGATTAATCATAGGTAACGAGGAATATATCAACTTGCAAAGTAGTAACATACCTGTTTACAAAATGGCATTTGTAGGTTGTTCATATAATTGTTCTTAAAAAATATATTATTTGTTTTTATTAAATATGAGAGAATATCTTGATAAATATTATACAAAAAAAGAAATTGCCAATAAATGTTGTTCTATTTTTTCAAAGAAGATAAAAATAGATCACGACAATGATATTGTTATCGAACCAAGTGCAGGCAATGGATCTTTTATAAAACCTCTGAAAAAAATGTGCAAAAAACGACTTTTTATAGATATTTCTCCAGAACATAAAGAAGTACAGCAATGTGATTTTTTAAAAGTTGCTAAAGAAGATATTTGCAAAAACAAGAACATCAATAAAATCCATGTTTTGGGAAATCCTCCTTTCGGATTCAAATCTTCAACCGCTATAGCATTTATTAAACATGCTTGTACATTTTGTGACACATTTTGTTTTATATTACCAAAAAGTTTCAATAAATCCAGTATGAAAAAAACAGTTCCTTTGAATTTTCATTTAATTTATTCATACAATTTGCCCGAAAACTCTTTTCTGAAATCCAACGAACCATACAATGTAAATTGTGTTTGTCAAATATGGAAAAAACAAAATACTTTGAGAAAAATCTTACCAAAAGAAAAACCAAAATTTTATTCTTTTACTAATAATCCTTCCAATGCAACTATTGCAATACGACGCGTAGGATACAATACTGGTCGTATTTTTACCGATGATTTACAAAGAAAAAACAAGAACTCTCATTATTTTATAAAACTAGATGACGAAGAAGATAAAAAACTGTTATCTAATATAAATTTGAAATCAAGTAATGATGTCACTGGTCCAAAAAGTTTATCAAAACATGATATCATTCTATCTTTGAATAAAATGATATCAAAAAAACCAAAGTGAAAATAACAAAAATTGATTATCTTTTATAAATATAAAGATATGTCCATTCATTTGGTAGAAAAAGAGATTGATGTCTTCAAACAAGAATTTCGTAAAAAAATTAAAAATTTGAAAATTGATAACACCAATGTCTTTGTTTATTCTGATGAAATGATGTCACAGAACAAATTCTTTTCAAATTTAATTGAGACAGAAGAGTTTATTTACAAATATGTTGATATTTTGACACAAAAACAATTGAACGACATTCTTTATGATTATAATGTCAAAATTACAAATCATCAAAAACAAATTATTGTTGGTATGTTGAAAAAAAGTATTGGTTTGAATGAAATCAATTAAAATTTAATCTTTACATTGATTTTGCTACCCATAGTATCAAAAATACCAAAACTGGATATGCCAATCTTACCATAAATTCTTGGAAATCGGTCAAAACATTATCTGAAATATATTTTGTCATATAATGTGTTCCCAATTTATAAATTGTTATTGCCAGAACTATAACCAATGAAAATATAACAAGTTTTATAACATCTGGTCTTTTCATTGCCATTCTGTCCCAAAATGAATAAGTAGGATTTCTTCTTTGTACTTGAGCATTTTGTTGGGGAGGTGCAAATTCTTGCATGGGATATTCTGGTTTAGGAACATATTGTTGTTGTTCTTGGGGTTGAGTATTCAACTTTAACTTCATTATTGGTTTTTGTTCATTTTTTTCCTCAAAATTATTATTTGAAGGGGCGTATGTTTCTTCTTCAAAATCACCATAAGCTTGGTTTAATTCTGTCATATCGTCTATTATTCGCCAATATTTTTTTATAACATAAGAGAAGAATGAAACAGAATTATTATTACATCACATTATATGTTCTTTTAATACTTTCAGCAATTGTCCTAACTTATTACATATACACCCGACATTATACTCGCGAAGGATTTGAAACACAAAAAGAACTGAGTGATTTTCATAAGCAAATTGTTGATGATATCAGTTCAGGAAAAATTGATAATGTATCCATATCAAACTACATTAAAGAGGGGAAAGTATCAAAAGATGATCTGGATGTAATTATTAAACATCTTATTGATAAAGATACTACTAAAGAATAATCGAATATTATTCAGAATCATCGCTTTCTTGTTCGCTTGTAGATACATTGTCTGTATCGTCATTTTCGCTTGCTGATGATAATGTTTGAAGTTTATTATAAGTATCGCTTAGAAATCGATTATGTCTTTGATGTTTTCTTCGAATTTTATAAGCAGTAATCGCATTTTTGTTTTCTATACCAGATCGACTAAACTCTTGTTCAATTTTTTTATACATATCAATATTATCACGAGAAAAGTCATTTTCCTCATCAGAATCACCCTCTTGGTCTTCTTGTTTATACATATAATCAATGAAATTTCCTTTGTATTCAGGATTAAGAATTGAATTCTGAAAAACTTTTTCTTGAATTGGTTCATAATAGTATATCACTAAAACCATTACATGATTAACGCCTTTGAAATCATATAATTCACCTTTTGATGTTTCAAATCGCATAGTTAATTTCATCAATTTTCCAATAGGGTGAAATTCGCGCAGAGGAACTTTCAAGAAAGACGTTTTTTCCTCATTATATCCATAACTGTTGATTCTTATCTTTGCGAGTCCAAGATTATATTTAGTATATGCAAGTGATCTATATAGATGATTTTCAATCTCTGGACAACGTAACAATATGTATTTATCATTCAATAGATACAACATACCTGGTGAAATTATTTGATGTCTATTGTTACCTTTTTTCACACTATGAAACAATTGTTGACACCCTTTTTTATTGTTATACTCTTTAAAATCATAGTTTTCTTTGTTTTTTATATCGTTATTTGTAAAGTCACCAAACCCTAATACATCTGTTAATGTAGATCTTGTCATATCTAACACAAAAGGTTTGTTAGATTCAAAATAAACTTTGTTTGTTAGTTCTGCCTCCACTTCTACACTTTCAAAAGTCATATTTACTTGCAATTCAAAAAATATCTGTTTTATTTTTTGAATGAAACTTGAAGTTTTGTAATCTCCTGGTGGAATCTCTATATATGAAAATAATGAATGGTCGTAAATTCCATTATCATCTACTACCAAATCATTTGAATCTGTTGTAGATATATAATAATACAGTTTATTATTATTGTAGTCAATATTGTACATTGTTTTTGGTACAGTTACATCTAAAACCTCGATACCTATGACATTTTTAAATGGTTCAGAAAATTCTATAGTATATTCTGATGGTTTTGGATATAAAGATTTATCTCTTACAGAACTGTCTACCAAAAATGTATACGATTGTTTTATACTGTTTGCTTTTAAATAATTTATATCTTCTATTGACATTAGAACAAGTATATAAAATAGTATATTGAATCCTTAAATGAACATTTTGTATGCTTCTTTGATGATCCTTATATTAATAATATTGTCATGTACTTTGAAAAATGTTGAGAAATTTGAAGATTCTAATCAGAAACTAAAAGTTAAAACAAGAGGATGTGAAATGCATCTAACAAATGATCCAGAATTATGTAACAAATTAGAACCATACTACAAAATGGGGAATATTCAATTACAAGTTGCTATAAACAATATGAAGAAGTTGAAAGATTCTTCTTCCAAACAAGCATATAATATATTGAGATATATTCAGTCAAAGAAAAAACAAATTCCAATAAACTCATGTAAAATAAAGGTACCTGATTTAATAGAAATTGATCAAAATGAATCAGATTCGTCGAAATACCCTTGGAAAACTATTACATCCTACGTAGATTATGATCCTATCTCTTTTAAAGGATATTGTCTTCTAGATACAAATTACGACATGGACAAATTATCTGTGAAAATGAAGGTTGACAAAGATTATTCTGATATAATGAACACAGATAATATGTTGTTAACATCACAAATTCAAGATATTGATAATAATGACACAACATATGCTGCGTTGGAATTTAAAGGCGATATTTACTCTACAATATTAAAAAATTCGAAAGCGTTATGTAAAGAAAATAATAAAAATATTGATATTGAAGATAAAGCAGTTTTCGTGAAAGTAACATGCCATCTTGAAAATACAAAAAAAATATCAGCAAGTAAAGTTGAAATTGTTCAATATGTGAAAAAAGAAAATAAATTCACGAAAGTAAACAAATATGGACAATTGAAAGAAATTGTTCCTCAAAAATTAAAAGGTGATGATTTGAAAGAAAATACAGACATTTCTGTAACAGAAACTTCAAAAGAAAATGATGTAAAAGAAGAAAAATCAGAAACGTCAGAACCAAAGCAATCTGAATCTGAATCACCAGAACCAAAGCAATCTGAATCTGAATCACCAGAATCAAAGCAATCTGAAAAACCAGAAACAAAGCAGTCTGAATCAACACAATCAGACTCACAAAAAATTATGAAAGAATTTGAGAAGAATTTCTTTGGATTTACATATATTGAAAATAGTTCTTTGGTATTCTCATCTTACACTGTGCCTGTTAAAATGTTCATGTTTGATTTTGATATTTGTTCGAGTATACAATCATACAATACAATAGATGAAATAAAAGATCCGTATGATGAAAACGAAAAGTCAAAAATTAAATTATCATTCACTGAGGATTTGCGAATCAGTCCAATTATGATCAAACAAACCATGAATATTCCATTTGAAGATGATACAAAAAATATATCACAAACAGAAGATGTCAAAGTTACAGATGATATAAATGATGATATTACAAATTTAATAAAAAACAAGATCAATGATATTGATGAAGAAAATAAAGATATTAAAAAAAAATTGAAAGAATATGACGAAGCACTCGATAAAACAGCAAAAAACTATGTAAATCTACAATCAATATGTCAAGAAAATCAAGACACATATAGTAAATGCATAGACAGAGCAAACATTGACTTTGGAAATTTATATAAGTTAATTACTATTGCAAAAACAGGATTAAGTGATCTTATACAAAGAAACAATGCAACAAAGGAATCTTTGATCAATACTCAAGAAATTATGTCACTAACTCAATTCTCAATCGAGGACATGAATCAAGATATTTTAAATAATACACCAAAAAATAAAGATGGATCATTGAGAAATAAAGGAGTTCCTATTTCTTTTGAAAAGTTTTCACCATTTATATCGAACGATGACTGTTTTTATTTCCAACTTAATAATTAATCAGACATCATCATTATTCTCAATGATTTTTGCATATTTGAATTTGATATATTTAATTTTTTGAGTTTTTTATGTTTTATAATAAAGTCTGTAATGTATGTATCGTCGTAAGGAAACTTATAATCTTTCAGAAATTTGGAAACATTAGCAAGTAAGATTGTTTTGAAAACTATGTAACAATATGAATTCGTTTTTTCTTTCCATTCTTTTTCTCCTTGTTTTTCAATTATTATAGTAGATTGACAAATACTATGTTGAAGTTCTATATCATATAATATTTTGAATGGAATTTTTGTCTCGAAAGAGATATATTTAATCACTAGTATTGTTGCCCAAAATTCAACAACTGCTTCATTCGGAAGAAGTATTGTTTCTTTTGAAATATTGAACGCATTTTTTAGTTTTTGTATATTGGTTGATGAAAAATTACCATGAATATAGTGACAATGGTGAAGGACCTCGTGAAGTACAACTTTATGATATTCTTCAATTCTTGTAATAAAAATCTCGTTTTTTGTTATATAGGTGAATCCCCCATTGATATGTTTTGATGATATAATACCATTTCGAGGAAAATATCGTTTGTAAGGAGCACAAATAAAATGTATGACTAGGGATCCCTTGATATTGAAAAATTTTCTCGTAATAATAATTCTTTTTATCGTTAAAAACAGTTGACTTAAATCTATATCAAGTTTCTTTCTATAATATAAATTAAGAGTTAAATCATATTTTGAAATATTTATTATTGTTTGTTTCTTACATTTGAGAAAATAGTCTCTTATATTCTGCGACACAAAGTCATTTTGTAACGCTTGATTCACAGAATAATTTGGTTCCTCAATATCATTTTGAGAGATTTTTGAGCACGAGTAAATGTCAGTTATAGAAAGAGTTGTGTACATTTTTTCAAGATTCATTATTTTGAAAATCAAAGAATGATTGTGCTTCTTTAATAACAACTGAGATAAAAGAATTGTTTTTTAATTTAAAACTTGCATTCAACATTTTTTGTGAAAGT
>Ga0233450_10000380_pt1 | contig 52350 bp, 48 predicted proteins | sample 011ome_30_FD_189956 | JGI IMG/M metagenome (GOLD analysis project Ga0233450, IMG submission 189956) | Coastal salt marsh microbial communities from the Groves Creek Marsh, Skidaway Island, Georgia - 011501CT (spades assembly) | ecosystem: Environmental > Aquatic > Marine > Intertidal zone >... | reverse complement strand
AGGCGGCGGTAAAAAAGGCGTCGCGCAAGGCCAAGGACCAAACGCTGAAGCGATGACCGAAGCCATGGATGCCGCCGCGGCGTTCGCCAAGATGTCCATTAAGTAACAACGCACTCACAATAACAACAACATAACACATACTAGATAGCAGAAGAGAGAGACTATTTCTATACATTGATACTATGCTACCAAATAGTACAGCATTTTGGATAAAACAACAACAGACTTTTCTTCAGAAGAAAAAGAGCGACTTCTTTTGAGCGACGACGAAGAACAACGAACGCTCTCTTTCTCTCTCTCTCTCTCTCTTCCACGTTTTAAGAACGGCATCATTCATTGTTCGCGGCTGTGCGCATGTTGCTTTCCTCCAAAAACAACCCGTTTTCCACGCTCCAAATCGCCGGCGCTGGTCTGCTCCATTTACAAAAGAAACCGAAAGCGACGGCTTTCCAATGCGCGTCGGTGGCGTTTAGCTACATGGCGTGCGCGGTCGCTTTACTCTGTTTCAATAAAACCGCGTTATCTTTGTACGATTTTCCGTTTGCAAACGTCATCACCTTATCGCAACTGATCGTATCGACGATGCTTTTGTATGTGTTTAAAAGACTGAACTTGATTGCGTTCGTGGACCAACAGGACGGCGAGGAAACGATGTCAAACAACGGGAAAGTGCCGAAAGGCGGATTAAACGTGAAAACGGGATTCCCAACCGTGAAGTTATTTCGAACGACGTTACCGTTGGCTCTCGCGTATTTAACGTACATGTTGTTGTCCATGATTTCGTTGAGAGGCGTAAACTTACCGATGTATACGACGTTGCGAAGAACTACCGGCGCGTTTACGATGGCGACCGAGTTCCTGGCGTTTGGGAAAGCGCAAGAGAGAGACGTGATTTTTGCGGTGATGCTTATGGTGTTAGGCGCAATTATAGCCGGAATGAACGATATGGAGTTTAATTTGTATGGATATTTTATGGTCGTTCTGAATAACGTGGCAACGAGCGTGTATTTGATCATGATTGGACGCGTATCCAAGAAGAGCGGATTGAACGCGTTCGGGTTGATGTGGACGAACGGAATTTGGTGCGGCGCGCCGTTGTTCGCGCTATCTTTGTTAAGAGGGGAAGTGTTCAGTACGATTATTTATATAAACGAAAATAGTGGGTTCGTTAAAGTCTTGTTCGGTTCATGCGTGCTGGCGTTCGCGCTGAACTACTCTATATTCTTAAACACGTCGATGAACTCGGCGTTGACGCAAGCTATTTGTGGCAACGTGAAAGATCTAGCGGTGGTGTGGATTGGGTACATATTCTTTGGTGGGGTGTTCCAATGGGCGAACTTTAGCGGAATGATTGTGGGGGTGTTTGGAAGTGTGTATTACGCGGCTATAAAGTTGAAGAAGACGCGAGTGAAAGACCCGAAAGAGAGCGAATAGTTAGACGGGAGAGTTGTTTTTATTAAAAGTAGATTTGTAGGAAACGCGTTGTTGATTCAAAGTAAAAGTAATGTAATATCGGTATTTCAAATCTTTGTATCGATATGGGTAGTAGTACTCTCTTCTTCTTCTTCTTCTTCTTCTTCTTCTTTTTCCTTGCTTTTTCGTATCCTCTCTCTCTCTCTCTTATGTCTATCTCTTTCTAGCGTGCTCTCTTTTATATATTCTCTCTTCTATAATACTTTAAAACATTTCTGCGTTATCCCTCTCTTTCTCTCTCTCTCTCTCTCTCTCTTTATTCCATCCTTCATCGCGTGTGCTTCTCTCCTCATTTCAAAAGCACTCCTCTTGACTCTTCCTCACGCATCTCGCCACCCGTTTCTTAAATCCCGCGTAATCCTCTCGAAACATCTTCGCCGCGTCGATATTCGCCGGCGACTCGTCGTTCGGCGAGGACAACATCGATATAATCGACAGCATAATCGTCTCCACCGTTTGCACCGGCGACCACCGCTCGCTGGCGCACTCGTACCCCATCGGGTCATCCCCGGCGTCGTGTAAGATAGATATGCACACCCTCCCGTCTGGATACACGTTCGGGTGCCAAATTTCCGATTTAAATTTCACGTCCGGCGGTTTGTTCGGGTAATCTTTCGGGAACGTCATCGTCGCCGTGAAGAAACCGCCCTCGTATAACGTATCCGGAGGGCCCATGATGGTTACTTGCCATTGTAAGACGTTGGAATCGTCCACTAAACCCGCGGAGAAGCCCTCGATTGGGTTCCGAGTTAAATCTGTTTTATTTTTCGCATTCGTAGTAGTAGTAGTAGTAATCAGAAGAGAAGGAGGAAAAAGTCAGTACAAAATGTTGGAGTCGCCCCTCGTCGCTCTCCTCGCAGAAAAATCATCGTCCACATCATAATCATCCATCATCCAAGAGAGGGACAGACAGACAAAACAAAAGAAGGACAAGAAAAACGACGCACCTCTCAGCTGGTTTCGTAACAGAAGCACCGCTTGGTCGGTCATTCTCTTTCCCTCTCTCTTTTCGCGCCGCCGCTTGTTTTTTAATGAGTGGTTTAGTATTTATCACACGAAAACAACGGAGAGATCCAACGCAAACTTCTTCGCGGAGATGATGAGAGTCTTCGTCGTCTCGTCTTTAATAATAAATCGTCGGTCGTCTTCTGAATCGTGTCGCTGTTATTCCCTAAGCTACTCGTACTACTACTACTACGTCTGTCTTTCTGTGTGAGTGCGTGAGTGTGTACGTATGTGTGTATTCCTCTTCCGCTCTCCTCGCGTTCTAAAAATGACGAGAGAAAGAGAGAAAGAGACAAGAAAAAGAAGAGACGAAAAGATCACTTCTTCTCTTCATTTCTTTGCAAACACAAACACAAGAAGGGGCAATCGTTTGGCATCTGTTTCTTCTTTTTTCTTTCTTTTTTTCTTTTTTGCAAAACACAAACACAAAAAGGTCGTCGAAAACTTCGTTCGTTTAAAAATAGATATGGATGTATGGATTTAGAGAGCGAGGGAGAGGAGGAGGACGAGGCGGGACAGGAACGAGAACGAGAACAGCGATTACAGCAGCAGAGACGACGAGTGTTCGTGGCCGTTTGCTTTGAAATCGAGGAGGAGAGTGGTAATACTAATACTAATAATAATAATAATAATAATAATAATAATAAGGATGATGATGATGAAAATGCGAGCGAACTGGAAGAACGTCTTCTCGATGTTACAATTCAATGGAAGAGAAGACGGTTGGTCGTGCACGAGTGGAGGACGGTGAGAGATAGAAGCGGAGCTCGATTAGAAGAAGAAGAAGAAGATAAACTCGTGGGTGTCGGTGGCGGAAAAGAGGGCAAGCTGTATTTTGATATCCTTTTGTCGTTTTTAGGGACGTCTGGGGACGAGTCTCTTCTGTTGAGAAAGATGTGGACGCGAGTCGTTCGTCACGAGAAAAGGCTCGACGTATTTTTGAAAGACGACTTTGGAGGCGACGACGGGAGGAAAAGGAGGAGCAGGAACGCGATGATGATTACGGCGAAGGACGCGGACGTGTTGATGTCGGCACCGTGCCGGTTTCCGTTTTTGAAAGACGAGAGCGAGAGTTGCGACGGTAAATACAGTTACGATAAAAGACACGAGAGAGAGAAAAAGGACGACTTGAGAGAAAACTTCCGAGCGAACGGGTATTTGATTGCTGACGGTGGTACCGCTGCGAAAGGAACGAGCAGTTGTCGAGTGTCAAAAACGCTCGTTGATTCGTTTCGAATGAAAACGCACGAGAGAATCGAGGTAATTTTAAGCGCCCTGCGAGAGAATCATTCGCACGTTTCTGTTGGAACCGACGCGTTTGCTTATAAAGAAATCGGGAGTCGAGGGAAGTATCGATTCGACGCGTTATTCGATAAAGAAAAGGAGGAGGAAGATGCACTTTTTAAGTTCGCTAAATCAGACGCGCCGTGGGTGGAACCGGTGAAGGATATTTTACGGAACGCAGAAGATATAGACATTAACATATCCATCGTTTGGACGGAACCGAACTGTTCAGACCAAGAGTGGCATTGCGACGGCGCGCACAGAGGCGACCAGGAAACGTACGACGAACAAACGGGCGCTTTAGTCAAAACGCACGGTCCACCGTACGCCGTGTGTGTATTCATGACCCTCCTCGATTTGGACGATACGGTTGGATACACAGAATTTTGGCCAACTTCGCATAAAAATGCCGGTTTACTCGGGTTCGGAGCAGCCGCGCACGCTTTAGGTGGCGTGCAATCGAACAAAAACGCTAAAGCGGGAGATTGGGTCGTGTACGATTATCGATTGATGCACAGAGGCATCGGAAACGAAAGTAAAGACACGCGGCGACCGATATTGCAGTTTATGTATGCCGTGGACGGGTATAAAGAACGGAAAAATTACGGCCAGAAGAGTGTGTTTAGTCCCTGTTGAAGGTGTCGTCGTTTGCGACGACACGTGTATTTTTATTAGTGCTGCTACTGCATCTGTGCGCTACGTGCTACTACTACCACCACTCCCACTTGTGCGACTCCTACTTTCCTCTAAGCTCTCCGACATCCGTCTCCTCTTCTCCCTCGCTTTTCTCCTCGCCTCCTCCGCCGTGACATTTTTAGGTAAACCAACGCTCTCAAAGTTCCCAACTTCCTCTCGTAACCCCTCGTGTACAATCTTCACGTCCCCACCTCCTGAGCTCGTCACGTTCGCCATCCTCTCGTACGCGATGCCGTAGTTTTCGCACATGTAAATTCTCGTGCGAGCGTAATCAATCGCTTTTTGCACGTGCGCGTGGTCTTTCAAGAATCGGTTTTCTCTGAATCGATTCTTGCACTCCGAGGTGATGTATTCCGCCTCTTTAAGGCTATCGCGTTTCATTTTTCTCGCCAAGCGAAACATGTGCCGGAAAAGCGAGAACACTTCCGCCCTTTGAAGAAGCGAAGAAGACGGAGAAGACATGAGTGTTACGAACGAGTTTTTGTGCGCGCGCGTAATGATGTGTGACGAATTCGTGGAAGTACTTCTCTTCGGGGATTTTCAAATCTATTTTACTCTTCGTCTTCGCTCTCGTCCTCTAAGTTCGCCGCGGCGTACATCTGTTTCGTAAACACCGGCCTCGTCGATCGACTGGCTCGTCCACCGGCGATGATGTTTGACTGGTCGACTTCGTCGCCGGATAAATCGTCGATGACGTCTGAGTTTTCCGAATCCGAATCATCTTGTTTCTTCTTCTTCTTCTGCTTCTTCTTCTTCGTGTCTGTCTTTTGCTTCTTTTGCTTCGGTTCACCTTCGTCGTCCGTGCTCTCGGCTTCCTCCTGATAAATTTTATGCGCACAGAGAGAGAGAGAGAGAGAGAGAGAAAAGGAACTCGTCAGCACTTCTGCGCGAGAGTACCGCGGAGGCGCAGCGCGTTTCGCGCCGCGAAAGACACGAATTGAATTCAAAAATCATCATCCCCCAACACACACAAAGCGCTCTTCTAAGAACAACAACAACGACGACGACGACAACGCGACAAAGAAGAAGAAGAACGAGAACAATAAATAAACATAATAAATACCTCGGAATCGGAGGATTCCTCCTTCTCCTTCTTCTGTGGGAGGAGGACTTTCTCCTCGTCCTCGGAATCGCTCTCTAACACCACGCCCATGATATGGTTGCTCTTTCGTTGCCTCTGTCGTGTGTTTCAAATTTAAGTGAAGATTTCCCCATTGCAACGAAGAAAGAAACACTACTCGAAAAGCTTCGCCGAAAAAAGGACGATGACGAGCAACGACACCACCATCCAAACGACCATGACGAAGATTTTCTGTTCCATATTCCTGGTCTGTTTTACCCTCGGTCGATTCTTGACGACGAAAAAGGAGAAGAAGAAGAACGCGACGTCGTCGAGGAGGACGGCAGCGAGAGCATCGTCCTCGTCGCATTCGTCGTTCTCGTCGTTTCAGTGCCAAACAAACCCTTCAAAGAAAGCGGCGGAGAAGTTTACATTCACCGTTTCCTTGTGCTGGATAACCTCCATCGCGATAATAATTTTGCTTAAACTGTACGAAGGGTTCACGCGATGGCATTATTTACTCTATTGCGGTGCGTGTGCGTTGCCGTATGTTGTGTATCCTCTGTGGAAACCGTTCGAGGAGGATAAAGGCGTACCGGTGTGGGAAAGATACGTGGTGAAAGCAAACGCGTGGATTGGCATTTTGTCCTTCGTCGGCAATTACATTTGGACGCACTATTTTTATTCCGTTTTAAACGCCAAGTACACGTTTGACGCGCACAGGTTGAACGACGTGCCGATTTCGATGTATCTCATGACGCACGCGTATTTTATGTTTTACCACGCGATGACGAATTCGATTTTACGGAAGATTAAGACGAGTTACGAGAAAGATGTATTCAGAGACGTGTTTTATGCGACAGTTGTGGCGGCGTTAGCGTACACGACGGCGTTTATGGAAACGTTGACTATATGTGCGTTTCCGTACTGGGAGTTTACCAATAGGAACATGGCGTATACGCTCGGGAGCGCGTTTTACGGGATTTATTTCATAGTCAGTTTTCCAATGTTTTTGATGGTGGATGAAGACGTGACGACCGCGAAAGGGAAGAAGAACACATATTCCATGTGGCGAGTGGTATGGGAGAGTTTAGGGAGTTGCATGCTGGTGACGCTGTTGTTGGATTTCGTGAGAATTGGTTTGACTGATGTCAGTTTTACGATGAAATAGATGAAATAGAGAATTGAAATCAAGCCGCGTTTCGCGTCATCATTACAGAGTGTGTATTTTTATCAATATGTGTAAACAAACTGCTATGCTATATGGTGCGCATTATTTACGCCATCTTCTTTTTCTCTTTGAGCTCTAACAAGCGCGGTGAATGGCGCACCGGAGGTGAAGCGATGGAAACTATTTTTTTCTTCGACGTTGGTGATTTCATCACGTGGCCAATACTAATAGGTTTCTTTTGCGGCGAGGCTTTTTGCGGCGACGACGTTTGCGGAAGGGTAGCTTGCTGTTGATGCTGATGCGAGTCCCAGACGCTTCTTCTCTTCTTCTTTGGCGTTTGCGCATACTTCCAAATCGACGGTTGCGCGTCTCTTAAACACTCCAACACTCCGTTCAATCTTTCCGCGTGTTTCTTGCACTGCTCGGCGGACGCTCGCAACTCGTTCAAGATCATCGCGTCTTCGTCGTTGACTTCGTCTTCATCGTTTCCAACAACTACATTCTTCTTCTTAATAGCCGAAGTTAACACGTTCGCGCGATTTTCGTTCGTCAAGGAAAGATACATGGTCGTATCTTTAATTTTACGACATCTGGCGACGTCTCGAGCGTATTGATGCGAGCGCATAATCGACTCGCAAAATTTGGCGTTTTCGTACGAACAAATGGTGTGGAGGATATCGCACGCCAACAAGAACGGATTTTCGAGATCTGACTCGCTCTCGTAATCTCTGCACATTTGTAGAGTTTCTACGAGGATAGTCACCGAATCCGGACACCGTAAATAACAGGCTTCGATGGCAAGGTAACCAAAGAGTTTGGACTGGCACACTTCCGCAATCTTCGCATAGTTCCCGGCTAACGTTTTGACATCTTTACGACCGCAAGAGCGGGAAGATTTGAACAAAGTGTTCATCGTCCGTTCGATGTGCTTTCGTAAGTGATGCTGCCGGTACAAGAAACCGCGGATGTGTCTTTGCATCCTGATGGCCGCGAGGTGGCATTTTCGGTTATTCTCTTTCGACGCCTCTTTGAAAGCTTTGCGCGCTAAAACACCTCGAACGCGCGCCTGGAACTTGACCAGTTTAATCGCCGCGTTTTTATCTCGACGGTATTTGCGGAACTTCAACAACTCTTTCGCGAAATACATTCTGTAATAGCACTGTATCGTGATTGCAGCTTTGACTCGCTCCTCTTCCACTCGATTCTTCTCTTCAATTTCTCGCAACATTCGTCGCTCGCGATTCGCCTTTCGAAGCGCTCTTCTCTCTCGATGGATCCTGTAAATGTGTTGCATGTTCTCGGTGTAAGCACGTTTGAGGACGAATTCCTTTCGTAACTGGAATGCCCGAAACCTACTTTGAATTAAAGTAGCAGATGTATCCAAAACTAGCGCTTCTAGTTGCCTCTCTTCTTCAATCAACCGTTCCCGCTTTTCCTCTTCCTCGCGCCTCTCCATCTCGACGCGTTCTACTTCCTTCCTCTTCGCCTCTTTCATCTCCTCTACGCTTTTGCGGCCTAAATACCCCCGGTAACATTTCTGAATATCAAGTATCGCTTTTTTCTGCACGCGCACCGCGCGTCTCACTTGCCATCCTCTCGCCGAAGCTTGAATTACCATTGCAAAGTTATACTTGACATTTGCTTCCAACGCCGCTCTTTTCGCGCGGTAAAAGGATTGCATTCGAATGACATTCTCGCGCAATCTTTTGTATCCTTTCTTCGCAACGAAGCCTCGCGCGTGTTTTTCTATAACAATCGCCGCATTATGTCTCTTCTGGAGCATTTTTCGATCGGCTCGTCCTCTGCACATTTTTTGAAACGTCACCACGGCGTCCAACGAACGCTCGTACTCTTTCCTCGCGAAATAACCTCTTAAATGTTTACTAATCACCGTTTGCGCGCGAGACCACATGCGAGCGACATCCGCTACTTTCGGTCTATTTGGACGTTTTAATCGCCACCAACGCTGAATCTTCTTCGCTGAATCCACGCGTTCCACGTGCTGAATCACTCGCGAACACAAACACAAGAGGTACGTCGCCACGTCGCCGGTTTGCGGAACTGGGATATCTTTCTCTAAATTGAAACTGCCACTGCTGTTACCGGAGGACGGTAACGCCGAAGCTGACGTGTGGAAGCGAACATCGAATCCAGGAATCGGGACACCACCGATAGCTTTTAAACACTCGGCAACTTGCAAAAAATTCCTAGCGGCGATTTCTCTCGCGCGTTTGCGCTCGTCCATATCGATCGGGTGGTTCAATTCGAGATTTTCTCGCGAAAGACGTCTCGAACCGGTAAGACCCGGCGCGTATTTGCGAAGGATGGCAAGTAATACTCGTCCGTCGGCAAAATCGCTTCCTAAATTGGAACATTTGATCGAGTAGGAAGAAGAGAGAGATAATTCGGAACAACACGCTTTCGCCCACGTCAAGAGAAGCGCCTCGAGGCTGCACCTCGGCATGCCGTTCGGACGAGACGCGAGAGCGCCTTTGTTGTTTCGCATCTCGCGTTCTAAAGCTTGAATCGTACTGGTAGGAATCTTCGCGTTCGGGAACTTGCAAATTTCTTTCGTCAACATGTTCTTCGGGGCCGCGAGCGAGTTGCGGCTCATATTTTTCGTGTGCTCGTGCGTCATCATCGCCCATAGAATGCCACAAGTCGCCTCGCGATGACCATCGACGATATCCGACGGCGTGATTTTCGACCATGCGCCAGGTAACGCGACGCCTAAAACATCCTTTGCAGCATTCAAAGCCACTCGAACGTTGTTCAATTTATCCTCTCTCGTCTTCACTGGAAACGCGCACTCCGAAAGCAACGAGTGATGTTCGACCACTTTTTGTGTCTTCTTATCGATGGAGGCGAAAGTAACGTCCGGCGCTAACATTTCGATGAGTTTACACAGTCGAATACCATCTCTGAGATCGCTGGCTAAGTTTGTGACCGTGAAGTCGTACTCACTCGCGGCTGTTTGTTCGTAAGGCACGATGAAACCAGCTTTCTTCAAGTTGCGCAAAATGTCGCCTTCGCCGTAACACGACGCCGTGAGCAACTTTTGCGCTAATTCTCTCGTCGACTTGATGGAGGCATTCAAGTTGAACAGTTTCGGTGCTTTCGGGTGAGCTTTGTGGTTTTGCGCGCGGTCGAGTAACAAGACGAGCATCAAGATTCTTTCCAACACGACGTCGTTCAACGCGTTCTCGTACCCTTCCGCAAACGGCGGTTGGCCGGGAAACTCGTCGCCTAATCCGTATTTGATCTCCATCTCGTGCGAACGAAACAACTTTTCGGAGCATTCTTTCGCGCATTCTCTCGGATTCTGCGGTTGCCATCTCATGGTGTCTCCCAAGACGGCATCGACGCCGAGTTTAAGCCAAAATGTATTCACCGAGCTGAGCGTTTTAATGAAATCTTGCTTCATGCGCAAGTCGCGAAGGAAAATACCGCCGTCGCTTTTTAAACGGATAAGTTTACTCTCAATTCTATATTCCACCTCACGCATGATGACGCCAACTTCTGCATCTTGCGTGTATAGATGCGCCATGACTCGTCGCGATGCAGCTCGAGCGTCTCGAAACTCGCGCGCTCGCATCTGTTCGGATTTCATTTTCACAGAGTGAGACGTCGACGCCGCTACTTCGGAGGTATCCCGAGGCGAAATCGTTCGGTTCAGCCAGGACACGAACTCGGCTTCTTGTTGACTCGCAAACTCTCTCGCACTTTCAAACCCATCAGATGTGACGGACGAGGATGTTGCTTTTACTTCTCCTTTTATTTCTTTTGTCGGTTTTGTTGATGATGCATTCTTGGAGTTGAGCAAACGCAAGGACGCCATCGTTAGCGGCTCTTCTTGCTCTTCGCGTTCCAACTCCTTCGCGTGTTGTTCAACAGCTTTCGAAGCGGCCACGTGCTTCGCCAAATTCTCCTGGTTCGACTGTCTTCGCCACGAAGCTGACGCCGCGTACGCGCTCGGCAATCCTTTAAAGCCTTCGTACGCTTCATCAAACGCATCATCCTCGATGACATTCTCCTTGTTCGCGCCAAACGCGTCCTCCTCTTCACTATCTCCTTCATCGATCATCGCTTCCATTTTATCTCGTTCTTGTTTTCGCGGCTTCTCCGTCGTTCCTTCTTCCTTCTTCACCACGGTCACCCCTCTCAATCTCACCGTAAATGTCTTTGCCTCTCCTTCGTCAAACACCTCCGTCGCGCACGTCTTACACACGAGCTTCAACGCCCCCACCGCCGTCGCTTTCTTCGAGACAACTTTCGGCGTCCATTTAATCGACACCGTCATTTCTTCGTCTCTCTTTACAATCTTCGGGAGTACCCCTCCTGCGAATCCGAACAGTTCGTATTCGCTTTTGTCTTCTTCTCCTTCAAACCGATACTCGCAAATCTTCCAATTCCGGTTCGTATCGTTGACTATTTTCACGCGCTCTTCCGCAGACGTCGTAATCTCAACCACACCAAACCTCACCACGGGTACCACTGCCATCGAGCGCAGCGATAAACCGTCTTTCTTCGCCTCTCTCTCCTTCGTTTTCTTCTTTGTCTTCTTCTCGTCGAAACTCTTTTTGTTGTTGTTGTTGTTGTTTGCAAAATTCTTCGGTGGCAGTTGGATGCGTCGTCCCATCACATTCTCGTTCTCGTTTCGCTCGGTCAGCGCGTTCCACAGCGCATTCGTCGTCGTATCATCACTACCACCATCAAAACCACCCTCCGCGTGCGCTTTAATGCGACTCACAGGAGAAGACCGCACCACCATTTAATACTAGTAACTTGTGCGTTTACTCAATGTAAAGAAAAAAAGCTGTCGTGTTCTTTTTTTTGTTCCCCTCTTTGATTTGATGCATTTTTTATTTAGGGTTTCACAAATCCCCTAAAAACACCCCTTTGAAAACTCTCTTCTTTTCCCTCATTTTAGTACACTTACCTAAAATCAGATATATCTACCTGTTGTGCGCAAACAAACGAACGAGAAGAAGAAGACGAAGATAAATGCCACCTCCACCATCATCTCGAAGAAGAGGAAACAGACGACAACAGGCGACGACAGGAGGAGGAGGAGGAGTTTCTACGAGGAGGAGAAAAAACTTGAGGGAAAAAGATCCGATGCAATATTACTCGCGAAAAATCGACCGGTATTTGGACGCACACCCGTGGTTCACGATGGTGTTGACGCAGTGTTTACTCTTTCTCACCGTCGCGATCGTTTGGATGATTTTCGGGGAGAAAATACGGGAAGTACACTTTGAACGGGTGAAACCATATCTGAGAGAACACGTGTGGCCGAAAGTTTTGAAGTTTTCGAGGGAGAATTTGCCGGAGAAGTGGCAGTTGAGCGAACGCGTGGTCGAGAAAGTGACGCAGAACTTAGGAAACGGGGCGGAGAGCGCGTCGTCATAAAGGAGTAGTAAATATATATAGTCATCAGTTCTTCCATTATTATTAGCATAACTTCATCCTCCCTCTCTTCATCTCTCTCTTTGCACTTTGTTTTTGTTCAAGTTGATAAAAAACCTCCTCTCTTTTCCCTTCTCTTTGATTCGCTTACGCCGCCGTGCGCGTCGGCGAAAAGAGTATCGCGCGAATCGATACGAGACGCTCGTCACGCCGAGATGCCGTTGAATTGCATCTCTCGCAACGACATGTTCCCGATCGCCATATCCAACTCTCTCTGTTCTTTTTCCGCCACTTGCACTTCCAAACTCTCTCGCCACTTCAAATCGTTCAGTCGTCTCGTTTCTTTCTCTCTCCTCTCTCGCTCCTCGAGCGCTTCGATCTTCTTCCTCGCCTCCAAACGAAACCTTTTCTCTTCCATCTCGAGAAACTCCACTCGTCTCTTTTCGATGCCTTCGCCGTCGCCTTGCGCCATTTTCGCTTCCACCAATAGCAATCGCTTCCTCTTTTCCTCCGCGCGCTTCGTGTCCAACATCTCCTGCGCCTCCTCCGCTTTCCTCACAAACTCCGCGGCGCGTTCCACGTCTTGTTTTTTACGCAACGCTTTCTCCTCTCTCGCTTTGCGCATCTCAAACTCCGCCTCTCTCGCTCTCTCCTGATCCAACTGTCTCTTCTCCGTTTCTTTCCTCTTCCGTTCCTCGTCCAACTTTTCCGCCGTGCGTCTCTGTTGCGTGTCCAACATCCTCTCGACCATTTTTTCCTTCTCCTTCGCGAGTCGTTTTTGCTCCTGTTGCGAATCGAGCGTTTTGCGTATGTTGGCTTGCGTCTCGCGTTTTTTACGCAGCGCTTCGTCCGCGTCCCTTTTCGCTTTTTCGTCCGCCTCTTTCGCGAGCGCGTGGAATAACGACGCGCGTTTGAGCTGCAACGTCATCGCGCGCTTGTTGTTGACACCATCACCGTCACCACCATCGTTATTCTTCAAAGACAAAAACGAAGAGAGGCTGGGGGGGTCAACACCTAAAAAGTTAAAGCTTTCGTCGTCGTCGTCGTCGTCCTCGAGTCGTCGTTCCTCTTCTTCCTCTTCAACCCCGCGTTGTTGTTGTTCGGCAGAGAAGAAAAGCTCGGAGTGTGATGCGGGCGTGGAAGGCGGCGTATTCGTCGTCGTCTGAATCGTCGTCGTCGCCATTATTCGCGTGTTCTGATATGTATCTGCAAACAGCGTTTCTCTCTGTTGTTGTTGTTGTGTGTATTTTTAGAAAAAATGATGGAAGAAGAAAAAAAATACAGAAAAAACAAGCAGACAGAGAGAGACAAAAACAAACAAAAAGAAAGCAAGCACAAGAACACAAGAACAACGATACTACTACTACTACACGCGACGACAACAAAAAAAAAGACACGCACACATAAAAGACGCCGGTGAGGTTGAATCGAACAACTGGGCCGTCAAGCCCCCACAGGTTTGAAGCCTGCGCTCCGAGCCATCGAAGGTCACTCCGGCTTTAGTATGGAAGAAAGAGAACGCTCCAAGAGCAGCTTTCCTCCTTCACTATAACAACCCTAAACCCTTTTAATTAACATATAAAACACTGTATCATTTAGGGTTCTATAGTAAAAAATCGCCCTACCGAGAAAAGAGCGACGCTGCCGCCATAAAGTTTGAACCTATCGCACTGCAGAGAAGAAGAAGAAGATATGGGAGCACACGAGCGATGGAGGAGGATGACTCTGACGACGACAACCTCGCGGTGTTGTGAGAGTTTGTCGTCTTCTGTGTCTTCGTTTTCAAACGATATCTTTCGTCGTCGTTTGTCGTCGTTGTCTTCTTCTTCTTCGCGTGCGGAAACGAGACCATCTTCGAGCGAAGGACGATCGATCGATGATTACGCGGAAAAGGAGAGACGGATGTGCAGTCGCAATTCGAGAGCGTCCACGAGCGGGAGGAGGACTTCTTTGAATACGAATAACGCGAAGAACAAGAACTACGTGAACAGAAGAATGTTCGCGTCGGACGCGTCGCCTCTCGCGTCGTCGACGATTGGTGAGACGAAGAAGAAGAAGAAGAAGAGCAAAAATGCGGCTGCGTCGACGGCATCGTCATCTGCGGCGGAATCATCAAACGAGGACGAGGAGACAGAGGAGGAGAACGAAAACGATTCAGAAGACGCGAATGAAAACAAAGAGGATAATAAAAGTAGTCGTCTTGTCTTCACTACCTCTGAAAATGATGAAAATGATACATTCAGAGGGAACAAAGCCGGTCGTTTGTCAACGCAAGCGATTTCGAAACGAGGAGGAGGTCAAGAGGGGGCGGCGGGAAAACAAACGAGGACGAGTTTTTATAAACCGATGACCTCTCGAGCGCAAATAGACGGCATGAACTGCGAGCAGCTTTTAGAGGAAATCAAGCAGAGATTCCAATCGAAGAAGAAACCGTTTTTAGGCGGCGGGAACGTTCCGGCGGCGGCGGCGGCGACGAAGACGAAAACGGGAGAGAAGGGAGGCCAAAACCACCCGCGGACCGAATTGGAACCGTCGACGATCGAGATCGAAGGTTTTAAACACGAGATTAGCGAACGGTTAGCTTCGTTTTTAGGTTTTGGGGAAGGCGAGAGTGGAGTGAAAGCGACGAGGAGGTTTGTCGATCGACGGTTGAAGAGTTACTGCGAGGAGATGAATTTGTTCGTGGGAGAACGAGACGAAAGGGAAAAGAAAGTAAAGAGGATGAAAGATCCGGAGAATCCAGGGAAATGGGAAGATAGACGCTTCGTCTTGGATACCAAGTTGAGGCAATTGTTTCAAACGCCCGATGATATCGATCAGCTCTCGTTTCGGAAGAGAACGAAAGCGGAGGAGGAAGGAGAATTCTCGGACGGAGTCGCGCCGGTGTCTCTGTTTTTAGATCCGCACTTTGTGGATATTACCGACCAAGACGCTTCGCAACTGGTGCAATCGAAAACGTACGGCTCTAACGTCATCGTCAAGAAGAATAACAGAGTGTACGCCGTGCGCGAATCAGCGCTGAAGATTTTGTTACAAAGAGTTCGTTCGCCGAAAGATGTGCAGTATGCATTGGAAGCGGTCGCTTTGTTCCACATGGAACGCGCGGCGATGGGAAAAACCAGAGGTCTCGGTTTTGAGCGCGCGTACGAATTCATCAAGGCGTGTTGCGACGTTAAATCGTACGAAACAGCGATTTGGGCGTGCGAACAGTCTCGCTCGTTAGGCTTGAACTTGTCCAGAAAGACGTTATCGTTGCTTCTTTGGCACTTGCTCGATGCTAATCGCCCGTTGGAAGAAGTCCTTCGCGTGTACTCGGTGATTCGCAATCTCAAACTCGGCGTCGACGGGAAAACTGCCCAGTTTGTCGTTAAATCCGCCTTACAACACGGTCACGTCAACGCTGCGGCGGGCTATTGCGTTCAATTCATGCAAGCTGGCGTCAAAGTCAACCGAAAAACACCGACTGCGATAATGAACGCCGCCATCGAACACAACCTTCCAAACGCCGCCGTCGCGGTTGAACGCTGTTGGAACAAAGAGCAACCGCAACTCCCGAAAGCGCCTTTCGACCGGTTAGCGCTGGCACAAGCCTACGCGCTTTTAGCCGACGACGACGAGTGCACCAAAACCGCAAAATCTATCGTCGATACTCTCGACGACGCCTTTGACGAGGAGCTCAAAAACACAACCTCCCAAAAGCTCGCCCTTTGGCCGCAAAAACTGCTCGGCGTCGCCAACGAAGCCAAAGGCGGTGCGAGTAAAGAGATTCTAGAGCGGTGCAAACGCGGGATGACGCTGATTAAAAACGCGTGCGAGGGGGAGTTATTCCACGACGTGGACGTCGAGTACGCGTTTTCCACTTTACAAATTTTAGACGACGAAGACGAAGACGTTTTGGAAGAGAAGAAAGGAGAAGAGTAATAGACGCATAGAGAGAAAGAGAGAGAGAGAGAAAAGACCATTTCGTGTAATAGTAATACTACTAGTAATAATAATAATAATAATAATACTAATAATAATAATAAAGACCGAGAATGAGACGAAGAAGAGGGAAGCGTTTTCCTCTTTCATTGAAATCCATCATTCTTCTCCTTCTCTCAACCTTTTGAGCAAAATCTACACAAAAAAAGCACCAACATCCATGGGCACCATCGCCGGGTCTGCGATCGATTTAGACGTGCTCTACCTCGCGCCGGTTGGGGAGAATAATAACAACAATAACAACACATCTTCTTCCTCGCGTCCGTCTTCTCGTCTCGCGAACGCGCAACCTTCTTCTTCGTCCCCGACGACAAAGACGAATGCTTTTAATAACGCTGCCGGGGAAAACACCAACAAGGAAGGGAACGTAACCGTCGTCGTCGACGCGGGGACGACTGATGATCATCAGACGACGAGCGACGGTATAGACGACCTCAATAAAAAACGTCCTCCTCCTTTCTTTCGATGTCAAAAGTGTAAAGTGCCTTTAGAGTTTTACGAGGAGAAAGAAGAGGAGAAAGAGGAGGACCGAGATCGAGCGAAGCGTATCGCGGATACGAGTGGGAAGTTGAAGGTGACAGCTGGCGAGAAGCAGTTTCGAGATTTTTTGTTGGAAGAAAAAGAAGAAGAAGAAATTGTAAACGAAGAGGAGCAAGACGAGAGTAACGAGACCGACGACGCCAAAGCGGCGTCTTCGTACGTGCACTTGCCGACGTCGGTGCAAAGAACGAAAACGTCGGACGCGCTGAAAGCGGCGGGGCAAACAGCCGCGACGCTCTCGAGAATATTCGACATCGCGAGCGAGAAAACGAAGCAGGACTTCCCCCTGTGCGAAACGTGTGCGAAAGAAGTGGAGGTGAATATGGAGAAGATGTGCGAGGATTTGGAGGAGGAGTGCGAGAAGTACGAGAGGGCGATTGCGAGTTTAGATTTGAGCAAAGGCGGCGGTGGTCAAAACGGGAAGGAAAGAGAGGAAGAGGGAGCGAAGAAGAAGAAACAAGAGCGATTGGAAGAACTCGAACTCGAACTCGAACGAGCGTTTGAGAGAGATAAAGCGATAGAGTTAGAGGTTGAGAAATTAGAATTAGAGCTGGAAAAACAGAAAGTGCGGAAAAGAGCGTTGCAACGCAACGCGGCGCGAGTGAAGAAGGCTGAGTTTGAAATTTGGCACGAGGCGAACCAGTTTGAAATCGACGCTAAATCTTTGAAAGAAGAACGAGACGCGTTGGAAACCAAACTGGAACGCGCTTCGACGCAATTAGACTTACTAAGACGAACGAACGTATACAACGATGCCTTTCACATTTGGCACGACGGACCATTTGGGACCATCAACGGATTTCGATTAGGCCGCACGTCCACGGTGCCGGTGGAATGGGACGAAATCAACGCCGCGTGGGGGATGGCCACGTTACTCTTACAATCGCTCGCTAACGCGATGAAGATAGAATTCCGTTCACACGCATTGCGCCCGATGGGGTCGTTTCCAGCGGTGTGCGAAATCAACGCCAATACGAACACGGTGTCGCAGTGTTACGATTTGTTCGGTCCTGTGAACATCATGACCAGTCACAAGTACGATCGCGCCATTTGTGGTTTCCTGGCGTGTTTGGACGAACTCGGTAGGTATTTCGCGGAAAGAGATTTTGAGATGGGCGTAGAACCAGTGTTTCGGTACCCGTACTCGATCGAGGCGGACAAAGTAGACGGGAAGAAAGTTACGTTTACATTCAATAGAGACGAAAAATGGACGGCGGCTTTAAAGTTGGTTTTAACTGATTTGAAAATGGCCGTCAGTTACGTCGCGTCCCGTAACGGTTAAATGTATTTTTAAATAAGATATGGATAGATGTAGATTTCAATGAGCGCTATCGTAAGCTGTGCACAATTGATACATAGATACGTGACAGGTACTGGGTACTGGGTAGCTGTAATTTTTTTTTAAGTGTGTATTTGTACCGAAGATTTTTTCTACAACGAAACTCCTAATAATTTCTCATATAAGCTTGTCTCGCGACGCGTTCGGCGTCGATATCACTCAACGATTCTAAAAACTCCGGTAAGTCCGTTTTGGCTACTTGCACCACGCTTCCTTCGAAACTCCCGTGTTTCGTGTGCGCTCTCACTTGCTCTGCCGCGCGCGCGTACGATTGCATGAAAAAGTTACCTCCGCTTTCGATCGAATCTGTCTGCGGCTTTTCCGTCACGCCGACAACCAAGAAATAGTTCGGGTCAATCATAGACGGACCGACGACGATTAACGGTCTGAGAACTTTTTTCACCTGTCTCAAAGCATCTTGCAAAAACAACGCCAATCGCAAAAGCGTCAGCGGATGCTTAAATAAATCCACATCCGCAGGAGAACCGTGCTCGGTCAACGAAAAGTATCTCAACGAACCGAGCGTTTTAATCGAGCCTTTGTTCGACAAAGCGAACCCACCTTGACGAATGAGCGCACGTTGCACGCGCATAGCTCGTTGTAATCCATTTGATGTCTCTTCCCAGTTGCTCAAACTTAAAACCTTCGAGGCGGTCCAGAACGCTGCCGCCGAGGATTCCGGCGTGCCGTCTTCCTCATCGCCTCCTCCTCCCACGCTTTTCCGTCTGTTGTTGTTACTGTTACCTCTAATATCCATGTCATTTTCGGTGTTGATGTTTTCTTCGTTTTCCTTTTCGTCCTCATCGTCCTCTACGTCGCACCTGGAATAATTCTCTAAAATAGCCGTCGCGGCGTATACCACGTCCATCGCAGACATTTTTACTTTAAATCCATGGTGGTACGTAAACGACAAATACGTTAAATCGTGCAACCCGCCGTGCGATCCGGCGTGCTCTTTCAACTTTTCCCGCATTTGTTTCTCCATGTTTGGACTCATGTGCGAAAACTTCTGCTTCGCTTCTTGCAAGGACAACCCGCAAGTGGCCAACAACGAATCCAACAAGTGCACACCGCTCTCTTTCCACGTTTGCAATCGAGTGACAACGTACGGCGAATGCAGCATCGCATCGTATAAGTTCCAATGCCGCATCATCTCAAACCTTAACTCTTCCAATTCAATCGAAATCTTGCGATCCTCAAACACTTTCACCATCGTCCCGTCGTCCAAAGCTCTCTCCTGGTGCATGTTCCCGTTGATTTGATTGGATACTTGCGACATCAGCTGAAAGCAATACTGCTTATACGTCTCCAGACTCACTTTTTGGTGCGCCAACTGGTCGGTTAAACTCACAATCGCTAACCATAACAATAAATTCTTCTCCAGTCCCTCTTTCTTCATGTCAAACGCCATATCGAATGCGCACAACCCAGCCGATCGACCGTAATACGACCCGCGTCGCCAATACGCCACCCTTTCCGCCTGCCTTTTCTTTCTTCGCAACGCGACCGTCCTCGGCGACTCCGGCTGTTGAGCCTCTCTTTGCGACTGCCTCTCTCTTTGTCTATCAAGCTTGATTTGTTTGCGTCTTGCCGTTTCTTCCTCGTCGTCGTCGTCGTCTGAACTAAAATCCGACTCTGCTTCGTCCTCGTTCTTCTCGTCGTCGTCGTCCTCTTCCGAGTCCGTATCCATCTCCGGAAAGTAATCATCCCCTTCCTTTGAGTCATCTCTGATCACGTACACGTCCTTATTCTCCTCGGACACGTTTTGCAACGACAACGGTCGGTGCGAATCCAACACGTACGCTCTGCAATTCACTTTCAAATCCATCATCTCTCTCACGTCCTCGGTCCCTCCGCAGTTTATCAAAACTATCGCCCGGTTTTGTTCATCGTCCGGGATTTCCTTCCCTCGTTTCCGCAGCTCCTCGCTCCCGCTCACCGGGAACACGGAAAACGGGACGTTATCCGACTGGAACATGGATTTTAAGATTCTGTACGCGCACAACGCGTCCACGTCCGAGGTGGAAACATAGATTAAAATCGGCGTTTGGTAGCCATCTCTGCGGATGATTTCGTAACAATGGCGGTAGTTTCCCCGTTCGACTAACATAGTGAAACTTCTTTATCGTGCCGTCGATCGAGCGCGTGCGTGCGTGCGCGTAGAGGTGTATGCGGGGTATGTGTGCGCGCGTAGGATGCGAGACAGCACACTTCACCGCGCGCAGCAAGCAAAAGGAAAGGGTGGTGGTGTTTGTGATGTGTATCTGGGATGCGCAGCGCAAGCGTTCGAATGGAGGAGGAGCCACTCGGTTTGAATTTTTGAATTTTTACATTCAGGAGTTTTAGGGTTTTATGATTTTCTGAACTGAAGGGACACTTTCTTATAATATTTTGAAGAAAGGTACCGAAAGATACCGTTCGTGTTGGTGATGATGGTTTATCCGGACGCGCGAAGAATGCTCCAATATAATATAACGGTGTTGTTCTTGTCGGCGAAGCGTGGATGGAATTGGTTTTCGGCGTCGGTATCGTCGTCGTCGTTTACGTCGTTCCTGCAGTAGAAAAGAAAACACAAAGCAAAAGGAAAAAAAACAAAAAAGACGAGAAAAAACAAACGAGAAAAAAAGTCTCTGCTGAGAAGTCAAACGCGTCCGGTCTCTCTCTCACATGTAACCACGCCGAAGCACGCAAAAAGTGCTTCGCGGTTCTCATCCGGACCAGACGCTTTTCGCTCTCCTGTTTTTCTTTTCTTTTCTCTTCTCTCTTCCTTCTCTCTTCCTTCTCTCTCTCTCCGTTCTCGCTTCTTCTTTTCCCTCGGCAGAAGGAGTCTTCTAAAAAAGCTATTGTTATATAAAATACATCTCTCTCTCTCCCATCCATCCATCTTTCCATCCCTCTTCCTCTTCTTCTACGCATCGCGTGCACTCACACTACTACTTACTACTACTAGATATAACTGACTGATTGTTAGTGTATTGTTGCGTTTATCTAAAGTTGAACCTCTTCAAGACCGATCTCTCCGCGTTCGCCGCGTCCTTCGCCACCCTCTTCGAATCCGCGCTGTTCTCCGCGAAGCACTTCCAAAATCTCAACGTCTCATCCGCAGCCGCGGAAACCACCGTCGTTCCGTCCGGCGACTGCGCCATGTGCAACACTCTCGCCGTGTGGCCAGTAAACTCGGCAATCTTCGTCATCGTCGGGTACTTCCACAAGCACAACTGATTCTGCGAATACCCGTGGCTCGACAACAACTCTCTCTCGTGCGTGTTCCACTGCAACGCGCACACCTGCGAGTGCGTGTCGACCGAGTTCGTCATCGCCCCGGTATTCGCGTTCCAAAACTTTATGCATCTATCCGCGGTCCCGCCCCCAGACGCCAAAACATTCGCTTGCCACGGACACCACGCCAAAGCTTTCACCGCGGCTTGGTGCGCGACCAACTTGTGTCTGTACGTACCATTCGACAACGACTGCGAGTCATAAATATGCAACGAGTTGTCGTTCCCACCCGAAGCTAACTGCGTCCCGCTTGGCGACCATTTCAACCCGCAAACCTCTTGTGAGTGACACGTGAACGTGTTCGTGCAATGCTCTCGAATCCTCACGTCGTGCGTCATCACCGTCGTATCTCTGGAACCAGTCGCCAACTGCGTCCCGTTCCACGCCAAAGCGCCAACTCTCGCCTCGTGGCCTTTCAACGTTCTCACTTTCCTCGCTCTCGATGCGTCCCAGATCTGTACCTCCGCGTTGTTCGTCCCCACCGCAATGTGCTTTCCATCCGGAGCCCAGTTCACGGAGGTCACGTAATCCTCTTCGTCGTTTTCCACGTCCGTCTGCATCAACTGGTCGATCGCGCCCGTCCCGGCGTTCCATAAATACACCGTGCACCCTAAAGCGACGGCGATGGAATTCTGGGACGACCAATCGATCAAGTTCAAATAATAATCATCCACCAACTCTGGCGCGTCCAAAATCCTCTCCGGCGCTTGCGGGATGTGACGGAACTGTTTTTTTCCACCCTTTAAAACTCCGATATGATTCGAGGAGTACATCTCGCGCGAAGCGTTCTCCATGCCGCTCGGCGGCGCCGGCGCTTTCGATTTAAACGCTAAGATTTTCGAGTTCAAGTGATCACCATTTTCACCACCGTTTTGTACCGAGTAGTTCGACGCTAACGATTTCTTATACGCCTCTTTACTCGGACTCGCGATGCCGACGGATCGGTGGTGGTGGTGGTGTTTTCCATCGTCATCCATTCGACCACCGTTCTCATCATCATCATCGTTGCTATTCTCGGTGGATGATTTACCCTCCAAAGCGTACCTGGCGACGTCCAAGTCAATCGCAGATCGGTTGGCGATAAATCTGTCCCGAGATGGCGTCTGTGGATGATGAGGTTGCATCATATATATATGTTATGTGTGTGTGTGTGTGTGATATCAATGTAAAAAAGTGAAGAAGTCAAAAAACGAAAGTAGTTCCCCTTTTCCAAGAAGAATTTGCTTTTTTAGGGTTTTTGAGTTTCACGAGTTTCATAGGTCAATTATTGCACACAACAAAAATCAATATACCATGCGCGCCGAAGCTGCTTTCTCGTCGTCTTTCAGACCGTCACGATGTTCTCATCATCATCGACGTCATCGTCGTCGTTTAAATCATCATTGTTCTTCCATCGTCACGACGACGACGAGGTGTTTAATACGAGTGGAAGATGATGAGGATGAAAACAACGAGAAGGACTTCAGAAGGTCAAAGAGACGAAACGAACGGCGAGAGCTTTTAACGACAACTTTGCAACAACGGCGAACGAACGATGAGAAATACGCAACAAAAGGAGTAAAAGTCGAGAGCGATGATGAAAATGCATCAGAAACCAACGGAGGAAGCGCCGCCGCCGCCGCTGCCGCGAAGGAAAAAATGTTCCAGATTTTACGCGACAGCGCGAGCTGGGATCCAGACGTGGAAAAGTTGTTGGAAGGAATAGACGCGAGCGATCCAGATGCCATCGAACAAGCCATACGGAAGAGATTTGATGAGAAGAAGAGTCGAGTGTACAAACCGTTGAACGAAGATGGCGTTGGAGACGAAGGGTCAAACGACGACAATAAGAACGGTTCGCAGACGCCGACGTTGGTGTTCTTCAGGCAAGTGCAAACGCAAAATTTGTGGGTCTGGATGGAAGCGAGAAATACCATAGAGGATAAAGAGAAAGAATTCTTCGACGAGGCGATTAAATCGTGGTTCGTGGTTGGAAAATTAGGCGGATATAACGTGGAAAATCAACAGTGCTTAGAAAGCGCTTCGGTCCTAAACGACACGGTGAGTCATTTGGATTACGACGTCGCTCGATCGCACGATAGAACGAGCGCGTCGTTGTTTCACGCGATCGGGGAAGTTGAATACAGAGGGAAATGGGCGCGAGTTTGGATGGATTTAGGCACCGCGGATGAGATGGCATTAGATGTGCTCATCAATTCTTTAATCACTTTGAGCAGAGAGTACGTCGGGATTAAACAAATCGTCATCGGCGGCGATAACGAAAACGGGTGGGGGACGAAAGATTCGGGGTACGGGCAAGACCAAGGCAAACCGTTCGAAGATTTCGACCCGGCGTTTGATGAAATGTTTGGTGACATGCGAGGGATGCGAGGGAAACCGAACGCGGAAGATTCGAACTGGATGAGTCGATAATGATGATGAGCGTTTTGTACGCCTCGATTCGCGAAATAATATTCGCGAGTCGTTTGTTCGAATGTGTAAAATCGTAATGTTTGTATTATTAGATATGTTGTATACTCGGTAAATGATAATGATAATGAAAACAAATCGCTAGGTGCGCGTGCTTTGTTCACTCACTCCCTCTCTTCTCTCTCTCTTTTTCTCTCTCTCCCCCTCTCTCCCTCTAAATATATAGTAATAATAAAAGGATTTACAATCGTGTGCGAGTTTTAAAAGGCGGAGGAAGCCGTTTGCGCCAAAAATTGCAACCTCGTGACTGGATACTCACTCTCTTTCACTTTCAATCCTCTCACGCCAAACTTTATTTCGTTCCAACTCAAATTCTTAATCTCGTCTTTCAACTCGTCTTTCGGTAACGGAATGCCTTTCTTTCGCATCTCTTCCAGCGGTAACGCTCGTTTACACTTTGCGAATTGATAGGAGCCTTCGTTTTCGTCCTTGCCTTTACCTTTCACCCAGGATAACTGATACCGTTCGTCTTTCGTTTCCAAATACAACGTATCTCTGCGTAACCTCGCAGACGTCCACTGAGATTTCTTAAACCCTTTATCTGCCACCGCCGCCATGGAATACTTCAACCACGGTTCGTTGCACAAGTTGTACAAGACCGTCACTTCTCGTATCATCCTCTTCTTCCTGGCGACGTTGACGTTGGCGTTAGACGCCGCCCGCGTTCTCTGCGCGCGTTCCTTATCTTCCGGAACGAACGTTGGGACCACCATATACCTCAACGATTCCGACGCTGTTGGTGTCAACTCGATGATTTGTTGATTCACCGTCACCGCCACCGCGGATTCTACAACCATCCCGAAATCATCCGCGTTGATTATTTGCCCGTTGGAGGTTTGCAAAACACCGTTGTTGCTTTGCAAGTGCGCCGCCGCGGCACCTTCCCCGCCGTTCGCACCGCCAGAACCGTTCTCACCGTCTTCGACGTCCTTCTTTTCTTCCTTTTTTACGCCCGCCTCTGAAGCCGGCGCCGCCGCCGCCGCCTTTTCTCCGCCGCTCCTCATCATCTTCTTCTTCTTCGCGAATCCGCTCTTCCCCCACGCTCGGCTTCGAATACCGTTCCTGCTCGAACTCCGAAACTCGTCCGACACGTCGTCCACCCGCCGAACGAGCGCGCGAATCTCCAACAAACTCGGAGGCACTTGTAAACTCGGAACGTAATACCCGCAGTGCATTAAAACCGCGACTAAATCCGAATCCGACGTGTACACGTCCGTCCCCCAAAGCTGATGTCCCCGCACTTGTCGATTGGTGGACACCGCACACTCCGCCGGAATTCGTACCTCGAAGATGTTAGTGTCGTCCTCCTCCGCGTCTTCCCCTCCGTCTCCGCCGTCCTTTTTCATAAGCTTCCTCGCGAAATGCTTGGTTAAAATCTCCCCTATTCGGTAGTGAATGATGGGATGTTGTTTCTCTTCTTTTCCCGTCGTCTGAATCGTCGTCGTTCCCTTCGCGGTGTTATTAATGTTGTTGTTGTTGTTCGCATTTTGCGCCGCCGCATTCGCAGTGGTCGCGTTCGTCGTGGTATTGTTCGTCGTCGCGTGATGCGCAGTCGATCGCGCCGAGCGGCGACTGCTGTTTTTGTCCTGTTCGTCCATCGAAGGAGCGCCTCCTCCTCCTCCTCCTCCTCCTCCGTTGCCAACGCTCGCACCACCACCAACATTAGTCGTCGCGAGAGTCGCAGGGGGAGTCGTTCCGGCGAGTTCAGCCTGGGCGGCGGAACGTTTCGCCCGAGCCGAAGGCATGATGATGTTTTTTTTTGCGTGTTCAAGCGATGAATTTTTTTATGAAGCAAACGCTCTCCTGAAAGAGGGAAAGGTCTTACGAAACGCTTCTTTTCAATACTACGACTACTCTGCTGCTGCTATTACGACTACGACTACTATCACTACTTCTACTGCTATTAGTACGGCTACGACAGAGGCGTGCGTTCGTTCACGTCGAACAAAACTTCCGTCATGTACCTTTCGCACAAGCGCGAACCCATGGCGCGCTCTAACACGGCGCGCGTTTTCTCGTTGGTTAACTGCTTCTCGCAGAATAGGATTTGTTTTTTTAAGCGGAGGAGGGCGTCTGGGAGAGCGAAAGACGGGTGGTCGTCCTCGTCGTCGTCGTCGTTTACGTCGTCGTCTTTTGGGTGGTTTCCAAGCGCGACTTTTTGGTTCGTTTTATACGCTCGAACGGTGTCTTTGAGAATCTTTTTGTCGCTCGCCGTGGAGGCGAGGAAGAGGTATCCGTCCATGACGTCTAGGAAGTACTCGCGAAAGAGTTCAAATTGCTTTTGATTTTCGATTTGATCTTTATCGCCACCGATGCAGACGCATTTCGAAGATAGAATAGCCTCGCCCCATTCCGGTAGAGGTCTCTTTTCTAACGTTTCCTCTATTCTCTTTCTACTCTCTAATCCCGAGACGAACGCGTCGAAGATATCGTCGTCTTCGTCGTGTTCCTCCTTCTTTGTCGGGGCTAAATCGACGATGGAGAGCGACATTCGCCCACGAAACCCAACCACATCACCGGCAAATATCGGCGCGTCCACAATCGCGTGCGGATAAATCACGCAATGCAAGACGACAAAATCCATCGGCCCCCACGCCAACTCCAAGTGCATCTTACGAAACGTGCGTTTCGATCGCAAGCACACGTTCTCTATCCGGATCCACGATTTACCGTTCCTGCCGTCGTTCCCGTCCTCTCTGCCTTCGGGAAACGCGCGCACAGATTTCAATTCCGGCGCAGTTGGAAATTCAGAGACGGAATCGTCGTTATCTTCCGCGTCCTCCTCATCGCTTCTCGTCGTCGTCGAGGTTGTCTGCATCGTCCTCGTCGATGTCGCCGCTGCGAACGCGAACGCTTCCTCCTCCCATTTTCGTTCAATCACCTTCGCTAATTCGACGATGGCTGAATCTTCCGGCGCGTCGGAAATGTCCCAACTTGTCCTCGCGCTGCTGCTCCTTTTACTCCTACCACTCGTACCACCAAAACCGCCGCTGTCTCTCTCCAACGTTCTCGGTAAGCTCTGGTAATACCGTCGCTCTGCTTCGTCGTCTGCGAACTCAAAATCATCATCTTTTCGTCCTCGTCGTCGTTCTTCTTTGTCTTTGTCTTTCCCGTACAAGACCTCGGCTATTCTCTTTGCTTCGTCGTCGTCGTCGTCGTTGCTTTTGTCGTTGTTGTTCTTCTCGTCGTCGTCGTTCCAAAACGCCGCCGAACTTCTTCGTCGTAGTCGTCGTCGTCCGTGGTGTTGCCGCTTTTGCTGATGACGACGATGCGCACAAAAAGAAGAATGCGCGCGAATAAAACTGCTGCTCTCCGCCATTGCGCGCGTTATAATCGTCGTCGTCGTTTCTCTCTCGCAAACTGCAGAAAAAGTGACGCGCAAACCACGAACGGAAATGGAAAAGTGAGAGAATGCAACGGTGCGTCGTCGTGGGTCGTCGTTGCCCTTCCTCCTCCTCCGCGATCATCGAGAAGAACGAGAGAGAGAAGAAGAAGAAATGCAGTCGTCGTTTTCGTCGGTCGTCGACCGTGGTGGGAAACAACAACGACAACGACGACGACGGAAGAAGAAGAAATCAAATCAATCTCAAAGCGAACGAAAGAGCGAACGAACGCAGGAAACAGGCGGTGATTGAACTCTCAAAAAGAGAGGAAGCGTGCAAAGGGTACTGCAATTTATGCGGCAAGACGCACACTTTGGAAAGAACGCGGGAGGCGGAAGAGGTAGCGAAAGCGTTGCTCGAGAAGTTGCGGAAGCAGAAATCGGTCTCGGACGAGGACGAAAGTGGTCAGTTTTTAGTCGAGGACGTGTACGACCAACGAACCGGGGGTAAAATGATTGGCGTGCTCCTGTGCGAAACGACGACGACGACGACGACGAGTGAGAGGAAAGTGTTGAAAGCGTTTAGCGGACAATGGATGGGCGAGTGGGTGGTTCCCGGGTGGTGTCCTCCGTTGGCGCGGTTGACGCACGACAGTTTAGAATACATCGAGGAGAGGGAAAAGATTGAGAAGTTGTCGGAGGAAATTAAAAAGTTGGAGAAAGAAGCGTCGTGGTCGTCGTCGGGGTCGAGTGGCACGGCCGCGACGGCCGTGACGGAGTTGAAGACGAAACGGAAGAACATGTCGAGGGCGCTGTTGGAAAGGATTTGGGATTCGTACAGTTTGCCGAGTTTTAGAAAAGAGAGGAAGATGAGTGAGGGTGATGACGATGATAACAGCGATAACAGTAATAGTAGTAGTATTCGTAGTAGTAGCGATATTGAAAACAATAGAAGGAAGCTCGTGGAGCTGAACATTAGGAAGTGTTACTACGGCGACGCGTCAAAGTTGCCGTGCGGATGCGGCGATTGCGCGGCGCCGAAATTGTTGGCGGAATGCGCGAGGAAAGGGTGGAAACCGATTGCGATTGCAGAGACGTGGATGGGACCGAACGTGAAGAGAGGAGCAGGTTTGCGCGAAGAAGGCGTGTTTTATGGGGCGTGTTTGGAACGGTGTCGTCCTATACTTGGACACATGCTCTGCGACGCGGCATTAGAGTTAGAATAGTTGTGCTCTTTTGATTGACATTTGTATTTTACTCACCGCGCGGTAAAAAGAAGTATCTCGTTCTTTCACGATCTGAAACCGATATTTGTATCTCTATTTATTCTCTTCCTCCAGATCCTTCTCCTCCTTTTTTTCTCTCATTTATTCTATACATCGGGTAAAAGCTCGACGAAAAACGCCTCCATGCTACTACTCGTCATGCTCCCGATTGTACCTTCGCTGCTATACTCTATCTCTCTTCTTGGATGGTGTGCTACTAATCGATACGTTTTCGGTAAAACCTTGTGTGGTCCACCTTCCGGTTCCGCGGTGGAGTTCGAATCGATAAACGCGAACATATTTTTCAACGCGTGCGCTTTCAAAAAACGCCTCTGCAATTTTGCGCCGTTTGGGAACGTCAATCGAATAGTCACCACGTCCGGCGTTCCCGCGACCGGCTCCTCTTCTAAAGTCGATTTCGCCTCTTCGATGTGCCTTTCCGCTTCGACGCGTCTCTTCTTTTCTTTCGCTTCTGCTTCTTCTTTCTCCAATAGTTTTTTGTGCTCTTCCAAAACTCTCTTCGTTTCCTTTTCTCGATCTAATCTCAAAGACTCTTGAAACGCCGCATCTTGCTCGTATTTTTCGAATCTATTGCGCAACACGTCCTCCGACGCGTTCATATCGACAAACGGTAGCGATTGCGACGGATCAATCGGCCGCCTCGCCTCTGGTGCTTCGTACGCGACGCCAAACATGGCTGCTTCTAACTGTTTCGCCTCTTCCAAATCGATGCCATCCGGTAAAATAAACTCGTCCTGGTCTCCTTCGCCGCGGTTCGCCGCTTCTCCGCGCATCATGTGAGACAAATTCCCATTCGCTCGTCCTCCGTCTCCTACCGCCGTAGCCCGCGCCTCTTCAAGCGCCCGCCTCGCCGAATGTCTGTGATCTCCACTTCCAACTGGTAAATTTGCCGGCCGCGGCGTGCTCCCGGTCAAATCGACAATCTGTCTCTCCGCTCGCTCCCTCTCCCGTTCGTCTCGCGGGTTCATAATCAACCGCTCCATCTCTTCATCGCTATCGATTTCCACAAAATCTGGGTCGTCCTCTCCCGTGTTATATTCACTCGCGCTATCGTCTTCTATGGTCATTCTTTCTTCTTCTTCTTTGTCTTCTTGTTCTTTGTCTTCTTGTTCTTGTTCGCGGGTTGGTCGTTGAATCAACTCCCCAGTTTTCTCATCAATCTCCGCATCGGAAACGCCTTCGATTTCTTTCTCGTACGTGCCGCTGAAAAACGCGTCCACGGATCTGTCGATGTCCCATTTGTATCTCTGTTTTTATTCGAAGAAGAAGAACAACAACAGCGGCGCGATTATTAGGAAGAGCAAGAGTCAGCAGCGAAAGAAGGTTTTACCGCGTGATACTACACTCCTTTTAAAAGCGCGCGACGTGTACGTAAAAACAACCGTTTTGGACGAGTTAAAAAAGTTGAAACGATGATGAGACGCGAAGAAGACTTTCACTCTCTCCTCCGCGCACACGAAAAAGGGCAAACACGAATACTACGAATAACACACCTTTAAGATCCGTCGGGACGTGCTCTGATCTTCCACTCCGGTCACCGAGGCAAACGTGGCCACTTTTTCCGCCAAGGATGATGATGGTGTCATCTTCGTCTGATTGCGAGAGAGAGAGCAGTTTTGTAGGAGTAAAAAATGAGGAAACCGAGGGAAATTTCAAAGATATTTCTCACTCATTATTAGGTGTTGACGCGCGCGCACACACACACACACACACATTTATAATAAGCGAGAATTTTACCAGTTGTACCGCGACGATTCACGACGCACGCGACGACGAGGTGAACGAGATTTACCACTGCCGTCGTAATCACCGTAATTACCGCGAAGAAGACAAAATGAAAACACATCATCGTCGCGACGACGATGATGAGAAAAAATTGGAAACGCTCGCGGAGATGATGCATCTGATGAAAGAAATCCACGAACAACGCGCGAGAGAAACGGACGAGCGCATCAAAGATATCGCGGAGAAGTGGAAACGGGGAAGCGAAGAACGAGACGTAATCGCAGAGAAGAGGTACGAGGAGACGCTGTCGAAACTGGATGCGCTTTGGGAGGGAATGAGCGTAAAGCTGCTGCATCGTCTCAACGACTATGAGGAACGGTTGGAGGCGTTGGAAAGAGCGAGGAGTGCACCTCCTCCTCCTCGCGGCGGCGGCGGCCAAGAGAACGACGACGGCGACGCGACCGCCGAGAAGAGTAACAGAAAGATCAAAAGGATACAACAACAACAACATGAACAACAACAAAACTCGATAGCCGATCGACGACGACGATTGGACAATATGTACGCTAAACTAGAAGATTTAAAAGGATGATATCTAAAACAACGCTCAGCGCTTTACTGCTATTACTACTATAATTACAACTACTCTTTTTAATCGTACACGCACATCATCTCTTGCTCTTGCGCGACTCTGTAGATGAAGTTCTCTAACCCCATGAGATGGATGCTGCTCATGGTTTTCCCCAGGTTGAAATACTTTCCCGCGCCTTCGCTGGAATAGCCGTACAAATCGACTCTCGTGCACAAACCCGACGCGAGGATATCGCCGGCTAACTTGAAACCGCCGGACGCGGCGCCTCTGGAGATTTTCTTATTTTCTTTCTTGTAAAGATAATACGCGGCTTCAAAGACCGCGTTTCTTCGAGGCGAAGGCCAGAGAATTGGTTTGCCTTTGAACGTGTTCTCGCTCAAGTCTTTCTTGGAGGCCACCATGCGTAGTTTTGTTTCGTCTTTGAACATGTAAAACTTTGCCGCCTTTTGTCCTTCTTGGCCGTATTCTTTCTCGTCGCCTCGGATTTTCCAATATATAACGTCGCTTTTCTTACCCACGCTCTTTTCATACTTCTTCATCGGACTGTTGTATCTAATAACGGTATCGTGCGCATCAATCTCCTTCCCTCGTTCGGATTTCAACACGTTCGAACCTACTGCGACGACGGCGCAACTCCCGAATCCGAGCGGTTTCACGTCCGGAAAAAAATTCGCCCACTTCTCCTCCGCGGGCACTTTGTTCCCCACAAACAACCGTAAAAATGGATGTCTTGGATGCGTGATTTCCCTCGTGATGTTCATGTGTATCTTATCTTCCGGCCAGTAGTTTTTCACGCAGTCTAACGTCCACAAACCGCAGCGTTGTTTCTCCTCGCCGAGTTCTCTCCAATATCGCAAATTCGCTCTCAACACGTCTATGAACTCGTTCGAAGGAGGCGCAAACGGTTGCGATTGTCCTCGAGATTTGCCGCCACCACCACCGCCCTTTTTACCGGTAAAACTACCGCTCCTCCGTCTTCTCGATTTTAACGACTTTAACGACGACCCACTCGCGAGGAGCACTCTTCGTTTTTCGTTGGGAGGAGGACTCGTCGTCGTCGTCGTCATCATCATCAAGTCTTTCGCCGTCCCGACGTACCCACACTCCGAAGGCACGGAAAGGGAAGGACACGCTGGTTTACAATTCGTTTGCGTTCGTGTTGGCGGCTTTTGCACTCGAACGAGCGCCGCGTTCGTCGTCGTCGTTATTCTTAAAAGCGAAAGAAACACCAACGAAAACATGATGCGCAGACGACGCGCGCGCTACGCTCCTACATCCTTTTGCATCTCTCCTTTTGAAAAAAAACGACTTTGCTCCCAATCATCACTGTCGCTGTTTTATCATCACCGCGGGTGGTCTTCTCGCTTTGTGAACAAAGTATTATCGTGCTGCGCGCGTTGTATTCGGCTTAATAAAAAGGTGTGAAGAGAAGTACAGAAGGTTTGTGGTGACATTGGAATTGGAATTTAATTGGCCAAAATTACGGAAGAAATCAGTTTTTTTTCGTTGACCAAAAAAAAACACGAGAGTGAAAAAAAAAGGAAAAACAACAGACACAGAAACACGCGCACGACTTTTAGCGACGACGACGACTCTCGTCATCATGACTGTTTTTTCAACGCTCTTCGTGGCCACGCGCACGCGACCCAAAGTCGTCGCACCAACAAAAACGAGCGTCGTTGCTTCTCACGACGACGTAAACGAAGAAGAAGACGAGAAGAAGACGAAGAAGAAAAAGACGAAGAATAAAAAAAATACGACCACAACTTCCTCAAAGTCGGGAACACTAACGACGGCATCGTCGTCGTCGTCGTCGTCGTCATCAACGCGCGATGGGACTCCGAACAACAACAGTAACAACAACAACAACAACAACAACAACAACGCGTATTTAGACACTCGCGCGGATCGCAAAACCGTGCGAATCTCGAACCCGGTACCGGCAAGTTCCACGAAAAAAGCGAAGGAGTACACCTTTGACGCGGTTTTTGATCGGTATTCGACCAACGAACAGGTGTACAGAGACGTTTTCTTAAGGCGCACTTCTTCGTCTTCTTCGACTTCTTCGACTTCTTCCTCTTCCTCCTCCAAAGAAGAGGATTTAAACGTCGTGGAAACGATTTTACGAGGCGGCGTCGCGACGGTGTTCGCGTACGGCGCGACCGGTTCGGGGAAGACGCACACGATGATTGGCAGAAGAGATGACCCGGGGATGATGATGCGGTCGATTCGAGACGTGTTCGATGGCGTGGAGCGGATGAATGAAGAGAGGAGGAAGAAGAGGAGGAGGGAAAAACGACGCGCGGGAAGCGAAGAAGAAGAAGAAGAAGAGGAAGAGGAAGAAGAAGAAGAACAAAAAGAAGGCACGTTGGAGGTGAGGTGTTCGTACGTGGAGGTGTATAACGAGAACTTGTACGATTTGCTCGCAGAAAAGAGGACAACGGTGCCGCATCATCAACAACAACAGCAGCAGCAACAACAACAGCAGCAATATTCTCATAATAAAAATGAATTTGATCTGAGCGCTTCGCTTTCGTCGAGCGTCGGAGTATTTGGGGGCGGCGATTTGAGACAATCGAGAAATAGTTTTTCAAACAACGGGATCAACACGTCTTCACAACCAAAGTTGGAGTTACGCGAAGACTCAAGTCGTGGCGGTGCGGTAGTTGTTGGCGCTAGAGAAGTCGTCGTGTGTTCCCCATCGCACGTTTCGGATTTGTTGGAAAAGGGCAACGCGAGGCGTAAGACGGACGCGACGGATATCAACGCGACTTCGTCGAGATCGCACGCTGTTTTAGAGATTATCGTTTGCGAAAGAATTGGCTCTAGTTGCGACAATGATAACGAAAATGAATGCATAATAAAGCGCGGAAAACTATCGTTGGTTGATCTCGCAGGAAGCGAACGCGCGAACGAGGCAAACACGAGAGGCGATAAGTTGCGAGACGGCGCGAGCATAAACAAATCGCTCTTGGCGCTGGCGAATTGCATAAACGCGCTCGGACGGCGGAAAAAAGTGAGCGATACGCAAAACAATGCGAGTAATACGAATCGACGAGGTGGTGCACATCGTAATCATTCACACCTTGCTCCCCCAAAAGCATCTTCGCAAAGGAAACCTACGACTACGGTATACGTTCCGTATCGCGACTCCAAGCTTACTCGCTTGTTAAAGGATGGTTTGAGTGGAAAGGGAAAATGTGTCATGATTGCAACCGTAAGTGAAGATGCCGAACAAGTCATCAACAACGCGAATACGTTATCCTATGCCAACCGCGCGAAATCTATTGAAATGATAAACCCATCGCATTCGTCGATTTCGACAGAGTCGCACCACGTCGCCGAGATGAAGAAGAACGGTGAGTACCGCAAAGTGGTCGAAGCTTTACAATCAGAAGTTTCGAGATTAAAGCTAGCGCTTGGAAATGCTTTAGATAATAACAGTAATGATAAAAGGGTTGCGGCCGAATCTGCGTCATCGACGACTTCATCGAGACTGCACGGCTTCTTCTCGAGGCGAAATACTACAAAAAGCAATTCGATGTCAACCGCGAATGATGACGCCGTCCTGTCATCGGCAATGACAGATAGCATTCCGTTTGGACGTTCAAAGTATCATAGCAACAATAAAGGAAGTACGCGCGATGGTGATAAATATGCAGCGACAACTTACGACGAATGCAAAACGTGCTCTTCTCGCATAGCGCTCGACGAACGCGTTGTACAGCTCTGCGACGAAATCACCGAAAATGTGGAAGAGCGAGTCAATTTTCAAAAAGCGTTGTTCGAGCTGGAAGCGGCAGATATGTCGAACCGCAGAGAACTCACTAGGCGTGAAAAACGCGTCGCAGCTGCTCGAGGTGAGGGCAAAGCTAAGCACGAAAAGAAGATTGCAAAGTTACGCCAGCAACATTTACGACACGCGGAAGACTCGAAAAAATACGCGGACGAAATCTCAAGGAACGATTGCGTGAGAGATTTAATCAGCAAGAAAGTAGATGATTTAATATCAGGTGGTGGTAACTATAGAGGTAATATTGGTTTAGCGCGCTCTCTTTCCGAGTACCGCTTGGCGGTGGCACGAAACGCGGAGTTACAATTTGCGTTAGCTCTGAGAGATCAAACGGTGGCAGAGTTGAGAGATGAAATCGAGAGTTTGCGAGCGAGGAAAACCACCATCGCGTTTGATTCATCGGCGCCGGCTTCAAATAATCCTGGGGACGTGGACGATAACTCATCGGTATCATCGTTTGATGACTACGAAGATGACGATGAAGAAAGCGAGCGCGGCTCGATGACGCACAAACGTAACGGATCGAAAATACCAAACATCGCATCGCTCTTTTCGGACGACGGTTTTGACGAAGATGAAGACGCGTGGAGGGAATACGAGCACCATAGGTCGGTGCGAAAGTCAACGCCAACGGGCGCGTCGGTGAATATTACGGAGAGTAAAATGCGAGAATCGCGCGTTACGTCGTCTCTGGCATCCTCGCGTGCGCCGGCTGCTGCTTCCTCTTCTTCTTCTTCTTCTTCTTCTTCTTCGAAGCAACAGCCGGGAAGTAAGAGCGCTCCAGAGCAAAATGCAAACTCGTTATCAGCGCGCCGTCGCGCGCTCGCGATTGAACGCGCGGCGTTAAAAGCTGGAAACTTATCCGCCCGAGGCGGTCCAGCGCGTTCGGCGTCGGCTATTCCTTCTTCCTCTAAATACGGCGACATGATTCGAGACGCCTCGCTCATATTTAACCGAAACAAAATCGTGGAAACGACGATGAAGTCCTCTACGGTAGCAAACAACATGACGATACCTAAAGGAAGCGCAAAGTTCAACGAGACTCGAGATCGATTTAGACGCAAATTTGGATGATAGTTACTGCCGTACTAGTTATACCGGTATAATCGATGTATTGCTTTCAACACTCTCTTTCTTCTCTTAAAAATATTATATACTACTATTCCGCAGTTCAAGTTCGGACGAGCATCACTCTGAAACACGGCTGGCCTTCGTTCGTGGTTTGTACTTCTCTTTCCGTGGGTATACCCAGCGGATTTTCTTTCAACCATCCTTTTTTATACCAAGTAGGCACGAACCCCTCGTGTTCCTCGCCTTCCCAATCCGATATATCTGGCGCGTCCGCCTCGAAAATCACCTCTTCGTTCCCGTGTAAACTCTCGTCGACGACAAATTTCCCGTTTCCAAACTTCTCAAACTTATCGCGCATATCTTCCGCCACCTCTTTCACGTCCGATTGCAAAAACACTCTCGCCCCTTCTTCCAACCCGCTCGCTAACGCGTCCACCATTTGTTTTTGCACCACCCTTCGTTTCCAATGTTTTCTTTTAAAGTGCGGATCCGGAAACTGCACGCATACGAGTTCAACTTTCCCTCTTCTTTTCTCGTCTCTGTTATTTTCGTTGTAATCGTCCAACCACGGCTTCAAAGACACCGTGCAATTCCCAGCCGCAAAGGCGACGTTCTCGGAAACCTCCGCAAACTCCCCCCACTTCTCCCCTCTTTCCACCAAAGCCTCTCGAACATCCACGCCTAAGAAATTCCTCTCGCGAAACCGCTGCGCCATCGCCAGCGGAAATCTTCCTCCCCCGCATCCCACGTCTATGGTCATCGGTTTCACCGGTTCTTTGAAAATCGCCGCCCAATCGGGCGTCCGCGATGGCGCGCTAAATTTCTGCGACAGCGGGTTCACGTGCTGTCGACATCTCACGCCTTTCGCCGCGCCGCTTTTCATCGCTTCCTTCAAGTTCAAGGAAGCGAACGGTGAATCTTCCGCCATCAATTTCGCGCCGTGTTCCAGTTGGTACCCAGTCATCGGCGCGCCGTATTTCCGCGTGTGCTTCGGTGCCGGCGTCGGTCCTTTCTTTTTCTCCGCATCTTCCTTTTTGTTCTTCTTCTTCTTCGAAAAAGTTGTGTTCGTTGTTGTCGTCGTCGTCGTGTTGTTACGGTTCGCATCAACATCTTCGTCCTGAACGAGAGCCGCCATTCTGCCGGAAAAAGATGCGCGCGAGGAACTCTCTTCTCTCTTCCTCGCGCCTTCTTCAAAAGAAACGAATCTTCGCAAACAGAAGAGAGACGCTCTTTTCGTCGTCGTCGTCGTCGTCGTCCTCGTCGTCGTCGTCGTCCTCGTCGCGTAGGTAAACATTAACATTACTCACGCAAAGTCTTCCACAAAAGTGGGGAAACGACGAGACGACGAAACGAATGAAATTCTCTCCATTCGTATATTCAACGCAAAGCGCAAAGTGCGGGCGATTTAAAGCACAGACAAAAGACGACGATGTTTGCGTCGTCCTTTGCTTTTTCGGAAAAGGCAAACAAGGCGTTTTTTTGTCCTCCTCGCGGAAGTCGAGGTGCTTTGTTTGGTCCGCGTCGGAGCGGCAAAGGCGGTCTTCCTCCTTCTTCGATGACGACGACGACGAAGCAGACGAAGCAGAAGACGTTCGCGAAGAAAACACACCTTTTAAACGAAAGAGAGAGAAAAAGAAGTAAAAGAAGAACTCTTCGAGTCGTCAAAGCTTCCGACGAAAAGAGCAAAAACGAAAACAACGAGTCCTCTTCTTCTTCGATGATGATGAACGAAACGTCCATGCAAGAAATGCTCGCGAAATTAGAGCGAGCGGAGAAGGAGAAAGAACTGTTGCAACAAAAGTTGGAGGAGACGAACAACAACGCGTCCAACAAGCGAGAAGAGAGTAACACTAGTAATGAAAATTTAACCATCGACGAACTGGCGCGAATGAAACCGAGGGGCACCGGGACAAAGTCTCGAATCGATGGGAGCATGCAACGCGAGCAGATTTTCGATTTCGGAAAGAAGAAGAAGGACGGGAACTGGTTGCAAGACGGATTAGAATTCGTCTCGAAAGAACAGCCGAGCGAACAGTTGACGGTGGCGGAGATGAGCGAGGAAGATCAGAACACGGTGAACAGACGATTGGCGATTGGGATCGCGTTAACGGTTGGATTTATCGGGTTTGGGTTAATTCCGGATGATTCTATCGGAGGGAAACCGGAGAAGCCGTTGTTCTTTTACCTCGTGCCCATCGCGAGAAGTCGAGAGATTTTACGAAACTGCGAAGAGTTAGCCGAGGACGGAGACTTCGAGGCGTTGTTGAGTAACGTGAAATCTGTGTTGGGTGAACCAAACACGATTAAGAAGAATCTGTTAACCGCGTGCGTGTTTTTATCCGGAAGAGAAGAGGAAAGGGCGAAAGAGTTGGCGTTTAACATCGTCGAGGATATCGAGAAGGTTGATTTTAAGACGTATTTCGACACGCAACAGAAAACGTTCGACGGGGTGACTGCGAAGAAGTACGCGGATTTTAGCGCCAAGGCTGCGCACGCCGCGGTAATAAAGATTAACAGGTTCTTAGAGTTCTTCGACGCGGAGAGCAGACAGGCGGCGAACTCGCAAGTTGCGCCGTTTCAATCCAGGAAAAGAGTCGTCGTAGAAGAGAAAGAGGAAGCGGTAGCTGTACCGGCTGAGGAGACTTCAGATTTTTCTTCTTCTTCTTCTGAATAAAGAATAAAGAATATCCCTTTTTCCGTTCTATCTATTCGCGCGCGCGTGTTGTAATGATCATATTATTGTACCTGGTAGTGACAATAAAACCAAGTCTATGTGACATAATTCCCATTTGATCCAGCGCGAACTAAAAGTCATCTTCTTCGGTATCCGAGTCCATCGCGTCGTTGTGTACCATTTTCCATCCTTCCGCCACCAAGTGCTTGCGAACAGCTACGATGATAGGAACGCCGTTCTCACCAGACATGTCCGACTCGTCCTTCTCTGGTACGCCGGATTCACTCAGCGGTTTATCCGCCTGGAGTTCCACGCCTTTGTATTGACTTTTTTATCATCACAAGAAAGAGAGAAAGAGTTTGTCAGTTCGAGGAAAAAAACGCACGAAATACCTCAACGAACGAACGAACGACGTAAAAAACCAACGGAAAAGAAAGAGAGAACCAACGACGAGCTGGGCGCACATTAACTCCCAAGGCTCTTGAAACCCTTCCAACCGAAACAACTCCGCGACCGGCGGCAAACCAACCCTCTCGGCGATCATTTTTTTCAACTCCCTCGCCGTCGTTTTCGCAATGTCCACGTCCAAATCGAACTCGTCCAAATACATCGTTCGCGTCGCCATCGAACACTTCCAATATAAAGACCACTTTTCTTTTTGTAATCGCGGTTTGATCGAGAGTAATACCATTCTTTTATTAGTAGTAGTAGTAGTGATAGTACTCCTACTCGCTCTTCTTCTTCTTCTTTGTCTTCTTCTTCGTCTTCTTCTTTCAACAACAACAACAACAACAACAACGCGTGCGTGTATTTTTTTTTCGTCTGAAAGCAAAATTGGCGTTTTTCTCTCAAATTTAGAAAACCCTAAATTTCACACATTCAAGGAAGATACTTGAGAGAGGAGCGTTTTCGGGAAGCGTATGACGTTATTACAGAGGAACTCTCATCATCATCGTCTCTCAAGTTCGCGCGCCAGAGAGAAAGAGAGAGAGAGAGAGAGAGAAAAGAGCACACGCGCACGCGTACTTTAAAACCGAGAGAGAGAGAGAACAACAACGCATAAAAAAAGCCGTCATCGTCATGTTTTTTGCGCAACAACAACACCACCACCACCTGTCGTCGAATTCGATTTCGATCTCCTCCGTAACGACCAAAAGAATACGGTGAGAAAGATTAGACATCGCGAGATTTTTTTTTTCCCTCTCTCTCTCTCTCTCGCTCTGTGTGTCGCGCGCCTCGTGTCGGGTTGTTTCGCGACGAGATCGTCCTCTCGAAGAGGTCTTCTGCTTTACTTTACTTTTTCTTCTTTGTCTTCTTTGTCTTCTTCTTCTTCTCGATGATGATGATGATGATGATGAGAAATGCGCGAGAAAAGAGATCCAAAGGATAGGGATCCGAGGGGGATTTTTAAAAGCGCTTTGGTTTTTTTGCCCAAAGTGTGACTCAGCAACACGAAGGATACAGAGAATACGCTGTATTCAGAACGCTCGCTTTCGACGGAGGAAAGTAGTACGAGTCACATTAAATTAACCCGAACGCGATAACACTCTCTTTTCTTTTACGCCAAACAATTGAAACAGACAAAGCCGACGAACGTTCAGTACTGGACGCGCCGCCGTCGTCCGAGCGGCGGGCGCCGCGGACGGAGGCGACGGAAACGTGAAATTCGCCAACAACAAAGCGGAGTGGGATGCAGTCACGGGCGGTAACGACGGTCTCATCGCGGTCCAAATTTCCACGAAAACGTGCGGTCCTTGCAAAGTTATTTACCCGACGTTCGTCGGTTTATCGGAAGAATTCGCGGAGAAGGCGACGTTTGTGAAAATCATGGGCGATACGGACACCGAGTCGAGAGCGCTGATGAAAGAGTGGGGCGTTCGCGTCGTGCCTTTGTTCATGCTGTGGAAGAACGGCGAGAAGATCGCGGAGTGGTCCGGGGCGAAGCCGGACGTGTTGAGAGAGAACGTCACGTCGGCTATGTAGAATGGATATCGTCGTCATCTCGCACGTGAAACCAGTTATAATAGTACCGCGTGGTAAAAGTTAAATACTAATATTCGTCCTACAAACAACACATCTTCACACACAAAAACACGCACATCAAAAGTTCAAAATTCCCCGCGTTGAAACGATGTAAACGACGACGACGACGACGAAGAACAACATGTCCACATTCGACGATATCAAAAAAGGGAAGGAAGACGACGAGGAGGATTCAGACGACGCGTTGTTGTGGCAAATCGTCTCCAGCAAGCGCTCGGCGCGAGGGAAAAAACATCTCCGAAACGTCCAACTCGCGAAAACGAAATTCCGCCTCGGCGAAGACGAAGACGAAGACAAAGAAGAGGACGAAGACGACGACTTCGAAACGCTCGTGAAGGACACGGAAAGAAAACTGGAACGCGCGAAACGAGACGTGAAAGAGTCGATTTTTTTCGAGCGTTTCCTGCGCAGGCTGCTCGTCGACGACGAAAACGAAAACGAAAACGAAACCGACTCGGAGGAACAACCAAGTCGAAGGTGGTTTTTGAGGAGGTTGTTAAAAAGTGTCACAAAAATGGTCGTTTTAGGCACCGGATCGTTCAGACACTCGGCGACGAGTCGGTTTCAGATGATGTTTGCACTTTTATTGGCAGAAGAATCCGAGGAGGAAGAGAGCGAAGAAAAGATGGTGTTTAGCGCTTTGAAGAATGTGTGTATATACGACCCGGCGTTCGGGAAGGTGGATTTGGAAGTTTTAAAACGGATGAAGGTGGGAAGAGAAGGCGTGAGCGTGGAAGCGTGGTCGGCGGAACGGTCGAAGGAGTTCGTTGAGAATAGCGGAGAAGAAAAGGATGAGAGAGTATTCGCGTACATGCCTCACTGCGAGGCGGATTTATACGAGGAAATTTTAGCGCACCGCTGGAATGTGGTGAGTAGCGGCGAAAACGAAGAGGACGATCCCCTGGGAAAGATACTTCTTTGCGGGAATAAGTTCTCTAACTATTACGAGCGATGGTCGTTCGCGAACAACTCAAGGTTGACCACGAAGACGAAACGGAAACCGAATCGAGTCGTAGTCGTTGGAAACCAGGAAAACGCGTGCATCGAGAAGGAAATATCGTTGGAAGATGAAACGAAGGAGTCGAAGTTTTCCTTACACAACGGCGCATTTAACGATACGGCCGTGCACGTGTTTAAGAGCGGGTTTGTTCGTCCTGGTTTTTAGATTAGTTTCAATCGTGTGAAATATAATTTCAACGCGCGCGCCTGCTGCTGCTGCTGCTGCTGCTGCTATTTTAAAATCTTATACTATACTATTAAAGAAGAAAGTCGTTCACCATATTCTGCGAACGTTCTCTTAATTTCACTCTCGTCTCGTCGTTTCTCCACCCATCGAATAACCTCTCCGGAAATTGCAGTTGCGGCGCTAAGAATTCTTCTCCGCTCACGAGGAACCAGTCGCCGGACTCCACGAGTTGTTTCCTCGTCGCGCCCGGATACACCAATCCCGGGTCCACAAAAAACTCCCCGCTTTTTTCTAAAGCGGCATCTTCCGTTGCCAACCACACGTGCGTCTTACACCCTTCGTCCGCGTCGCGTATGCCAATCCTTCTCGCCCGTTCGCGAATCCATCGTTCGCGTTCCGGGTCGCGTTTGGAGGCGATTAAATCCGGAAATGAATAGCGAACTAGATCAGTCGTCACTATTCCCGGGTGAAACGAATTCGCGACCAATTTCGATATGCTATTTTCTTTTGCTAAATCGTCCGCGAACAAAATGTTGCACGCTTTTGATTGTCCGTATGCGTACCACTTATCGTATTTTCTATTTTTGAAATCCAAGTCGTTCACGTCCAGCGACAACTCGCCAATCATCGCCAATAAAGACGACACCGAAATCACTCTCGCCGGCCCTTTACTCGCGCTTTCATTCGCAAATAACGCGGGTTTTAAATTCTCATACATTAAGAAATGCGCTAGATGGTTGACTTGAAAATGACTCTCGTGGTTTTGCTTGCTCAGTTCGTACGGCGCGGCCATAATCCCGGCGTTCAAAATCAACGAATCCAACTTCTTCACGTTGCTCCCATTTTCCTCGCCGCCGTCGCCGCTCTTCGACGACGTTAAATACTCCAACACTTCCTGGCAATACCCTCTGACCTCTTTCAAATCCATCAAATCGCAGTTACTTTCCATCGTCACAACGTCCGCATCCGGCTGAGTAAACAAAATCTCCTTCTTCGCTTTCTCCGCTTTCGCCGGCGTTCGCGCGTGGAGAATCACCCGATGGCCAAGTTTTGCCAACTGTTCGGACGCCGTTTTCCCGATGCCTGAGTTTCCACCGGTGATTAAAATCGTTTGTTTTCTTCCTTCTTCCGAGGCGAACGACGAATTGTGCGAAGGTGTCGTGGCAACGGCGGTGGTGAGACCGACGATGGCGGCGAGTAGGACGGTTTCTCTCCTCGTTGGTGGTGGCATTTTTGCAGCGTCGTCGTCGTCCGATGTTTTCGCCGACGCTCTCGTTGCAAACGGCGATGCGGACGACGACGGGAAAGTGTGCTTCTTTCGGAAAGACGCGGTGCGAAAAGAACGACACGAGTTGCGTCCTCCCGATACTGCGAAAGAATTGGCCGTGAACGCAGTCATCGTTTCCGCTCGTGTGGTTATGTATATGCGGGCGTTTTAGTTTATTATGAATTGTGTGGTGTACTTGTTTCATTACAAAGACAGAAGTTTTATTTTTCCTGAAGTACTACGTGGGGTGAGCGAGAAAACAACGACACGACGACGCGTCACGTTTTATAGGCATCAAGAAGGATAGTCTTTCGTTACAACAGTACACACGCACGCACCGTGTGTATACACATCCGCTCATCTCACTCACTTACCGATGTGGTCGCCATCCGTCCCGGTTCTCTTGTGTTTCCCCAACGCGGCTTTACCGGCGACTTCCAACTCTTTCACGTACAATTTCTCCATCTCTTGCAACGGCAATTCGTCTTTGCCTCGACACAACTCGAACAAAGGCATTTGCAACGCCGCTGACCAGGAGAAGGATAAGTTCCACGGATCTCGAACAGTTTTCTTCTTGTTGATGGCATCCAATCGAGCCGCCGCGTCTTCTAAGCTTTGTCCGCCGGACAAGTAGTTCGCCGAGCGCATCGCCGTCGGGAAGCATCTTCGGAAAACTTCCAAGTTCGCTTCGGCGATTTCATCGACCGTGTACGTTTTCGAACAGTTTTTACCCGGGTTGACCATGTTCGATTTCAACAAAGCGCCTTCCATGTACACGCCGTGATCTAACATCGCTTTAAACAACACGGATTGGATCTTAACGTTGATTCTCACCGCGGTTTCTAAATCGTGATCGCCTTTCAACGAGACATCTGGTTCGACAATTGGAACCAAACCAACGTCTTGGCAAATTAACGCGTATCGAGCTAAATCCAACATGTTCGTCTCGATGGTCAAATCGCTCGGTTGACCGTTAACGATGTCGATATCCATCGGCGATCTCCACTTGGCAAATTTGCATCCGGCGTCTTTATATTCTTGCAATCTCACCGCCAACGAATCCAAACCTTGCATGACGGTCGCTCCAGATTGACCAGGCAACGCGTAAACTTTCAAGTGCGGCTTCACTCCCGGAACGATCCCAATCTCGCTCAACACCTGCGGGAACAGTTTCCCGTCGTGCTTCTTCGAGTTCGATTTCTGATACAACGTCTCCGGGTCGAGAATAGCCGCGGATAAGTACTTATTCGCGTTCGGCGATTCAAACAACATCTGCCTGTACGCTCTTCGGTTCTCTTCCGTGTTCACCATCCCGACGTTTTCTAAGCGCATGCCAATCGTCCCTGGTCCTTCATCGCAGGCGGTGATGCCTTTCCCCGCGGTGCCGATTTGTTCGCAAACAGACACGAGTTCAGCTTTGCGTTCGGCGGAGAGATGGTCGCCGCCGTGGCAAGAGCACGGACCGAACGATTGCGTCGTCGCTGTTGTTGTTGTTATTCCCCGCGTTTTCGCGATCCTCGAGTTCTTCTTTTTCGCGAGAGTGGAGGAGAACGACGGGGAAAACGCAGTTGTTGTTTGACACATCATCATCATCATCATCATCGTTGATATCTTTTATTCCAAAGTGTAATCCTAATATCCGTTTTTTAATAACACCACGAAACGAGCACACAATCGCGCGTTGTTCGTATCGAGAACAAAAGAGAGAGCACACGAAGAGTCAAAGTCCTTCTTTTTCGCGAGAGTGCGAATCAACAAAGAAAACAAAGGAGGAGTATGCGTTGTTGTTGTTGTTGACTAATTTTTTGTGGGCAAAAGCTTTTATCCACTTCTTTCGAGGGAGATTTCCCTCAAAAAGCTGTGCCTCCCTCACGTGTGCGTGGAGAATGCGCGTGACTTGATGAGCATAGTAGTACGCAGCGACTGTTTCATCGAATATACTTCTTCCAATCGTAAGCGGCGGCGGGGTGATGATGATGATGATAAAATTGATTTCCAAATAACCCCGGAGAAACAACACTGAACAATAACGAGCGCACGCTATCATAAATAAACGCGGGGAAGATGATGAGGATGATGATGATGAAAATGCACCACCACTCTCGTAGAGAAGCGGCAAAAAAAGCGACGACGACAGTGACGCTGTTGTTCTCGAGGAAGTTTGTTTTCAAAAGCGGCGACAACGACGACGACGATGATGTGTACGAATCCTTTTCTCTGGACGACCCGCTGCGTAACGTTTTGGATGATGATTTGAGTTCGGGGAATTTTTTCATCGGGCACCACGAGAAGAACGGGAGAGGTTTGTACGCGAGTCGGGACGTGACGAAAAACGAAAGCATATTTAAGAAGAAGAAGAAGAAGAAGAACGACAACAACAACAATAAGGCGGGAGGAGGGACAGAGGGGCGGCAAAAACCAATCACGAGTCATCCGACGATTTGGAATTACGATTTGGAGTGTTACTTGTGCCTGGGAGAGCTCTCAAAGAAGAAGAAGAACAACAACAACAACAATAACAACGAGGAAGTATCATCAGATGGGAGATTTTGCAGCGTCGAGTGCGAACGAGACGCGAGAGCGAGCTTTTACGAGACGGAACAAACGATGGATTTGAGAAGGATGGAGAAGTATTGCGAAGAGAACGAGTTGAAGTTTCCGTTGATGGCGCTGAGAATAGCCACAAGAAGCGTCCAAAGGAGCTTTCGGTTGGACGCGAACGCGAACGCGAACGCGAACGCGAAAGCATCCGTGCAGTTCATGGTAACACAAAGCATGCGCAAAAAATTGATAAAAGAAATGAACATTTCCGAGGAGGAGGTGAACCAGATGACGCCAGAGGAAGCGGCGAGAAGGATTCGAGAAAATGAAGAAGAAGAAGAAGAAGAAGAGGAGGCACGAACGAACAAAAAAGAAGAGGGTGCGATGAGTATAGATAGAAAAACTATGAAGAAATATGCGAATGTGGCAGAGTTGTTGGTGCACGCGCACGTAGACGAGCACCAAATGTTTCCTTCGTGGAAAGAGGAACACGCTTTACTTTTACAAACGTTGGAATCGTGCGAAAAGGTTCGCGACAGCGAGGAAGAGAAGGCCAAAATTCGGTCCGTGTTCGATATACGGTGGTACGCGGATTTAACCACGCGGTTTCACTTGAATTCGTTCAAGGTTGAATATCCGGTAAGCGCTTCTTCTTCTTCTTCTCAGGGAGATTTTCGAGCGATGATGGAGCAAACTTTAACGTCGTCCATTCGCACGGGTGCGTCGAACGGATCAGCTATTTACGCGTATGGCTCCATGTTCAACCACTCCTGCGCTCCTAACGTTAACGTCACCTGGCCTGAAAGAAACCACCTCGTCGAGTTTGTCGCCAACGAGAATATAAAACAAGGCGAACAACTCACCATCGCGTATATCGATTTGAACGAAGATTGGTCGTTGAACGTAGCGAAACGAAGAGCGCAGTTGGAAGAAGCATACGGTTTTGTGTGCGAGTGCCCGAGATGCGTTTCGGAAACGCAGAATTAGGTTGACGAGTCATTTAGTGCGCATTACTATGAGTATTGGTATTTTAAAGTACGAGTATGCTGCGTGAGTTTATTAGTATTTTAGGCAAACAAAAAGGGTAAAACAGTTACCAAGGCACCCCCGACGCGATACGTTCGCGCGCACGCGGTAGTCTGTTTAACAGCCACATCCAGTCTCAATCATATCCCCGAATTCAATCGCCCACGCTTTAAAACCACCTTCTAAATCAGCAATGTTGGTGTAGCCGGCTTCACGCAACGTCGCAGATGCCTTGGCGCTTCGCCCGCCGGCCGCGCAGCCAATCAACAAAGGACAATCTTTCCTTGGAAATTTCATCTCCACCTCCTTTATAAAATCCGGATTGACTTCTGGTGGAGGCCCCATGCTCACGAAGTAAGGAATGCACGTGGAATTCTTGTGATGTCCGACGGTTTCAAACTCGTGTTTCGTTCGGACGTCCACGTAGGCGTATTTTTGCGACTGAATCAATTCCAAAGCTTTTTGTGGTTTCACCAATAATTTTTGCGCGTTTGGAGATGATGATGATGATGATGATGATGACGAAGATGATGACGACGCGTGAACCAGACCTCGTCTGTTGCTTTTTGGACCACCACTCGGAGTCGTCGTTCTCGCTGATGATGACGACGTCGGAAGTGGTGATAACAACATTCTTTTGAGAGAGAGAGAGAAAAAAAGTGTGACGCATCCAATTTTCCCTTCAACTTTCCCTTCTCCATCCTCTCCAACATCTCCTCGTTCGCGACGCGTTGAGAGAGAGAGAGAGAGAGAGAGAGAAAAAGGAGCGCGACGACGACGACGACAGAGAGAGAGTTGCGAACGAGATCCACGCGATGCTACTTTTCACTTCACAACTTTACGCGCTTCATCCTCTCCAACATCTCTTTATTCTTCCTCTTCGTTTCTTTTTCCCTCTCTTCTCTTCGCTTGGACGAGTCGTCGTCGTTTCTGTTGTTTCTGTTGTTGTTTCTGTCGTTGTTTCTGTCGTTGTTTCTGTTGTTGTTGTTGTTGTCGTCGTTGGACGAGGAGGACAAAAAAAAGAGTTTCTCTTCCAACTGTTCGCTCCTTTCCGGCAACGCGTACAAAACCATCGCCGGTCCGAACGTCACGCACGCGCACGCGTAACTCGTTTTGAACCAATTGAGATGTTTTTTTTTATACGCGACGAACGACGACGCGAGCGAGAGCGACCCGAGGAGTAAAAGAGGTCGTTTCAGAGGCGTCCACTCCTCCTCCTCGGCGCGTGGTGCTTTTTTGCTCTCCGCCATTCTTCTTTATTAGTATCGCGATGTTGCGAGAACAAACGTTGTGAAACAACAACACGCAACGACGCGAACGAGAACCGATTGCGCTGCTACTTAATTAAGTTTCTGCACTTTTTCAAACAAAAATGTTTTAATAATGAGATGATAAACGACTCTGATCAGAGCACACACGCCTCTCTGTGACGCGAGAGAGTCACGACAACCCCACTCGTCCGCGCGATACTCAGTGCTGCTGCTACTACTACTACTGCTGCTCCGAAGAACAACCGTCGTCGTCGTCGGAGACTCGAGAATATTGAAACGAGTGCGCGTCTTCTAATAGTCGTGCGTTCCTTCTTAAAATCTTAAATGTATTGAACAAACACCCTTGCGTGAAAAGGTGTTTGATGAGAAAAGTGCGAGTTTTTGAAAAGTCGTTTTGAAAAAAAAAAGCACTTTTTGGGCATTTTGTCTTCCATGACGTGAGAAAGAAACCGAACGAGAACACGCAGGACGACACCAACGCGCGACGAACAACACACTTTTCGAACACAAACTCTACTTTGAAAAGAAGAGAGAGAGAAAGAGAGAGATCATGAGCGAGGACGACGACGAAGAAAGAAACGAGTTAACGCTGAGACGTTCACTTTTCGAAGAATCAGATCTGTTGTTCTCAAACCAACAACCCTCGACGACTGTGTGCCGTTTGGCGTCCAATTCGACGAATCCTTCCCCTCCCGAGAGGGTAACGACGTTCACCAACACCGCGTCGAAGAAGACAACAAAGAAGACGAAGAAGAAAAAAACGAACGACGATAAAGAAGAAGTGCAACAACAACAACAACAACAACAACAAAACCCCAACAACAACGAGAAGTCGTCCCGGTCGTCGATGGAAAACGAACTCGTCGTAAAAGTCGCGTGCAAAGTATACGCGTGCGAGGAAGTGTGCGAAAACAAATACCAGATTCGGTCGAAAACGTGTCGCTCGTGCTTAAACGCCAAAGAGGTATTCGTCGAAAAAGGAGACGAGATGGCGTCGCGGTTTTGTCAAAAGTGCACCAAGTTTCACGGCGTGGATATGTTTGAAGGCGGAAGGAAAGCGTGTAAGATGAGTTTGAAGAAAGTACAGGAGAAGAACAAGGTTATTTTCGCGAAGCAAAAGATGATGTTGAAGGAGTGGGAGGAGGCGATGACGCGGAGGACGACGACGACGACGACGACGACCGCGGTGAAGAGGAGTACGAAGGCGAAGAAGGAAAAGAAGAAGACGAAGAGCCAGGAGAATTTGTCGGAGGAATCCAAAGATAGGAATACCATTACGACTAGCGATACTCAGACCATGAACAACCGGAAAACGATGATTTTGAAACCGTGCGCGATGGACAGTTTGTACTCTACAGACGAAGGCCACGAATCGAAAGCCGCGGCGGCGGGTGCGCCAATCGTAACGAAAACAATGGGACGCGACCAACAACAATCATGGCCCGCCATCGTCGCCGTCAATCGCGTCGATCGGTTACTCGAAGCAATAAAAGCCGAGAAAAGAAAAGAAAGTTTACTGGGTTTGAATTTGGTTAAACGACGGAAACGCGGTGAAGAAGAAGACGAAGATTTGGTGATGGCTGCCGCTCGAGAAGAAGAAGGTCGACGAGAAGAAGAAGAAAAAGAAGAAGAAGAAGGAATAGACGATCCGATGGAAGGGGAGGAAGGAGAAGATGACGATGAACGTAAAGAGCATACCGACAACGCGAAGAAGCCGCCGAAGATAAAAAAACTTCCATCTTTGGTCTCAAACATACTCGTTCGATCGATCACGCCGACGCTCTCTGGTGTTGTTCGATCGATCACGCCGACGCTGTATCGCGAAGCGATGGAGTCCAAATTGAATGAGTTTCGCGGACTGTCCTCCAAGCTCTCGCCGCCGCCGCCGCCAAAGGATTGATTGACGCGTGTGCGCGTGTATATAAACTGATACCATTTTTAACGCAGTAATCGAAGTGCGTGTTGTACAAAACGTATTATTATTATTAAAGTGAATAATGAACGCTGTTGTCGTTTTTACTCTGACTATTTCTCTTTCTTTTTCTCCATTTATTCATACGCTCGCGCGCGCGTTTTTGCGCATAAATGCCTCTGACTCTTTCTTTCTCTTTCTCCATTTCTTTACACGCACGCGCGCGTATACTTTTCCGCGAGACTTTCGACGATGAAGCGCAGCAACACCGCGGCGAAAAGAAGAATACTCGCTTCTTTGTTCGGTGATTTTGACCGATCTGCGTCATCTGGGTCTTTTCACCTTTTCTCCTCGGGAAAGTTTAACAGCGTAAAGTTCTTTTCCTTTTCTCGAGCAGCTGCGGCGAGTTCGTTTCCGTCGTCGTCAACGGAATGGAGGATGCGACGGATGCGAAGCGTTGTTCAAAGCGCGCCTATTCATCTGAATGAGCATCTGAAACAACAACAACAACAAGTACAACAAAAACAGATACAAATACGTTCGTTGAACGTGCACGAATACCAAGGCGCGGACATCATGCGCAAATTTGGCGTCCGAGTACCGGATTCTATCGCGTGCAAGACCGTGGAGGAGGTGCAAAAAGCCTCGGAGCAGATGAAGTGTTTAGGCGACGACGAGGTAGTGATCAAGTCGCAAATATTAGCCGGCGGGAGAGGATTAGGGACGTTTAAGTTTGGCGGGTTTAAAGGAGGCGTGCACATCGTGAAGAATGAGATGGCGAGAGAAACGGCGGAGAAGATGCTGGGTAACGTGCTGGTGACGAAACAGTCCGGGCCGGAAGGAAAACCGGTGAACGCTTTACTCGTGGCGAGGAAGATGAAGTTTGCGAAGGAGATGTACTTTGCGATTTTGTTGGATCGTAAAAGCGCAAAACCGATGATTATCGCGAGCGCGGAAGGTGGGACTTCTATTGAAGACTTAGCGGAATCGAATCCGGAAAAGATTATTAAGAAGTACATCGATATTAACGAGGAAAGTGGCGGGATTAAGAGAGAAGACGCGTTAGATTTGGCGGAGAAGTTGGGGTGCGCGGATAAAGAGGACGCGGCGAAGCAGTTTCAAGCGTTGTACGAAACGTTCAAGAAGACGGATTGCACGATGATTGAGGTGAACCCGATGGCGGAAACCACGGATGGGGTTTTATACGCCGCGGATGCGAAATTAAACTTTGACGACAACGCGGAATACAGGCAAAAAGATATCTTCTCTCAACGAGACGCTTCGCAAGAAGACGCGAGAGAAGTCGAAGCCGCGAAATACGATTTGAATTACATCGGTTTAGATGGCAACATCGGGTGCATGGTCAACGGTGCCGGTTTGGCGATGGCGACTATGGATATCATCCAAGGTAAAGGAGGGTCTCCGGCAAACTTTTTAGACGTCGGCGGCAACGCGAGCGAAGAACAAGTCGTCGAAGCGTTTAAGATTTTAAACAAAGATCCAAAAGTGAAGGCGATTTTGGTGAACATTTTTGGAGGAATCATGAAATGCGACGTGATCGCGTCTGGCATCGTCAACGCGGTCAAAGTGGTTGGATTGAACATCCCGTTAGTCGTTCGCTTAGAAGGCACGAACGTGGAGGAAGGGCGAAGGATTATGAAACAATCCGGATTGAACATCGAGACGGCGAAAGATTTGGACGACGCGGCGGACAAAGCGGTCAAAGCGATTGCGTAAAATGAATGATTTTCACACGACGTGTACGAAACAGACACGTGTACATATATCACACAAGATACTAAAACTGCTTCAAAACAGATGAAGAGACTACTACTACTACTACTACTACTACTATTATTATTACTACTCGGTCGCGCTATCGGACACTCTAAAGTCTAAAGTTATTAGGAGCGCTCGCCGACTCGACCGCTCCAGCGTCGCCCTTCCTTTTCTACTTACTTAATCTGCACCAACTCTACCACGAACTTTAGGTACGAGTTCGCGGGTATCCGACCCCCGCCGACTTCTTTCGCGCCGTACGCCAACGCCGGCGGTATCAAAACTTCTCTCACGCCTCCAATTCTCATCGGACCAACGCCATCTCCGCCGAGCAAACCGGCATCGAATCCTTCGATGACTTCTCCCGTCCCCACGCCAAAGACGAAAAACTTCGCCGAATCGATTTTGCTCCCCATCGTCCCGTCTTCATCGGAAAGATACAAGGTGTAATTCACCGACACCACGTCGTTCTCTTCGAGTTGCCCTTTTCCCCCTTCTTTCACGTCTACGCAGGAAACACCTTTTTTCTCCTCCCTTTTCGCAAAATCCTCCAACGCAAAAGCTGCTCTCGTCTGAATCGTTAAAGTCGTCGTTAAAAGCATCTCTCTCCTCTTTCTCTCTGACTTCCAAATCCCCTTTTCCTCCTCCTTTTCGCTTTTGGTCGCATTCTTCGTCTTCTTCTTCTTCTTCTTCTTCACGTCATCATTTTCATTTTCATTTTCATCGTCATCGCCGCTGCTGCTGCTCCGAGAAGAAAAAGAAAAAGAACGACGACGACAGAAGCGCGCCTTTGGCGCTGTTCTCGTTCGTCTTCCTCCTCCTCTTTCTCTTCGTCTTCGCGCGTACGCGGTGTCTGCCGCGGATGAAAACGAGAACGAGAACGAGGAGAGAAGAATGTTACTCCTCATCAGAGAGAGAAAGAGAGAAAAAAGTCAAGCAAAAGACGAGCAAAAAAAGCAAAAAAAGCAAAAAAGACTCTTCTCGTTTTGGTTCGTGTGTAAATTGTTTCGTTGGTGTTTTTTGTTGGCTCAAAAAAAAAAAACAAGAGCAGACGACAGACACACGAAAACACAAATGAGTTGTTGTTTGTTCGGAGTTCCAACGACTTTTGCAAAAAAAGCAAAAAAAGGAGAAAAAAGAAGAAAAAGAATCTCTC
>Ga0233450_10000372_pt1 | contig 52623 bp, 44 predicted proteins | sample 011ome_30_FD_189956 | JGI IMG/M metagenome (GOLD analysis project Ga0233450, IMG submission 189956) | Coastal salt marsh microbial communities from the Groves Creek Marsh, Skidaway Island, Georgia - 011501CT (spades assembly) | ecosystem: Environmental > Aquatic > Marine > Intertidal zone >... | reverse complement strand
CCGCGCGTGTAACCCCCGTCATCGCGTTTGCCCCAGTGCTATGGCTGACGGCAGTGGCGCTGGAGCGATACCATGGCCCGGGTAGCGCACTGACGGCAGCCCTGCGCCTTTGTCGTCACGTGCTGCTGCCAGTGGAGCCTGTTCCAGCGGAGCCTGCTTAGGTAACAGGCGACGCAAAGGCAACCGAAGTAAGAGCAGGGAACTAACTAAGCAAAAAAGAACACGGAACCATGGACGGTGCGGAAGGATTGCCAGAGAGTTTTTGCAAGTGCTCTGCGGCCTGTTGGTACCTTGAAATGAGAATGACACACAGAAGAGTTGTTGCAATGCCTCCGCGTAATCAAGCAGGAATATTAGTCTCCACGGCATGCTGGAAGTCGGTCAGGCGGTCTATTGCGTTGGCCTTTGCCGCAGGCATTCTGTGGGGGTGCGGAGATACGTCGTCCACCAAGACCGAGACGGATGCGGGCCTCAGTGTTCGCACCACTCTTGCGATGGAGGCCGAGGTCGAGGCGATCCTGGAGTCGTTGTCCCTAGAGCAAAAGGTCTCGCAAATGATTCAGGGGGAAATTGCCCATGTCACGCCCGAGGACGTCCGTCAGTACGGGCTAGGCAGCGTGCTCAATGGCGGCGGTTCCTTCCCCCAGAGTAATAAACACGCCAGCGTGAGTGACTGGTTAAACCTCGCAGATGCCTACTGGGAGGCTTCTCTTGATCAATCCGGTGGAGGTGCTGGGATACCGATTATTTGGGGAACCGATGCGGTACATGGCCACAACAATGTGCTTGGCGCGACGCTGTTTCCACATAACATCGGATTAGGCGCTGCGGCCGACCCCAATTTGGTGAGCGATATTGCTGCGGCCACAGCGAAGGAAGTGCGTGCGACCGGGATAGATTGGATTTTCAGCCCAACCATCGCAGTGGCCATGGACTATCGCTGGGGACGTACCTACGAATCTTTCAGTAGTGATCCCGAACTGGTCAGGGACTACTCCGCCCCCTTTGTTGAAGCGATGCAAGCCGTGGGTGTGGCGGCAACTGCAAAACATTTTATCGGGGATGGCGGCACCTTTCGGGGGGATGATCAGGGCGACACGCGCCTTACGCTGGAAAAGCTAATGGAAGGGCATGGAGCGGGTTATATAGAGGCCATTAATGCGGGTGCTCTGACGGTGATGGCGTCATTTAACAGCTGGAATGGTGAAAAAATTCACGGCAATCGCGAGCTACTGACTGAGTTGCTGAAAGAGGATCTCGGTTTTGACGGCTTTGTGGTCAGCGACTGGAACGGGGTAGGCCAGGTGCAAAATTGCCGACCGGATAATTGCGCCCGGGCCATCAACGCAGGGGTCGACATGGTCATGGTGCCCAAGCACTGGAAGGCGATGCGACAGAACATGATCGATCAGGTGAAGGCCGGTGTTATTAGCGAGGCACGCGTGGATGACGCGGTACGGCGAATACTACGAGTCAAGGCCAAGCTGGGTCTTTTCGGCCGCGAAAAACCGTCGGTCGTTGCCGCAGACTTTGCACAGACCGTCGGCAGTGATCCACATCGAGCACTGGCGCGAGATGCCGTCCGACGCTCGCTGGTGATGCTGAAAAACGATAATCAACTTGCCCCCCTTAATCCCAAGGGCACTTATCTCATCACCGGTAGCGCAGCTGATGTGATCACCCAGCAATCGGGCGGTTGGACCCTTACCTGGCAGGGAACCGACAACACCAATGGTGACTTCCCGGGAGCAACCTCTATACACGCCGGGTTTGCAGCGCAAATTGAACAAGCGGGTGGGCGTCTTTATACCGACGCCACCTTGCCGGCGGGCCAAGCGCTTGATGGTGTCATAGCGGTTTATGGAGAAACCCCCTACGCCGAAGGGGTGGGTGATGTCGATGCGTTGTATTGGCGCTTTGGCAACAAGAACGAACTGGCAACACTCCAAAAATGGCGAGAGGCGGGCATCCCAGTGGTGTCGGTATTCATTACCGGCCGCCCTCTGTGGGTCAACGCTGAGATCAATGCCTCGGATGCCTTCGTGGTCGCCTGGCTTCCCGGGAGTGAGGGGGGTGGTGTGGCAGACGTCGTGTTGAGAGCAGCCGATGGACAGGTCCAGTACGAGTTTGTCGGGCGCTTACCCATGGGGTGGCCGGCGTCGGATGTAAATGCAGTCGACGATAATCTTGCAGTCGCCGATTTTGCCTTTGAGCGCGGCTACGGATTAAGCGTCGATAGCAACGTACAAACAATTGCCCTGTCCGAGGAGGCCCTGTGGGAGCCCTTCGATCAGGCCATGCCTATTTTCTCGTTGAGCTTGCAGGACCCGTGGGAAAATTTTGCTGGGGATACGATGGAGTGGAACACCCCATTGGGTGCCCGGGGAGGCCAGTCCAAAACCGGGGCATTGACGGTATCGGTAACGGATCATCGCGTTCAGGAAGATGCCAGACAGTTGGTCTGGTCGGGGTCATCCGATGAGATTGTGCAATTCTTCTATCAAGCCGCAGAGGCTGTGAACATGGCCAAGCTTGAAAAAGGTCACGGCGCACTTGTTTTTGATGTGCGGGTTGTCGAGCCCCCTACCGGGGAAGTGGCGCTCCGAATGGATTGCGGGTGGCCTTGCAGTGGGTCCCTCGAGGTGAGTGGCCTGTTGGATAGCTTGGCTCTCGAAGAATGGTTGCGCGTGGCGGTGCCGTTGAGCTGTTTTAAGGTGGCGGGCGCGGATATGCGAACCATCGATACGCCCTTCCTGCTGGCGACAAAAGACGCCATGGTTGTCGAGGTGGGAGAGGTTATCTTGACGGCGGACACCGCGGGCACGGTATGGTGGGCCTGTGACGACGCGGGTGGCAATGCTTGACTCGGGGTGGCGGTTCGCCAATTAAGAAAAAAGCGTGGTGCAATGGCTTTGGTGTCAGCCAAAGACGAATAACAAAAAACAGAAAAAGGAGGCCGCATGGCCCTGGCCAATATTGATCTTACGATTGTTGCGATTTACGCCATTGCTCTGTTCGCGATCGCGCAATGGGTATCCCGGGAGCAGGCTGGCCATGAGAAGGACGCCGCCGACTATTTTCTCGCCGGACGCGGCTTGCCGTGGTGGGCGATCGGCACGTCATTAATCGCAGCCAATATCTCCGCGGAACAAATTATTGGGATGTCTGGTTCGGGCTACGCCATCGGCCTGGCGATAGCCTCCTACGAATGGATGGCGGCCATCACCTTGATTTTAGTTGGAAAGTTTCTCTTGCCGGTGTTTCTCAAGACTGGCATCTACACCATGCCCCAATTCTTAGAGCAGCGCTACGATGGCCGCGTCAGGACCGTTATGGCGGTGTTCTGGCTTGGGGTTTATGTTCTCGTGAACCTCACGTCGATTTTATGGTTGGGTGCTCTCGCGATGAACACCGTCGCGGGGGTGCCACTGACCTATGGCTTGGTGCTCCTCGGCGTATTCGCCGTCGCCTATTCGCTCTACGGCGGGCTCAAGGCCGTCGCCCTCACCGATATCATCCAAGTGGTGTTGCTGGTTCTGGGTGGGCTGCTGATTGCTTATACCCTGTTGAACTTGGTTTCTGACGGGGCGGGGGTCGTGGTCGGTTTTCAGCTGCTAATGGAACAGGCGCCCGACAAGTTCGACATGATTTTTGAAGAGGGCCATCCCCACTATGCCGACCTACCGGGCTTGTCGGTGCTGCTCGGTGGCATGTGGATTATGAATATCTCCTACTGGGGCTTTAATCAATACATTATCCAGCGTGCGCTTGCGGCCAAAAGCGTCAACGAGGCGCAAAAAGGCATCGTTTTTGCCGCCTTCCTTAAGCTGCTGATGCCGGTCATTGTGGTATTACCCGGTATCGCCATGTTTGTGCTCAATACGGACTTAGCCTCCCCGGATCAAGCCTACCCCTCGGCAATGACCTTGTTGCCAGTGGGCATAAAAGGGCTTGTCTTTGCGGCCTTGCTCGCGGCGATAGTCTCCTCGCTGGCTTCTATGTGTAACAGCATTTCCACGATCTTTACCCTCGATATCGCGCCCACCATGATGGCCAGCGCCTCACTTGAGGGCCGACGCGTGGTTATTGGTCGAACGGTCTCGGTGGCGGCAATGGCCATCGCGATGATGGCGGCAAAGCCGCTGTTGGGTGATTTCGATCAGGCCTTTCAGTACATTCAGGAATTCACCGGTTTTTTCACCCCGGGCATCGTGGTCATTTTTTTGCTGGGTATGTTCTGGCGCGGGACCACGGCGTCTGCCGCTTTATTAGCGGCTATCGGGTCGGCGGTATTGTCGGTCGCCTTCAAACTCTGGATGCCGGAGTTGCCGTTCATTGATCGCGTGGGCGTGGTCTTTTTGCTTTGCGCTGGTATCGCGATAGCGTGGTCGCTTGCCCGTCCCAAAGCGCAGCCTGGTTTTGTCGAGCCTTCGGGTGTTGAGTTTGGTACCTCAACGGCATTCAACCTCAGCACCTTGGCTGTGACACTTATTCTGGTGTTCTTCTACACCGTATGGTGGTAGTGAAAAAGAGATATCCTGCCCTGAAGGCGGTGCCAATCTTGGTAGCGGCTCGAGTGATCCTGAGCGAGGTCTAGCCACCCGCGAGTTTCACGCGAAAGCCGTCCCCCTCGAGCACGGTGCGACAGGCTTCGCGTTGATCTCCCTGAATCTCAATTTTGCCCTCCTTGACGGCCCCTCCAACGCCGCAGCGCTGTTTGAGTCTTTTGGTCAGGCTTTTTAGTTCCGTCGGTGCTAGGGATACGCCTTCGATAACGGTGACAGTCTTGCCGCCACGCCCCTTCGATTCGCGGCGAATTCGGACCACTCCATCCCCCAAGTCAGCGGGTGCGCTTTGTTTGCAAACGCAGCTTCCGATAGGACGGTGGCATTGGTGGCATAGCCTACCACCGTCGGTGGAGTAGACTGGGCGGGTCTCTGATGATTTGGCCACAACACGACTCCTTGGCGACGGGATGATAGTATCGCCCTGGTGAATTCGGGAAGCCAGTGCCATGTCAGAATCGATCGCAGCGCTTGAAACGCAGCTCGCCTTTCTCGAAGATACCGTGGCCAATCTGGATGCTGCGCTGGTTGCACAACAGCGGGCCCTGCTGGAGCTTCAGGAGCAGGTCAGGCTGCTCCATCAGCAGTTAACAGAGCAGGGAGCACGCATTGACGAGGCAGGGAGTAACGTTGATCCACCACCCCCCCACTATTAACCCGGGCAGAAGTTTTAACCGCCATGCCCACTAAAGCGATTGAGGTCACACATGTCCTATAGAGTTGGAGCGCTCGTCGCCATTGCATTTTTCGCGGGTATCTTTGTTCTTTTTCAAATTGCGACGCGGCCTCCGGAAGCGCCGGCCCATCACATTTTTTTTAATGGGGTGGTGCTCACCATGAGTGAGCGCGAACCCCAAGTAGAAGCGGTCAGTATTCGCGACGGCCGAATCGAGCGCTTGGGGAGTGCTGAACAAATCCTAGCCCTGGCAACCGATCAAACCGAGATGACCGATTTACGTGGCAGGACCTTAATGCCTGGTTTCGTTGACGCGCACGGTCACTTTCCTGGCTCGGGATGGACGTTGTTTTCCACCGATCTCAACAGCCCGCCGATCGGTACCGTCGACAATATGAGCGAGCTGCTCGGCAAGCTGGGTGAGGCCCACGTAGCCGATGCTGATGGATGGCTTTCTGGGTTTGGCTATGACGACACCCTACTTGAGGAAGGGCGGCATCCTACCCGTAATGATCTGGATCAAATTTCTGCGGTACGGCCTATTGTGATAACCCATATTTCCGGTCATCTCGCGGTCGCGAACACGGCCGCTCTCGACGCGCTGGATATCACCGAGCAGACCCCTGATCCCGAGGGGGGCGTCATCCAACGGGATGCCGATTCTCCCGACGGGCTGCGCCCCAACGGTATTTTGGAGGAGACTGCAGCGCGGCTTGCGATGAACAAAGTGTTAGACATGGGGCTCATGGAAGGCATGCAGATGACGACCCACGCATCCCGCGAGTATCTGTCGGTGGGAGTTACCACCGCCTCCGCGGGGGGGATGTCGCTGGGTCTCGCCAAGCTTCTCGGGCCCCTTAGTCGCTTCAATGTGTTCCCACAGCGAGTGGCGCTGTTTCCCCTCATGGAAGAAATGGAGCAGGAGCTGTTGAGCGGCACCTGGCGTCCAGAGCAAGTTGCCGGCGGGCGCGTCGTTACGCCGCGAATCAAAATCATCGCGGATGGCAGTATTCAAGGGTATACCGGATATTTGAGCGAGCCTTACTACACTCCGTTTAAGGGGGATGCCAGCTACCGCGGTTACCCCTCGGTATCCCGGCAGAAGCTTTTTGAGCAGGTCGAGGGATTACACAAGCAAAAAATCCACTACGCGATCCATGTCAACGGTGATGCCTCGGTGGAGGATGCGATTGATGCGGTGGCGGCGGCTCAGCAAAATATTCCTTGGCCGGAAGCACGGCCGCTGTTTATCCATGCGCAAATGACGCGCGAAGACCAAATACAGCGGATGGCGCAACTGGACATCACCCCGAGCTTCTTTTCGAGTCATACCTTTTACTGGGGTGACAGGCATGCCAGCATTTTCATGGGCCCTGAGCGAGCGGCCAATATGAGCCCCGCTCGATGGGCGTTGGATGCGGGGCTGCGCTACAGCTCCCACGCGGATACGCCGGTAACGCCTATGCGGCCCTTGCAAGTGGTGTGGAGTCAGGTCAAGCGGGAAACCACCTCAGGCAAGGTGTTGGGGCCGCATCAGCAGGTGACCCCAATGGAGGCTTTAAGGGCCGTCACGATCGATGCGGCTTGGCAGGTTTTTATGGATGATGAGATCGGCTCGCTGGAGCCGGGCAAGCTCGCTGACATGATTATTCTGTCAGCCAATCCCCTCGAGGTTGAAGACGTTAGAGAGCTGGTGGTAGAGAGAGTTTTTATCGCTGGTGCCGAGGTCTATAGCCGCCGCTAGCCTGGCGGCAACTTGCAATGGCGGAGTACACCAAGGCAGACAGAGAGCAGCTTGGAGAACAGCTTGCCGCTGTATGCCGTCGCTGCCTAGGATCGGGGGATGTCTCGGGACTGACTCAGCTCTCGGGCGGAGCCAGCATGGAAAGCTGGCGGTTTTGTTTTGCTTCGCGGGACTGGGTTCTTCGTCGTTTGCCGGGTCTCAGTGCCAATCTAAATGTGCCTGAGGGGGTGGCGATGCTGTCGCTTGCAGACCAGGCGTTGCTGCTCCAGCATGTTTACCGTCAGGGAGTCAGCGTCCCTGAGATACTGACCATCTTGCTGCCCGAGGATGGCGTGGGTGACGGCTTTGTCATGGCCTGTGTGGCGGGAGAGGCCCTGCCGCAAAAGCTGTTGAGCGATCCGGCCTACACCCGTGCACTGGGCGCTTTAAGTAAATGCTGTGCTGCGGAGCTGGCTAAGATTCATGGCGTGCCCGCCGACGCACTGCCAATTGGTTTGGCCATGCAAACGCCGAGAGAAGCCGTAAAGGAGCAGGAGTACTTTTACGCGCAACAGGGCTCCCTGCACCCGGTTTTTTCTCTGGCCTTCGCTTGGCTCTCGGAAAACGCACCAGGCGTAACGCGCCAAGTAGTGGTCCACGGTGATTTTCGATTGGGGAATTTCCTCATGGATCACGCTGGATTGACTGCAGTGCTGGACTGGGAGCTGTCACACCTAGGGGATCCGATTCGCGACGTCGCCTTTTTCTGTGCCCCTAGTTGGCGCTTTGGCCGCTACCACTTGGAGGCCGCGGGGGTTGCCCCCAGCGAAACCTGGATCAAGGACTATGAGTCGGCTACGCAAACCGAGGTTGACCGGGCTCACTTCACTTGGTGGCTGGTCTTTAACACCTTGTGGTGGGGCGTCGCCTGTATGCGAATGGCAGCGACGTTTCGTGACGGTAGCGTAGCGACGATGGAGAGAGCGGTGATTGGGCGGCGAATTTCGGAGGTCGCTATCGACTTATTATTGTTACTCGAGCCCTTGAGAGGCAAACCCTTTAACCGCCTTGCGATCAACCCGCCGCAGGGAGAGCCCCCCGCCGGCGATATTACCCCTGAGGACCTGCTTTTGGCGGTCCGCGCATGGAACAAAGGTCGTTTGAACGAAGAGCAGGACGAGCACCGGCTTTTCGAAGCCCGGGTAGCCAATAATGCGATGGGGATTGTGACGAGAGAGCTCGCATTCGGGCATACCCTCAGTCGTCAAGAACAGGCGAGGATGGACGCATTGGGAGCGACCAACGAGGAGCTGGCCCAGCGTCTTCGGCAGCGTAGCGAGTTTTTTGCTGATGACCGCCTGTGGGACCATCTCCGCCTCAGCGCCATCGAGCAGCTGTGGATTGATCAACCCCGCTATGCAGGCTTGACCGCGGCATTGGCTAAGTGGGGGAGTACTTAATCGGCGCTTGTCGGTGTGTCTATGCGGTCCATCCCATCGGTAAAAATAGCCGACTTCGGTTGAACGAAAACTGCTTCCGCGCGCGCGGTAGTTTCACCTTCGCAGCTTAACTCCGCGATGACCCGATTTTTGCGGCTACCAATGCGCTCAAAAGTGGCCACTAAATCAAGTTTCTTTCCAATTGGTGTTGGTTTTACGTAGCGAACGTCAAGCCCGCCGGTCATCCCCGGGGCCCCCGAGCGCATTTGCGCCATCCCCATGAAATGATCGAGCACAGCGGCAACCCAGCCTCCGTGCACATGGTCAGGAGGCCCTTCATAGGCCCAGTCAAACTGCACCGAGCCACGCACGTTGTCGCCGTCATTCCAGGTTTGGAGCCCCGGCGCCATGGGGTGGCTTGCCCCACCCACGCAAAGAATTTCATGATTAGCTACCGGGAAACTGCCATAAGCCCTTGCGTATGAAACGATACCGCGGAGCTGTCTGTTTTGACGAAGTCGCGCAGAAATGCTCTTGAGTTCCTCGCTAATTGCCTCGGCATCGCCCGGTTGGACATCACTGATGGTGGCGGTCTCAATGAGTTCCCTGACCGAAGCGGCAAGCTTCCGTCGCGCAAGCCAATATTCGGAATTGGTGTTGCTGATTTCTTCAGCGAAGAAGGGCGAGGTGTAGGATTTTTTTGTCACAGTATTGCACTGTCCCGAAGTCGCTGTTTCCAATGCCATAGTTCTTCGGTGAGTGTCTGCGGCGCCTCAAGAGCCGCAAAATGGCCGCCAGACTGGATGTCAGCATTAAAATAAATGAGGTTGGTAAAGCGCTGTTGTGCCCAGCGCTTACTGGTTCGAAAAATTTCTGTCGGAAACAAGGAGATCGCAAGGGGTAGGGTGATTTCCGAAAGATCGGGTTGATTGAAGCTCTCCCAGTACAACTTCGCCGAGCTGGCCGCAGAGTTGGTGCACCAGTACATCATCACCGTGTCGAGGAGCTCATCCCGTGTCACGGCATTTTCAGGATGCCTTACGCCATCGCGCACGCAGTCACACCACTGGGCGTATTTCTCGATGATCCAAGCCATTTGACCCACTGGCGAGTCAGCGAGCCCGTAGCCCAGGGTCTGCGGTCGTGTGCTTTGTTGTTTTGAGTAGCCTGAGTCCCACTCCTGATAAAAATTAAAGGCTTCTAGCGCCTGCACTTCCTCGGGGGTTAGCTCGTCCATTGTCGCGGGGTCGGGGGATACGACCGGCAGGGTTATATGGATCGAGGCACATGCTGTCGTTTGTTGTAACGCAATGGCCTGGGTAACCATGGAGCCCCAGTCACCTCCGTGGGCGAGGAAGCGATCGAAACCAAGGCGCTGCATAAGCGCTTCCCACAGCTGAGCGATTTTCTGGACGCCTGTCCCCGGGGCGGCAGGTTTTCCCGAGAATCCATAGCCCGGCAGTGAGGGCACCACGACGTGGAACGCATCCTCCACCTGCCCACCAAACCGTGTGGGCTCGGTGAGTCGTTCGATCATGTGGCGAAATTCAAGAACCGATCCGGGCCAACCGTGGGTAAGTAACAGCGGAGTGGCCTGGCTGTGGGGTGAGCGTTGGTAGATGAAGTGAATATCGATGTCGTCAATCGTCGTGAGAAAGTTGGGCCAGCGAGAAAGCGTCGAGGCGACTCGGCTGTAATCGTAATCGTGCTGCCAGTGATGCGCTAACTCGCGGGTATACCCGAGCGGCATGCCTTGGCTCCAGTCTTCAACAGTCTCTGGCTCAGGCCATCGCGCTTTGGCAAGTCGCTCCTGGAGATCGAGGAGGGTGGCTTCATCAAACGCAGGGTGAAATGGGAGGATCGCTGCTTCCACGTAAACGCGTCTCTTGTTGTTGGCAAGGCCGCATGTTAACGCCACGGGGAAGCCGGCGCTATATTGCATGCTAATTTGGCGTGGCTAGTTGTGCCGCAGGAGCACGAATTCAGGCTGCGTCTTCTTTAGCACCGGTTGCGAACTCCAAGGTGTCGAGCTGATGTTTCAGAAAGACGGAGAGCTGGCTTCGTTCGGCTGGGGATTCTTTGGTTTTTTTAAGCAGATATGGCGTGCGCGGCTCTCGATCCAAAAACAATTTTCCCGTCACTTGATCTGCCTCGCGAGCCCTTGCCAACCAAATGATGGTATCAGCCCCTTCGGCGGGGTTTCGAAGGACCCGCTGAGTAATCTTTTTAAAGGTCGGTAGCGCGCTGGCAACGCCAGGGGTATCGGCCCACCCGGGATGCATGGCGTTGACCACGATGTTGTCTTGAGCCCATTGCGCTGCCCAAAGCTCCGTCATCACCGTCAGACCCCGCTTCGCGCGGGCGTAAGCCCTCGGCCCGTTGTAACGATCTGGTTTCATGATCAGGCGCTTACAAACGAGTTTTTCTGTGTACATACCCCCCGACACCACGTTGATTACCCGAGCCGATTGCTGATGTCCAGCGAGTAGCGGATGAAGATTTCGGGTTAGCAAAAACGGGCTAAGCAAAAGCAAAGCAAAGCTTCTCTCGAAGCCCTCGTCGGTCTCTGCGTAGGAATTAAACAAGGCGCCAGCGTTATTGATGAGCACATCGATTTTTTTGCCCCGCGCGAGCAACCGCTCAGTAAGCTGGTGGACCTCGCCCATGAGGGAGAGGTCGGCGATCTCGATGGTTACCTTGTCTTCCTCGGTTACTTGCTGCAGGAGTGACCGTAGTGACCCCTCATTTTCAGGGTTCCTGATCACCAGCGTGAGTTCTGCGCCAGCGCGAGCAAGTTCGAGAGCCGTGGCGAGACCGAGGCCGCTATTGGCCCCGGTGATAACAATGTGTTGCTGGTCGAGAAAACGGCTGGTGGGCGTCCAGAATGCTCTGCCGCGGCGGTAGCCCCACCGCGTAAACATGGCGACCCCGGGCGCTACCCACGCGTCCGCGGACAGAGAGCTCGCCAAGGTTGCTGGTGGAAGGGCGCGATCTTCTAGCGCCCTTTGAAGGCCGGCAAGGCTCTCTCGGCCCATCTGCTGCATCCCTTTGAGAAAGTATTTCTCAAGGCGCCCGAGTCCCCAGCGGTAGTCAAAGACGGCGGTATAACCTATATGAGTTTTTTCGTCGCGATCGGAGAAAACGATGGTGTCGGTGACGGTGAAGAGTTTGCATTCGCCCCTGAGTTCGATGGAGTGCCACGGTTGGTAGTCGACAATTTCATACTCGATGGAGATGGTGGTAGGGCCGACCGCGCAGGTGACCTCAAAGCGAGTTCCTAGACCGATAGGGCCTTCTGAAAGTTTGCGGGCGTCACGGGCAGTGGCGTCCCACTCGTACACTCGATCAAAATCAGCAACGTAGCGAAAGCAATCCTTCGCAGAGCGTGCAACGGTAATCTCTTCGTGCAAAGTAATCATGACGCTTCTGGTAGACGCAATTGGGTAGTGCAGTTACGTGGCTCGGGGGACACCAGTTCACTTGGCTAACCCTAATCAGACCAGACGGTTCTGAGCGCTTCGCCGAAATCGTCATAAATCACCTTTTTACGCTGGGTTGGCTTGCGAGTGCGTTTGACAACCGGTTTGCGTTTGAGTCGGTTGGCTCGCCGAGCATCGAGCTCTTTCACGATATCCAGAAGGGGGGTACGGTCGGCCTTGGGTTGATCAAAGAGTGGCGTCCGAAGGGGCGGCTTGCGGTTGTCGAGGCCCGTCTCCCCAGGCTTAACCTGTTCAATACGTCCGCCCTTTGATAAAAAAGAGGCGACTTGGTGCTCAAGTGCGCGCCGTTGCTCTTGTTTTGATGGGGCTTTCTTAAAGTGAGATGATCGCATAACCGCGTAGTATAGCCTGAGAAGGATCTTGGATTGCTGCGAATCGGAGAGCCACGGCGGCACTTTTTACCAAAATTCTGGTTTAATGGCCGCCTCATGGCGTTGGGAAACCCTATGTTTTTTTGGTTGTTGGCAGCGCTGGCGGGGTGGTTATTCTTGCGCTGGCTTACTGGGGAGGACCTGTCCGGCTTTGATCGAGGTCATCCGGACCCACAGCCCGTGGTGTCCACACCTGCGGAGCGTGCTCGCATGGTAGAGCGGGTGACGACCCTAATAACGGCGGCTGACAGTGGTTCCTTGTCGCTGAAGCGCGTGGCCATCTTGCGCAAGGTCATGGATGGAATGGGTGAGGGGGCTTCCTTTTCATCCCGCTTCGAAGCGGTCGAACAGGATTTCGTCAGGGGTGAGTGGGTGCTGGGACCAGACGCCGATCCACAAAAAAGACTGCTTTATATCCACGGCGGCGGTTTCTTTGCCGGTAGCCCGAGGAGTCACCGGCTGTTAACCGACGCGTTGGCCGTCGCGACAGGTATGGCGATTTTTTCCCTTGAATATCGATTGCTGCCCGAGGCGAATCAAAAAGCAGCAATTCAGGATGTCGATGCGGCGCTAAAATGGCTTTCTGTCAATGGTCCTTCGGGGGATAGCAGGACAGCGACGCACCTTGTGGTGGCAGGAGATTCCGCTGGGGGCAACTTGACCCTCTCCTGTCTGCAGCGTGCACGAGACGAGGCTGATGTCACGATTGATGCTGCGATAGCGTTTTGCCCGTCGAGTGATATTACGCTTGGTTCTCCCTCGTTTCGTTACAACCTTGACACCGACCTCATTCTTGGCAAGTCCCTTCGTCCCCTATTAGCTATCCCGTCATTTCTTCGGTTGATCGTGTTTTTTATCATCAACAGACAGCGCCCCTCTCATCCTGCGTTCTCACCCCTGAGAGGGAGCTTGTCAGGACTGCCGCCCACGCTGCTTCAGGCCAGCACCACGGAGTTGCTTCTTGATGACTCAGCGCGTTATTACCACAAAGCTAAAGCAGCCGGTTCGGCGGTCGAGTTCGAAACCTATCGGGACATGGTGCATGTTTGGCAGTTATTTGCTGCTGAAATTGGGGAGGGGCGGCTTGCTATCGCCAGCGTTGTCAATTTCCTCGAGCGCGTGGGAGTGTTGACACAGCAAGATCAAAGTTCTAGCGAGCCCCTCAATTGCTCTCAAGAAGCGGATGACTCTGCTCCAGTGGGTCGGGCGCGATGTTGAGATCACTGCGTTCTTTCCTGGTATTTACCTGGATGGTCGTGACGGTGATCCCGACCGCGACACTCCTCATTTTTGCAGCGTTGCTAGTGGGTTCGGACCGTGCCTGGTGGATGTTTGCTCAACCCTGGCTAAGCGCCGCAATTGCGGTGGTTCGGATCATCGGCGGCGTTGATTATCGCGTCAGGGGCATGGAAAATTTACCCGATCGGAACACCGGGGGGCGCGTCATTCTGTGCCCGAAGCAGCAGTCCACCTGGGAAACCTTTTACTTCCCGAGTATGACGCCGTATCCGCTGGCCTATGTTTTTAAGCGGGAGCTCCTGTACATCCCTTTTTTTGGTTGGGCATTGGCAAGCCTCGATATGGTTCATATCGATCGGAGCGCCAGGGGGGAAGCCTGGAATAAGGTCGCTCGTTTGGGCACCAAGCTGATGGATACCGGAAAATGGATCATTATGTTCCCCGAGGGTACGCGCACTGAGCGCGGCTCCCAGGGCGCTTACAAAAGTGGTGCCGCCCGACTGGCGCTCGCGACAGAGGCTTGTATTATTCCTATCGCAGTGGCGTCGGGGCGCTGTTGGCCGCGCAAGTCTTTTAGGTTTATTCCCGGTGTGATTGATGTGTCCATTGGTCCGGCGATTCATTCCTTGCCGGATGAGTCATCCGGTGAGTTGATCGCGCGGGTTGAGACTTGGATCGAGCTGGAGATGCGACGGATCGATCCAGATGCTTACAGTGACGAGGCTCATCCAGCGTAGTATTTTGCCATGGGCGCGATGCAAATTTTGCTTTTAATCGAAAGGAGTTGAGACATGACCATCCAGCAACGAGAAGTCTGCTATCAGCACGGCGACGTCACACTGAGGGGCGTTATGGTTTACGACGACTCCCTGAGCGAGCGACCAGCGGTGCTTGTCGCGCCAACATGGGCGGGTTGTACGGCCTTTGAGATTGAGCAGGCAGAGCGCTTAGCGGGTCTCGGCTATGTGGGGTTTGCCATCGACATGTATGGAGAGGGCGCCACTGGCGGCGACAAGGAGGAATGTACAGCTCTGATGACGCCGCTCGTCTCGGACAGAGCCTTGCTGCAAGCCAGAATGAGTGTCGCAGTGGATGCGATTCGGGCAGAAGCCGAGGTCGCGCAGGCACCAACTGCAGCGATCGGTTACTGCTTTGGCGGGCTTTGTGTGCTCGACTTAGCGAGAAGCCGAGATGATATCGCCGGGGTGGTATCTCTGCATGGCCTGCTGTCAGCACCCGACAATGAGATCTTGTCCGGAATTACAGCAAAAGCCCTTGTTTTACACGGCTATGACGACCCGATGGTACCACCAGAACAGGTGCTTGCCTTCGCTGCCGAGATGAGTGCGGCGCAGTGCGACTGGCAACTTCATGCCTACGGTGGCGTTCTTCATGCGTTCACCAACCCCAGCGCCAATGATCCGGATTTTGGAACCGTTTACAGTGCTACGGCAACTCGCCGGGCAAACCATGCGATGGATGATTTTTTACACGAGGTGCTGGGCTGATGGGTATCTACGACCGCTATGTATTACCTCGGTTGGTGACCTGCTGTTGTGGCACTAAGCCGGTGCTCAAACAGCGCGCCAAAGTGGTGCCCAAAGTGCATGGACGTGTGCTGGAAATCGGGATGGGTGCGGGGCACAACTTACCTTACTATGACTTTAACCATGTCGATCACGTGGTTGGTCTTGATCCCTGTGAAACCTCTTGGAAACTGGCGCAGCCTCGAGTCCGATCGGTTCCCTTTGACGTCGAGTTTATGGCGGGTTCGGCGGAAGAGATCCCGCTTGATGATGCCAGTGTTGACTCGGTCCTGCTGACCTTTTCTCTGTGCACCATTCCCAACCCCGCGCGCGCCTTGAGCGAGGCAAAGCGCGTACTCAAGGCCGGTGGAAAGCTAGTTTTTTGTGAGCATGGAAAGGCGCCCGATCCGGAGGTGGCGAAATGGCAGGATCGCGTCAACCCCGTGTGGAAGAAGCTTTTTGGGGGCTGCCACCTGAATCGTGATATCCCAGGTTTGATCGAAGAGGGCGGTTTCTCGGTCACCGAAATGGAAAAAATGTATTTGCCCAACACCCCGCGTATTGCGGCTTTTAATATTTGGGGTAGTGCTAGCGCGTAACACCACCAGAGCCAACCGCTGGCAGCCTCATCCCTCACCTGGAGACAGCAATGCATCGCCCCGAACCTGACATGAACCTAGCGGCCATGATTTTAAGACAAGCCGATCTCAGCCGCGGTCGCACCGCGATGGTGTTTGAAGGCGAGTCTTATGATTATGCCGAGTTTGCTCGGCGTGCTAGGACACGCGCTGCACTCTTTCGGGAACATGGGGTCTGTGTGGGCGATCGGATTGGATTTTTAGGCTTTAATCAGCCGGCGTTTTTAGAAACCATGGTCGCTGCAAATGCCCTCGGCGCGGTTTTTGTACCTCTGAACTTTCGCCTTACCGGTGAGGAGCTGGCCTTCATTATTGGCGATGCTGGCATACACACTTTGGTGGTCGAACCGGAGTTGGCACCCATCATCGACTCGGTCAGGGAGCGCTTGCCCTGCCGGGCGTATTTTAGTAGCGGAGAGGATGGCGAGGGCTATCCTTCTCTGACCTCCCTAGCGGATCAAATGGCGCCACTCTCAGAGACGGTGCCGGCCGGCGTGCATGACACGCTGCTAATCATGTACACCTCGGGTACCACGGGTTTACCGAAAGGGGCGATGCTAACGCATGGTAATTTCGTGTGGAATAATTTCAATGCCTCCCTGGCGTTTGGCAGCACCCGTGATGACGTGATGATGTGCACGGCGCCGCTATTCCACATTGGTGGGTTAAATACCGGCGTGGTTAGCTCGCTTCAGCTGGGTAACCCGATCGTGATGACACGGCACTTCGATCCAGGCGTCACGCTTGAGCTGATTCAAAAACACCGTGTTACGCATATGTTTGGTGCGCCCGCTATGTTTCTCTTTATGAGTCAGCACCCAGAGTTCGAAGCAACGGACCTCAGCTCCATTAATTTTTTCATGGTAGGTGGTGCGCCTGTCCCCGAGCCACTCATACACCTGTATGGCTCCCGTGGTGTTCGTTTCTGTCAGGGCTACGGGTTGACCGAGACGGCACCTTTCTCCGCTTTTCTCGGGCCGGATAAAGCGTTATCTAAAATCGGTTCCGCTGGATTGCCGCCGGTCTTATCGGATGTGCGCATTGTGGATGCTGATAATCACCCGGTTGCTGCCAACGAGCGTGGCGAGATATGCCTGAGAGGGCCCAATATCATGAAGGGTTATTGGAATCGCCCTGAAGCCACTGCGGAGGCCATTGATAGCGAAGGATGGTTTCATTCGGGTGACATCGGTTACCTTGATGAGGAAGGCTTCCTTTATATTTGTGACAGGGTAAAAGACATGGTTATATCCGGCGGGGAAAATGTGTATCCCGCTGAGGTCGAGAGCGTTTTATTCGCCCATGAGGCGATAGCGGAGGTCGCCGTCATTGGTCTCCCTGACGAAAAATGGGGAGAGGCAGTGACTGCGGTGGTGGCCCTTCACGAAGGGCAAACGCTCACCCTTGAGGCGCTGAGGGATTTTGCCGCGGATAAGTTGGCGAAGTACAAGCTACCCATCCAAATGCACACCGTTGACGCCTTGCCAAGAAATCCCGCGGGGAAAATATTAAAATTTCAGCTTCGTGAAAAATTGCGGGCGTAGCACCAGCATCGCGCGACGGCGGCGGAACAAGGTGGTGAAACATCTCTTGACTCTAGCTGGCTGTGTGACGATCGCACTGATGCTGGTTGCCTGCCAGTCTTCAGCGCCTTCCCCCGTGCGTTATGCTCCTGCGAAACCAGTCGATATGACGGGTGACTGGGAGGTCGATTACGCTCGCAGTGATAATGTGCAGCGCCAACTCAACAGCCTTTTTCGCCAGCTCCAGCAAGAAATTGATCGCAGAAACCGCGCCGCTGAGCGGGGCCAGACGTATTCGGGTCCGGCGCTTTCCTCGGGTCGCGATTTGATAGCGCTCGCCGAGATGGCGGAGATCATTACAGCTCCTGAGTTGCTCGAAGTCGTGCAGACGGACAATGAAATTCGTCTTAAACGGGAGAACAGCTTTGCGCTCATCTGCGTTGTCGACCGTCCGGCCCCCATCGTGACGCAAACTCCCTTCGGTACCGAGCAATGTGGCTGGGACGGGCACCAGTTGTTTTTCGATATTGCTCTGCCCGACGGCCTACAAATCAGACATCGCATCACGCGTTCGTCCCTCGCCGATTCGCTCGTTATGCAAACTGCGGTGTATTCGCCCACGGTGAGCCAGCCTTTTACCGTGAGCCGCGTCTATAATCGTTACAACCCCGATAAGGCCGGGTATCGCTGTACCCAAACACTGACTCGAGGCACCGTTTGTACCACCGAAGCGAGTGAAGAGTTGTGAATATCGCGACGTGCTTATCCGCGATGTTGTTGAGTCTGGTTGTGGCTGGGTGTGGCAACGCTCGCCCCGTGACGCAGGTGGGTGATCCTCCGCTGGGATATCAACATGCGCAGCTCGATAGGGCCGCGTGGCCTGCGCCTAATTCCGAGGAAGCTTTATTACAAAATGGCGCACCGATTGCTTTGGAGATTGGCGTTGTTGTGTTTGCTGAGGGGCTGATCAACCCCGACAGTCGTGATGCGCGTGACAAGTTGCGTTCAGTGGAGAGTCGCCTGGGCGCCGTCTTACTGAGGGATACCTTGACGGCTTCCGCCCTTTGGGGGCCTGTGAGGGTGTTGCCCAGCGCCAGCCAGTTTGCGGAACTGACTATCACCGCTGAAGTGCGTCATTCGGACGGTCGGGATTTATGGCTTTCTGTCCGGGCGATCGATGCCACTAATCGGGTTTGGTTGGACCAGGATTTCCGCGCCACCGCGTCGATGGATGACTATGACCGCGATAACGCCGAGCCCTTTCGTGGGGTTTTTGTCGCCATCGCCAACAGTTTGCGTCGAGTCGCCATCAGACTCTCTTCACAAGCGCTCACTGAGCTTACGCAGGTCGCTACCCTGCGATATGCGGCTGAGCTCTCCCCGGCACTGTTTGCCCCCTATTTAGTCAGTGCAGAAGGTCGGTTGGTAGCTCAGCGTTTGCCTTCAGTTTCGGACCCCATGCTGCCGCGTATTGAACGAATACGAAACCAGGAGGCGTTGTTTATCGATACCGTGGACGAGCAATATGTCGATTTGTGGGATGCGGTTGGCCCTACCTATCGACTCTGGCAGCGCTCAGGTCTGGAGCAGGCGCAATACTTTGAGGACTACACCGCACGAGCATCGGCCAGAGAGTTGACCGCTGATCGTGGGAGTTTCGCTGCGATGCAGCAGGTGTACTCCACCTATCGCTCGGTCCGCATTCAAGAGCAGGATTTGTTCGATCTCGCAACCGGCTTCGACAACGAAACGGCGCCCACCGTGCTTTCGACAGGTGACAGAGTCGTGCGCCTATCCGGAACGTTAGATCAGCAATACGAAGAGTGGCGGCGCCTGCTCGCACAGCTTTTCGAACTTGAATACGGCGCCCTATGAGTCTCCTTAAATTACAGGCAACATGCCCCAAGGGATTGGGTTCGCTTCTGTTGCCCGAGCTTGAGCAACTGGGTGCGAGCCAGTTGCGTGAAGGCGTTGCCGGAGTGTCCTTCGAGGGCACCTTGGCTACGGCTTATCGCGCTTGTCTCTACAGTCGCCTTGCCAATCGCGTGTTGCTTGTGGTCGCCGACTTCGCCGTGGCCAATGCCGAGGATCTGTACCAGGGGGTGGGCCACATCCCCTGGGCAGATCATCTGTCACCGTCAAACACCTTGGCAATTGATTTTTCCGGTCGAGGGCCCGATATCCGAAACACGCAATTTGGCGCACAGAGGTGTAAGGACGCGATTGTTGATCAGTTCAGAAGCCGCGGTCTAAGTAGACCCAATGTCGATACCAAAAACCCGGACCTTCGGATTAACGTGCGCTTATATAAGGGCCGTGTAACCGTTTCCATCGACCTCTCAGGTGAGAGCTTGCATCGACGCGGGTATCGAACTGACCCTGGCAAAGCTCCGCTCAAGGAAAACCTGGCAGCCGCCATTCTGATCCGGTCGGGCTGGCCCGATGCCGCCAAGGCTGGACTGCCCCTGATTGATCCTATGTGCGGGTCGGGAACCTTTTTGATCGAAGCGGCGATGATGGCCAAACAAGTGGCTCCGGGTTTGGGTCGGAAACGGTGGGGATTTCAAGGCTGGGAGGGTCATAATCCCGAGCAATGGCGCGCCATTGAAAGCGATGCACGTGGGCAGGTAGTCGAGCCACTTCCCGGGCTCGAAATCCGTGGTTACGACGGTGATATCCGCGCGATCAGACGCGCTGAAGCCATCATTCAGGCACTTGAGCTGGGCGACCTCGTCAGAGTTAAGCCGAAGGCGCTCAATTTACTCACTCGACCTTCGCACAAGGCGATGCCGGAGGGGCTGCTGGTTTGCAACCCGCCATGGGGTGAGCGCTTGGGCGAGGAACAGGCGCTGACGTTTCTCTATCGGGAGTTGGGGGCCTGCTTGCACCGTGAGTTTCAAGGGTGGCGTGCGGGAATCCTGACGTCCAACCCTGAATTGGGGAGAGCTATAGGTTTAAGAAGCCACAAGCAATATAGCTTCAACAATGGTGCTGTCGATATTCAGTTGCTGCTTTTCGAGATGACCGAGAGTAATCGTCTCAGCCACGATGTGAGCCAGCGCGCCGACGCTCAAAGCGTGTCACACAGTGCAGAGCCCCCCTTACTGTCCCCGGGTGCGACTATGCTCTATAACCGATTAGAGAAAAATCGTCGTCGATTGGCCTCTTGGATCGCGGCGTCGGGGGTAACCTGTTACCGCCTCTACGACGCCGATATGCCCGAGTATGCTGTGGCGATTGATGTCTACGAAGGGCGCGTCCATGTCTCCGAGTACGCGCCGCCAAAATCGGTAAGCGATGTCGCGGCGGAAAAGCGTTTTGGGGAAGTGCTCGCAGCGGTCCGCCATTTTTTTAACCTTACTAATAGCGAAGAGATTGCCGCTAAGCGCCGACAGCGGCAGCGAGGTAAAAGCCAATATGAAAAAATGAGCAGCCGGGGAGAGCGTCTTACCGTTCACGAGGGGAATGCCCGGCTGTTGGTCAATTTGTTCGATTATCTCGACACGGGGCTGTTTCTCGATCATCGTCCGCTTCGCCAGCGGTTGGCGGAAGAAGCGCGAGGAAAGCATTTTCTCAACCTCTTTTGCTATACGGGGGCGGCGACCATACAGGCCGCCCTCGGTGGCGCTGCGACGTCGACCAGCGTGGATTTATCGAATACTTATCTGCGGTGGCTGCGGGAAAACCTTGCCCTGAATGGCCTTTCCGACAGGCAGCACCGGACCGAGCGTGCCGATTGCTTGACTTGGTTAAAGGGCTGTCAGCGGCAGTTCGACTTAATCATGCTGGATCCGCCCTCTTTTTCGAATTCCAAAGCGACTGAAGCGAGCTTCGATGTTGAACGCGATCAGAGCGAATTACTGGCGGCGGCCATGTCGGTTTTGGCGCCCGACGGTGTGATGTATTTTTCAACCAATCGGCGAGGCTTCCAATTAGCGGAATCTATCGAGGGCGATTACCGAGTGGAAAATATCAGTAAAGTGACAATACCCCCCGACTTCCGACGTAATACCCAGATTCATCAGTGCTGGCGAATCACCCATTGCGCTAGATCCTAGGCCTCAAAGTTCTCAAAGTGCCAGCGGTCAACGCCGTTTCGTTGCGGTCCCGTCGACGGGCCTAAAAGGCTGTATTCAAGGGTGAGACTCGGTCTCCAGCGTGCTATCATCCGCCCTCGATTTTTCTAGACCTCTCATGGCATCCCCCTAGAATCGTCCGCTAATCGGATGTACGAGGGGGTGCGTGGCGATTCATTGGAGTACCAGTCATGGGTCAGACCCTTTACGACAAGCTGTGGGCGAGCCATCTCGTTGAAGAGCGCGAAGACGGGACCGCGCTGATTTATATTGATCGCCAGTTGCTGCACGAGGTGACGTCTCCTCAGGCCTTTGAAGGTCTGAGGCTCGCGGGGCGTCAACCTTGGCGAATAAGTGCCAATGTTGCAGTGCCTGATCACAATGTATCGACAGTAGCGGCGGAACGTTCCCAGGGGCTCGCCGGGGTGCAAGATGACGTCTCTCGTATTCAGTTGCAGACTTTAGACGATAACTGCGCAGACTTCGGTATCCCTGAAATCCCCCTTGATGATATCCGCCAAGGTATCGTTCATGTGATGGGGCCCGAGCAGGGGGCCACTCTGCCCGGGATGACCATCGTGTGCGGTGACTCTCATACCTCAACCCATGGAGCACTGGGGGCATTAGCTCATGGTATCGGCACCTCCGAGGTGGAGCACGTGCTTGCAACGGGCTGCCTCATTCAACGCAAAATGCAAAATTTCCGTATCACCGTCGAGGGAGATCTCAACCCGGGCGTTACCGCCAAAGATATAGCGCTCGCCATTATTGGCCGGATCGGCACAGCGGGGGGCACCGGCTGTGCAATCGAGTTCGCGGGCAGTGCCATCACGGGCCTCTCCATGGAGGGTCGTATGACGCTGTGCAACATGGCGATTGAAGCTGGTGCCAGAGCGGGCCTAGTAGCTGTTGATGACATTACGCTCAACTATGTGCGTGGCACACCTTGGGCTCCAACGGGGGAACAGTGGGAGAAGGCGGAGAACTACTGGGGCACCTTGCGCAGTGATGCCGACGCGGTATTTGATCGGGAGATAGCGGTACCTGCCAAGGAGATCGTGCCGCAAGTCACCTGGGGAACCTCGCCAGAGATGGTTGTCGGCGTTGATGGGCGGGTGCCCACGTTGGATGAAATGCCGTCTGAAACAGCTCAGTCAGGCCTTCAGCGCGCTCTCGAGTACATGGGCTTGGAACCGGGCATGCTGATTACCGACATCCGGCCCGACGTTATCTTCATTGGCTCCTGTACCAACTCCCGAATTGAGGATATACGTGCCGCTGCTGCGGTCTTGAAGGGGCGGCAAATTGCCAGTTCTATCAAGCAGGCGCTCGTGGTGCCGGGTTCGGGTGTGGTCAAGGCACAGGCCGAAGCAGAAGGCCTGCACCAGATTTTTATTGACGCAGGCATGGAGTGGCGCGAGCCAGGCTGTTCTATGTGCCTGGCGATGAACGCGGACAAGCTGGAGCCGGGTCAGCGCTGTGCGAGCACCTCAAACCGGAATTTTGAGGGCCGTCAGGGGGCCGGTGGCAGGACCCACCTTGTCAGCCCCGCGATGGCTGCCGCTGCCGCCGTGGCGGGCCATTTTGTTGCGGTAGAGCATTTGGAGGAGGCTGTCTAATGGAGTCATTCGTTGTTCACGAGGGACTTGTAGCGCCGATGGATCGCGCTAATGTCGATACTGATTTGATCATGCCCAAACAGTTTTTAAAGTCGATTCGTCGCAGCGGATTTGGACCGAATCTTTTTGACGATCTGCGCTATCTCGATGAGGGGGTGCCCGACGCTGATAATAGTAATCGACCTATCAACCCGGATTTTCCCCTCAATTTTCCACGATACCAAGGTGCTTCTATTTTGCTTACGCGCGAGAATTTCGGGTGTGGCTCTAGTCGCGAACACGCACCCTGGGCTTTGGTGGACTATGGGTTTCGCGCGATAATTGCGCCCAGTTTTGCCGACATCTTCCGCTCTAATTGTTTCAAGAACGGCCTTCTGCCCATCGCCCTGGATTCGTCGGTCGTTGACCAGCTGTTTGCCGCGCTCTATGAAAATGAAGGCTTCAGTTTGTCAATCGATTTAGAGCGCCAGGTAGTAGCAGGTTCTGGATTTGATCGGATTGCTTTTGAGGTTGATGCCTTCAGGAAGGATTGCCTTCTCAGGGGTTTGGATGACATTGACATTACCTTGCAGAGTGAAGCGGCGATTCGTCGTTTCGAGGCAAAGCATAAGGAGCTGTTTCCCTGGGTGTTTGACAAGGTGTCGATCTGATGACGCAGCGCGTTCTTCTTTTGCCGGGGGATGGTATCGGCCCAGAGGTGGTGGCGCAGGCCGAGCGAGTTCTTCTCGCCGTCGCGCAGCTTTTCGACCTGCCATTGTCCTTGGACACCGCAAATTTGGGGGGGGTGGCCATCGAGGCTGAGGGGGTCGCGTTCCCTCAAACGACCCGCGAAAAAGCTCTGGCGGCGGATGCTATCTTGTTGGGTGCAGTGGGTGGCCCACGGTGGGACGGGCTGCCTGCGTCAGAGCGCCCTGAGCGGGGTTTGCTCGCCATTCGTTCGGCCCTCGACCTTTTTGCCAACCTACGCCCGGCGATTTTATTTCCTCAGCTGGCGTCTGCTTCAAGCCTTAAAGCCGAGCTGGTGGCGGGTCTTGATATTTTGATTGTTAGGGAGCTGACCGGTGGCATCTATTTCGGTGAACCACGGGGCATTGCTGTTCGTGAGGACGGGCAACGTGAGGGTTACAACACTTATCGCTACAGCGAAGGCGAAATTATGCGAATTGCGCGTCTCGCTTTTGAGCTTGCCGGGAAGCGCGAAGGAAAGCTGACCTCAGTGGACAAAGCCAATGTCTTGGAGGTTACGCAGCTCTGGCGCGAGGTTGTGACCGGTCTCGGTGCAGACTATCCGGAGGTGGCACTCGACCACATGTATGTTGATAACGCCGCGATGCAGTTGGTTCGTGCGCCCAAGCAGTTTGATGTGTTGGTGACGGGCAATATTTTTGGCGACATCCTGTCAGATACTGCGGCTATGCTGACGGGATCTATCGGCATGCTGCCATCGGCATCACTCAATGAACAATCAAAGGGCCTGTACGAGCCTGTTCACGGGTCGGCGCCGGATATTGCAGGTCAGGACAGAGCTAATCCGTTGGCTACCATTCTTTCGGTCGCCATGATGTTGCGTTATTCCCTGAACGCAGCCGCCGCCGCACGGGCTATTGAAGAGGCGGTGGCGACTGTTCTCGATCAGGGTCTGAGGACGGCAGATATCGTCGACAAGGGTCAGTCTGCCGTGGGAACGGTGGCGATGGGTGACGCGGTGATAGCGGCGCTTATGTCGCAAAAGGAGAACAGTTGATGGCGACTACCTTTGACGTTGCCCTTGTAGGTGCCACGGGTGCTGTTGGCGAGGCAATGATCGAAATTTTGGAGCAGCGTGATTTTCCGGTGGGTATCTTGTATCCCCTCGCTTCAGCCCGCTCCGCCGGCAAGACTGTCCGCTTTAAAGGTAAATCCCTGAAGGTGCAGGACCTCGCAGAATTTGATTTCACCCAGGCTCAAATTGGACTGTTTTCCGCCGGCGGTGATATTTCGGCCGAGTTCGCACCAAAGGCCGCTGCGGCCGGCTGTGTAGTGGTCGACAATACATCACACTTTCGAAGGGACGAAGATATTCCTCTTGTTGTTCCCGAGGTTAACCCGCATGCGGTAGCCGGTTACAAGGCCAGAGGAATCATCGCCAATCCCAACTGCTCGACGATACAAATGTTGGTCGCCCTGAAGCCAATTTACGACGCGGTAGGTATCGCCCGAATTAACGTAGCGACTTACCAAGCTGTTAGCGGCACAGGGAAAGAGGGTATTGAAGAGCTGGCGACACAAACAGCGAAGTTACTTAATGGGCAGGCTATAGAAACCCGGGTTTACCCGCGTCAAATTGCCTTCAATTTGCTGCCACATATCGATAGTTTTCAGGACAATGGTTACACCCGTGAAGAGATGAAGATGGTCTGGGAGACGCAAAAAATATTCGAAGATGATACGGTCGAGGTCAATCCGACCTGCGTGCGCGTCCCCGTCTTTTATGGACATAGCGAAGCCGTACATATTGAGACTCGATCAAAATTGACCGCGGAGGATGCCCGTAAATTACTGGAACAGGCGCCGGGCGTTGTTGTGCTTGACGACCAGAGCGATGGTGGCTATCCCACCCCAGTCGTCGATAGTGCCGGGACAGATCCTGTCTACGTTGGGCGAGTGAGGGAGGACATTTCCCACCCGATGGGGCTCAACTTGTGGGTCGTTTCCGACAATGTTCGCAAGGGTGCCGCACTAAACAGTGTGCAAATTGCCGAGCTACTGGTCACTTCCTACCTGTAACATAGGGGCCTCGCGAAAGACTTGCTCCAGTGTAGAAGAAGGTTTCGACCTGTTGGAAATAGTGGTAAAAGTCAGGTGTAGGGGTATCGCGAGGCTGGTTGCCGTGACGTTTCGGGGTGGGCGCGAGCTTGGCCGGTGCATTAACGACTGGTCCGCTTGGGATTTTTGATGCAGGGAGCAGGGAATGCTCGGACGCATGTTCAGGGGATACGGATATATGAATACCTGTAGAAAGGCATTACTCACTATTACGCTTGCTGTTCTCTCGCAGACAGCACTGGGGCTCGGGCTGGGTGATATAACCTTGAAGTCCTACGTTAATGAGCCATTCGAGGCCACTATTGATTTGCTCGACGTTGGCGCGCTGCGACCTGAGGACATTCGTATCCGTCTAGGTACCCAGGAGGACTTTGATCGTCTCGGCGTTGAGCGGGCGTATTTTTTGACCGGCATTCAGTTTGAGATTTTGCTGGAGGAGGGTGGAGCAAGAATCTTGCTCACTACTGGCGAGGTGCTGGTCGAGCCCTATCTAGACTTTTTGCTTGAGGCCAGATGGCCTTCAGGGCGGTTGTTACGTGAATATACGGTGCTTGTAGACCTGCCCCCAATGCCCTCGAGCATTGCCACTAGCGCGCCTCAAGAGGCCATGGAATCGACGGATGTCGCCGCCGCCGCGGAGATCCCACCAGCCGGCTCGGCGGGGCAGGCCGGAGGTAAGCGAGATTATGATAGGGACGCTAAGCCAACGCCGACGGCGGGTGGCAACTATTTGGTCGCCCGAGACGATACCTTATGGCAAATCGCTGCCTCTGCGGCGCTGCCCGGGGTCTCTGTGGAACAGACAATGCTGGCGACGGTCGCCAAGAATCCCAGGGCATTTACTCGCGGTAACATCAACGGACTAAAAGCGGGGTATGTGCTCTCACTACCGACCGAGGCTGATTTATCGATGACCCTATCAGAAGCAACCAGTGCGGTTGCTTCACAGAACAGTGATTGGGCGTCTGGCGTTGTCAGCCAGCCGGTTCTTCGCGTCGTTGCCGACAACGATCTGGAGGCTGACGACAGCTCTTTCGTGGATGACGATCCCTGGACGAGCACAAGCACGCCATTGGGTGGCGATGAGCAGAGTCAGGAAGAGGCTGAGGCCCTAACACCGGCCGCAAATACCCCGGCGCAAAGTAGCGATCAGGGACAAGAGGCAAAGGTCGCTGAAAAAGAGTTTGCCGCAGAGAACGGTGCTGGAGAAGAACAGGGTGAGCCCTCTACGCCCGATGTCTCACTAGGTGCGCTAGCGGATATTGAGGCGCAGGTGGCTGAATTATCGGGACAACTCGGCAATCTGCGGGAGCTTGTTGCGATCAAGGACAAGCAGATTGCAGAGCTCCAGGCGTCACTCGCCGCTAAACAGACATCGACCCCGGCGGCGTCCGTAAGCTTTGCTTTGTCGTCGCTCCTTTACCTTGCCGCTGGCGCTGCAGTTGGTGCACTTGTACTGTTCCTCGTATTGCGATTACGCAACATCCCTGAATCGCCAGAGCCAAGCCCGGATACTGTGGAGACGGAGCCAGTCATGGCGCCCGTGCCGGCAGAAGAGGATTCACAGGCAGCGAGTGAAGGCACAAAACCCTCAGGCGGCGCCATTCAAGAGGCGCTGGCCGAGGCGGAGATTTACGTATCCTTTGGTCGTCATCAGCAAGCTCTCAACCTGCTCGCCGCTGTGACCAAAAAGACATCAGGCGCAGAGGCCGCAGAGGCCTATTGCAAAATGATTGAGATAGCGTTGGCCAACGACCGCCCGGAAGAGGCCGCGCAGTGGTTGACTCAGGTAGAGGCAATTGGAACCCCCGAGCAAGTCGCATCTGCCACCAGTGCAGTGCGGAGCGTTGCCGCAACGCCGCCAGATTTGGGTGAGCTTGGTGATGGCGTGGCGCGATCCGAGGTCGATGAGCTGGAAATGCCACCGACAGTGGATCCAGCGTTTGATGTGCGGACAGAGGGAGACGAGCTTCAGCCAACAGATGTTACCGATGCCACACAATCGGCGCAGCTTTCACAAGAACCACTTGAATTCCAAGACTTGGAGTTGAGCGAGTTGCCGGCCGATGACTCCTCGGACCCTGCTGTGGCTATCCTCAGCGAGACGTATGAGAAGGATGTGCCGGCTAAACTGCCTCCTGAACTTGCCGCAGTACTAGGCACGGATGTCGTTCCGCCTGTTGAAGAAGTAGTAGAGAGTGAGGCAGAGACGCTCGTCTATGCCAGTGAGACCGATCCGATGGATGCCAAACTTGACCTGGCCAGGGCCTATATCGATATGGGTGATGAGGAAGGTGCCCGCCCGATACTTGAAGACGTTGTGGTAAATGGTGATCTGCGTCAGCAGGCTGAGGCTAGAGAGCTACTCGTCCACATTGTCTGACCCTCGGTACAGGTTTGATCCGACTCCCTTGGCTATCGGCACGCGGGTCGCGCTGCGCATTGAATATCTAGGAACCAGCTACTGCGGATGGCAGGCGCAACCCCATTTGCCAGTTGCCACTGTTCAGGAGTGTCTTGAACAGGCACTCGGAAAAGTAGCGGACCAGCCGGTGACGACCCACTGCGCGGGACGAACCGATACCGGCGTGCATGGATTTGCACAAATCGCGCACTTTGATGACCCCGTGGGCCGCAGTGGCAAGGCTTGGGTGATGGGAGCGAATGGCCAATTGCCCCCAGATATCAGGATACATTGGGCGCATCCGGTCGATCAGAGTTTTCACGCTCGCCACAGTGCCTTGGCTAGGCGTTATCGCTATGTCGTTGCCAATACCACTGTGCGCCCTGCGCATCTGGCCTCTTTGGTCACGTGGCAGCGCCGGCCCCTTGCGGTGGAGACGATGTCTGCGGCTGCTGAGGCGCTGGTAGGTAGCCATGATTTTTCGGCTTTCCGCGCGGCCCAATGTCAGGCAAACAGCCCGATACGCGAAGTGTATAGTTTGGAGGTACGGCGCTGGAATGACTTTGTGGTGCTCGATATTGCGGCGAATGCCTTTCTCCATCACATGGTTCGAAACATGGCGGGTGCTTTAATGTCGGTTGGCACCGGTTCGCGACCGGTTGACTGGCTCCACGAACTCCTGGCGAGTCGGGATCGCACCTTGGGCGCCGATACCGCCTCCAGCGCGGGGCTCTATTTGGTCGGCGTGGACTATCCAGCAGATTATGGACTGCCATCGACGCCAGCAGGCCCCTCCTGGCTAACCGGGTACGTCTAAAGGCTTTTTTTGGCTAGAGGTTTGTGCAACACGGTTTTATACCAATTGGAGTGCTCTCGGTAGCCCTGAGTTCTGATAAACTCCGCCCCCGCGATAGTTCGGTGGGACGGGGTGTTGGTGAGAGTCCAGGTTAAAATGTGTGGCATTACCCGTCCCGAGGATGCGGTAACCGCTGTGGCCCACGGGGTCAGCGCGCTGGGCCTGCTGTTTTGGTCAGGTAGTTCTCGCTTCGTATCAATTGAGCAGGCGCGGGAAATATGTGCGGCAGTGCCGCCGCTGACGCCCGTGGTTGGTCTCTTTGTTGATGCCACCGAGGCGGAGGTCGAACGGGTTTTGGCTGATGTGCCGATCAATCTGTTACAGCTGCACGGTGATGAGACGCCGTCTTTTTGCGAACAGTGGCAAGTGCCTTATATCAAGGCATTGAAGGCGCTGCCTGGAGCAAATCTGTTAGATCAGGCCGCGGCTTTCCCGCGGGCGCGGGGCTTTTTGTTGGATGCCGTGCACAACGGCCAGTTTGGGGGTACCGGTCAGACCTTTGACTGGAGCTTGGTTCCGCCAGAATTCGACCGCCCGCTTGTTTTGGCAGGAGGGCTCAACCCCGCTACTGTAGGGGAGGCAATATCACGCCTACGCCCCGTGGCAGTCGACGTAAGCTCAGGGGTTGAGGTGTCGCCGGGGGTGAAAGACCCCGAAAAAATCAGGCAATTCATGCAGGCCGTTCAAGCGGCGGAAGAGGTGAGAGCGACATGACCGAAATGCACAGCCCCGAGTTTTTTGCGTCGGTACCCGATCCCCAGGGTCGGTTTGGCCCCTATGGGGGTAAGTTTGTGGCCGAAACGCTGATGACCGCACTGGCTGATCTGGAAGCATTGTATCGGGATCTTTCGACAGACCCGGCGTTTCAGAGCCAGTTCGATTCCGACCTGGCACACTACGTGGGTCGTCCTTCGCCCCTGTATGAGGCAGCACGCATTTCTGATGAGATCGGCGGCGCGCGCATCTTTTTGAAGCGCGAGGATTTAAATCACACCGGTGCGCATAAAGTAAACAACACCATTGGTCAGGCGTTGTTGGCGAAACACATGGGCAAGAAGCGGGTGATTGCGGAGACAGGTGCAGGGCAGCACGGCGTCGCGAGTGCGACGGTTGCCGCTCGCCTCGGACTTGAGTGTCACGTGTTTATGGGCGCTGAAGACGTGCAACGCCAATCGCTCAATGTGTATCGCATGAAGCTTTTGGGTGCTGAAGTGATCCCGGTGACCTCGGGGTCAAGAACGCTTAAGGATGCCATGAATGAGGCCTTGCGGGACTGGGTCACCTACGTGGACAACACCTTCTATATTATTGGCACTGTAGCGGGACCCCACCCATACCCCATGTTGGTGCGAGATTTCCAAAGTGTGATCGGTCGGGAGGCCCGACGGCAATGCCTCGAGCGCAATGGCCGTTTACCCGATGCACTAGTCGCTTGTGTCGGCGGGGGCTCCAACGCAATCGGTCTTTTTCATCCGTTTTTGCCCGACGAGGGTGTTGCGATGTATGGGGTAGAGGCTGGCGGGCATGGCGTGGAGACCGGCGAGCACGCGGCGCCTCTTTCGGCCGGGACGCCCGGGGTTCTACACGGCAACCGAACCTATCTCATGCAGGATGAAAATGGGCAGATCCTGCATACCCATTCTGTATCGGCTGGTTTGGATTACCCGGGAGTGGGCCCCGAGCACGCCTGGCTTAAGGACATCGGGCGCGTGCAGTATGTTTCGGCAAATGACGATGAAGCGCTGACCGCGTTTCATCGCTGGACACGAATGGAAGGCATCATGCCCGCATTAGAGACAGCTCATGCGTTGGCTTATGCAGAGAAACTCGCGGCGGATATGTCCCCTGATCAACACATTGTGGTCAACCTCTCGGGCCGCGGCGACAAAGATATTCTCACCGTCGCTGCAATTGATGGTATTGAGCTGTAAATTGGGTAAACAGGACATAGCGTGACCAGACTCTCCACATGCTTTGACGCTTTGCGCGCGGACAACCGAAAGGCCGTTATTCCCTACATTGTGGCGGGTGATCCGTCGAGAGAGGGCACGGTCACGCTAATGCATCGTTTGGTCGACGCTGGCGCTGACATTGTAGAGCTGGGCGTCCCGTTTTCTGACCCTATGTCAGAGGGCCCCGTCATTCAAAAAGGCCACGAGCGGGCGCTGGCAAACGGAATTAGTCTCCGGGATGTCTTGGCTATGGTGACCGAGTTTCGAGAGCACAACACGGATACCCCGGTTGTTGTGATGGGGTATGCCAACCCCGTGGAGCGAATGGGCTATGCGTCGTTCGCTGATGCCTGCGCACAGGCAGGTGTCGATGGTTTGATCACCGTAGATTTACCGCCCGAGGAGGTGAAACCTCTGAACGCCGAGCTGACCCGGGTCAGTATTGACAATATATTTCTTATTTCACCCACAACACCCGAGGCGAGAATCAAAACAATCGTTGAATCGGCATCGGGCTTTATTTATTACGTGGCGGTCAAGGGCGTTACCGGCGCCGGGCACTTGGATACCGCTGAAGTGTTTTCCTACATGAGCAAAATCAAGGCCGAGACTGCACTCCCAGTTTGCGTGGGCTTTGGCATCAAGGATGCGGCGTCGGCCTCTTCTATAGCCAGCGTTGCCGATGGCGCGGTGGTGGGGAGTGCGCTCATCGACATTATGGCCCAGGCTATGGCTGATGGTGACACCGAGCAGACCGCTGCTGACCATGCTATCGCCTTGCTCGCCGACATCCGTCAAGGTGTTGATCACGTATCTAGGGGTAACTAACTTCCTAGGGGTATAATCGCGCTCAAGAGAGCACGGAGTTCGCTATGAGCTGGATTGACAAGATATTGCCATCAGGGGTGCGCAAGGATGAAACCCCGTCGCGTCGAGCAAGCATCCCCGAGGGCCTGTGGAAGAAGTGCGTCAAGTGCGATTCAGCCCTCTATCGCCCCGACCTCGAGAGAAATCAAGAGGTATGCCCGAAGTGTGATCATCATATGCGGATTGGAGCGCGCCAGCGGCTTGATATTTTCCTTGATAATACCGGCAGGGAAGAGCTCTTCGCCGATCTCGAACCCATCGACCGCCTTAAATTCAAAGACAAACGGCGATACAAAGAGCGGTTGGTCGCGGCCCAGAAAAGCACGGGTGAGAAAGATGCCTTGATCGCCATGGCGGGCAAGCTAAAGGGGCTGTCGGTGGTAGCCGTTGCCTTTGAGTTTAATTTTCACGGCGGGTCCATGGGCTATGCGGTGGGTGAGAAATTTACCCGGGCGGCAACGTATGCGCTTGAACACCGACTGCCCCTGATTTGTTTTGCCGCATCGGGTGGCGCTCGTATGCAGGAGGCGTTGATATCGCTGATGCAGATGGCCAAAACTTCAGCGGTACTCGAGCGGATGAAGGGTCAGGGTGTTCCTTTTATATCCGTGCTAACCGACCCAATTTACGGCGGAGTATCAGCCTCGCTAGCCCTCCTCGGTGATATTAATGTTGCAGAACCTGAGGCAAGAGCAGGATTCGCTGGGCCTAATATCATCGAGCAAACGATTCGCCAGAAGTTACCCAAAGGGTTTCAGCGAAGCGAATTTTTGCTTGAGCATGGGGCAATCGATATGATCGTACACCGCTCTGACATGAGGGATACCCTGGCACGCCTGCTTGAAAAGTTGACGGGCCTGGTGACTGCGGTTGAGGTCGAGGCGTAAACTGGCGCTGGTCGCCCCGCATTGTTGTAGCGAAGGAGACAGGTGACCCCGTTGACCGCGTTCGAGGATCTGCCGGCCTGGCTATCACATCTCGAGACCCTGCATCCAAAAACCATCGATCTTGGCCTGGCGCGCGTGCGAACGGTCGCCGAGCGCTTGGATGTGCTTGGGGGCGGTGTTCCGACGATCATCGTTGCCGGCACTAATGGCAAGGGCACCACAGTGGCCGCTTTGCAAAGTTTGTTGCGGCAGCTGGGTTTTTCTGTGGGTGCTTACACTTCCCCCCACCTTATTGATTTTAACGAGCGCATCGTCGTCAATGGGCAGCCCGCGGTGGATTCTCGCATCCTCGACGCATTTGCAGAGATAGAATCTGCTCGGGGCGAGATCACACTGAGCTACTTTGAGTTTGCGACGCTAGCTGCGCTGTTGGTCTTCAAACAGTCGGCTGTTGACTGGCAAGTGTTGGAGGTCGGACTCGGTGGTCGACTTGATGCCGTCAATTGTGTTGATGCCGATCTTTCCATTATCACGAGCATCGGTATCGATCACACGGAGTGGTTGGGTGAAACTCGCGAAGCAATCGCGCCCGAAAAAGCGGGGGTTGCCAGAGCGGATAAACCGGTAATTGTCGCTGAGTCGGCACTGCCTGATACGCTTTTGCCTGCCTTGAATACTATCGGCGCAGTGCCTTGGGTGATCGGTAGAGATTGGCACTTGAACCAATGGGCATTGGTATTGCCTGACGGGCAGCAGATCTCGCTGCCCCCTTCGGAGTCGTTGCAGCCGTCCAATCTTTCGGCAGCGGTGATAGCCCTGAAGGCGCTGGGGTTAAAGCCCACTCAAGAGCACGTCAATGCGGCGTTCAAAGCACTAAGTGTCGCTGGTCGGCAGTTTCGTCTCCACCACCGAGGTCGGGAGTGGTGGTTGGACGTGGCCCATAATCGTGAGTCGGTGGCTGCCTTGGTCAGCTCGATAGCGGCAAGCCCCCCGACAAACGCGACTCACCTTGTGTTTGGTGCCATGGTCGATAAGCCGCTCCGTGATATGATCGAGAGCGTAAGCAAATTGAGTTCGGTGTGGCATCTGCCCAACAACCAAGCAGGAGATAGGGCAGCCTTGCCTGCTGATTTGGCCGAGTTAGTGCGGGCAGTTGACCACTTGGCAACCGTGACGCTCTATGACACGCCGTCGTTGGCTTATGATGGCGTCCACGAAGTGACTGACCCGGGGGATAGGATTATCGTTTTTGGATCATTTGTCACGGTGGGTGAGCAGATGAAGCTTCTGCAGCGGCACGCATGATCAGGAGAGGTTAGGTCATCATGAATCCTGTGGTCAGACAGCGTTTGGTGGGCACGCTCGTACTCATAGCGATGGCAGTCGTGTTTTGGCCAATCATTTTTGTCACGCCTGAAACCAAGGTTCCCCTGGTGATTCAGCCACCGCCGCCGGCTCCACGGGTCGATGAAACCCCATTGCCCATGCCCGCGTCTCCAGAAGCATCCATTCGCGCGTCTATCTCAGGCCCAAGCCATGACGACGAGGCCCAAGTGAAGGCGGATCAGCGGACACGCCTCAATAGCGAGGGTGACCTTAGTGATGCCGTAGAAAGTTTGGCGCCTGCCGATTCGCTCAACCCCATTGATTTGGCGCGCACTGCGCCACCCGCGATAGCGACAGATGAATCGGGCTTTGCTGTAGCATGGGTGCTCCAAGTCGCTACAGTCAGTTCCAAGGAGCGCGCAAGCGTGCTCGTAGACCAACTGGTCGCCAAGGGCTACGAGGCTTTTTCTCAGGGCTTTCAATCAGGGGAGAACATGTTGTGGCGGGTGCAGATTGGCCCCAAGGTTGATGAAACACGATTTTCAGCGATCAAGGCGGAGGTAGACAGAGCGTTCCGGGTGAACTCGGTAGTCGTCAGATACAGGCAAGCACCATGAATGAGATTGAACAGCAGGTTGCCGCCGCAACGGGCGGTTTTAACGAATTCGATTGGGTGGCACTGGCGATCGTTCTCCTGTCGGTGGTTATTGGGTTGTATCGTGGCTTTGGCCGAGAAGCGCTGGCTCTTATGGGTTGGGTGGCTGCCTTCGTACTGGCCAATGTTCTGGCAGACCCCCTGGCAAATGCTCTCAGAGCAATCAGTGACAGCGAGACAGTGCGGTATCTCGCAGGATGGTCGTTGGTCTTCGTCGGGGTGTTGGCAATCTTTAAAATTCTGGCCAGTCTATTTGCCCAGCAAATGCGCCAGCCAGGATTTAATCTCGGCAATCGGCTGTTAGGTGGGGTCTTTGGTTTGGTGAGGGGCTTGGTGGTTATGCTGGCGATAACGCTTGTATTGCGCGCTATTTTGCCCGATGCCAATGAAGATCTGCTTGATGCCGCAGAAATAATGCCCGTGTTGGATACCCTGGCCGAGTGGTTGGGTGACAATATGGAAACGGCTATTGAGAGTGCACCGGCTGAACAGCTCGAAAAAGAGCTTGAGTCGGTCGAAATGCTTTAAGACGGAGAAACGCTCATGTGTGGATTGGTCGGAATCGTCGGAAACGCCGATGTCGCCACCGATATCTATGATGCCCTGACCATGCTGCAGCATCGGGGTCAGGACGCGGCGGGCATCATGACGTGTAAAGGCGGCAAATTTCTCCAGCGCAAAGGAGAGGGTCTCGTGAGAGATGTCTTTCGACCGCACCATATGGCCCAGCTTTTTGGATCTTTTGGGATCGGGCATGTGCGCTATCCGACACAAGGCAGCTCGGGCACTGCGTTGGCTCAGCCGTTTTACGTGAACTCCCCCTACGGTATCGCGTTGGCCCACAACGGCAACCTAACCAATGCCGAAGCCCTCAGCGCGGGGCTCTTTAAAAGCGATCTTCGCCATCTCAACACGGACTCTGATTCCGAGGTGCTGCTCAACGTGTTTGCCCATGAGTTGCAGCGTCTCGGCATGCTTGAACCGGAGGCAGCGGATATTTTTGCAGCGATCCGCGCCCTGCACCGACGCTGTGAAGGCGGCTACGCGGCGGTGGCTATGATCGCGAAAATGGGTCTGGTTGCCTTCAGGGACCCTAATGGTATTCGTCCATTGGTAATAGGAAGACGCCAGCATGCAAGCGATAAGCCCGAATACATGGTGGCATCGGAGAGCGTCGCCCTCGATGTGCTGGGATTTGAGCTGCTGGGTGATGTGGCGCCTGGCGAGGCCATCTTTATCGATGCCATGGGTGACTTGCATCGCGAATCGTGTGCTGATAACCCTCGCTTGACGCCCTGCATTTTCGAACACGTTTACTTTGCGCGCCCAGATTCGTTGATTGACGGCGTATCGGTCTACAAAACACGCATGCGGCAGGGAGAGCGGCTGGCAAAGAAAATTCTGTCTCTGCGACCAGAACACGATATTGATGTTGTGATACCCATTCCTGATACCAGCCGAGTAGCAGGGCAGTCGTTGGCCTATGAGTTGGGCGTAAAATTTCGCGAAGGTTTCATGAAGAATCGTTACATCGGTCGGACTTTTATCATGCCTGGCCAGAGCCAGCGAAAAAAATCCGTGCGTCAGAAACTTAATCCCGTTCCGCTCGAGTTCAGTGGTAAAAACGTGCTGTTGGTAGACGATTCGATTGTGCGGGGCACGACTTGCGGGCAGATTATTCAAATGGCGCGAGACGCTGGCGCCAACAAAGTGTACTTTGCGTCTGCCGCTCCCCCCGTTAGATATCCTAACGTGTACGGCATCGACATGCCTGCCGCCAACGAGCTCATTGCCCACGGCCGCACCGACGAGGAGGTCAGTGAGCTTATAGGTGCCGATTGGCTGGTTTATCAGGATCTCGAAGATTTGTTGGCCTGCTCTTTTGAAGGCAATGAAGCGATCGAGGATTTCGAATGCTCCGTATTTGACGGGCGTTACCTAGCGGGCACAGTCGATGCCGCCTACCTGAGCAGTGTCGAAGCAGCTCGAGCGGAGGGTTCTGCGCTCAGAGTTGCCGCCAGTCAGGATGGTGCGGTCATCGGACTTCATAATGATGCCTAGTGAGGCAATATCGGAGCAGCGGGAGCTCGAGGAGTTATGACAACGGAAAAAGGAGGCTGGCTAGATTCGGCACATCCGGACACCAAGGCGATTCGTGCCGGTATCAGGCGTACTGCCGAGGGAGAGCACAGCGAGCCTATCTTTACGACCTCTAGCTTTGTGTTTGACAGCGCTGAGGATGCGGCGGCTAAGTTTGCCGGTAAAGAAAATGCCAATGTTTATTCGAGGTATACCAATCCCACGGTAAGAATGCTTGAGGACCGCCTGGCGGCGCTTGAGCTGGGACAGGCGGCGGTGGCGACCGCCTCTGGAATGGCTGCAATCCTGTCAGTTAGTATGGCGTTTCTCCAGTCCGGCGATCGTGTTGTTTGTTCCCGCGATGTCTTTGGAAGCACCGTGGGGCTATTCCAACATTATTTAGCCAAGTTCGGTGTCGAAATCTGTTTTGTGCCGCTCACGGATCTCGATGCCTGGCGCGACGCCGTGATTCCCGGAACACGACTTCTTTTCTGTGAGAGTCCATCAAATCCGCTGGGTGAAGTTGCTGATATTGAGGCACTCGCAGAAATTGCCAGAGCGGCTGGTGCAAAATTGATTGTCGACAATTGTTTTTGCACGCCAGCTCTTCAAACGCCTCTGCTGCTCGGCGCGGATATTGTCATCCATTCGGCGACTAAATACCTTGACGGGCAGGGTCGCGTGCTAGGTGGCGCAGCCGTAGGATCGACCGAGGACATGATGGCGGTAACAAGTTTCGTCCGGACCTGTGGGCCGGCCATGAGCCCGTTTAATGCCTGGGTGGTCTTGAAGGGGCTGGAAACTTTGACGCTACGTATGAATGCTCACTCGGCGAATGCCACTGCGCTAGCGCAATGGCTGACGCGGCAAGATGCCGTGAAAGCCGTTCACTACGTGGGGCTCTCCAGTCACAACGGCCACGAGCTTGCAACGCGCCAACAGAGTAATTTTGGTGGCGTGTTAGCGTTTGAATTAACGGGGGGGCGTGACGCAGCCTGGCGTTTTATCAACGCGACAGAGCTGATGTCACTGACGGCAAACTTGGGTGATGTAAAAACAACAGTCGTTCATCCCGCGACGACGACCCACGGCAGGCTAAGTGCGGAGCAGCGAGAGCAGGCAGGTATCGGAGAGGGTTTGGTCAGGATCGCTGTAGGCCTTGAGCATATCGACGATATCCGTAAGGACTGTGAGAGAGGATTTGCCGCTATTTGACTAGGGTTGCGAAAAACAAGGAGGTGTTCGCATGAAACACATAATCGATAGCGCTATGAACGCGGTTGAACAGCGATTGCTTGGCAAGTCCCATGAAGTCAGGCTCGCGGTCGCCTGCCTTCTTAGCGGCGGCCACTTGTTGCTGGAAGATCTACCCGGCATGGGAAAAACCACGCTGTCTCATGCGCTTGCTGAAGCGATGGGGCTTAGCTATTCGCGCGTTCAATTTACCTCTGATCTCTTACCCGCAGATATCTTGGGGGTGTCTGTCTACCAGCGGGAAGCAGAGGCCTTTCGATTTCAGCCCGGGCCTATTTTTAATCAAGTGCTGTTGGCCGACGAAATAAACCGCGCTACCCCCCGTACGCAAAGTGCCTTGCTCGAGGCTATGTCTGAAGGACAGGTGTCCATTGATGGAGCGACGTATGCGCTCCCCATTCCTTTTTTCGTCATCGCTACCCAAAACCCCATTCATCAGACTGGCACCTACCCACTGCCTGAATCTCAGCTTGACCGATTTTTAATGCGGCTTTCCCTTGGTTACCCCGGGGTGGAGGCCGAGCGAGCCCTACTGCTTAGAGATCAGGCAGCGCCTCGGGCTGTGCCGCAAGCAGCGGTAGATGCAACCGCGTTTGAAAAGATTAGGGCTATGGCCGATCAGGTGCACGTATCGCCCAGCGTGCTGGGTTTCATCGAACGTATTATTGCGTGTACGCGGGAGTCAACAGAGTTCGCCATGGGGCTATCACCTCGCGGGGCTATTGCGCTTGTATCAGCAGCACGAACCTGGGCGGTGATGGCCGATCGCGATTACCTGCTTCCAGAGGATGTTCAGGCCGTGCTTAGGCCGGTCGTGTGTCATCGCCTAGTGCCAAGTGCAGACTACGCTGGAGATAGCGACGCCTTAATCGATCTTGTGACGCAGCGTGTCGACGTCATCCCCGACTGAATCGTTTATACGACGGCGTTTCTGGGCGCCGCGTTATGACCGCTGGCTGCGTCGTCGCTTGCCTGCCGCGAACAAGATTGTCCTGGTACAACGTCGGCTCTTCATTTTCCCAACTCGCCGAGGTCTGTTCTTCGTGCTGACCTTGTTGGTCATGCTGCTGACGGCCATCAACTATCAGAACAACCTCGTCTATGGCGTAACCTTTTGGTTGGCGATGGTCTTCGTCGTGACGGTGCACTTTACCCATGGCAATTTACTGGGCTTGGCGCTTCAGGCAGGCCCGGCAAAACCGGTCTTTCCGGGACAGCGGGCCGAGTTCTTCGTGCGGTTGATAGGGGCAAAGCGCGACGGCCATCGATCTGTGCGGGTAAGCTGGGAGAGTTCTGAGGCCCTAACAGACATTGGCCAACAGTCAGTGGATATTTCCCTGTTTCAGACGGTGACTAAAAGAGGCTGGTTTGCGCCGGGCCGAATCAAGGTGGAATCAACGTATCCCCTCGGGCTGTTGCGGTGCTGGAGCTATCTAGACCTTGAACTGCGCGTTCTGGTTTGGCCAAAACCCTTGCCCTGCCGGGTGCCGCGACCGGCGGCGTCTGCTCATTCCGCTCACAGTGGTGGCAGCTTCACTGGACATGACGATTTGGCGGGCTTCAGAGCCTATCAGAGAGGCGATCCACTGAGGTCGGTTGACTGGCGAGCTTATGCTCGGGGGCAGGGCCTACTGACCCGCCAATATCACTCGCCAGAAACTGAGCAAAGCTGGTTGGACTGGTCGTCCCTTGAGGGCGATCGGGAAAGGCGTCTGTCTTATCTATGCTACCTGGTACTCGAATACGCTGCGAAAGGCGATGACTACGGATTGCGTCTTCCAGGGTATCAGCTCGATATCGACGGTGGCGATCGCCAGCGAGATCTCGCGTTGCAGGCTCTTGCGCTTTATGGCGCCGACGAGGACGAGGTGGGCATGGGATGATCACGAGTCAGGTCCTCTCAAGGCAGGCCCTAATCTGGCTATGTGTCAGTCAGGTGCTTGTTGTGCTGCCCCACCTTGAACGGCTGCCCTTGTGGTTGGGCGGTTTATTGCTCATCACCATTTTCTACCGATTAAATCTTTTCAGAGCCAGACTTAGCCTGGCCAATCGACCTGTGCGATTGGCTCTTATGTGTCTCGTTTTCGGTGGCGTGGCGGCGAGCTATCAAACGCTGATCGGTTTAGAGCCTATGGTCGCACTGCTGGTGGGTGCGGCTTCCTTGAAGATTCTTGAATCGTTTAAAACCCGCGACGGTTATTTGCTCGCATCCTTGGCATTTTTCGTGTGTGTGACCAACTTTCTTTTTGATCAGGGCCTGCCGCTTGTGATTTACAGTACGGTCATTCTTTCCGTGTTAGTGGTATCGCTCATCGCACTCAATCAAATTCCTGGGTCTGTGATTACTCGCGCAGAGTTTTTTCTTGCGGCAAAGCTGCTGCTCCTGGCGTTGCCCATGATGGTCGCTTTGTTTCTTCTCTTTCCCCGTATTGAGCCATTGTGGAGTATTCCATCGAAGAGCGGGCAAGGGGTAACCGGCATGAGCGACCGGATAAGATTGGGTGATGTCAGTCGCTTGAGCCGATCAGCTGACGTGGCGTTTCGAGCGCAGTTTGTTGGAACAATACCGCCGCAACAAGAATTGTATTGGCGAGGTGTGGTCATTGACAGATACGAAGATGGGTTGTGGACTCGCTCAGCCACGCGGGGCGAGCCAGGTGTTGTGCGTGATGACGTGATAGCGGCATCGGAAAATGCGCCCGTTAGTTACCGCGTGATGTTGCAGCCCACCATGCAGCCTTGGCTATACGCATTACCGGTAGCTCAATCGAAATCTCCGGGAGTAGTTGAGACAGCAAATTTCACTCTACAGTCAGCCCGCAAAGTAGAGAATCAATTTGGCTATGACGTCACTTCTAGGAGCGATATTCCGCGCGATCTATCCTTGTCGCCGGAGGAGTACCAGCGAGCGACGCATCTGCCTCAGGACAGCAATCCGCGAACCCAGGCTTGGGTGGAGTCGCTCCTACAAGAACTGCCCACTCGGTCGGCATTCATTCAGGCGGTGCTAAAGCATTTTCGTGATCAGCCGTTCTATTACACGCTGTCGCCCGCGCCGCTGCCCGATGAACACGAACTCGATCACTTTTTGTTTGAAACTCGACAGGGGTTTTGTGAGCACTACGCGTCGGCTTTCGTTGTAATGATGCGAATGGCGGGAATCCCAGCACGGATTGTCGCGGGGTACCAAGGTGGAGAGTTCAACTCGTTGAACAACGGGGTAACGGTGAGGCAGTTCGATGCGCATGCCTGGGCGGAGGTTTGGCTGCCTGAGAACGGTTGGCGTCGGGTGGATCCCACAGCCGCGGTGGCGCCCGAGCGAATCAGCCTTGGGCTTGAATGGGTGCTGTCAGGAGAGAGCGATTTTCTAGCCGATTCACCGCTGTCACTTTACCGCTTTCGGCATTTTGCCCTGATCGACTGGTTGAGAGTTCGTTATGATGCGGCGGCCTATCAGTGGCAGAGCGTTGTGGTTGGTTTTACCAATGTGAGGCAGATCGATTTACTCAAAAGCTGGTTTGGTGAAATCAACGTCGGGTGGTTTACGGCATTGTTGCTGGGAAGTTGGATGATTGTTCTGGCGCCACTCACGTGGGTCATGAATCGAGCGCGGGCTGGCGTTCATCTGCCTGAGGAAACGCGCTTTCTTCAGGCCGCGGCGCCACTGATTAAGCGCGGATTTGATCGACACTTTGGTGAGAGCCCCACTGTATTTTTGCGCCGGGTGAAAGCGCACGGTGACGCGCCTGATCGCGATATACAGCGGCTTTCCGAGGCAGTCGACAGTCTCTATCGATCCACCACTGCGAGATTTCCACACCCTCGTAAAATCCCTTACCATTGAGCCATGGTGTGTCTCAGGGCGACACCCATTTTCCTCAGGGGCCTGCCGCCAGTTGGCGCTGACGTTTTGCAATCGGAGAAACCATAATGACAATGAATCGATTATCAACGGCCACTCTATTTATCGCGCTTGCGCTCGCGGGCTGTGGCGAAAAGGGAGCGGAACAGGAGGCGGCCAATTCCGACCTTGCTCAACTCGCGTCGGGAGCAGGTGGGGGCATATCACCTGCGCCCGCAGCGAATGTCAGTGGAGAGCGCCTACTTGCCGCTGAGGCGGAGCCCGAGCAGTGGATGACCTATGGCGGCTCCTACGATGAGACAAGGCATTCCACCTTGAGCAAAATCAACCGCGATACCTTGCAAGACTTGGGGATAGGGTGGGTCTATGACATGAAGAAACCCCGCGGCGTTGAGGCAACCCCCATTGTGGTCGATGGTGTGATGTACGTGTCGGGATCATGGTCGATGGTCTATGCGCTCGATGCGCAAACTGGCAAAGAGCTCTGGGTCTATGACCCGGAGGTGTCGGGAGAAGATGCGGCCAAGGGGTGCTGTGACGTGGTGAATCGCGGCGTTGCGGTTTATGACGGGAAAGTCTTTGTGGGCGTATTCGATGGCAGGCTGGAAGCCCTCGATGCCAAGACCGGTGAGGTCGTATGGAGCCAAGTCACGGTCGATCAATCCAAGCCCTACACGATCACCGGAGCACCGCGGGTGTTCAAGAACAAAGTTATTATTGGTAATGGCGGTGCTGAACTCGGCGTGCGGGGCTATGTGACCGCCTACGATACCGCCACCGGAGATCTTGCCTGGCGCTTTTACACCGTGCCCAATCCCAACAAAGAGCCCGATGGCGCTGCCTCGGATGACATTTTAGCCAAGCTTGCCAATGAAACCTGGGGCGATACCGGTGCTTGGACTACCGACGGCGGTGGCGGCACGGTGTGGGATGCGATCGTCTATGACAGCGTGAACGATCAGGTGTTGCTGGGTGTGGGCAACGGATCACCGTGGAATGCGTCGATAAGGGATCCAGAGGGTGATGGAGACAACCTGTTTCTGTCCTCCATTGTTGCTGTCGACGCCGATACCGGGAGCTACCGGTGGCACTATCAAACAACCCCGCGGGATATGTGGGATTACACTGCCACCCAGCCCATCTTGTTAGCAGACTTGCCCTTAGGCGAGGCGGGAGCTCCTCGGCGGGTCGTGATGCAGGCCCCAAAGAACGGTTTCTTTTATGTGATTGACGCAAAGTCTGGAGATCTTATTTCTGCAGATGCCTTCACTGATATGACCTGGGCGACCGGCGTGGATGAAAACGGTCGTCCGATCGAAGTCCCCGCGGCTCGCAGCCTGTCAGAGGACTACGCGGTTCTGCCAGGCCCCACGGGTGCGCATAATTGGCATCCGATGTCCTACAGCCCAGATACTGGTCTCGTGTATATCCCGACTAACATATGGCCTTTTCTCTACAGCCGGCCCGACCCTGCGGATCCTGTAAAAAGCAACTGGAACGTAGGGTATCGCGAGGATGCTGGCTGGCCGCTGGAAATTCCTGCCGGTGGTATAGAGGGTATGCGCGGTATGGGTGGCGGATCCTTGCTCGCCTGGGATCCGGTCAAAGGGGAGGCCCGGTGGGCGGTTCCCTTTCCTGTCCCATTTAACGGTGGCACGCTGTCGGTCGCGAGCGGGCTGGTGTTTCAGGCCAACAAGGGTGGTGAACTTGTTGCTTACGACGCTGAGACAGGTGAGCGGATGTGGTCCCATGGGCTCGTGGGAGGCCCGGGCGCAGCGCCCATGACCTACGAGATCGACGGAGAACAGTATCTGACGATCCTGTCGGGATGGGGCAGTACGATTGCCATGGTATATGGCGTTGTTTTCGAGGACGCCGTGGGACCTGAAACCGGTCGAGTGATTACGTTCAAGTTAGGCGGGCAGGGTGAGCTACCCAAGCCGCTTGAGACGGGTATCGCACGAAGTCCTAAAAGTGCGCCCCTAGGGGATGAGGCGCTTCAGGCAAAGGGATTACGGCTTTTTGCGGCGAACTGCCAGTGGTGTCACGGTGCCTTTGCGATCAGTTCGGGCGTCCTGCCTGATCTCAGGTGGTCTGCTATTACCTCGACGGAAGCATCCTGGGATGCTGTCCTCAGAGACGGCGCGCTCAGTGCGCGCGGTATGGTGTCCTTCGGTGATCGTCTCGACAAGGAAGAAACCGATGCGATTCGTGCCTACGTGGTAAAGCAGGCGTGGGACGCGGTGGCGCGGGGCGAGGCGGATGCACCAATGAGTGCGGGAGCCGATGTCGGCGCCCACTGAGTAAAGTACCGATATCCCTGCCTAGAAGGCAGGGATATCGGTCTGGCTTCTGCCCAGAATCAACGCATGGATATCATGCGTGCCTTCGTAGGTATTCACCACTTCAAGATTCATCATGTGGCGCATGATGGGGTACTCGTCCGAGATGCCGTTGCCGCCGAGCATATCCCGGGCGTTTCTCGCGACGTGCAAGGCTTTGCCACAGGAATTGCGCTTGATCAAACTGATGAGGTCGGGTGAGATCTCTCCCGCTGACAGCAGTTGCCCAGCCCGATAACAAGCCTGTAAACCCAGCGCGATTTCGGTCTGCATATCGGCCAGCTTTAATTGAATCAACTGCGTGGCTGCCAGTGGCCGGCCAAATTGCTGCCGATCTAGCGTGTACTGGCGCGCAGTGTGCCAACAGGTTTCTGCGGCGCCCAGCGTGCCCCAGGCAATCCCATAGCGAGCGTTATTCAGGCAACCAAAGGGGCCCTTGAGCCCGTGCACGTTGGGAAGAAGATTTTCCTCGGGGACGAAGACGTTATCCATCACGATCTCACCGGTGATCGATGCGCGCAGCGCAAGCTTGCCTTCAATTTTAGGCGCGCTCAGGCCCTTCATGCCTTTCTCGAGCACGAAACCTCGAATAACGCCGTCGTCAGTTTTGGCCCACACCACAAAGATATCGGCAATAGGGGAGTTAGAGATCCACATTTTCGCACCAGACAGCGAATAGCCGCCGTCAACGGAGCGTGCGCGGGTAACCATACCACCGGGGTCAGAGCCGTGATCGGGTTCGGTGAGGCCAAAACAGCCAATCCATTCGCCGGTGGCAAGTTTGGGCAGGTATTTTTCTTTCTGCGCATCGGAGCCATAGGCGTAGATGGGGTACATGACCAGTGAAGACTGGACGCTCAACATTGAGCGATAACCTGAATCAACCCGCTCTACTTCTCTGGCGACTAGACCGTAACAGATATAGTCCACGCCCGGGCATCCATAGCCGTCGATGGTGGAGCCGAGGAGCCCCATCTCACCCATCTCTCGGAAAATCGCGGGATCGGTCTGCTCGTGACGAAAGGCCTCTTTGACCCGAGGCAAGAGTTGGCCTTGGGCGTACTGTCTCGCACTGTCCCTGACCATGCGCTGTTCGTCATTGAGCTGGCTATCCAGTTCGAAGGGGTCTTCCCAGTTCAGTTTGCTCCAGCGTGTGGCGCCCATGTGGTTCTCCATATCTGGGTGTAGAAGCTTTAAGTTTAAAATATCTGCGAACTCCAGCCAAGCAGAGTCGCAGTGACGGCTACCCCCTTGGGGAGGGTTGACCCCTCGAGAGGGGGTGTCAGAGGTAGATAATAAGGGATTGTTGCGGTGCTGAAGGATTGATGAGATCGACCCGCTTTTCTAGGATCTTGAAGTCCTCGCCCTCGAGCTCCAAGCGATGAGTGACCTTACATGCGTATAGGCGCTGCTCCTCACGGTACCAGACCACCACGTGTTGATTTGAGGTCACCGTCGTGCCCTGGTCTTTGTCCTCAGGCGCCACGCGAATGTTTCCAATCACATGAGAGCAGCGAACCTCCCACTCTTTTGACGATGCTCTCGGATGAATAAAATTTCGGCGGCGAATCTCCATCATGACCCGGTCGTCATAGATATGGGATATATGGTTGATGGGATCCTGCTGATCTTCTGCCGCGGGCATCCAGTAAATCCCGTTCTCGGCGAACAGATTCACCCAGGAATCCAGATCGGGTCGGTCCAGCAGATCGGCCTCTCGGTAGAGGAATTCCTCGATACGTTCCCGGTTCACGTTTTTTCCACCTTGTTGAAGATCGACCCTTCCATATAGGCCTGCCACGCCTGGTACTGGGTGCGCATATCAAGGTCAGAGGTGCCGCCACCGACGGTGCGATCCTCAAGTTGCTCGTCTTTGCCGTACTGGCGATGAAACTCGACCCACTCATTGCTGGGTGAGGCGAGTCCCTCTTGGGCCCGTCTATACACCTCTAAATCATCGGGCCCCACCATTCCCATGGCGGAGTTGATCAGTCGACTGTAGAGGAGGGTGCGCTGCAGCATGCTGTCGGGTGCGCCTTTGAGGCGGAAGGACCAGGTTTCAACGATGAAGCGATCAACGCTTATTGGGCGGATCACGCGAATGTTCTGCACTGCACACTTTATGGTGAGCGAGGGGTAAAACAGAACGTTGTGGGTGTTAAAGGAGTAAATTTCCCGGGTGCGCTCCTCGCCATAGGCCGCCACCATTGCCGCGTGATATTCAGGGTCGACTGAGTAATCCGCGTGGATACTGGTTTTGCCTCCGTCGTAGTGATGGCCAAAGGGAAACCCGGTAATGCCACTGGCCTCAAATTTTTCATAACTTGCGCCAAAAGGTGGAATGATTTCCGCTTCTTTCCGCTGTTCCACGGCGTCTTCTGGCAGCGAGTCGAGATAGGATTCGGCAGCTTTCACGATCGATTCATGTACGACCATCGGATGCATCGTGTCGTTCAAATTTTCCAGGATAAACTTCCAGTTGCACTGATGCTCGTAGCGCAGCACGCCGCCGGCGACTTCAACCTCCCCCTCGGGCGCGCGATCGCAAAGATTGTCAAAGCAATCTCGTGCTCCTCCCATCCATGTTTTCAGATCTGGAGCGTTCGGCGACAGAGTGGCAAAAACGAAGCCTCGATAAGACTCAGCTTGTGCCAGTGGCTGCATGCTATAGCAGGGATTTGCACTATCAAAACCGGTACCATCATAGCCTGCTTCGTTAGGGACCTTGAGCAAGCTACCGTCGTGGCGGTAGCTCCAGCCATGATAGGAGCAACGAAAAGCGCCCCGCGCGTTGCCCGAGCGCGCCTCTACCACTTTGGCGCCTTTGTGCCCACAGCGGTTGTGAAGTACCTGAACCGTGCCTGACTTATCTCGCACCATGACGACAGGAATGTTGTGATTGATATTGGTTGTGAAGTAGTCGCCTGTATTGGGAACCTGAGACTCGTGGCCAATAAAAATCCAAGCTTGCCCCCAGATGCGCGTCATCTCTAGCTCAAATAAATCGGGGTCGGTGTAGAGGCTGCGGTGAACGCGTGTCGGTGTGACAACCTGACTAAAATCACCTGTTGGTACTGAAGTCATCGATTCACCTTACAGCGTTAACGATCCAAGGCTTGCTCCGCCGCAAACCATGAGAGTCTGGCCCGTGATAAAGCCTGAGTCTTCGCTTGAGAGAAACTGTACCGCGTGCGCCACATCTTTGGAACGTCCCAAGCGCTGTACCGGGATACTTTTAGCGATTTGGTCGGCTTTATCGCTGTCGGCGGGTACGACGGACTCGAACATCTCGGTGTCTGCAATGGGTCCGGGTGCCACGGTGTTGACGGTGATGCCCTCCGGGGCGAGTTCCAAAGCCCAGGTTCTCGCGAGACCAATCATGCCCGACTTGGTTGCTGCGTAGCTGGTGCGGGTTTGCAAGCCTAGCGCCGCTCTGGAAGTAATGAGAATGATCCGTCCAAACTGACGCCGCCTCATGCTGGGCAGGATAGCTTGGGTAAGCGTTATCGCAGCCCCAATATGAACCTGGCTGAGATAGTCGTAGTCTTCAAGTGAGACTTCAGAAACAAGCGCCGGACGAATCAGCCCCGCATTGTGAATGAACCCGGTAATGGAATAGTGCTTAGCGACCTCCGCGGCCACCTGTGTCGTGCTATCCCGGTCACTGAGATCCAGCTGAATGTTGATTAAGGGCTTCTGTGGGCGCTCGAGAGGTCGTCTCGACAGGTTCACCACCTGCTTGCCTTGGTTGAGGAAACTATCGCAAATTGCGGCCCCAATACCCGTGCTACCGCCGGTGACAAGGACTGTGTCATGGGCCATTAGAAAAACCTCGAGAGTTATGTTTATTCATGATTCAAATACCACCTTTTTTTTCCGCAGGCTGACCCAAGCAGAGAGCTGTGACGATGTCGTTACGCTGCGCCGGCGTGGCGATAGGGGTGGTCGCGCCTACGATGATTAAGACGGCGGCCTGCGACGCGTCGGAATGGCTAAACACCGCAACGTCATCTCCAGCTTGGAGGGCGTCTTCCGCCACATGGCCGATGATTACGGGACCACAGCGAAGCTTAACGGAACCTATCTGCCAGGGTTTGATGCGGATGCGGCGCTTATAGTATTCCCAGAGGCTGTGATGTAACGCGCTGCGGCTCAAAAGTTGCCCCGCTGTATTAACCTCTTGGTAGCGTAGCGTGTCTCCAAGACAGCGCCCACACAATTCCGCGGGTGGGTATTGATGATGTTCACAGGCGGTGCACACCTGCATCGAGAGAGAGACGGGGAGATTGGCGGCAGTGAACTGTTGGCCCATCGCCGTTCTTTGTTTTGGAGGGCGTGCTCTGGCGCGGAGACTGGGTCTGTTCAGCTTCAGCCGTCGCTTCATCTTTTCCTTGAGATTCATGAGTCGGCACCCTGTAATATTGCCGCCGCACTGCATAACCCCCGGTCGTAGTTGACCATGCCGTAGCCGCTGACTAGACAGGTGCGTGCTGTTGTGACTTGATTGTTCTCGGCTTTGTGGGTGAGCTGACGGAGCGCTTCAGTCAATCCGAGATAGCCCGCTGCGGAGCCTGCCTGGCCGCAGGAGAGCTGGCCTCCGCAGGTGTTGTGGGGGAGCTTGTTGGTTGGCTTGCCAGAACCATCGAATCGCATGTCCGTCTCTCGCACAAAGCGGGGACCCTCGCCCTTGTCGCAGAATCCCAAGTCTTCAATTTGCAGCATGCTGATGACAGGGTAGTCGTCGTAGGTTTGCAGTAAGTCGATATCGCTCGGCCCAAGGCCAGCCCGTGTGTAAAGGCTATCTCGATAGCACGCCCAGCCCGCGCGCTGCTGCACGGGATCCTCGGAAAAGCTGTTATGCCGTTCATCGGTGGCCAATATCTGGACATAGGGGAGGCCGAGGTGTCTCGCGCGATCCTCCGTCATCAATAAAAATCCTTCGCCGCCGGCGCAGGGCATCACGCAGTCAAATAAATGTATAGGTCCGGCGATCGGTCTGGCAGACAAATAGTCATCGAGACTCAGGGTCTTGTGGCCTAAAAGCGCTTGAGCGTAATGGTTGGCGTTATAACGCTGGTCCAGACATATGCGCGCGAAATCCTCTCTGGTGGCGCCAAAATCCGCCATATAGCGCGAGGTAATTAAGCTGAAAACGGCGTTAGGGCCGCCAGCACCATAGGGAAACGCAGCATCGATACTCCAGCTCGAGAAATTCGCTGCGGTGTGTTCAAAGGACCGATGCGCGGCGCCATCACCACCGATGCAGGCTATCACCTCCGCCTCACCCGCCTGGACGGCTCTTGCGGCGCGCCGCAACGCCACGATGCCTGACACGCCACCCATATCCGCCTGCTCTATCCAACGCGGCGACAGGCTGAAATGTTGTGTCAGTGAAACAACAGAGTCCACGCCGAGGGAGAAGCTTGAGATGGCAAGCCCCTCAATATCAGGTTTGCTCAAGCCCGCGCGGAGGATGAGTTCCCGTAAGACCATGCCGATAAACCATGGAGCTCCATGAGCGCTTTGCCGCTGGTAACCGAGGCTCACCGGCGTGGTCATCACGACGCCCTGATAATCTCTCATGGGGACTTAGTTCGCTTTTTCAAATGACGGAGGTCGATAGCTGTTTCCTCTTTGATCGCCTGAAGGGCGAGTGTCTTTACGTCAGCACGCTTAGGTTTATTCGAAGCGGTGACCGGGAGTGAAGTGGAGAATATCACCCACGCAGGGGCTTTGAAGTAGGCCAGTTTTTGGATTGCGTGCCTTTGAATGGACTCTGCTGTCGCTTGAGGGTTAGGGACGTCCCGTTGAAGAATCACGCACAGCGCCACTTCGTCGCCCCGCATATCATCGGGTACGGCGCTGGCAACGGCCATTTGAATGTCTGGGTGGTCTGACACCGCGGCTTCGACCTCGAGGGCTGAAATGTTCTCCCCCGAGCGCCGGATAATATTTTTTCGTCGGTCGACAAAAATCAGGTTCCCGTCGGGTAATTCTTGCACCACGTCTCCTGTGTTTAGCCAACCGTCGAGCCACGCTTCGTTGGTTGCTTCGGGATTTTTGAGGTAACCGGAAAAGTACCCCTTTTTGGGGTCGGGTCCTCTAGCCCGTACTCTGAGTTCACCCGGCATGCCGGCGGCAACAGGCGTCTTGTTCTCATCGACTAGCTGCCATTCGATGGGCTCTCCCGGTCGCCCAAAGCAGCAGGTGCCCACATGTCGCGGTTCGTGGCTGGCAATGATCGCGCCGCCGGCCCCGCACTCGGTCATCGCCCACGCTTCCACTAGCGGAAAACCAAACCGTTCCTCGAACCGTTGATGGTGTGCGGGGTTCACGCCCGCACCAAATCCAAAACGTATCTGACCTGAAAAATCATCGCTGTCCGATTCGGGTAGGGCTAACAGAATTGCTGGCAGCACGCCTAGATAATGAAGCGCTGTTGCTCTTGAGTCTCGCACGGTATCCCACCAGCTGGTGGGATGAAACCGGTCGAGTTGTATCAGACAGCCTCCCGTCGAAAACATGGCCATCGTAGAGACGGACATGGCGTTCATGTGGCTAAGGGGTAGGGGAGTCAGCAGTCGTTCCTTGCCCTCCCGCAGTTCGATGTGACCACCTTGGGCCCGATACCAGTGTCCCTGCTCTAAGAAGTAATCATTGCTTAGGATGCAGCCTTTTGGTTTGCCCGTGCTCCCCGATGTATACAGAAGCGCACACTCAACGTCGGGATCTGGAGCGGGTTGTTCAGTGGGTTTGCCCAGTTGAAGGGCGCTAATTGCCTGGCAGTCAACGACGGGAATATCGAGACCGCTGTCGGCGCAGATTTGGGTGAGCCGCTTGCGGTGCTCTGTGAGGGCACAAACCGCGACGGCTTCTCCATGTTCTAAATAGTAGGGTATTTCCTGATCGGGCATCTCATGGTTGATTGGGATCACCGAGATCCCGAGTGCATTCAGCGCTAGCCAATGAATCAAAAATTCGACACGGTTTTCACACACGAGGGCGACGCGTCCTGTAACGCCAGTGCCTACCCAATGAGCCGTGGCCTCATGAATGTTTTTGTCTAGCTCTTGGTAGGTCAGTGAAATTGGTTCGGACGAGTAGTGTGAACATGCCTGAAGCGGAATGTGAATGGCTTCATTATCGGGAAACCGCTGTGCGCTGAAAGCAACGGTTTCCCTCGGGCTTTTGGCAGCGAGTGGGCTCATGATAGGGCCTTAGAGAGCTTCGCCTCTCTCGGCGTTGTTCGCTATGAGGGGGGCGATTGACCAATTATCCTGGTTAAGATTTTGTTGGAACTCGGTCATTCTTTTCACGGCCCAGGCGAGGCCTCGCGCCTGCACATAGTGCATGGGTCCGCCCCGGTGCCGAGGAAAGCCGTAGCCGTAACAATACACCACGTCAATGTCACTGGCTCGTTGGGCAATACCCTCTTCAAGAATTCGCGCGCCTTCGTTGGCCAGAGCTAGGATGAGCCGGTCGACGATCTCTTCATCAGAAACAGCCCGAGCAGCAATGCCCAATTCCTGTCGGCAGCTATCGATGATGGCATCAACATCGGGATCGGCGATTCGCTGTCGTGTCTCGGGGTCATAGCGGTAGTAGCCGGCGCCTGATTTCTGCCCTAGACGACCGGCCTGGACGAGACGGTCTGCGACGCAGTAGCTGGCTGGATCACCTTTCTGCTCGTCAGTGAGTTGCTCCCGCGCTTTGTAGCCTATATCGAGGCCGGCGAGATCGCCCACCGCGAGGGGTCCCATGGCCATGCCCCACTGTTCCATCGCGGCATCAATCTGGGATGGACTGGCGCCTTCCATCATGCAGAGAGCGGCCTCGCGTGCGTAGGGTCTAAGCATGCGATTACCGATAAAGCCATAACACATGCCTGATAGCACGGAGGTCTTGCCAATACGTTTACCAACAGCCATTGCAGTCGCTATCACCCGGTCGCTGCTTTTGTCGCCCTTGACCACCTCGAGCAATTTCATCACGTTAGCAGGACTGAAAAAGTGCATACCAAGCACCGACTCGGGCCGGCTTGTAGCTGCAGCGATATCATCAATGCTCTGATAGGAGGTGTTGCTGGCGAGAACCGCATCTTCTTTACAGATGGTATCTAGCCGGGCAAACACCTCTTTTTTAACGGCGAGATTTTCGAACACTGCCTCGATCACCATGTCCGCAACCCCAAGATCTTCGAAATGTGTCGAGGGTTTTATCTGCGACATGATCGCCTCGACCTGATCCTGCGATAGCCGCCCGCGCTTGACGCTGATATCGTAGTTTGCCTTGATCTTCGAGATACCTGCCGCCACGGCCTCATCGGACATATCGATCAGCGTGACTTGAATGCCCGCCTGAGCAAAGCACATGGCGATACCGCCCCCCATAGTGCCGGCGCCGATAATGCCGACTCGTTTGACCTGCGTCGGCTCGACG
>Ga0233450_10000369_pt1 | contig 52721 bp, 74 predicted proteins | sample 011ome_30_FD_189956 | JGI IMG/M metagenome (GOLD analysis project Ga0233450, IMG submission 189956) | Coastal salt marsh microbial communities from the Groves Creek Marsh, Skidaway Island, Georgia - 011501CT (spades assembly) | ecosystem: Environmental > Aquatic > Marine > Intertidal zone >... | reverse complement strand
AATAAGGCTTGTTGTACACTTGCACTTTCGGGGTAAGCAGTCTTGTTTTGTATTTCTTTAATTCTTTCTGTTGTCATTTCTCTTTGGTGTTAAAGGTTAATTTTATACTCAATCCAAACTGATTCTCGTTGCTCTTTTGTTTGGTCGGACTTGTACCTATCTAATTTTTCATAATAGCAACAAATACCACAATCGTATAATTTTGGGGCATCGTGGTTACACTTAGGGCAAACTCCAAATACAAATAGCCTAAAGAATCCTCTAATCAATTTTATTGTCTTCATTTCTCTTTGGTGTTAAAGGTTTCTGCTTTATAGTTCTTGATACATTCTTCCTCCATCAACTCTACCATTTTAGAGTAAGAGATTTCTTCTCTTGCGTGTTGCCACTCTAACGCTCTTACAAATCCCTGCTTTAAGTACTTACCCATTGTCTTCGGTGTTAAAGGTTTCGTTGTACCATTGCTCACTATCTAATGGTCTTAGAATTCTTCCCTCCAAAAAAGCGGTCTCAATCACCTCTTTCTCTTTCTCAAGCATTGATTTCATAAGTGATATAGCAAAGTCTACATCTACTTTATTATCAATAGGAGAACGCATTTCTTCAAATGTTTCAATCAACTCTTGTATTGGTGTTTTCATCTCTCTTTGGTGTTAAAGTTTTTCTATCACTATTTCGTATCCATCTTTGTTGGAGATGAATCCATTTACAATCTTACCATCAAATCCGAACAACTTCATATCCACACCTTTAGTGATGTATGGACCACCACTTGGGTCTACCATTGTAATGGTATTCCAATCGGAGTAAACCAACTCACGATATGATTGACCAATGCGACTTGGAGAAACATAGTCACCATTCTCATCTCTAATTATGTCGTGTACTTCATTAATGAATTCCTTCATAGATAGTGTACCACCATCCCTCTTGTATTCATTGTATGCATCATCATACACATTAGCAGCACCAAAACGACAATGCTTGAAGTTACCACTCCATTGGATGTTACCTCGTTCGGTTTCGGTGAAAGTAAACTTGTCTCCGTACCGATTGATATACTCTTCAGTTTTCATCTCTCTTTGGTGTTAAAGGTTTACCCATTTATATCCAAAACACAATCTCATCATAGTACGATGAAACCAATTTGGCTTATAAATTAAATTAAATTGAACATAATAGTCTTTTCCTAATCTATAACCACCTACATACTTGGGTGTCTCAAAAAAAAGTTGTTCCATTTCTTTTTCAAAATCTACCTCTGAATCTATTTTAATCATCTCTCTTTTATTAAAAGTTATATGCCTCTGTATAATTGTTTGTCAATAACGTCAATAGAATACTCACCTCTGTAGGATTAGTAAATCTAATCTCCGGAGATTCAAATACATCAACAAACCACTCATCATTCTCAACCTCATAACTTGCGGCTGAGATTAAGCAAAAGCTACCTAACTCGTATTCGTAGTAGTGCCAATCCTTTGATGTTCCACTATTCTCAGCTGTCTCGTCAATACGAGTAAAGCCTAAGTTTATTAAATCTACTTCTTTCATCTCTATTTGGTGTTAAGTAATTCTTCCTCTTCTTCTAAAAGCACGTCTCCAAAATCATGAATGTACTTATAAAAGTCCTCTGCATTAAGTTTATTAAATGCTAAAATAATTCGTTGTACTGGTGTCATTATTTGAAAAGTTTACTGAGTGTCTTCAACCAGAACAATTCCCATTTGGTTAGGGTCGAACCCCAAAGCTTTCTTTCATCAGTGTCCCGTACCCATTTCCAAAGTGGAGTACTCAAGAACAAGAAGTCCCAATTAGTAATTGTAGTTATTCTACGCTCTGCTCCATTTGGCAATCTAAACTCAAGAGCTAATAGAGCATATGGTCGATAATCATTAGTAAACTCAAAGAAAGTAAAACCAATGCAACCATCTCCATCGTGTAAATAGAGGTCAAGTAGGGTAAACTTAAGGTTCACTCTATGTAATCTCCATTCCAGTTTCTGTAGTAACTTATTCATCGTTAAATCTTTTTTCAGAAATCTCACCGACTTGTTGATAAGCTTTCCATAAATATTCTATGGCAGTTTCAATGTTTTGTTTCACCTCCCGCTCTATTTTTGCAACTGGATGTTGTAATAAATGATGTTCGCAAGTTTGCATTAGCATTGAGGTTCGGTCCATCATCTCGTGATAGTGAAACTGGTCAAGTAACTCTTTAATCTGTTCGTTTGCCATTATAAACCAAGTAGGGATTGAACAATTAGCGCAATTATAGAAATACCGACTCCTACAATAACAGTAAGTGCAAGTACTTGATTATTGTTCTCTACCTGTTTTTTTGACCGACCCTGCCAGTCATTTCGATCCCATTTCATAGTTTTATTTTTCTGAGTTATTTGTTTCTTTTTCCTTTCCTCGTTCGTAAAATCCTCGTTCAATATCATCCGCCAGGTTTTGTAAATATTCAGGCGCTGCAATACTGATTCTTAAATCATACCATTCCCATTTGGTTTTATAGTCCCACATCATTATACCTTTAGTCAGTTGGCGATGTAAGTTTGATAATCTACGATTACGAACACGTACAATACTTTTATCGTTTCCAAACACTTCTAAGAAACGTAAGAACCATCTTGGACACCATTTTGGTTTTGCCTCGTAATCCATTGCAAGTATTAAAGGGAACATTGCTTTACCAATCTCGCTATCTTTATTATAGGGTATCATACCTAAATAGCCATATTTTTCATAGTCTTTAGGAAAGAAGATGTAACGTAAATCGTCCCATTCCAAACTACGAGTGTGAATCATGCCCTTTTTACGACCCTTCCAAAATAAGAATGAATATTTCAGACTATTTAGTCGCTGTTTAAATGTTGGAGGTGTATAAAATTTACTGTTTTTCATGCTTTGCTGATAATAACTTCATCTTTAATGGCACTATCAAGTTGAAGGCCAAAGTGGTCAAATACGACTTTAAAGTATGGATAGGTCATATGAAGAGTGGAGAAAAACTCCCACCACTGTTCATTTTGAAAATCGAACGGGTTAATATTAATGTAGCCGTGATAATTTTCGTGATTTGGGTCGAGTTGATAATCGGTCGCGACCCACTCCAGGCAATCGATTGCTACTTCTAGATTACTCATCTTTCTTTCAATACCTGAAGATTCTATGCTAGTCTCAGTCGTTTGTTTCAACTTTGCCATACTTTTTCCGATTTTCCTTTGCACTTGCTAGCATTTCTAAGAATGCTGTAAGATGATCCTCTTCCATTTCATAGAGAACACTTTTGTCCATTGGTAGTTTAAGGTCTTGCAACCATTCTTCAATTTGAACAATTAGCATGGCCTTTGTGTTCATCTTATTGAGTAACTCTTGTTCGAATGTAGTTAATTCTTTTTTCATTGGATTATTTGTTGAGTGTTTTACGGTAGTTTACTGCTGCTCTCGCGATCATGTCGAAACGAACATCTGGATTTGGTTCAAGAATTCGTTCAGTACATTGATATTCTATACCACTCCACTCAGAAACTTGAGTAACCTTGCGGGTCTTGTTTAGTTGGTAAATAGTCTCCATTGTTTTACCGCTCCAGTATGATGTAGACTTATAACTGCGACGAACATAGCCACTTTCATAGCTCATATAATCACAACCAGTTCGTGGATCATGGTAACATACTGTACCATTGTTTGCTTGACGTTGACTTGTAACTTCTACTAGTCCTAGTGTTTCTAATTTCTTGCTCATTGAATTGTTTCCTTTAATTATAGTACTAATATAAACATTTTTCTTGACATAAAAAAATCTAGGCTAAAGTTTTTTCAACTTTTTTAGCCTTAATTGACTTAATGTGTTTACAATCTCCTCGGTGAAATGTCTTTGCAGGACAGGTACAGTCCCAATATCCACCCTTATCTGACACGGTATAGAATTTGCCAGGTTTCGAGGCTTCAACTTTCCATTCCTTAGGAGGTTCTGGCTTCACTTCTGTTGGCTTCACAACGGGTGATGGTTGAACATTCATATCCAACTCTATCATCTCTCTGGTAGTACCTTCAGGAACAGGGGTCCAACCTGGACAGACATAGGTACCACTAAGTGTCTGAACGATCGCAAAATGATTATATCCTGTATTTACCTTAATCTTCTTCATTATACCAACGTTACTCCTTCTCCATTAGCTTCAATATGGTCAGTGATCTTTTTAAGAGTCTTTACAAGCTTACAAAAGACTTTAAAATCTAGGGCTTGGTAAAGTTCTTCATCGATGCCTTCGTAAAGGTAGCCATCATAGAGACCATATAATGAGTTTTCAAGTGGAGTAAAAGAGTAACCTCTTTCTTGAAGGTCGTTAATTGCTGCTCTCACGTTGTTCATATCTTCAACGTTGAAAATCTCGTGACGGTTAAAGTTTTGATAGTTCATAATGCTTATTGCTTTAATTACATATGTAATATAAACAAAAAACTTGACATAAAAAAATCCTGAGTGATTTTTTTCACCCAGGATCTAAATTATTTTACTTTATCAACAATACTTAGATAGTCGCAATCATAATGTATGTAAATATGGCGTATAAGGTTACGCCTAAGGTATGCTCCCAATTCCACTTCTTTCTCTCATATTCAATGACCTTATATGGTCTATTAATGTATAGAGTGTCTATTTGAGGAGATGCCTGTAGAGAATCTAATGTCGACTTTAAATCTATAAACGTTTGATTCATCTCATCAGCCTGTTTTAGCGTGATGATAACGACGTCTTCATTATTAATTTTAGTCCTCTTTGGGTACTTCGATTGGGAGTAACCTGTATTCAGAATTAGAATTAACAATAGCGTCAAGCTGATCCTGAGTATTTTTGAGGGAATCCTGGATAATATTGAGCTCATATTCAGTATCTTTTAATTTAACCCTCAGCTGCTTATTTTCTTTTTTTAGAATCAAAACATATTCAGTCACATTTTCTACGGTGTGCTCTTTCTCTAACTTATTAAGAAAGTCTATTATGATTTCTAAACTGTCGTTTCTTTCTATAACTTCCAGCTCTTCTATCGGGTCAGGTGAAGAACAACCTAGCATAGTTACCAATAAAACTAAAAACAAATTTCTCATAAGCCTTCAATGTCGTTTACCTTAACAATAATTTTTAGCTTTGTAACAGCAACTGCTAATGAAGAATCTGTTTTAGATAATCGGTTAGTTAAGTAATCAACCTTTTCCTCTAGTACTATTGACCTTTCCTCACAACTTTCTACTTGGCCCTGATAGTTCATCTTATTATCTACATATAAATAGCCGACTGCTATTACCAGGATAAATAATAAGCCTTTTACAGGGTCTTTGGCAAATTGCTCAAAGGAAATTGGTAGTTTCATATTAGGTATGTTCTTATTTACGAGTATATATCAAACAAGAGTACCTAATTATTCTTAACTTCTTTTCCAGTAAGTGGATCCTTCGAGCTTGACTTCAATTATATCATTGTCTCGCTCTACTATTTTTTCAATGTACGCATGAGGGTACTTAATCTTATCATAGACTCGGAAATGATCCCCATAAATGACTTCGATCTTGTAGCCGCCAGGTTTTAAACTTAAATGATTTGTGCGATAAGCATCGCTCACGTAATATCCCTTCTCCATTTTATTCTCCATCCATTACTAAACTCTCCATATCGCTAATGGCAAGTTCACATTCATGTGCTTCACTGCCTCCGTCATCAATTTCGTCCTGTGCTAGGAAGAATAGGTCTCTAATCTGGTCCTCGTAATGAGGGTGTTGCTTTGCAAGTTCAATTGACTTGATTTTTAATTCTTGTAGTGTCATAGTATTTAGTTTATTAATCAAATGCTTCGCTTGGCGATATTCCTTTTATTTTGTAATCTACTTTAGTTTCATCGGGTTCTTCATAGGTTGGTTTTTGTACCTTTGGTTTTGACCCATGGCTCCTTAACATTTCTGGTCTGTTTTCTACCATCCAGTTAAAATAGCGTCGATCCTTCTTATAGACATAGCTAAGAGTCTGACCTGCATATTTACCGGATCTTAATCTATGGTTTAAATCTAACATCTTAAAATTGTCTTCCGTTTTCGTAAACCGCCTTGATTACTGGGAACCTCAATGAATGGTCGCCGTTTTGATCGGTGGTTTCTTCAAAGTATTGTACATTAATAGTTTTGCCGATGATCTCCTCAGGATGTTGGTAGTAATAACGCTTCTGTTCTTGGCTAAAACCACTTCCAACCTGGACACGGTTACCTTTGTGCAGAATAACTACATTACGTAGCATCTCCTCTTCAACCTCGCGACCTTCAACAATAACACGGTTAACCGCGTTCTCAGTCTCGATTACCTCATATTCAGCATCGAAGAACTTCTTTACTTTCATAATGTCGCTGCTACGTTTGCCCTGGTATGGAGCATCTTTACGAAGCATAAGACCTTCCCAGCCAAAATGAACTGCAGTGTCCATATGGTCTTGCAAGTCCTCTTCACTGTCAATATAGAACTGGTCTACTTGTGAAATAAAGCCCTCAAAATCATAGGTATCAAAGAACAATTCAAGCTCGTCCATTCTCTCGCTAAAGATTCGGTCTGAAGTTGCATTGTCAAACTCATCAAGGTGTAAAATATCAAACACTAAGAATTTTGGAGTCTGAATGGTATGGTCTTTACGCTTAATCTCCTTAATGATACCTTGGAAATCCTCGTTACCATTCTCGTCAACCATACAAATCTCACCGTCAAGAACCACTTTTCGTAGGTTATGCTTTTTCAACTGCTCAGCTACTTTACCAAGTGTATCGAATTCTTTACCAGCTCGTGAAAAGAATTTTGGTTCTCCAGTCTCATCGATATAGGCAATACAACGAACACCGTCCAGTTTACGACTAACATACCAGCTATCCTCTTTAAAGTTTACCTTTTTCTTTGTAGAATCTTTATAAGTATCGGCAAGTGCAACGTCAAAGGTTGGAATTAATCCAGGTACGATCTTATTAATCATTGAGGTAGTTGAACGCGTTTTGATGTTGCGGTCAATTACATTAAAGATTAGTTCTTCGTATTCTTGATTTTCTTTAACAAACGCATTAACCTCTGAAATGGCTTGATGACCAGTGACGATGCGGCTATTGAGAGCATCCAAAAGACTAAAAAGGTTATCATAACTAGGTGTTGTGGCACAGAGATCACTTCTCTTCTTGCAATTTTTAGAGGTAACATAATACTGTTTGTATGGAGTATATGTATACCGTAAAGCTTGCATGACTTCAGCATCACTGCTGAAGTCTTTAATCACCTGCAACTTATCACTATTTGAATTAGTTGCGTTTGATTGGTCTACAAATTGTTGAAGTCTGTCTAACATAGTTCTTAGAATAAAAGTCCCATACGAGTTGCAGAAATGTTACGCTCAGTCAAGATTTGATCGACTGCAGCAGCCATATTAGGAGTAATTTCTGGGAAATCATGTTCTCCAGTCAGGATACGGTTAACTTCTTTAACACGAAGTTTAATAGCGTTAACAGTACGACCAAGTTCAGTGGCAATGTTAGAACATAATTTACCTTGATCGGTAGTCTTGACACCATCAAGATACATGTTCAAAAATTGCTTTGATTCTTCGATTGGCCATTCTTCGTAGTGACGAGTTGCTTTTTTCATAATGTGTTTCTTTTAATTACTATACTAATATAAACAAAAAACTTGACATAAAAAAATCCGAGGTGAATTATTTTCAAAAAAAGTTAATAAGATTTGAATCCAATAACTGGGCGGTGTCCAGTGACTTCATTTTTTCGATTCTCAATCATTTGTTTGGTCATTACCAATACTTCAACATCAGTCTCAGTCTTTACCCAGTCTGTAAAAAGATAGGTTAGTAGTTTTGATTTTAGTTTCTTTTTCATATGCCTTGCTCGATTTGAAGTTGACGTTCGTCATGTTCAACGTTTGATTTAACTTCTAAGTACTCTGACTTAGTTATGCAAATCTCATCGCCAAAGTAGTTTTCAATGATTACGCAATCATCTCCAGTGAGGTCACATTTAAATTCTCGAATCAGTTTCATATGCTTTATCTTTAATTACAGTACTAATATAAACAAAAAACTTGACATAAAAAAATCCTGAGTGAAATTTATTTGTAAATGTTCAAATATAATTCACGGTCATATGTCGAAGTTCTGTATGTATGAACCAGAAGTCCTTTAACCTTTGTTACTTTCCAGCCTTTATTCTCCATCGAGCGCTTAAAAAAGTAGCTAAAAAAGAACGGTACTTTGTGAAATCTCCAATACTTCATAATGCTTATTACTTTAATTATACTGCTAATATAAACAAAAAAGCCGACATAAAAAAATGCCGGCTAAAGTTTTTTTAAAAAAGTTTAAGATTATTGTCCTAAGCGATAGAATGAAATCATGTACCCTGTTCTGTAATCACCTCGGAAGGTAACATTTGCTGGTACGCTTTCATTTCCCATTTCCCTGTCAAGCTGGGCCTTCATGTTGTCTGCCATAAAGAAACAACCATTATAACCAGGTTCTCCCTTAAAAAATAACTTAACCTTTGAGAATCCTCTTGGAGGACGACATGGAGTAACATTGGGTGCTGAAGGGGTACCTACTGCTCCAGGTGCAATGACTATTGAACCTGTTGGACCAATTGCAGGACCGCTAATTACTGAACCTACCGGTTCGCTCTTTACGATTTCAATGTTTTTAATGGTTACTTTACGTCCGTTAAAACGTGCTGGATTTTGGGCAAATATCTCTCCTGGAATTGCCATTTGTGCGACGCTGGATGCCACCATTCCGATGGTCAAAGCAGCTAATAAGAATAACTTTCTCATAGTACTAATAATATAAGAAAAAAGTGTGCCAAAGTTCACATTTTTAAGAGAGTGTCAAATTCTTTTACATTCCGATTACATTTCTCTACCCGAAGTGAATAAAAAAGGAGAGCCAACTTTACCGAAGTCAGACTCTCCCTGTTATCCCGCCGTCGTGGGACCTATTAGTTTGGTTCTCGATATAGATCGGAGCGACCGATCCCCTAACGAGCATTTTTTAGTGTGGTCAAATCGACAGTCTTATCCTCTCTGTCTACTAACCAAGCATCTCTGACTTTTGTTTAGGTACAAATTCGTCGCTCTGCTCTGGAGCCATACAAAAACCTCGGTAAACTCGTTCAATGGTTAATTTTGTGTATTATAACCTTGAACGAGTATTATATATCATTTACCTTTTTTGTTTCAATCTTATTTTAAAGATTCATAAACTTTTTCAATTGACTTTGTTCCTGGTTCAGCCATAACAACCTCTCCATTTTCAAAAGCAACAAATGTTGGTAAATTTGATAATCCTCCGACTAGACTACGAGATTGGGTCATTAATTCAGCATCCACATAGAACACTGGTATCTCACCCTCGTTAGCCAATCTTTTTACTTTAGGTTTACTCATCTTGCATGCACCGCACCACGACGCACCAAACATGACAAACGCCTTTGAGTTTTCTGCTAAGTACTCTGCTAGGTTATCCTTTTCTAATTCGATCATATATGTTTAATTTAATTATGTTGGTATTTGTACCTCGGGTCGGGATCGAACCGACACGGACATTACTGTCCATCAGAGCTTAAATCTGACGTGTATACCAATTTCACCACCGAGGCCCTAAAAATAAAATAGAAATAATAGGGAAGGCTACCTGATGTTAGGGAGTACTATAACATTAAGCCGATGATAATTCATCTTATTCTCCTTCGTTTGTGCGGATGAAAGGACTCGAACCTTCACGTCTTGCGACACTAGTGCCTAAAACTAGCGTGTATACCAATTTCACCACATCCGCATAATTGGTGGAGAATATCGGAGTCGAACCGATGACCTCCTGCGTGCAAGGCAGGCGCTCTAGCCAGCTGAGCTAATTCCCCAAGTTGTAGGATATCGCTTAACCTACAAGAGTTGATCAGACTCTTTTTAAGTTTCCATAATGAACTTAATCATTTAGGAACTCTCGACGATTTTTGCGATCTGGAAGGGACTCGAACCCTCGACCTCAAGCGTGACAGGCTTGCATTCTAACCAGCTGAACTACCAGACCAATATTGCAGAGGAAGAGGGATTCGAACCCCCGGTACCGTGAAGTACGCTTGATTTCAAGTCAAGTCCATTCGACCGCTCTGGCATTCCTCTGTAAAGTTTCAAATAACGTTTGTTGTACTATTTATACACTTTAACGGGATAAAGTTTCCGTTTCTGTGTAAAATATAGTAATATTTTTCTAATTTAAAATTTCATCTTTCTACCATTGGTCCAACAATTGGCTAGAAATGGTAAAAAGGTTCACGAGAGCCTCTTGAGGGATTCGAACCCACGACCTGCTGATTACAAATCAGCTGCTCTGGCCAACTGAGCTAAAGAGGCAAACTACCGTCTCGATTAGTTTTTATTTATCTAGACTATCTAGTCTCTGGTTAATTTCGGCAATATGTTTTGAAATTCCATCTGCCATTTTGTCTGTGCGAGAATCAACATAACGATATAACTCGTTTAAGTCATCCTCGTGTTTTGAATGTAGTTGGTCTACATATTTGTAAAGTTTGGCGACTTCTGAATCTATACGAGATTCGACGGCATCGCTGTAGCGTTCTACCTTTTCAATGTAACTTGAAAGGTGGTTTACTGTTTGGTCTAAACGGTCATCAACCATTTCTGACATTTCTCTTTTAATCTTAACCACACCTGCAACAGCAACTAAAGTTACCACTGTAAGCATACCTAAAACAAAATAAAGTATTTCCATAATTTTATAATTTTATTTTGGAAACGGTAGTTTGAGCGAAAAACGGGATTCGAACCCGCGACCCCAACCTTGGCAAGGTTGTGCTCTACCAGCTGAGCTATTTTCGCGATTGAGCGGAAGACGGGGTTCGAACCCGCGACCTATAGCTTGGAAGGCTATCGCTCTACCAACTGAGCTACTTCCGCAAAAATTTATGTCGAGAAGACAGGACTCGAACCTGCGACCCTCTGGTCCCAAACCAGATGCGCTACCACCTGCGCCACTTCTCGCTTATAGTACTCCGTACGGGAATCGAACCCGTGTCTCCACCGTGAAAGGGTGGTGTCCTGACCCCTAGACGAACGGAGCAATTAGTACCAACATGTCAAAGAACTATTGTCTTTATTATAGAAACCATTTCGTAATAGTTTCAATTTGCTCCCCCTCTTGGGCTCGAACCAAGGACCCTCTGATTAACAGTCAGATGCTCTAACCAACTGAGCTAAGGAGGAATAGTTACCCGACTAGGATTCGAACCTAGAATGACTGGACCAAAACCAGTAGTGTTGCCGTTACACCATCGGGCATTATAATAAACCGGGTTTCTGTTTTAAAGTTACCGTAACCATCGCGAATGGGCAACTCCCGGTTATTATAAGGAGTGGATATGATTCGACCTCCTTTTCATAGGCGTACTTTTTGGGAGGAATACTGAACCCGCCATTTCCATATCATATCCACATAGTTGGGAAGGAGGGACTCGAACCCCCAAGCCTTTCGGAACGGATTTACAGTCCGTCGAGCCAACCAATTGCTCAACTTCCCATTATTAAGAGGCTCCCTCACCGCCAAGGTTCTTCTAGTGTCGCAGCCATAGGTGCAATCTTCAAACTAGCAGTAGCGTTCGTGTGAGCAGTGCGGTGCATTCTGTTCTCTATCAGGTTGAACATTCCATCAAGATACTTCAAAGCATTCATTCGCCTTTCTTCTCCTCTCTAATTTCAAAGAACTTAGATGTCCATCATCAATTCGTGATGGCATTCGTTGCAAAGGAACTGGTGTTCTATTTCGCCACAAACATCTTCAAGAAACGGGTTTGTCGTCCAAACTCCTAATTTCTCTTCGCAATTTTCGCAAGTGTCGACCATATCGCCGAGTAACTCTTTTACAATTGCTTCTTTTTCTTGTTTTGTCATCATCTTTTCCATAGTTTTTAATTTAATTAAGATTTACTGTCTCTTTAAATCAAATCTCTATTGGATGATTACTTAGCTAATATAAACAAATTTTTTGAATCTGAAAACTTTTTAGCAACTTTTTTTAAAGTTTTTTTGCGGAAGGACTGGGACTCGAACCCAGGGATCGAAAAACCGACCACAGCTTAGCAGGCTGCTGCATTACCACTCTGCCACCCTTCCTATGTAAAGAACGTTCAACAAATATAAACAAAAAAATTGACATAAAAAAATGGGTTCCAATTTTATTTGGAACCCATTGTCGTCAAAAAGTTAAGTCTAATATCAAACAGCACGGGATCCAACAAGATTAGGGCTCCAGCCCTTAATCTGTGTAAAATAACTATAGTTATGCGTTAGATTGTGTTGCATTGTTTAATATTTGTTAGGTATTATATATACGAATCTTAATAAGTTTAATCTAATTCAATACTAATTGAGATTGGATGATTCCAATCAAAGTCATATTGATAAGTTCCTACGTTAAATGTAAAGCCATTACATTGAATTGACCCAACATTAATATTAGGTCTAACACCATCGTATGTTGTTACACCACCATCAGGTGTTACTGCGCGCTGTAATGAACCATTGTACGATTGTCCATACCAAGATCCTGAACCACCCATATTAGATTCTGAAGTAAGAATTTGATTAAATTGGTTTGGATTACCTGCAGGTGCTCCAGGGCTATAGTAGTATGTATATGAACCGTCAGACTGTAGTACTTTATAGAATGCATCAGCATCAAATCTATAGCTTGCATAATTTTCAACAGTGTACCAACATGCGTCAACATCATTTACACTCGTGTTAGTTTTCCAAATTGGATTCTGTCTAAATGTTAGAATACCAGAATTTCCAACTAATTGGTCTAATTGAGTTTCTCTGTCGTTACCATCAGCGTCTACTGAGTTAATTCTAATCTCCGTTCTAGCATAAGTGCCCGTATTAGTAATAATATCGGTATTTGTAAAGTACAAGTTAAACGGACGGAATGGATTATTTTCGCCATACATTGGTGTAAAGTACGCCTGATCTGATTTTGTTAAATATGCAGGGTACATCATTTGTCCCGCTGTAACCTGGTCATCTACACCAATCACATTATTATTTGGATTACTCTTACCCTTTTTAAGATTCCAAACACCAATTGAAGTTTCACCAGTTGCCGAAGTAATACAATTTACAGCATCTCCTCTATTTGGGAAGTTGTAACTATTAATTGTAAAGTTAACAGTATAATCCGTGGTGCCTGCTTGATAAGTACTAGGAGTTACATTATTATAAATCATTGCAGCACGTGAACCGTAATATGTTACAAGTGGTTCTACAGGTTGTCCAATAGGTCCATCATTAACTTGAACTACGATGTTTGGATCTGAACAAATAGCTGCTGAGGTTCCTGAGGCACCACTAGTTCCTGATGTTCCTGAGGCACCACTAGTTCCTGATGTTCCGCTAGTTCCTGAGGTTCCGCTAGTCGATGCAGTTGGACAATTAGCATCAGATTCATTAATTACTTGGAATTGAACTAATTTAGTAATTACTCCATCACCGTCTGTTTTAATGTGGTATTCATATATATTTTGGCCTGCTGTATTACCTGAATTTGTAGAATGGATCCAATTTCTAGTATATCCACTACCTCTTACATGATCTCTTGGTTGCCAAATTGTAATGATACTCTTATTTGCAAGTGGAGTATCGACTGCTCCAGTTGCCTGAAAAAGTTTATTACCAACTTCAAGAGTTCCGTAATATCTTACTGGACCATATGGCTCTCCAGCAGTTTCAGAAATACCAACTGAATCAGTAGGGTAATCAACACCAACTGAAGTAATACATTGTAGATCAGCTATCGTAAGATTATTAAAATCAATATTGTCATTAGTATATGGTACTAAAGGCGTAATATAACCAGGACCATTAGGATTAGCGATAGTTGTTCCAGGTTTCTTTAAATCAGAAACATTAGTTACTCTAGTAAATGTTTTTGTATCTCCGCCGATTGTTTGATCGCTAAACAAGGGTCTGTTTGGCCAAGTTCTCCAAGAAGACCAATACCCATTGTTAATTAACCAGGTGTGTGCATTGTCTCCAGTTGTAAAACTTTGACCGGTTGTTCGAGCAACCAATTCAATAAATGCAGTTTCTGTTCTTCCTTCAGATCTCCAAAATCCTAGATATGCAATTGTATCGTCAGCTGCTAATCTTCCAGTTGGATCAGGTCTGGCAATAATATATCCTAAACTTTCGTCCGGGGCTTTATACCATTTAAGTCCTGTATTTTCATAACCGACTGTCGGATATCCAATCGCGAAATCTCCGAATTGTTTAGTTCCAGGTATTGTACTTCCTGTTGTATTGTATGCAAATGGTCTTGTCCAAAAAGCCATAATTTGATGATATATTTTGTTTATATATCATCAGAGAATTGGGTAACGTTTAATCCTAAATTATAGTTTAGTATTGGGTTTCTATTTGGAATGTATGCCATATTGTTCAGCACTAATTTACCCTCATGGAACACTCTGATATCATATGTTGCTGGTGCCATCTTATTTCCCCACCAAGTATTGGCTTCTAAATCTATATTTTGATTATATACTAGTCTCTCTTTACCAATTGGGGTTCCATTCGTGATAGTAACCCTTAAGGTTGTTGGAATTTCAGAAGAAAAGATAAACTTAACAGATCCATTAATATATTCAATTCTAAGTGAAGTTATTGCCTTAATTTTAGAAGTCTTTACTATTTCATCAGAAACAATTGCATTGGCAGCTTCATGAAAAACATGACTCACTCTATCACTCTGCGTTGCATTCCAATCCATCCAACTATTAAAAATATCTGACCTACCTTGATCCTTAATTATTTTTGGTAGCCTTTTCTCCTCTTTAAACTGATCAGTTCTATAATAGACGCCATCAACAATATGCCATTTAGTAGGATAGAGAGTAGCCGTAGATCCTCTCATTTGTGGAAGTATCGGTTGGCTCCATGGATATTTTTGAAGTTCAAATCGCCAGTTAATTGCCTTTCCAAACTGTTTCATTCTTACGGCAAAATCATTGTCTTCCCATTCAGATCCGATAAATCTTTCATCCATCAAACCAATATGTCTAAAAAGTTCTTTTGTGGTTGCCCAAAAACCAAATGAACAAATCGAACTCCAAGCAAAGCCATTACAAAGGTCATCAATTAACCGGTTAACATCAACCCTGCTAATATTAGTCTTCGGGTTAATAAACACCATAAACTCAGATGATGTTTCGACAACTGCTTCATTGACAAGCTGAGAAAATGTGGAATAGGAACCACTGAATTTATCAGCACGAAAGTTCCACTCTACAATAAAATCATCTTCAATTCCCTCAAGCTGTTTTACCTGCTCAAGAGTTCTCTCCTTGTTACCGTCAACAAAACAAATTGCTATCCTATCAGGCTTTCTTAGCTTCATAAAATTCTTTCATCTCGTTTATTTGGTTCTGAATTGTACCGTAATTTATATCCAATTCTAAGCACTTGTTTACTGTAGTACCGGTTAAAACACTGTTCACATTGATTTGTCGACCAAAAATGTCGTTGATTGATACTAACATATCGTATTTAGTAGTTGCTTCAGTACCAATAATCGTCAGGTCCATGTGCTTGTTCCATTTCTCGATTAGTTGACCAGCATGTTTTGCCCATTGATATGTTGTTGAACCATTCCAAAGATGATCTGCATATCCATTAACGGTTGATCCGTCCTCATTTGAAAGAAACCATTCCATCAGGCTTGCATTTCCGTTCACTTCGTAACCAATGATTGAGGTCTTAATAATCTTAGTTCTTAAACCATTTTCCATTAGCCATAAAGCTGCCTTTGCCTTTGAGACTCCATAGTCATCACTATCCATCTCACAATCAGTTCCTGGGTGAATAATGCGACCGTTGAAGTTTTGGTCTAACCAAATTGGAAGCTCCCAGTTGATGTCAAAATTCTTAGTTCTCTGTGGAATTGCACCAATACAGTTAATTAGGTAATCTGCATCCGATTCTTGGATTGCCGTTTTAAACTTTTCAGTACCCCATCGATGTGAAAGTGTCTCAATTGTATAAAATTGTTCAAGGTACAGCTTCACCATGTGACCTAGCATTCCAGTATGCCCAAGTATTAGGACTGTTAATTTACGATCTAAAGTAGTCATTATAAGAATTTTTGTTTAATTAGGTCGATGCTTTTTGGTAAATAGTCATTATCTTCAAGTTCAACCTTTTCGATTTCAATTGGCTTACCGTGTAGTTTTTGCTGGAACAACTCATCGCCATTTTCTATCATGCTTTTAATATATTCATGACTTAAGTACTTTTCCTGATTGTATTCTTGGTGTGAGAATGACTTTATCTTATTAACTATAAAATCAATGTCTCCAAAGAATGAAAAATGCCAACCTGCCAAGCGAATAATCCTGTTCTTTACTCCTGGAATTCTTAGCCATCTAATATTATTAGGGTCTCTATATTTTTTATAGAAGCCATATGTTACCATGTTTCCAAGCGTGTGTCGGTGATCTTTAAATCTTAAGGTTGGATTGTAATAATAGAAGTCCATGATGGTTGAATAAATCTCATCATGATTAAATTCAATTCCACGATCAAGGATAGAAGGATCCCAAATCTCATCAACGTCATTAATGAAGATTAAATCATCATCAGTTAGTTCTACCTGCTGAATACCTCGATCAATTGCATTTCTTTGCCAAAATTCACGGTCCCAGTTATTTTGGTAGTTTTGACCAGTTGGCATATCTTCTACTTTAACATGCACGATTGGAAGGTGTGAGTACTTTTCTTTTACCTTATCAAATAAGAATTCTTTTGGTTTACCCGCAAACGTAAGGTTCGATTCTATTAAGACGAAGTAGTCAACAGAGTCTTTCAACTCCTCAAACCTTACATCTAATAAATCAAATTCATTGTAGAATGTAAAGCAGTCCAGTACTTTTCTATTTTTTAAAGTATTCATATTGTTCTAACATTTTTTTTAGTTCTTCTTTACTTACGACTACCTTGTCACTTGTAAATTCAAAGTCGATTGGTTCTTCTGCTAATTTTTCAGAGTGCATAAAGAATGCATTGTTCTCCTTATCAAAATAGGTTCTTGGCGCCTCTTCAATTGAAATCATCATCTCGTGTAATTTCTCAGAGATTCTAGGTACTCCCATCTTATACTTAAGACCAAATTTATCAGCAAAGATTTCAAATAGGTCCTTAATTAGGAATGCCTTTAGATTTGGTACAACATTATAACCATCAACCTCTAAACCAAGTTCAATTAGGTCCATTGCCTCGTTGATATCGATCATAAACCTGGTCATCTTATCAGAGTAAAGGGTTAACTCATAATCTCTGTTAATTGCATCCCACATTAACGGGATTACACTACCAGTTGAATTAAGTACGTTACCATAGATTGCAGAAGATAGACGCGTTTCGGTTTGGTGTGAGTTAACAATAAAGCTCTCACCTGCTACAAATTTCATTGCACCATAAAGCGTAGTTGCTGCTCTTGATTTATCAGATGAGATAAAACAAGCAGCTTCCATGCCAACCTCTTCTGCTACTCTGCGAGAATTAAGAGCACCATCAACAATTACTCGAACTGACTCTTCGACATTTTGGTCTACTGCTCCAATCTGCTTTAATGATGCTGCAAAGATACCAATATCATGTCCCTTTGCTGCTCTTAGTAAAAGGTCATAGTTGCGAATATCCCCAACTACACATTTGATGTTGGGGAATCTCTTTTTTAAGTAGTAGTGTTTTGCCTCGTCTCGAGAATATACTGTGATTTCATTTTTATCGTAGTATCTAGAAACAAGGTTGGAGCCGAGATACCCGGCTCCACCTGTAATAAAGATCTTTTTACCTTCCATATTATTTCATTGATTCTGCAACAAGAGATTTACCTCTACGAATACGGTTCTTAACAGTTTGTAAAGGAACATTATGCTTTGCTGCAATATCTTCATATTTCATTTTACCAATTAATCGGTCAGAAAGAATATCACGATACATTGGTTTTAGGGCTTGAATACAACGAAGTGCCATTTCATATTGAGCCATTAGTTCGTTTTCTTCTTCCCAAAAATCAGATTCAGTACGCATTTCTGCATCTTCAATTAAAACTGAAAGAGACTCATTAAGGGTTGAATTATTGTTTACTTCAATTCCCATTTCTCGCATACCATCAATGCTGTACTTTTTGTTACGTTCGCGAATGTAACCTAAGCTTTCGTTAAATGCAATACGATACAACCAAGTAGTGATTTGATATTCTGGTTTGTATTGGTCAATTTTAGTCCAAAGCTTAAGCAATGTATTTGCAAGAACATCTTCAACTGCTTCTTCGTCTTTCAATATATTCCAAATGTAACTTTTAAGTCCTGGTCGAACGCGCTTATAAAGTTCACTGTAAGCTTTTTCAGTGCGAGTGTTGTAGAATTCTAGTCCTAATGCTTTGTACGATTTTTTGTTCTTGCTCATATTGTTTTTATTATTACTATGCTAATATAAACCTTTTTTTCCAAACGGAAAAACTTTTTGTGAAAAAAATCAAAAAAGTTACAGATCTTGGAAAATACCTAGCAGATGTTGTAGTTCCTGTGGTTTAAACTTCCACAGGTCAGCGCTAACATTAATTGTCATCTCTTTTGGATCAGACTTATACTCTTTTCCAGGATGTCCAATTATTGACCAATAGCCGTCAGATTTGTTTGGCCATTCTTTCATTGGCCAGTATGAAAGGGTAACTTTCATTTTATGGAGTGGCATGATTCTTTCACGCACAGAACTACCGTCAGATAGCATCTTTTTCGAGCCAAGCTCTAGAACTGCCTCATCAAGTTCTCCTGGAATAAACCAAATAGTTCCATTCAATTTACTGATTGCATCCGATGCAGTCTTAGGATCCCATGCAAAGTTACCAATATGATATACTAGGTCTCCGTCCTTAACAACAGAGTTCCACTGGTTAATAATGTGTGAGTCCATCTGATCTACATTATCAAATGGGCGATCGTAGTTTTTGATCGCATTTGGTCTACCTAGTTGTAGGTTAGAGATTACAAATCTTCGCATTAAATTGTAACGAATTTAATATTAAACTGATCCCATAAAAGCTCAACGAATTCAGTTTCATTGACTCCTCCTCTGGCATTTACGATTCTCTTGTCCTTTGACGTATCTATAAATAGGTACAAGACAAAGTCATAGTGAGTTGAATAGACCATTGATTGGCCTATCCCAGATCTTAAATCTGAGCCCTTATCCCCTCTCTTAAATTCAATCGCAATCTTAAGTCCATTAATCTCAAGAATCATATCTGGTCGATTCTGAGTTCCCATAAACAGGATATGGTTAATTGTCGTGTTGACATTACCCTCCCATTTAAGTGACTTTTTGATTTTGTCTTTTGCAACTGCTTTATCGATTCCCTGTTCCTGTACCATGTACTGTGCAAGGTCATCAACAAGGTGAGGATAGATAAATTGCTTTATCTGATCCTCACTCTTATTTCTATAGTCAATTACATTAAAGACATCATCCTGTGTGATTGATTCAGAAACAAGATCTAAAAGCTCGATTCGCTTTTGGCTCTTACTTTTCTGTTTCATCAGTAACTACTTCTAGTTCTGGTTCTACGCTTTCAGTAGCTTCAGCAGCTTGAAGTGCTTGAATGTCTTGGTCAAGTTCAGAAAGCTCACTGTGTAGATCTTGAACCTCTTTGTTCATTTCACCTAGAACTTTCATTGCGTCGGTAACCGCTTCACCAACCATTGTTAGCATTTTGATAAATCTGCGAGCGCTTTCAACTCCAGTTCCTTCAACTCCAAGTAGTGCTTGGTAAAGACCATTCAATTCATGGCCACGAAGTGTTACAACTGCACCTTCATCTTCAGAAGTAAGTTCTTTGTATTGCTTTTTCAAGCGATCGTAAAGAGTTACTACAACTGCAGCATTTTGAGTCTTCCAAGTGTAGCCTTTATCTAGGTGATCCATAACCGTCTTAACGATTCTGCGCTCTTCTAGATCAATTTCGAACTCATGCTCTGCATTACGCAATTGCAATTCTTCAACTTGTTTTTCAAGTTCAGTTCTTTTGTTTTGTAGTGTTTCGATGTTACTCATATTTGTGAAAAATTAAAAAATTCGGATTTTATATATTCTTAAAAATTATCATTGGTAATGCGGATATCGTAGTCCTTGAAGTCCTTAAATTGTTCTTCATCTGCATGTAATCTACGATGTACGCTATCGTTAATATCATTTCTAGCATTTAAGCGCTCAATTCTGGCTTTTCTAGGAATGTCAAGATAGACAACAATTGCCTGCTCTCTAAACTTTTGGGGTAAAAGATCTAATCCATCTTTACTCATAATCATAACATCAGCTTTATTAAAGTCTTCTTCAGTTTGACCATAATAACAACCATTAAATGCCATGTATTCGATGAACTCTCCGTTCTGAATCATTTGTTGGAATGTTTCATCGCTAACAAAGTGATAATCAACTCCGTCAACTTCACCAACTCTTGGTGGTCGTGTGGTGTGACTTACACCAGATACGAATCCTTTGTTACGAAGTTTTGTTTTTAGATAGTCTTTTCCAGACGCTGCTTTACCTACTAGTATTAATTTCATATGTTTTCGTATGCTTTAGGGTTTGGTAATCCTGAATAATGGTCCCATTCAGAGTTCATATCAATATTGTCCCATTTAGGATGATACCAAAATCTTCTACCTGTTTTATCCACAACTTGCGACATTGTTTCATTTCCGTAGCATAAAAAGAAGTCGGAACGTGTTTTCATGTAGTCAGTCTCATTCTTAAATGGATTCTTCCAGTCCTTGATTTCTCCACCACCCATGACATAGGCTAGGTCTGGAACTGCTTTACATAACATAAACAACTCATCTCCTCGATTCTCAATCACTGTTCTGGTATCGGTGAATGGATATAGGTCTTCCATTCGATAAATAATTTCAGCGCGTAAATAATTGCCGATCCCATTAAAGTACTTTTGATTCATTAGTACCTCATTAAGTGGCTTGTCAAATTCACGCTTGTGTAAGTTATCGTAAATGTTTTGTTTAAATGCTTCCTCTTCAGATGTTGGGTCAGGTCCTCGATTATCTGACCATTCAAAACCTGGCTTCCATTTACCAAAGCGACGTACATCAACAAAACTCAAGGTATAACCATCAGTTGATGTAAACATCATATGTGCATGTTTATTCTCCTCTCCAGTTTTCGAAAGCCTAAAGTGACCGGCCATTCCCATTGTCCATCGAACTGGTAAAGTATTTTCAGTCAATAAGTCATGAATATAGAGAACCATCTCCTTTCCACGACTCTTTGCACTAATACTAAACTCGTTGTATGGTACCTCAAATACTTTGCCCTTATGTGCTGGATTCTTTTTAATACCAGTATAAGTACGACCTTTTGACGCCTTATTAATATAATCAGCGGTTAGTTTAAGTTCTGCTAATTCAGGCATTTACAGTCTCGTTTATCATGTTCATAATATCTTCAACAAAATAACCAGCGTACATTGTTCCGCCAATATTCCAACGGGTCAACTCATTGATTGTGTACTCCATATCGTAGGTCTTCCAGTCATACAGGGTGAACACGTTTCCGTTATGTTTAAATACCCATTCAAATTGTACTTTGCCATCTCCGCTATCCTCAGGACCATACAGTGGCTGTCCGAATGCTTTTACCAATTGAGCATAAGTTACTCCATTGATGTAGTCTTGTAGATGGGTTCCGCTAGTCATATAGCGTGCTTCCTCTTGGTCTTTGATGATTTCTAATACATTATCCATTTGTGTAACGATTTACAAGGTTAATAGGTAGTTTATATGTTTTTCCGTCTTCAGAACACTTAGCCAAGATTGGGTATTTGCTACTTCTAGGTTTGTAACCAACAATTGTGTAAGTATTACCCTGGTACTGGAAAGAGTCGAACAAATTAGCATTGATGCCTTTATAGTTCTTATAACGATTAAAGTCAAGAGCTTCTTTCGTCATTACGTTTCCGCTTTCTGAAATAGTCATCATCTCAAATTTTGAGCTTGCATTGTTTCCAGAAAAACGAGTGTTTCCCAGTTTGATTTCAAGTCCGTACTTAGCTGCTACGGCTTTCATTGCTTGTTCCATTTCGTCGTTGATTTGACGAAGATTTGTTTTGGTGAATTGTTGTACTTTCATATTGTTAACTTCTAATTACTATACTAATATAAACAAAATTCTTGACATAAAAAAATCCTGTGGTGATTTTTTTCAACTTTTTTTATCCAACTTGTCTTTCTCCGTCTTCTGCCTTACGTATAATATTGTAAATAGAGACCGGATATCGAGTTACTCCTTCTCGACCAATTGTATCATGCTCAACGACAAAAGTAAACCAAGGTTCATTATAAATTGCTTCTAACTTTTCATTGCGACAATCTAATCTTCCTAGCAATTTACCTCCAGCAAACTCAAATATGTAGTTTTCTCCGATTTTTGGTTTCTTAACTGAAATTACCTGTTTTACTTTTTTCTTAGCCATATTGTTTTATCTTTAACTTACTATACAAATATAATAAAAAAGCACGACATAGAAAAATGCCGTGCAAAGTTTTTATTAACAATTTATAAAAATTCAAGTTCATTAGTTTCTGGATCCCACTCTACCGTGATAGGTTCGTTAACCACATCGTATCTTTCGTTCAGTACCGATGCATTGATAAAATGTGTACCGTCATAGAATTTATAACCAGCGCTACCGTGGATATGACCAAACACATGGATCTTTGGCTTGATCTTATCTACCCTTACTCGCAATAACTCACATCCCAAGTGTGGAGTGTTCCAGGGTGGTCCGCTGACATCCAAGTGGTCTTGTGGAGGACCATGAGTTACTAAGATATCTACATCTTCCGGTATGTCATTCCAAACCTTTTCTAATTCTTCTCCACATCTTGGTAGGTTAAATGCCCAATTGTAGAATTCTGGTTGCCAAGGGCTACCATAGATCTTAACTTCACGATCAATAAAGTTCGTGTAGGTCATTTCACGATCCTCTAAATATTCTACACCATATTCATTTACCAATTCAACCGTGCTTTCTGGATGTGTTTCAAAGATACGATCATGATTACCTGCGATAAACACGCATTCATCATATTTCTGCGTTTCAAACCAACTTAAGAATGGTTTCAACTCTTCTACATAGTGGCCACTGTTCATACTGTCTCCAGCATGAATTAATAGGTCGCCTCCTGGTAGTTGAAGCTGTCCGTGTTTTGTGTGAGTATCGCTGATGAATGTTATTCTCATTTTTTCGGCTTTGTTAAGCAGTTATAACAGATAGAAGTGGTAATATGTCCGGGTGGAATATCTTCGCCGCACACTTCACATTTGTTCTTATACTTATTCATATTGCTAATATAAACAAAAAAATTGAGCTGGTAAAATTACTGCTCAACTTTTTCATCATTATTTTCAGATTCTTCATTCCAAGAATCTTCCCAAAAAATAAATTGATTATCCATTATCGCTCAGTACTAAAGAAGAACGTTTGAAATAGTCGACCGTCATACTTGTCCTGTCCAAAATAGTCAAGTGACATATGGAAGATATCACCGCGGTAAAGAATCAATCGGTTAAACTTGTTTGCAATTCGATCGGTCATTTCCCATTTAGTCATGTCTTGAGAGTCCTTATTAATTTCAGCCAACAACTCTCTATCAACACTACCGTCGGGATTCTTCGGTGCCTTGTCTAGACCTGTAGCTTTATGTCTGAAATGACCAGTTCCAGCCGAAAGGGGTGCATCAGGCGTTAGGTAGATCACTCCAGCCCAAGTTGTACCATCATCTGCATGAATCCAACTCCTGTCTCGTGACGTTGTATATTGGAATGCTCCGGTATAATCTTCAGGCCAATAAGTGATCTCACCCGCTGCTGGTCTTACGGCCGCTTGTATCAATTGTCTAGTAGACTCCGTATATGCTGGAGCTGTTCTATGACCTGGATAGTTTCCATCAACTCCAAAGTCCATGTTAAGAGCCATTTCACGAACTGCCATTGCATCGTCGTAAAAGTTGTCGATAATAATTGCGTTTAAATCAGCCATAAATTAAAGTACACGTCTGGGATTTTTATTAGTGAACCCGACAGGATTCGAACCTGTGACCGTCTGCTTAGAAGGCAGATGCTCTATCCAGCTGAGCTACGAGTCCATTCGTTTAGTATTTATACAGTTTCCTCCTGTTTTGTTTCATTAATTTTTTCGAATTCGTATTTGCCCTTAATGAACTGGTTCAAGGCACGACCTTGAGATTCTGCAGTTGCAAAATCATTGTAGTCTGCACGGTGAACACCATAGTAAACATAAGTTGCATGATCGAAATGAACCGTAAGAGTTTGCTCTTTATAGTTGTAAGCGCTTGACTTAACGGTAGATGAATCGTAAGAATTAGTCTGTGTAAGTACCATAGTTAAACTGTTTGGTAGTTATATGAGCTAATTTAACGTAGTTTCATTTTTGGCATAGAAATTTTAGGAACTTTTAACTTTGGGCCAACTGGCTTTGTTGGTACTGGGCCTCTTCCAATATTAGGTATTCCTGGTTTTGGTCTTTTATTAGCGTCTGGAATAGATGTTTTTTCTCTATCCCTGTCAAGAGCAGGTACCCTTCCAACGTTGGTCTTTTTGCTCTTCTGTGTTGATGTATCTGGGTCTTTTGGTTCTTCGCCTTTGGTTTCTTTAGATTCTGAACCTGCATCCGACATCCAGCCATTGATTTTTTTATGTGCCTGCCTCTCTAACCAACTCTGTTCACCTGGGTCATTGGCCCTTGATGTTTCCTTTACTGTTGCTTTATTACTAACTGGATCTGAAGTAGTTTCGTTAGTTACCTCAACGTCAGTAGTTGGCTCAAATTTAATAGGCTTTGGATTCTTAATATTACCGTTAACCTCTGAATTTGCCTGTGCATTTGGATCTACCATCTCTTTCTCTCGAGTAGATCTATATTCTGCATTTTTTTGATCAGCAGCTGCCTCAGTTTGTGAAGTTGATTTGTTTATTCCAGATGTTGTATCGATATTTGAAGAATGCTGAGTTGGTGGAACCCCTCCATTATTAACAGCTTCAGGATTACCGTTCGCATTGATCTTAGAAAAGATACTTCCAGGTGAATTAAAGTGCGGTGATTTGTCTGCCATTATGCAAATCCTTTATTTCTCTTAACTATTCTTTGTAGTTCTTCAATTGCATCGACAACTTCTCCCATATCCGAATTAGAAATTTGAGGAGTCGACGAAGAACCACCACCTCCTGTAAATTTAGAAACAAAGCCAGAAATAGCTCCCGTTGCTTTTTCAAGAGCACCTGAAGATTTAGCACCATTTTCAGTCTGAGCATCAACACTACCTCCAAACTTATTAATCATTGCTGACAGCTCTTTAACTGCACTAACTAATGATTCTCCAAGTTTTTCCATTGCATTATCACCTCCAAATTCATTTAGATATGCAAGTGCTTTAATCATTTCAGTAGTTTTATCAAGTACTTGAAGGTCCATTCCACTTTGAGCGTCAACGATATTACTATATCCTTCAGCAACATCATTCAAGAATCTAGGAAACTTACTAAAATATTCTTTTACTGTATAACCATTCGCAGTTGACATCATTCCATTCGTTATTACAAGCGCCCTAGCTGCCTTTTCCATTCTTTTAATATTGTCAAAACTAGTGTACTTAGAAACTGATAAAAAAGAATTTGATAAAAGCTTCATGCCATCTGCAAGAGTTTCAAGCCTAGGGCCATAACTAATCAATAGTTCTAAAATTTCTAAAGGTCCCTTTGTCTTTTTACCCGAAATCTTTTCAAAGAAGGCAGTTGCAGTGTCTGCTATTGCCGCTCCAAGACCAGCCGCTGCAACACCTACTGTAGCACCCGCAAGTGCAATAAGAGATGCTGAAATTGCTAAGATACCACCCGCAAGAGGTAATAGGTTCTCAATACCGATTTCATTTTTTAAACGCGCAAGAACGTCAACAATACCATTTACTGGAGCCAATAGTGCTTCAGTTAACCCCTTTGCAACATCTGCTAATTTACCCGCAGGTATATATGATAATATCCATGCTACTGCAAGAATACCAGCTGCAATTATAATCATTCCGACAACACCTAACGCAATTGCTGCAAGACCAGTACCACCTGTTGCCATAATAATAGCACCAATAATTCCCACAACTACACCAAACCCAATAAGGGCAACTACCGATCCAAGTACCCATCCCATTGGTACTTCAGTAAACGTATCTGGTAGAATACTAAAGATCCATGCAACTGCAAGAATACCTACAGCAACTGCCGCCATACCAACAATACCCATTAACATATCTTTAAGTGGTAATTTAGCAACAGTATATGCCATTGCAACGAATGCTAATCCAAAAACAACAAGTGCTAATCCAGACTTAAGAACCCATTCTACTGGAGGCGCTTTAAATGTATCTGGTAAGAATGTAAAGATCCATGCTGCTGCCGTTAATCCAATTGCAATTAATGGAATTGCTGCTGCCGCCATAAGTAAATCTTTAATCTTTAATCTTTTAGTAGCTTTAGCAATTAAACTATATGCAAATGCGGCACCAATCATTACAATACCAATTGCGAATGCAGTTGCAAGTTTATCTATTGAAACTGGAACAATCATCTGCATAATCCAAGATGACATAGTAACAGCAGCTGCCATACCTACCATTGAAAGTAGGGCTCCTCCAACCATTGAAAATAGGTCTCCTGTATTTACTCTTCCCGTCCTTTTGTCTTTTACCTTTGCAAGGGCTTTGACGACTTGGGCATATCCATATGCCATTCCAACCATTGCTAATCCAATAAAGAATGCCGTTCCAGCTTGAGCCATTGAAATTGGTGCAATTAATTGCATAATCCAAGATGACATAGTAACTGCAACAGCCATTCCGACCATTGAAATTAGTGCACCACCTATCATTGAGAATATGTCCCCAGAGTTTACCTTACCCGTTCTTTTTTCTTTAACACCGGCAAGAGCCTTGACGACTTGAGCATATCCATACGCAAGTCCTACCATTGCTAATCCAATAAAGAATGCAGTACCAACCTGTGCCATTGAAACCGGCATAACTAATTGTAAGATCCAAGAAGACATAGCGACTGCAAATGACATACCGACCATTGATAGTAAAGCAACTCCTGCTAATTGAATGAATCCAGAATTATCAGAGCCACTTAAGCTTAATCCACTTGGTAAGGTTGCTCCTTTTGTTCCTTTTACACTTGCTAAAATACTCGCAATCTTAGAAAATGCAATTGACATTGGTATAAATGCTACCGAAATTGCAAGTGCAGTTAATAACTGAGCTGGTGAAACTGTTGGAATAAGAGTAAACATTGCAGCACTTGCAACAATTGCTGCTGATATTCCTACCATTGCAACTACTGCAATACCAACAGTGTCCTTATTTAATTTATCTAGGCCTGCAAAAGATCCACTACCTTTAGCCCCTCCCTGATTAATCACCTTATTCTGACCCTTTAAAAGGTCCTTGATTTCTTTAAGGATAGAAGTCTGTTGTTTAAGTTCAGCAACTTGAGTCTCCTCGTGTTTTAAGCTCTCTACTGAAAGCTCATACATCATAGTTACCTTTTCGTCGATATTAGTTGCAACATTGGCTAATTTTTGAGCCGGTGATAATATCGCTGTAAATTGCTTTTCGGTCACAGTGTTCTTTTATTTTTTAGACCTATAATCTAGTATTATATATCAAAGAAAGGAGAGCTTAGCTCTCCCTTCCTGATTAGAATTTCGGAACGCTCATTTTCGGTACTTTTATATTTGGTACCTTCATGTTGCCCATTGCTGCGCCTGTTTGTTCCTGTTGTCCTTTTTGCGCTTCGTTTTCCTTCTTAACAAATTCTGCAAGGTCTTTGACAATATAGTGATACTCATAGTATTCCATATTATTAAGTTCGCTTGGCTGAATATGTAGGTGCTTATACACCCAGAATCTAATCTTAAAGAAGTTCTCCAGCGATATCTTGAACAATGAAAAGAGACTTGATGCCGTCGCGAAAGTTGATTGGAATTGAAGCCTCCTCACCTTCAACTGTTAAGTTCATTTCTGGCTTAATACCAACTTTTACCTTTTCTGCTAGCTTATAAAGTAATAGGTACTTTTTGTTGTCCCAGCCGTTCATCTCTACTTCTAGTTCAAATAATCTTTTCTGATTAAATCTTCTCCAATCAGTAGCAACATAAGGAGCTACTTGAATAAGTGACTGGTCAATTTCCTGTCCCTTGTCTCTACGCTCTTTAATATACTTAGTGATTTCTTGCATTACACCAATTGATGGTGGTTTCATAAAGATTTCGCCATAAGTTCTTGTTCTAATAACATAACCTCTAGCTTCAGCATCGTAGTACTTTTCAATATCTTCAGGAATTCTAAAGTAATCAAAGTATTCTCTCTTAATTTCAATCTCATGAGATTTACCATTTCTATCTTCCCAATCAACCTTCAAGCTATTTTCCGGTTCTGGGAATGTTAAGTCTCTAATTGATAGAATTAAGATAAAACGATCCTCTTCACAAATATCTTTAAATGATACTCTTTCACTTCTAGAGCTAACCATTGTACATGATTCTACGATTGCATTTAGTTTATCATCTACATCTAGTAGGTTATTTTCATCAATTGTTGAAAAGTGTCTAATTTCAGCAACCTTTGCTGCTCTAATTTTAATTGTCATGTCAACTGGGTAAAATCTACCTTCAGATGGTAAACTGTCCATTGGGATTTCATGCCAACCTAGTGCTAAATCAGGTGCTGTAGCTGAATCTGGTTTAAACTTGTCCATGTTAACAGAACCTAAGCCCTGTTTGTTAATTGCTTCTTCCATTGATGTTGTTTGATCAGATGGAGTTGAAGCTTGTCTTTCTCTAGCTTCTAGCTCTCTCGCTAGGTCTTCGCTATTTCTGTTGATTTCTTCGCTCATTTAGTATTGATTTTTCGAATTTGTTCTTTAGTTATTGACCTTTGTTCTGGAATTTTATTTTCTAATTCCTTTTGTATGAGACTTCTAATAAATGCACTGACGGAAATGGGACGTGTCTCATTTTCAATCGCATCCATCAGTATCAGCCTATTAACTTGAGTAACTTCATCCTCTGTTAAGAGAACTTGAAGTTTCTTAGTTAACTTGTGATTTTTTATAGACATAATATGTTGATATTTTAATATGTTTTCTGTGCAAAAAGAAGGGAAGGACCTGGGATCCTTCCCTTTACTTATCTATCTTAGTTAATTTCTTCAGCGAAAGTATCACATCTCCAAACAACTTCAAGAGTTGCTGGGTCAGTAGTCTCGTAGCTAAGCTCTCCAGTAAATCCTAGTGCGGAAGTAATGAAGCAATCTTCTAGAGTTACTTTTCTGTAGATATCACCAGCTCTGTTAAATTGAACGATTACAAGAGTTCCAACGTAATCCTTTTTCAGACCCATTTCACCGGTTTCTGGATTGTATTGTTTTCTGTACCATTCTCTTAGTGTTTTATAAACGTAAGCTTGGTTTGAATCATTAAGGTTCAGTGAGAAGTTAACTGTGATGTCAACTGCAGTACCGTCCGGCATACCAGCATAAGATCTAGTAGCGAACTTGTATTTTTGTTCTACTGCAGCAACTTCACGATATAAAGCCTCAAGACCTCCGATCGAGTTAATATGCTGGAGTAATAGGTCTGCACCTGCTACTCCATCTGGTGGAAGAATACTTACCTCAAACAGGTTACTCTGTACCGGTTCGAAGTGTTTGTTCTTCTTGCTTGTTTGATCTTCTCTATAGTGTGGTAATGCCATTGTTAATGTTCTTTATTTTATATATCTTTATGAGAAATTACCTGATTCAATGTCTCCAGTATTTAGTACTGTTACTCTAGAAACTAGGATTTCAAGACCTTTAACTGGCTCAACGTAAGTATCTAGGACACCCATGTTGTTATCAATTACATCAGTTGTATTGTTTGAAGTGTCCATGATATTTCTGTAGTCGTAAATACCTTGGTCTTTCTTAACTGATTCCATGAATGAGTCAGCTAGAGTTTTAATCTCTAATCTAGTTTGAGCAGTGTTGAATTCGAATAGGTAGTTCTGTAAGATTGCAGCTAGACCATCTTCAATGTAGATCAGTACCTCTCTTACGTGAGCAGAAGATAATGCTGATTGAATTGATTGTTGTGCAGTCTTGTTACCTTTGATTACGATTCCAGCACCTCTTTCGAATACAACTGGGTTGATTCCGAATGGCTCTAGGTTATCTCTATCATTTTTATCAAATGCATATTCAACTCCTTGTACTCCACTACCGCTTAGTACTCCGCGTCTTGGACCTGCAACGATCGACCATGGTAAAGATTCAGTATACTTATCAATAAAGTTATTTGATGCGAATGCTGCTGGTGGAATTACTTTAGTTCTTCCATTCTCTACTACGTTTAGACCTGGTGAGAAGTAGAATCCATAACTAGCTCCATCGTTGATTGATGGAAGAGTGTATAGAGACTGTGGGTTCAAGTTTAGGTTACCTCCAGTTGGAATGTAGCTAGTCTTGAATTCTCCAGTGTTCTCATCGATAAATGATGGATCCATAGAAGCTTTGAATTCTTTTACCATCGGTGCGTTTAGAATTGCAGAAACATTTTGTCTCTCTTTAGCAAGTAGAGTAAATTCTCTCTTGTTTAAGATTCCGCTAGCCGCGTCGTAAGAACCAAAAGTATCTACTAGGTATCTGAACGTGATTGCGTCTTTATCTGCTAGTGTGTTAGAAACTCCATTACCTGGAATTAAAACTGCTAGAAGTTCGCTAATTGTTTTCTCGCTATTTTCTGCTGCTTCAAGAACAAAAGTTTTGTAAGCATCAGATGCTGAGTTGAATGAACCTAACGCGTAGTTTGGTTCTACTGGTACGTCTCTGTGACAGATAAATGTGTAAGTGTATCTATCATCAGCTCCACCGTTTACACCAGCTTCGAATTTTCTTCTAATTTCAAGGATTCTTGCAAGTTTATCGCTACCTTGAATTGGAAGATACATTCCAACTTTGATACCATCTTTAATTTGAGTATCTTCAGCCTGTCCAGCTGGAACAGTGTAGGTGTATTTGAATTCTCCAGCAGTTGCTGCGTTTTCAAATGTCCAACCAGTACCGTTAGTGCTTGGGAAGAAGTATGTTCTTTCATTAACACCAATTTCGAATAGATCGAATACTGTGTTAACTGCTTGGTCATATACATCCATTGGTGAATTAGCACCGGTAGCGTCAGCTAAATCTGCTGAGAACTGACCGTTACCTGCAGGTACGATAGTTACTGTACCATTACCATCATCAGAAACTGATAGGATTTTAGCATATTCTCCAGCATTAACCGAAGGTAAGTAAGCTCCTGCTGCTAGATCATGGTAAGATGTTGCTGCAGTTCCAGTGAATGGACCAGCGTAGTTTAATACTAGGTTTGAACCTACGAAAGTTGCTGCAGCATAAGGAGCTGGATCGATCCCTGCTGAGTATTTTTCGTAGTAAGTTTTGCTGATATCGTCTTCACAAACAACTGTTGCGATTCCATTAACTGCGTCATGTGAAACTGAAAGAATTTCAGTGTATTCGCCAGCAATTGATGCTACTAAGAAGTTACCAGCAACTAGACCCGCAGTTTGCATTGTTGCAAAGTTACCAGCAGCTACTGCGATTTCCATTGTATCGCCATTAACTGAAACGATGTTTTCAAAAGCAGCATCTCTTGGATCGTTTAGTTGGTTTGGTTGTTGTTGAACAACTACGTGAGATAGCATTTCGTAATCTTGGTGGATATCGAATGCTTCACCAACGAAATCAATTCTATCAAGTGCATCTTCATTAACTGCTGCAAAAAGACCAGTTCTTCTTGATTCAGAGTTAATGATTGTCTCGATGTAGTATTGTCTTCCTTCGTTATCTTGGAAGTCTGGAATTAGAGAACCAGTGTATTTTGCTAGTAGAGATACTTCTCTTAGGTTAGCGAATGCACCGAATTGCTCAGGGATAATACCGTTTGAGTTAAAGTAGTTACCATAAGTTGGATCGTTGTTTAACTCAGAAGTTACGAATCTACCTTTAAATACGTAAACATCTACCATGTAATCTGAGATGTAATCTAGATCGTCAACTCCTTCTGGAGCGTTTCCTTCTCCGTACCATTCTCTTGCAGTAACATCAAAGCCTCTAGTATCTCCAGCCTGAGTAACTACTACAGTGATTGGATCTTGTTTGATGTTTGTAAATGAAATTGCGTTATCAGACGTTGCTGAAGTATTTCCTGCAATGTTTAGAAGTTTTTCATCTTGCGGAATCCAAAACTTATCTCTGTTAAAGATGTCTCTGTAAAGAGCTTCTCCAGTGATAGCAGGATTTCCTTGAACAGAACCGTTAGTCGTTGGAGAAAACCAGTACGCCTTGTCTGTATCGTTAGCTGAAGTTAAGTTCATTGCTAAGATAGGACCTCTTGTAAGAGCTTCGATCGCTGATCTGTGGAAATACATTCCTTTTCTCTCTAAAGATTTATCAATTGAACCGAAGATCTGAATAAAAGTTTCAGTGTCTTCTACAAAGATAGGAGTATTGTAAGGTCCCTTCTTTGAGTGTCCAACAACAAGTCTAATAGTCTCTGCCGGAATGTTAACGGTTTGAGATTTGTCGAATTCAAGACGGTAAACACCAGAGCTCTTGAATTGCTGTAATTGAGGACTTAATGCCATAATTCTATATTTTGTTTTTTTTCTATATTATATATCCTTGTGATTTGGTTTTATTTCAATAGATCGTAAATATCGTATTGAAGATCACCATCACTTTCCATGTCTTTATATAAGACTTCTTCCATTTTTGTCTGAACATCTGAATCAACAAAATCAAGAAGTTCTTCAATATAATCAGCGTAATCCGTTGTATTAAAGAATTCGGTTGCTGTAATACATGTCATAATAAGGTCATCATTACCCATTTGAGCACCATAACTTCCATTTGGTAAGACACCGAATAGACTTGCCTCAGTAATGGTTTCCTCATCTGTTATGTCAATTCTATTATTTTTGTAGAGCTTCGAAAAGTTCTGACAAAAGATTGCCTTATTATCTGCTTTTAGTTTAATACCAGGCTTTAAGGTTCTTGCATCATGTCGGTGTCTAAATCTAATCACCATCTCTTCATCAAAGTCATTGCGCTGTGGGAAAACCGTTCTTAAGTACTGGAATAGAACTGTACCATATGTGTTATATTCAACAATCATTTTTACGTTCTCATTGTAGAATATATCAATTGCTAAAGTGTATAGTACTTTTGCGAAATCTTCAATTACATGCTCGTTACTTCTAAAACGGGCAACTTGCTTTAATTTAAAGAAATCATACATTGCTCCTGGATTGTTAACATTCTCAATCTCTTTAAAATCCATTGGAGAAACTTGGAACACGTTAATTACTGAATAATCACCACCATTTCCCTCTGCAATATCAACGTCAAATAACCAGAAGTTTTCACTGTATCTAGAATCTTCAATATCGAAGTCAGGATCCCATGCTAAGAACCCTTCAACATCAATTCCAATATTTTCAAATTCTTCCAGGTCATGGTAGACATATTTCTTCATCCTCTTTCTCATCCTTTTCATATCGACAGGATCCATTAACAGGTTTGAAGAACTTACGAATTCATTACCATATTGCTTATTGAATGCTTCAATTGAACCAAGGTTTCCAAGTTCTCGTTGGTACCATGCATCGTCGCGGTCTGGGTGTTCCCACCAGTCAATACGCATTGAAGTATACTCATTATCGCCACGTTCAGCAGCTGCATAGATTTCATAAAACTTATTGAAACCATTTGGAGTTGAAGTAATCGTTAGTCTTGATACTTTCGAAGCTGATAGAGTAGGATAAACGTTTTCATAGAACGAATCAGCAATCGATGGGTGAATGTGCGCGAACTCATCAATGTACAGGTTATGAATGGTAAAACCAATACCGGCCTTTGCTGTTGTAGATTGACCAATTAAACGACAACCATTATCACAACGAACATTCATTACATCATATTTAATAATACCCGGCTTCATAAAGAATGGAAGGTTCTCAATTACAACCTTTGCCTTATCAATGATTTCCTTTGTCGTATCACTCTTGTTTGCAAGAAGTAGTGTGTTCTTATCAGTATTAAACGTAACATACCATGCATTATAAATCGATGCAGTTACAGTTTTACCCATCTGTCTTGACGCAAGTACAATATTGAATCTTTCACTTTGGAAATTACGCAGCATTCTTTTTTGGTATTCGCGAAGTTTTACCCTCTTAATACCATCATCGGTCATTACTACTGCATATTTTTCAGCAAAGTATACAATATCAGTTGCACATCTTGCAAGTTCTGCAATTTCATCGTCAGTATATTCAAAGACAATATTACCCTTTCTTAAGAATTGCTTACCCTCGTAGAATGGCATCTTAACTTTAGGTCGATACCCTTGGTCAAGTGCTAATAGCAGATCATTGACCTGTTTAGTTGACCAAACAATTCTGTCTGACTGTACATCACCCTCTTCTTTCGGGATCCATCTATTATCTCCTACGTAATCGCTCATTATTCAGTTTCGTCGATTTCTACGTCTTCAATGTCTTCTTCATTAGTACCATTCTTAATTCCAGCTTGAATGGCTGCCATTAGGTCCTTGGTACCTCGTTGAATGTTTTTATTTTCTGTACTACCGCCACTCTGTTCAATTTCTCGAGTATCGTCGCGTTTCTTATAGATTTCGATGTCACGTGCAATTCTCTTTGTTGATTCTTCAGCTGCCATTAAGTACATTGTCTGTGACTTAATAATGTCGAGCATTGATTTCTGTAGGGTTGCTAACACCTCAAACATCCTTGGTGCAAGTTCCCCTGCTTCAATAGTTTCTAATAATGTTGTTAGTGCTCTTTCACCGGCTTGAAGCTGATAGATTAGAGAGGACATTGTCATCTCATCCATCTTTTTCTTAGCTTGAATATATTCGTCCTTCTCAATGATATCTGAATCAAGATAGAACTTCATTAGACTTGTGATTGTCTTCTTCGCCTTATTTGTTGATTTTAACTTGATGTCTCCGTAATTTACCGGAGGGAGCGATGTTGGTTGTTTCATAATTGCAGTATCGGTAGGATCCTGATCTATGTCTAAACTTTCATTATCTCCAATCAAGTCATCCAGTTCTCTGCGTATTTCGTCAGCCTGGTCACTTATTGTTCGTTTCTTATCGCTCATAATATTATATTATAGTCTATATATCCAAGTTTACCGTGAGATCCAATATTGGTCCCACATTAATTACCTTGGGTTACTGTATTGTCTTAGTTGAATTGATGGAATTGCGTTATCGGTCATAATTGCTAGATCAGCATCGCGAACTACATATTGTTGTAGAACATTCATGTGCTGCTCTGCTTCAATTACCTTTTCGAACAATCTGATGTTTGTTACGTTTAGTGGAGCTGCTGAAAGGCTCCATCCTTTTTCTGCATTCCATTCAGTAGAAGGTAGTGTATATGTCTGATCTACAAAATTAGTAAATGTTGAATTCTTCTTATGTGCAAGACCAAGATTTGAATTTGGATCTAGTCGATAAACATTTAGACTTAAATCGCCATGTGTATTATTAACATTCACAACGACAGCATACCAAACATTAAACTCCAATTTATTCGGGTACACTAGTTGATAGTTTGCTCCGTTAATAGTTACATTCATTTCAGTCTGTGTAGTTGCAACCGCAAGTCCCTTAGTAAAATCAGAGTCTGCTCTACCATCGATAAACACATAGTTTGCAGTATCTGCTGCCGTAAACTGTGGTCTAAACCAAGCAGTAATCGCCAGATTCTCAGAAGTGGTTAATTTTGAAAGGGCATTATATGTTAGAGCATATCTTTCTCCAACGTCTGCCTTATTCAACATATAATTGTTCTTTGAAATCATTGTCCACTTGTTTCTAATCTCAGCATCCTGGATTTGAAGTGATGGATGTTTACTGTATCTAATAGAATCGTCAAGTTCTTGGTAAACAGTTTTAAACTGCTGTGGTTTTGTAACCTTTTCAAATTCTTGTTGAATCTCTTCTCCAAATACCTCTTCAATTCCAGTTGTTAAATCATCAACCTCTTGCTCAATTGCAGTATCAGTGTGAATTGAACTTGTTCTGTCCTCCCATTTTCTAAGTTGAACTCTCCAATAGGTCAACTGAGCATTGAATTGGTCAGCAAGGGCAACTGTACTTACCTCATACATTCTATTTAAGATTGGAAAGAATAGGTAGTCCCTGCTTCTAGGTTCCATTCCTGTTCCAAATGCGGATGTAAATGCATCTCCTGTAATATGAATCTCAAACTCTTCAAAGTCCATTCCAAAGATATCAAAGTTAAATTCTCTAGTTGGAAATTCGTTATCTGGAACCATTACTTTCATAGTTGACTCTTCAACCACATTATAGAGTGAGTACTCCATTAGAATCACGTCTCTACTTCTCTGGTCCGGTTCAACTCTAAAGTATCTTACTTCATGTCCCCACATTTGATTTGTAAGAGAGCTTAATTGTCTATAATATGAATGGGGCTTTCTTAGGTTATATGGGTTGTATAATCCGTCACCGCAGTCGATTACGATGTTTGCGCAACCGTCCATTGCATATGGATCAGTACACTCTTCACACCAGTTAGGACACGATACTACAACTCCTTCAGTCGTTAAGTAATCAAATCTCCAGCTTAATAAACTAATTGAAGCACCCTGTGAAAGTCTTTCAGCTTCAAATCTAATATCAATCCAAACTGGAATTTCTGGGTCAAATGTAAGTCCTAGTAGGTCATTTGGTCCAGTGTTGCTAGTTAACTCTCTAAACTCACTAAATTGACCTCCATCTGGAAGATTACTTTGAGACCATCTAAATTGATAGTTAAAATAATTGTTTGAATTTTCTGGAAGATAAAAGTTAAATAGTCCTGTTACTGGAGCCGGTTCAGTGATTGTGAAATTATTTGCGTCAATTACATTATCAACTGTAAATGTTAAGTTACCAATAATAAATTGATCTCCACTTTGCAGGGTTAAATTTGTACCAACTCCAATTACAGAGGTTGACCCGTCGGTAACTTGTAATTTACCAACTGTATTGTCATTACTAACACCAACTAGGATTTCCCATGCACTAATGCTCAGTGCATTATGTTGTGGGTCTTTGGTTTTAGCGACAAATGAATCGCCGATCTGTGTTGCGGTAAAACTATTCGCCATTATTTCTTAATCTTATCCTGTGGAGTGTAAACTTCTCCTGCAATCCAACTTGCTACAAAACCAGTAAGTGATGTAAAGTAAACTGCTAGATCTGTTAAATTAGCGGCGTACCAGATAGCAACTGCTCCAGCAATTGCCCATATTCCAGTAACAACATATATCATCATTTCTCTTCTTGAGCTTGGACCCTTCTCTAAAATACCTGTCTTTTCAGATGGTCTTTTAGTTTCTGCCCAGATATAGGTTGCAACGTATGCTGTTAGAGAACCAAAGTAAACTGCAAGTTGTTGTAAATCGGCACCTTTAATAGCACCAAGGATCCCCATTAAGACCCATAAAACAACTGAAATGTATACTAGTCCCTCTCTTTTACCAATTTTAAGCATGTTGATTAGATATATTTTCTTTATATATCTGAATCATAATCAGTAATAATGAGAACTTCTGGATCGTCATTCTCAAAATCTTCGAGTTCGTTAATAATTGTACTGACTGGAAGTGCAAATTCGCTGCTATTGTTGTTCATTAGAAAATTATCAAGTGCTGATAAAAAGCTCGACATTCTGACAACTCGATAGTGTTGATTTGCTCCTAGTATTTTTGACTTATATAAAATATGATTAACGAGAGGAAGCTGACTATTTGCAAAGTAATCAAAGGTTCTAAACGTACCTCTAATTGTTTTGATTGAAAACTTAATCGTCTTCATCTCGTCCATGTTTACGACTCTTGAATAGTTGGCATTTTTAATAAGGTTAATTTTAATCCACTTTAGCGATTTGATTTCATTTAGCATTTTCCACATAAAGTAAATTGTGGTAGCCTCTTTATACACCATTGCACCTTCAATAGACTGAAACTTATTTACTTCAGATCTAAAGTGAATTAATATAATTCTGTTAATAGCCTCCGCACTAACTAATAAACTATCTTGGTCTAATTTTCTATGACCAGATTCTCTTTTAATAAGAGACCATAGTTTACTATCCACTGAATTATAGCGGTATAGTACAATGTCGACAATTTCAGTAAAGTTGTTTTTATTTGGAGTAGACATCTATTTGCTTCTCAATTTTTTGCAAATCATCATACAATTGATCCTTTGCAAAGGTTTTTAATTCTTCGAATTCCCTTTTTCCGATCTCATTCTTTTCCATAAAAAGCTGGACAGCAACAGGATCTGGAGTATATTTATCCTGTTTATTGGCTGGCGCCTTTTTTGTTTTAGTGTAGATCCAACCGGGAACGCTCTTAAATCGAGAAGCAACGATTGACCAACTCTCAACTACATTTCCACCATTAATACCATTAACATTAAATAACTGTGCGTTTGCTGGGTATTTGATAGAAAAGAAACGATTAATCATAAAGTGATGTCGCTTCTTGTTGATTTGTTTTACTTTCTTATAGTCTGCTGGCCTCGTGAACATTATTTTCACGAAGTCAAATAGTTTAGTTTCGTCTAGCATAGTTACTTAACCCACTCCATATATGCAAGTTGATATGCATCTACTAGTGGCATTTCAGGGTTATCTTTCATGAATTGCATCGCCCAAGACTTAACTTCCCAATCAAGACCGTAAGCTCTTGCTTCAGCTAAAATCTCTTCGATGTGAATTTGTTCTTCAAGCGTTGGTATCATTAGAATAGGTTATTTAAGTTTTTAGTCTTTGGCTTTGCTTTTGTTTCATCCTTCTTTTTGCCAATTGTCTTCATTGGTTTTGGATCTTGAGGAATATCCATGCCTGCAAAAGGATCCATACCTGCTGGTTCGCTTGAGCCATTTAACCAATGAGTTCCTTCTAGAATCTTATCCTTATCGAATAGAACATTCATATTTTCAACAGCACCCTCCCATAAAGAGTCAATCTCTTTATAGATTGCCTTTTGGATTGCTTCTGGTATAATATGGTTATGTAGAACCATTAGTCCAATATTACTACTGAGAGCCGTTTTAATTAAAGCAGGTGAACTCTTACCAACTACTCGATGGATAATGTCTGACAATCTACTTTTTTGAGCATCTGAGAATAGGTAGTCAATTTCGAAAGTATCGAATTCTTTGACATATTGTTCCCAAATCTTTTCTGCCATCTTTTCAGTAATTGAATAGTTGCGAAGTTTACCATTCTTCATTTCTTTTTGCCAAGTTACAACTGAAGCAATGTTATCGCTACTGTCGCCAACTAGAACCTTTTTAAAGATAAACTCATCACAGTCAACTTCCGTAGTTTGAATCTTATTCTTTTGAATCCATGCTAAGATTTGACGTTGGTAATCATCACGGGTTACATGTGAACCACCCATATTAAATAGCATTTCATCATCACTAAGAGCATCAGATGCTAAGCGATCCATATCTGCTTGGAATCCTGGGTAGACATAAAGACTCTTTTTAGAGTTGTAGTACCAAATTGTATGTGCATCGTTCGCGGTTGAGTGATTGACAAGTTGAATTAGGTCACGATCACCAGTCCATACAATACAAGATTTACCACGATCATTAAGAGCAACTGACCAGCCAAAGATTACATCATCTGCTTCTGCACCTGAAGTTTGCTGAACTGTAACACCCTTTGATTTTAAGATTTCTTGGAATTTTGCGTATACATCATAAACAGCTTCCCAATTAACTGAGCTGTCCTGCTTACGAGTACCTTTATAATCGGCTTGTGGGTATAAGTCTTTACGCCAAGATTTAGAATCGACAGCCACTACAACATCGTCGACAAACCCTTGAAGTTTACGCATTTCAGATGCAAAGTCAATTGACAGCTTACGCATAAACTGTGCCTTCGCTTTGTCATCACCAAGAAGCATTCCGCTTTTTGGTCTTGGCATTACGAACAATCTACTAAAGATGAAGTAATTACCGTCGATAAGTAATGTATGTTTTCCCACTTTCATTGTTATGTTGTTTTTACAGATCTAATATAATCATTTTTCTTGACATAAAAAAATCTGTAGCAATATTTTTTTAAGATCTTATAATCGTCTGTAGAGAATACACGCAACTTAACATCGTTATTACCGGGTCAATCACATGTACTCTTTGTGCTTGGTGTTGTGCAACTGATACGATGATTTGCGGTATGTGTTTAACGCTTTGTTGTTTCTCTTGTTGTATGTATTCCACAAATTCGGCGCCTAGTGCCGCCAATACATCATCTACCCGGTTTGAGTAGTTACTCACCAACACCTTATAGTTTTCTGCTGGATCTGTGTTGTTAAAAATTAACTCAAATACGTCTTTATACACTGAGTTAAACTTCTTCACATCAGTTACGGTAATATTATTTGTACCTTGTGTTTTGAAGCCTTGTAGTTTATTAAGAGTGTTACGAAGATCTGGGAAATTACGACGAACAAATTCAACCAGAGCTGGTTTCTCAATTGTCATTTCTTCTTTTCCACAGATGTCATATACTCTGCGAATGTATTTCTTTGTCAATTCAGCCTCTTCTTCCTTATCAAAGTCAAAGTTAATTACTTCAAACCGCGATAAGATTGGATCTGGTAATTTATTGATGTAATTACAAGTTGCAATAAAGCGACTATTACTTGCGAATGTTTCCATTGTTGCGCGAAGTGCTTTAAAGAACTGATCACTTACACCATCAACCTCATCAAGAATCACTACCTTAAATGCCCCTGCTTTATCCATAATCGAAACAGTAGAACAAAAGTCAATGATTCGGGTTCTGATAACTTCAACTGAAGTATCAGTAGATGCATTAATATAGAGGTATGGAAGTTCAAATTGATTTACAATTGCTTTCGCAGTCGACGTCTTTCCAGTACCTGGTGAACCTGCAAATAACATGTTCTGTACTAAGCCATCTTTGAACTTATTCATAACTCGATCCGGTAGGATCAACTCATCCAAATTTTTTGGACGGTATTTCTCTGTAAAGAGTTGATTTATTGATTGCATACAAAAGTCTTTGCTAATTATATGAGTCTAGGCCATTTTGTTTCCACGAATAAATACAAATATGGCAATAAGTTACTCAAAGATTAATATCGTAAGAAGCTCTAATAAAAAGGGGGCTAGATTTGGGATTGTCCTTAAGTATTTGCCAAAATCATTTCGACAGTTTTTAATTAAACACAAGCATATCTACCGATGGGCTGAAAGCGATCAATTTGTTGAGTGTGCTCTTAAAATACAGAGACCTTCGGTGAAAGATTCTGCGGCATTAAAGTTATATTGGGATTGGGAAAGCAGTGTAGCTGTTGATAAGCAGACACTTGAGAACAACTATAATCAAATCGATTGGGTTTGTGCAATATCTGGTAAACCAATTAGAGCCAAATTTATGAATTTTGACCTTGAGAATTTTGTACATTCAGAGTACCATGATGTCCTTAAAGCTCCAATGGTTGACAGCCGAATTCTTAAGAGTTCAATTGAGTTTCGCAAGAAATGCAAAGAACTCCTGCTCAATGAGAGACAGGAGTTCCTAAATCTTGCAAAGAAGAATGCTAAGCGTCGTCTTTGATTACATTAAAACTCTAAACTTATCGGCAATTGATGCTGATTTGAATGTAGGTTTTTCTTTAATATCTAAAGATTAACCTAGAGCTTGTATCTTCTTCATTAGCTCACCAATATCATCCCCTAAGCCTTGGTAAAGTTCATCATTATCTTTAAGTTTTGCTCTCTTCTGTTGAGCCTGTTTAACTTTAATTTCGGCCTGAAGTTTAGCTTTTTCATCATCACCATCTTTAACTTCATCATATGATGCTTTAGCATCTGAAACACCTTTGTCTGCTGCGTCAAGTTCTTCTTGGGTAGGTTCTTTTGATTCATCGTCCTTTGATTCACCCTCTTTACTATTCTTTGCCTTCTGTTCAGGGCTCATTTTTTCTTTAGCTTCTTCTGCAGCCTTTCTGATTTCTTCCTTTTCTTCGTCAGTTGCATTTTTTGCTATTTCTTTTCCTTTTTCTTTCTCTTGAGCAGCATTTGCGTTTGCTGTTTCAATAGTTTCCTGTGAATTTGTATTAAGTTGCTTAGCCTTTTCAAGTTCCGATGGAGTAAGAACTCCTTTCTTTATAAGGATAGAAGTTATCTTAAAATTAAGATCGGCATTAAGTGCAGCTAAAAGGTCCTTTGAATTTGGGTATTTTTCACCTAGCGATGTTTGCATCGTAGATGCCCCAGCTTCAAGTTTTTTAATTTCAGCTTCCATCTTTTTCTTCTTATCAGCCTCTTTTTCTTCAGCCTTTTGAATTTTAAGATTCATCGCTTCTAGTCTAGGCTTTTCAATCTCTTTACTAAAGAGCTTCTTGATCTTTTTTCTCTTCATTGCCCTTTTTATAAGAACACCAACTCCAACTGCTGCACCTCCTACTAAACCAGCTGCTACTAATGGTAACATATATAATTCGGCGCTCATTAATTGATCAGCAGCACCTTCGACAAGAATTTCATTAGACTCATTTGCAGTTTCAGTAGTTCCAACTCTATCAGAACCTAGATTATTAGCAAGATCTTCAAGTTTAGAAATAATAGTATCGACATCCTGGATGATTTCACCCTTCATACCGTAATCTACGTCTGTATCTACTGTCGAGCCAACTTCAGTTTTTATCTCAGTAAATTCTTCAAAGAGCATCAATTTCTTAGATAGCTTCATTTTCATATTCTTTTATTTATAATCTATATATCTTCTAAACAAAAGAAAGGGTCTCCGAAGAGACCCTTTCAATATAGGTTATACTAATTAATCGTAAGATTATAGTTCTAGACCTGTGATGCTAAATTTGTGGTACTGAGTTTCTGGGTGGAAACCTGCTTTTACTAGAGCGAATCTAGATTTAACAGCTACCTTAGGAGCCATTGTACCTTCAGCGATAGTCTGTACTGATTCAGCCATTAGGTATGGCATGAATACTAGACCTGCACCGTTACCATCACCTTTTCTACCTACTAGAACTTCGTGAGTTTCTTCTCCCGCAACTTCTTTTCCATCGAATGGAAGTCTTGGATCAGTGTAGATATTGATACCAGCTACAGAACCTACTGGGTAGATTGCACCTGCAACTTGTGAAATGGTGTTAGCCATTGGGTTTGGAACGAATCCAGCAACTCCTTGTAGAGCTGAAGCTACTTTAGCATCAACTACTGCGAAGTTACCTGCACCTCTACGACCTCTGTTAGCGATTAAGTTCGCTGCAGCTAGGATGTGAGTTAAGATTCTTCTGTTGTGATCACCGTAAGTGTTACCACCATTGATTGAGTAATCAAGTGCTAGAGTACCTAGTCTAGCTTCAGCCATAGATCTCATAGTACCTAAGATGTAAGAGTTGATTGACTGAGTTAGTTCGTTAGTTAGAACTGCTTCAACTTGAGCTACTGCGTCAACACCGAATTGCTTAAGGTCTTGAACTTGCTCTCTTGTTACTGCAGCTGCAACTTGGAAAGTCTCAGCTTCAACTGATTTGCTGAATAGAGAAAGACCCATGATGTTATCAGGAGTTCTTTCACCAACTTCTCTTGAGAATGGAGAAGCATCTAGTAGATCACCATCAGCGTTCTCGTTACCAGAGAATCCTGGGATGTGATCGTTTAGAGCAGCTACTAACTCAATTTTTAGAGTAGTGTTACCGTCTGCATCGTCATCAGCAGTGAATAGATCAGCTACTGTTCCTGATGCAGCTTCAGCTTCACCAGCTTCAGTGATTTTGTAGATACCTACACCGTCTAGACGTGAAGTACCAACTAGTACTGCGAAATCCTTAGTGTTTGGAGCAGCTACGCCGTCATCACCTACTACTAGGTTAGTACCGCTAACTTTTACGTAAGTTGGAGTTACGTCGTTATCTAATCTACCACCTTCGTATACGAAGTCTAGGTAAGATAAAAGACCCATAGGACCAGCCATTGGGATAACCGGTACTAGATCTAGACCGATAGTTTGTGCAGCAACTTGCATTGCTAATGGAAGTAGTGTTGGAGCTTTATCTCCAGAACCTCTTTGTGCATCAAAGCCCGCAGCAGTATCTGGTAGAGTTACAGCACCCATACCTCCGATGTTCATACTATTGAAAGAACCAACTGAACCTAAGCTCATCATGTTAGCATCTTCGTATAGCTTGTGGTTGTGGCAGTAAGTTGACATCCAAGCCAGCTTGTTAGAATCGTTGATACCAGTTGCTTCCTCAATTACAGGAGCCCAAGTACTTCTGATTTCTGCCTCATTAATTAAATTTGCCATTTTTTCAGATTTTTGTTTTTTGTTTGTTGTTTAAACTCGACATATTTGGGCTTTCTGCTTCTGTCGCCCTATCGTCGATATCTTTTTATATATCCTTATTTATTGAATCTCTTTTTGAATTGTTCAGCATATGAAGTTACATCATATCCTAGACCTTTCTTTTCTTCTTCTTTAGATTCTTTAACCATTTCAAGCTTTTCCATTACTGGAGCAGACTCTCTAAGGTCTCTTGTTTGCCAGAAGTTTCTTACCTGGTACTCAGTTCCAAGTTTGTGGTACTTAGATTGAGCCATGATTTGATTCTTCTTAGATTCAGATAGAGCTTCCCATGCTTCTTTGTATTCTACTGGCATTGCAGTAATGAAGAATGGTTCAGCGTTTCTGTTTTCTACGATTAGATTAGAGCTTTCGATGATTGATTCAATTTGCGATTCAGTCATAAAGCCTCTCTTAGAAACTGCTCTTCTAACTTCAGTCTTAGCATCTTCGTTAAGTGCGTTGTACTTTTCTTGAACGTTTGAAGAAACGATTTTAAAGAATGATGGATTTTCGTTTTCTTTCTTCGTAGCAGCTTCAACAAGTGAGCTTAGTTTGCTAGAGATTTCGTTTTTGTAAGCCTCAGCAGCAGAAACTTCTTCTTCCATTTCTTCTTCATGCTCATCTTCGATTTCTTCGATATCTTTAGCAGCTTCTTCTCCTTCTTCTTCAGCTACTTCTTCAGTTTCTTCAGTTTCTTCAACTTCTTCAGAAGATTCAACTACTTCTTTACCAGCATCATCAGCAGTTCCTTCTAGATCTGCTTCTAATTCAGCTGAAGTATCTGTAGTTTTCTTATCAGCTTCAGTATTTACTTTCTTATCTTCTGCTTCGATTTCTTCTGCAGGTAGAGCTACTTCTTCTCCTTCTACATCTCCTTCTTCAGTGTTGTTACCAACTTCAGAATCTTTATCTTCGATTTCTTCCATATCCTTAGCAGCACCTTCATCCTCTTCGCCTTTGTCTAATTCTTCAACTACTAGGTTTTCGTTGATAGATTCAGCAATGTACTCAGCATATTCAGTTACTGACTGTAGATTTTGTTTTAGGTAGTCAACGTACTCGATTAACTTTTCAGATGAAGTTGTGTTCTCATTGTGAGCTTCAGCTAAATAGTTAGCGTATTCTTTTACCTTTTCCATACCCTCTGCTAAGTGCTCAGAGTATTGGATTGACTGGTCTAGTTTTTCAGCTACTTCTTCAGAGTACTGAATTCCTTGATCAGCCTTTTCAGCTACATGCTCAGAGTATTGAATTGATTGATCTAGCTTTTCTGCAAGGTACTTAACGTACTCTGAAAGATTGTTAAAGTTCTCAACAATGTGGTCGTTGTGCTCTCTAACAGCGTTTAGATCTGCTTCAGATACTTCACTCTCAACAGGCTGGTTCGTTGTTTCGATTGCTTCTTTTAACGACTTGATTTCATTTGCAAGGTACTCAGTGTACTTGTTGAAGTCGTCAGCTTTTACAAAGTCTGCCATTTCTTGATTTTCTATAATTTGAGTTGTTGTAATGTTTTCTTGTTCTTTATTTATCTCATAAATATACAGGCCACCTTCACTAGCAAAACCATAAGATTCGTTAACGCGCTTTAGTTCAGCGTTTTCAAATCCTGGATCAGCTACTAGGTCATAAGTAAATAGTTGTTTGATTTTTACTTTACCGTTTGATTCAACAGCACCAGCTGCCCTTGATGAGATTTGTAGAGGTACGCCCGCATCAACTAATGCTTTTGCTTGGCGACCAGCATCAGTATCTAAAAGTCTGATACGTCCTCTTACTTGCTTCTTTTCACTGTCATAGTGTAGATCTTCAATAACGTGTGATACGTTCTTTAAAGATACGTCAAACTGTGAAGGGTGATCTAATTCACCTAACAGTTTACCTGACTTGATTTTCTGCTGAAGAGCTTCAATTTGAGGTACATATTCGTCCTCAGTATAAATTCTTTGGTTCTTGTTTTTAACATCAATTTCACCAAAGATACCCTCCAAAACATAGTCTTTTGACTCTGTATTCTCTACAGAAAGAGCGTTCGATGACATCTCTACAATCAAAAGATCCTTCATATTTTCCATATTTTGAGTTTTATTGTTTTTTTATATATCTTTTTATTATGATAAACTTTTATAGGTCATCTAGAATATCATCAGCTGCACCATCTTCAGCTTCTCCTTCAGCTTCAGGTTCTCCTTCTACAGCCGGAGCCTCTTCTTCTCCTTCCTCTTCAGCTTCTAATTCTTTAACTTCGGCTTGGTATTCATTCCAAAGTTGTTTAATCTCAGCTAGTTCTCCTGCTCTAAATGCAGTTTGACCATATTTATCATAAAAGTAATCCTCTAGCTCTTTTTCACTTTCACTATTAATTATAGCGCCAATGATTTCAGCCGAGCTAATAACTCTTTCATCTTCAAGTGTGATATCATCAGCAACAACATCCGAATCTGGATTAGGTTTCGCGGTGTTCTCTTTGATGAACTGCTCAAATAATTTTACGTATTTCATAACTTATTTATCTTTTTTAGAATCCACCCATTTCGTCGTCTGGTTCCTCTCCAGCATCTTCAGCTGCTTTCGATGCTTTTGCGGCTGCATTAGCTGCTAAATCATCATCAGAAATCTTCAAGTATTTCTTAACTAGGAAGTCCATATCGAAGAAGTATTCTTCGTCCATTGTTTCTGGGTTAGTTTCTACTAGACTGTCACGCATTTGACCGATAAAGTCTAGGCGTCTCTCCATTATTTCGTAATTCTTAAGTTCAGCGAATACGTTTTCTTCGTTAAATCTTAGAGCGACTTGAGTTTTGAATTGTGGATCGTTCTCAAATTCAGGGTACTTAAGACACATTTGTAAGTACAATGGCTTAACCAAAATCTCTTGGAATGTAGATCTTAAACGCTTAACGAATTTAGAGAATTTAATTTCATCACGAATCATACCATCAGCGGCCATATTAAAATCGCCACCACCATCTTCATATAGGAAACGTGAATATGGGATTTTTGAAACGTGCTTTAGTTTATCTGCAAAGTACTTTAGTGCTTCAGTATCTGAAAGGTCTGGTCCATCTCCTCCAAGTGTTTCAATTTCAGGGCTTTCTCCCTCTTTACTTGGTAGCCAGTACTCTTTATTAAACTGTAGCATTGGTTTACCATCAGTTTGTAGAGTTGCACTATCCCAATCAAATTCAACATTCTCTTTATATGAATGCATCAATTGAGCTAGCGATTGTTTAGCACGTGTTTTAGATTTACCCCCAACTGGGATAATGAATTTCATTCTAAAGCTCGAGTTAGTGGTAGCCCAAATCACTCGAGTGTGTTCCATAATGCGAAGAAGGTTATACGATCTAACCAATCTTTCAACGTATGAAACTCTAGATGCGGTTGTAATTGACGAATATGAGATGTATACAATTTGAGAATCGTATAGTTTTCTCTGTTTAATTGGATCGTCCTTATATTGAATCCAAACTTTCTTACCGTCCTCTTTATTATAACCAGGTACTAGTGTGATTGGATCAAGTTCTTTAAAACCAATTACGGTCTTTTGATCCGGTGAATAGATAATTTCAAATGCAAGGTAACCATCAATTAAGAACTTTCTAAAATAGTACCATGCTGATTGATCTTGAGTGAATCCAAAGTATTGATAGATTTGCTTAAAGTATTTATTAAGGTCCTTTTCAACATCTTCAGAAACATCCATTCCTAAAATTTCAGGTTGACAAAAGAAATTCTTATCATCATAAACAATCGTCTCATCACTTAAAATGTCTAAGATATCCTCAATCTCGTCATTCATCGAGAAGCTTCTTAAGTCATCTCTTTTTCCAGCATAGTCCTTATCAAAGAATGGAATGTTCTTCTTTAGGTTAATGTCGGTCATTGAAAGAGCAGCAAATGCTCCATAGATATCATCGTTGTCCCATCCAAGTGGGTTCATTTGACCGTAACCTATTTGATCCTCCATTGGACCAATTGCTTGAGACTGTCTTAATACAAGGTCATCATATCTCATACCAAACGACGAAAGAGCTCTCAGAGAGTCTGAAAGCCTAAACGGTCTTTTATTGGTACTTAATGGACCATTGTTGTTATTAGTAAATCCTGCCATTGTAGGTTAATATTATATTCTTTAGTATATATTCTTGTTATCTGTTGTGTTTTCTAAACTGGGCCCTAACACTAGCAACACTACTTCCATTTAAATCTATAAAGTCACATAGTGCTATTTTAGCCCAACTTTCATAAGCAATTACTGCTTGATTTGACTTTAAATTTGGTATGTATTGTCTAATTGCAAAATCATATCCATATCTTTTTAAGAATGACCTTGCCCCTTCATAGCTAAACTGTATCTGTCCCTGTCGTTGAGCATCTCCTGATTTAGATCCCATTGTTTGGCTTTTAATTTGACCCTGCATTCGGTCATATACCAAGTCTAACATTTCTTCTTTTACAGTAACTGGTAAAAGGTTAAGGTTAATTCCAACGTCATTTCCCTTATATGGATCTAATGCAAGTACGACTGGATTCTGGTCCCACCATTCTAATCGGTCAATTCCCTTTGGTGTCTTATATTCAAATACGTAAATTTTACCAGGTCTAAATCTTTGACCAGTTGAAGATACTGATTTATCTGACCTTTTTCTTTTGCCAGCACTAAACCACTTTTCAGCAGATCTTCTAGCCAATGGTTTACCACCGGCATCTTTACTTAGTTTTCTGATTTGTCGTTTGATTTCACCCATTATTTAAGCGTCTTTTCAGTTAAGACAATAAATCGCCAACCTCTTTCTTCCGCCCACTTTTTAGCATATATGTATTTATCGCGATTAATAACGAACTGCTCGGCTAAAAACTTATATGAGTTAAGAGCCTTTTTAGAATTCTTTGTAGGAGGTTTAGGTTTCTTAAGCTGTTCTGACGGTTTAATCTCTACCAGAAATTCTTCAAAGATACCTTCACCCTTTTGCACTTTCATATAAAAATCAGGGTAGTACTTTCTGACTTTAGAATCTAATGTAGACCAATATTTAATCTCTACAGGTTCACTGGACCACGCTACGACATCGTCTCTAGAGTCGCACATAATCATAAATTTGCGTTCCCATGATGACCTGTAGATAATAGGAGGTTTGCCAAGGTATTTCTGTGGGTATGTTGGTGTGAAATATCCTTGGTTAAATCCTGAATTTTTAGTTGGTTTTACATTCTTTATTGACATCAGATATTGAACAATCCACCCTCATGATCTGAACTGCCGCTATTTTTATCAAGCGATAGGGTAGACTTGTATTTTTTAGGGTGGATTTTATTCCAACCTTTTGCATAACCACGCTTTGCGATCTCAGTAAAATAGGCAAAGGCATTCGTATACTTTGGGTTAAAGTTTCTCCAATACTTTAATAAATCTAATAGCGCGAATTGTAAACAATCCTGGCGATCATCATCACTAACATAAGTCAATTTGCGAATCGCTCGCTCAGCCAACATAACAAGCATTTTTTCAGCTTTAGGTGTAAGCTGATCCTGTTCTTTAGACTTTACGATCTCATCATAAAGGTCCCTATTGTTTAAGTAATTCTTTTTTCTAGCCATTATTGTCGTTAATTTCTTTTTTACTAAACGTATAAGTAATACCTACTCCAATTATACCTAAAAAGAATCCCCATAGGAAACCTCTCCAAGGCTCTCTGTTTTTATCTTCAAAATTCTTGTAGCCCCAAAGGCCAAAGGCAAGAATAATAAGTATCTGTAATAAACTCATAATCTATTTTGTTTTAGATTATAGACAAAAAGGGCCAATTGTTTCCAATTGACCCTTTTCTTATTGTTAATAACTATGTTTATTAGATTGTCTCTTTAGAACTAATCTCAACGTAGCGTTTTTCAATTTTAACTGTTTCTTCTCCGATAACAACGTTAATCATATCGTCTTTACCAGCAGTCGTATAGTCTAGAGCATCTACTTTTACTTCAGTTCCAGGTTGGAATTTATCATATTCTGTTTTAAGAGTTGCATCTGTAAAACCATCGTTTCTTGTTAGTTCATCATTTTCTAGAATAGAAATGATTGTTTCGAAGTTAGCGATTTCAGAACTAATTAGTTTATCAGCTTCTTTAATTTCTGGGATATTCTTATTAGCCTCTGCTAGAATATTTCTCTGATCTTTTAAGAATGCGATTAGGCCTAAAGTCTCTTCGATTTTAGCATCTAATCTAGATCTTAATTCTAGTTTTGCTTGTAGGACGTCTTCGAACATGAATGATACATCTTCTCCTGTCTTTTCAGAAATATAATCGATAGCTGCTACTGCAGATAGTTCTTTAAATTCTGTAATTGTAGTTTCTACGTTGTTCTTATAAACAAAAGCTTTTTCGTTAACTCTAAATGTTGAAACAGTAATTGAGTCTTCGTTGATTTCTGTTAGGTTTTCAGCGACTGAATACTTATCAAAGTTATTTGCAGCGGCTTCGAACTTTTTTAGAATTGCTTTGTCTGCGTAGTTAATGTAACCTGCAGCAAACATATTCTCTGTGAAATTTTCTAGAGCTGTTTCAGTATTGTTAACGTATACTTTATTTTCTTCTGCAACGTATCTGTATAGAGTAACTGTTGCTGTTTCCTTAACCTTAGCAATCGCTGCTTTGATTTCAGAAATAATGTTGATCGCTTCAGAAACTGCAGCTTCGTTACCAGCAAGTTTGTGCTCTTTTCTTAGAGCTTCTACTTCAGAAAGTTTTGCGTTAAGCTCGATCAATTCGTTGAAAGACTCAACCGACTCATTCATTTTTTCTTGCTGTAACTCTGCTGAAGCAATTCCTTCAGTGATTCTTTTGATAGACTTAGATTTTAGATCGTAGTAAAAGCTTAAGCCCTCTTCTGTTACATTAAAGTTCTTCAGTGAATATGCTAGGTCTTCCAATAGTGGATTATTTGCAGTCGACATTGGTGAAACTCCGCTCTCTGTTACGTTGAAGAATTTTCCAGCAGTATAAACTACTTTAGAGTTCTCGTCAGACTCAAAGCAAATCGTGAAGATATTTTTCTTAACTGTAGCCATTTTATGGTTTTTTAATTTTCTTTATATATCAAGTATTTATTCTTTAAATGGAACTTCTCGACCAGTAACACTATAGTTGTCTCCTAGTAGTGGAGCATCTGGTCCTTCAACTTCTCCATTTTGTGTATTGTTAAAGCTTCCAATAACTTCCATTCTATTACCAGCATGTCTTGCGGTTGAGAAGTCAAATGATGGAATGAATGAATTGATTTCTAGAGGAAAGGTAACTCTAAAGTCCTCTTTTTCGCCAAATCCAAATTCAACTGGTCTTTCCATACTATAATCATCAGGTACTGCATATTCAGAAGAAACTCTATATAGTCCCTCTTCAAGATGTCCAACCTCTACGTTATAATAATTAGCACGGTACATCTTTTTAATGATTGCCTCAGTAACTTTAAATAGGTCAAGTTGACTTGAAACTACAATTGTAACATCAAATCCAAGTACGATTGGAATCATACTAAATTCAGCAACATAACTCTGCATTACGCCGTCCTTGTCAAGTACTGAGTATTGTCCAAGATTTCTCTTGTTTACCAGTTTTGAAGGATCGACGTTAAGCGAGGTTATATTAATAATACCTCTTGGAACCTGATCGTAATTACCATCTGCTTTTTGTCCATCAGGTACACAATTTACTCCACCTACTGTTGTAAATAGAAATTCATCACGTAAGAAGTTTTCGTCTCCTGTAATAGAATAATAGAATGGTACATCTACCTCGACTCTACTATCATTCGAAACCTGACGATGGAAACTTAACTTTTGATTCAAGTCAGCGAGTAGGCCAATAATTAGGTGCCTAACTACACTGTCGTCTTTGTTGAATTTAAGGTTATATGTTGCCATCTATATGATAATTTTTCAGATATACTATATATCCTACTCAATTCTTTCGATTTCGAATT
>Ga0233450_10000368_pt1 | contig 52768 bp, 34 predicted proteins | sample 011ome_30_FD_189956 | JGI IMG/M metagenome (GOLD analysis project Ga0233450, IMG submission 189956) | Coastal salt marsh microbial communities from the Groves Creek Marsh, Skidaway Island, Georgia - 011501CT (spades assembly) | ecosystem: Environmental > Aquatic > Marine > Intertidal zone >... | reverse complement strand
ACCGATATCCCACTCATTTACCGATATGTCACTCATTTACCGATAACTATAAAACGAGGGATTACGCCGGCTTGGTGGGTGGACCGTCGTACGGGGTATGGGGCGGGTAGGGTGCCGGGTACGTACGGACGGACGGTTGGCGGGGGCAACAGTACCAGAAAATATACAGTGGACTATATTTTCACATAGAGTTACGAATCAACTAGCACCAGTAGTCATTGGTTCATCTAAACAAATACCATTATGTCGCACCTGTTATTTATATATTAATAATTTATAAAGAGACGGTTGTCACGGTTTTGATAATAAAAATTTAGAGAATGAACTATTATATAACTGCTACAATATATGTGACAACTATTATTTTGTAGATGATGATAATAGTAAAAAAATATATTTAAGTATATTATATGTATATTAATAGTGATAGTGATGAAGACAGCAATTCTCTATTTAATGAATTTTTAAGGTCTTCTTCATCTATATCCTACGTCGCATCTGGTGCAGGTGGAATCGGGCTGGAAGTAGTGAATCCAACAAATAAAACCTATAATATATTATCTACTGATAATGCAAATGTTGTTTGTTCAAAATTATTTATAAAGATTCTTCCTATTTATAATGTAGAACCAGTTAAAGAAATTCTACGGTATTCTTCAGTATCGGTTTATTCTTCATTATCTACACAATTCATTGATGAAGTTAATTTACAAAATAGAATTTATAAAATCTCTAACTTTGGATTAGAAGCTATATGTCCTCCGGTTATTAACGCACAAATACATGATAATGATATTACTGAAAAATTTATAGATTTATTAATAGAAAAACCAGATAACAATAGTGGTTCTATTAAAAATGGTTTATTATCTACATTGAAAGAGCGGATTCAAAATAATAATGATATTCAGTTGGGAGTTATTGCTATGGGATTTACTGAAAATTATATTACATTACATAATGCAATGAAAAGCTACCCGAAAGTAAGAACAGATTATTTTAAAAAATTAGCAGTATATGAATTAATTCGGTTATATGACTTGGGTTATTTACATGGTGATTTTTCACTTTCTAATATATTAATTAATCCTGATTATATTTATACTGGAAAAACAGGTGAAAACGATAAAGGACGGGCTATGTTAATAGATTTTGGTGCATCATTTTCTGTTCCACCAAGAAAAAATGATACTGGTTTGAGTATAAAAGATAAGATAGACATAATGTTAGATACTCCAGTACCTTATTTGAAAAATATTATTCCTCGCACATTTTCATCAAATAATTGGACTTGGTTGGTTTCATTTTCCAGTATTCTTTCGCTTCCTGATATCTTAGAGATGATAACAAAATTATTCAACAGAATCGTTAATCATAATCGTATAATGATACAGATGATTAAATCTGAATATCCTGATATATACAAACAAATGATAGAATACAACAATGATTTGGATTATATATATGTTGGTGGAAATGACTCAGGTTTTAACGATATTGCGAAAATGAAAGCAATATTCAATGCCGCTAATTTAGATATTAAATCTATAGGAAAGAGATTAAAACGTATAAAAAATACAAAATCAATGAAAAAAGGCGGTAGAAAGCATCGTACCCGTAAAGGAAATAAATCTAAGAAGCGTGTCACAAAAAAGTCAAAAAAGAGTCACCGATAATTGAGTAAAACGAATAAAAACCGCAAGATATTATGTAGAAAATTTACATAATATGTAAGGTTCTCAAAAAGGTTTGATAAATTACATGTTATTAAAAGTATAAACAATCCAAGTAGTTAATGCAAATAAAATTCCTCCCCATACGGTGTCCATAATAGCAACGTTCCACTCGTAATTTTTAAATATAGCCAAATTAGTGGAGTCAAAAACTCCATATATAATAAAACCAAGCAAAAATGCTTCTAAAATAGTTCTATGTGATTGTAAAATAAAATAATTCAATCCAATGACCAAGAAAAGATAACATAAAATCGCCGGAATGAACTGAACATTCATTGCACCGTGTTGAATTTTAAAAACTTGTGTTTGAAAAACAGATTTTGTCAAATTTAAATATATAAAATCAAGACTCAATAAAATGAGAGCAGAGAATAGTAAAATGTTTATTTTGTTCATTATATAATATTATATGAAAAAAAACAGCAAACAGGAATGCAAACAGAAAGAGAAAACCGACGATAAAAAGCACAATATTGATACATATTATGTAAAATAAATATCATAATATGTAAGGTTCTCTAATGGTAATATAAAATTGAGAAAATATAGAAAATAATAAGGTGTATAAATAACAAAATGAATTCTGTAGTACAAAGCGAAGATTATAGTTGGTATGGCGATGAACGTGTCGGTCGCACAAGGAAACATAGACAAAACACAAAAGAAATAAGTACAAATACAGAAGATAATTCTCATGTATTTGCAACGACAACAACAATAGTGGGAATAATATTATGCATGATAGATTACATGCTAAAAAAATAAAATTCTTCATCTTATTATTATTATTATTATTATTATTATTATTATTATTATTATTATTATTCAAATTCAGGATTCCATTTTTTATCACCATTACAAATATTTTGTATATGAATATTCTCAACTAGTGGTGAAGGCATGATACGTGAGTGTTCAAAATCAATTATCCATACATTTCCATCGCAATCTTCTATAAAATTATAACCAGTTAAATCCGGATATTCAATATTATGTAATACTAAATTACGCACAATTTTAACGACTTGGTCAAATAATTCTGTCGGTATATCCGTCGCATTTGCTCCATAAAAATCGGATAAATTCATATCTCCTATTTTCTTCATAACCATAGTTTTACTTTCTTCATTATATTCTACAATTTCGGGTACATTTACAATATTTAAGTTGTAGACATATTTTTGCATAAACCATTCTTTATGGCTTACATTTTGTTTTACATAATATGTATTGGGGTTTGCTAGGTATTCTTCCATTCTGGTGTGATATATGAATATAATAATGGAGGGTATTTAACTCAATTTTCTATTATATTTACATGAATAAATGGTGGGAAACGTTAAAAAGATGCAATGTTATAATAATGCACATTTATACAGTAAAATCTGGTACTTTTGTAAATAAAAATACATAGTAAATATGTAAGGTTCTCTAATACTTAAATAATATTTCCAAAATAATATTGAAATATAATAATCTGCCTCTATAAATGTTATATTATGAATATCTAAAATTATTATTCTATATTTTGTGTATAATTTTCATATTTGTCAATATTCTAGTATGTTTTTTGTAAAACCGTAAATAAAATCGCAGGTTCTCTAATGTGGGTAGATAAACCCCCCTTATTTTGAGTATTTTGTTGTAGTAAACTGAACATAAATCACAGGTTCTCTAATGTGGGTAGATAAACCCCCCTTATTTTGAGTATTTTGTTGTAGTAAACTGAATATAAATCACAGGTTCTCTAATTACCAACATAGGAATGGTTGAACGTTATTGTCTATAATATTTTTTATTATATATAGTATAGTAATGGATAAAGATAAAAAAACGAAAGTGACCAATAGTGATTTATTAGCCAATAGAAATAAATATTCAATTGATATTCTTGAAAATAATATTATGGAAAATCATCTTGATGAAAAAATCCTTTTGGCAACCCAAACCCTTACGCCCGAGTTTTGTGTGAAATACATATTAGATTTAGATATTGAAGGAGGTGGCGAAGAGTCGTATATATTTGACGTGTGTTACATATTAGAGTTCCAAAAACATATAACTGAAAAGGAACTAACAGATTTAATAGATTTTTAATCCCCCCTTTCTCCGAATTATATAATTTTTTCTTTATCAAGTTTAACTTCTGGAAGAACTTTCTTAAAAATTTGTTTGTTGCGTTTATCTTGGTCAACGTTATTGCCTAGAATATTCTTGAAAGTTTTCTCGTAGATAGTATGTTCTTTGGTGCCGACTTCATTGGCATCGGGAGTTTGTTTGCGATAATTAGAGATTAATGGGAAATGTTTGTTTTCAATTCTTTCAACAGTTTTATCCATCAATTCATCTGTAGATTTGCTTTTGTTCCATTTATCGGTTTTATAATAAACAACATCGCGTTTTAAGTCGGTGCAGTGTAATGGTCTGTCGGTAACATCAAGTTTATTCAAAGCTTTAATAAGAATATTGCTGATACTGTCAACGTAACCATTATTGCCGATGGCAACAAGGTCGCTGTTATTTAATTCAATAGAATTAATAAGGTCTTGTATGCTAATAGCATTTTTGCATTGATTATCTAAAAACATTTGCACATTAAAGGTATTATTACAATTGGTATTGTTGGTAGTATCGCCAATTTTGGGAACAATTTCTTGTATAGTTTTAACAAGTTCTCCATTTTTTTGCATAAGTTCTCCATTTTGTTGCACAAGTTCTCCATTTTGTTTAATAATGGTCATCATTAATTGTTTCTCGGTAGGTTCTTCTTCTGTGACAAGGTCTTGTTTTGATATAACTAATGTATTTTCAATGGGTTGTTCTTCTTCTGCGATATATTGGCATTTTTTCTTATGACGGGATAACCCTGATGCAAAATTATACTCTTTTCCACAATCACACTCAAATGCTTTGGCATTTTTTGGAACTAAAAAGTTATCATTTTTGTTACCATTTGTTATCATTTGATGTTTTGCAGTCAATATATGTGTATTATAATTACTTAGTTTACTGCATTTAAAGTTGCAATCTTCGCAAATATATTTTTCGGCATTTTCAGGCATTTTCGGCATTACCATTGTTACCTATATAATGATAATAGAAAAAATGCCTAAATCCTTTTTCCAAAAAGTATAAAAAAGAAGAAAAAAAGTTCAGTAACAAAAAAATCCCCCAAAATCGTAAATGACAGCATTATGCAGTGAACGGTATTTTTACATATTTCTGAAAAACTTATGGGCTTTGAAAAAAAAAATGGACATGGTTTTTCTATGTCCAATTTTGAAAAGTAGTATGAAGAATATTTTGTAAAAGAATGAATAAAATATATAAATCCCAAATCCAATATAAAGAAAATCCCAAATAAAAATCCCATATATATGTAAAGAAGAGTGATGAATTATGATGAGTTTCATAAAAAAGCGTATAGAGAAGGTTATAGTAATTTTGGCAAAAAAAATCTCCTAGCATACGAAGAAGAGAATAACTGCACACACAAGAATCCCGACACCGGAAAATGTATGTCGCAATATGAGTATACAGTGTATGAAAATAAAAAGCGTGCGTCAGGAATAAGCAAAGCTCCCATAACTAAAAAAGAATAAAAAAGTATATGATAATGAAAGATTATCATATAGTAAAGCCTCCTGCGAGAATTGAACTCGCGACCACTACCTTACAAGGGTAGCGCTCTACCACTGAGCTAAAGAGGCAAACTTCATATAATGAGATATATAGAATAAAGGTAATTTCTTAAATAGTTTATAAATAAAATAATAAATAAAATAATAAATAAAATAATAAATAAAATAATAAATAATAAAGAAATGGCGAATAATAAGAGTATATGGGGTATTCATATTCAAAATTCTTTGTAGATGAGAGCGAGTATGATAGTGAAGATGATAGTGAACGAGAAAGCTTAAGTAAAAAGATAAAGAATAAGGTGCCATTTATGAAAGGTCCAACGGGTGATAGTGTAGTGAATTCAGTAATAAGTGAATTTATAAGTCGTTCAAATATAGGTTTAGAAAAGTATGGAACAACATTGGATCGTGAAGATTTATCGCTGTTGGATTGGGTACAACATGCTCAAGAAGAATTGATGGATGGAATCTTATATTTGGAAAAGATCAAGAAGACTCACCAAATGTTAATTCCTGAAGTAAGTAATATAGAAAGAGAAGATTATTTGTAAAAAAATAAAAAATAAAAAAATACAATAAGAATAATAAAAAAAGTAGTAAAAAAGTAGTATTTATATTTGCTGGAACAAAAGATAGTTTGTTTGTGTATAACAGTATTATTAGAATCAATAGAATCAATAGAATCAATAGAATCTTTCCAAGTGACCGATTTGGGTAGAATATTAATATTATCTTGTTGTTGCAATAAAGGATTATTAGCAATGGTGTTGTTAATAGAATTATCATTATACAAAAAGTATCCATTATTATGTTCATCTTCACATTCACCTTCACTGTCAAAAAAGCTACCGTTAAAAAAATTATTCAACATATTATAATGTTGATAAAAAAAGTAGTTAAATTAAGGTTACAATGTAAAATAAGTTTAGTCTAGGTACTCTGTGGTGGCATCCACCCATTAACTCTAACGCAAATTTGTTCTCTACAGACGGGGCATTTTGTTCCACCAATAGTTTGAATATTATGAAATATGCAATCGGTACATAATTGATGACCACATCTTAATATGGTTTGGTTAGTTTCGCCTATATTATCAAAGCAAATCGGGCATTCATCTTGTTTAAAAGCGTGTTGAGAAGAAACAAGTTGTTGAATATTCGTTTTAGTAGCTCCATTGCGGTCTCTATTAATGGCTTCTTGATTAGGGTTGACCGCAGTTTGTAATATTCCACTATTTTCTAACAAACTCATTCTCCTTGAAAAATCACTGGTACTAGTAGAAGTCTCCATCATAGCAGTTAGAATATCAGGATTAATGTCATTAAATAGAGCCAAAGGTTGTAGTTGGTTATTGGTAGTTGCATTGAGTGGTTGGTTGCGTAGTCTGTGTGATCTACGTGGTCTCTCTGGTTGGTGTAATGGTCCTTGTGCAATAGGTGGTGGTGTAGTGGGTAGTTGTTGTAGCTGTTGTAGTTGTTGTAGCTGTTGTAGTTGTTGTAGCTGTTGTTGATGTTGTAGCTGTATTTGATGTTGTTGCTGACGTTGTACTCGCTGTCGTATTTCTCGCTGGCGTTGTCGTTGTCGTAATTGTAGTTGTCGTTGTCGTAATTGTAGTTGATGCTCGGCCTTTCTATGCTTGAAAAATAACTGTTCAGTACGGCGATTTTGAATAATATACCGTTTTCTAATTTGTCTACTTCTTTTTAGTCTTTCTTTTTTAATTAGTTTATCTCTTGCTCTTTCTGTCATCTTGTCTTGTTTGGCCTGTTCGCGAGCGATAATCTTGTCTTGTTTGGCCTGTTCGCGAGCGATAATCTTGTCTTGTTTGGCCTGTTCGCGAGCGATAATCTTAGCCTGTTTAGCTTGTTCGCGTTCCATAATCTTAGCCTGTTTAGCTTGTTCGCGTTCCATAATCTTAGCCTGTTTAGCTTGTTCGCGAGCGATAATCTTAGCCTGTTTAGCTTGTTCGCGTTCCATAATCTTAGCCTGTTTAGCTTGTTCGCGTTCCATAATCTTAGCCTGTTTAGCTTGTTCGCGTTCCATAATCTTAGCCTGTTTAGATTGTTCGCGTTTAGTATTGTTATCAAGAATAAGGTGGTTAATGATATGGCAAATAGGTAGTTTATGTGTATTCATATTGTCAACATAAGGAATATTCCTGTTGTTGGTAATATCATGAATGGTATATAGAGTATCGGTCATTGTAAATTAAACATTAATTGTTGGTAATAGTTGGTGATAATGATATTGTGTGTATTTGTTCTCAATTTTCTACAAAAAGTAAGTAAAAAAATATTTTGTATGAAAAGCTTTTGCAATGAGTTGATATAACTATACGCGGGTTGATATAACAGTATGCCGGTTGATATAACAGTATGCCGGTTGATATAACAGTATGCCGGTTGATATAACAGTATGCCGGTTGATATAACAGTATGCCGGTTGATATAACAGTATGCCGGTTGATATAGTTATGTTAGTCCTAAATTAGCTAATTCATCGGCCCGTGCATTGAGATGTCTATATACGTGAATAAATTTGACAGAATGAAAAAATGGTAAAATATTTCTGGCTTGATTATATAATTTAAGAATGTGTGGTGCTTTAACCTTAAAATGACCATTCATTTGTTGAATAACAAGATTACTGTCACCCTTAATAATAAGATTATGAATACCTAATTCTTTAGCGGCTTGAATGCCGATAATCATGCCCATATATTCAGCAACATTGTTAGTAGATTTGTTGCCGACAAATAATGATCTGGACCAAATTTCCGTGTCATTTTGAAATATGACAGCACCGGCAGCGGAAGGTCCCGGATTATTTTTGGAACAGCCATCAAAGTATAAAACAAATTCCGTTTTTTTATTAAAAACTTTGTGTGTATTAGTTTTTGTAATAATTTTATTATTATTATTTTGAAAGAATGAAAGAATATTAGTTTGCATAAAAAATAATAAGTAATTTATATTATATAATTTTTAAAAAAAATAAAAACGTTAAAAAGAATATAAAGGAAATGTAGTAGTATAAAGTGCGTGTGTAGATAGTGTAAATAGTGTAGTAAATAAAAAAAATAAAAATGAAAGCTCTTATAGTGTAGTGGTTATCACTGTTGACTTTGAATCAGTAAACCCGAGTTCGAATCTCGGTAAGAGCTATTTGTACTGGCAAATAAAGTTGGCGTCTGGCGACCACAGGCGTGTTTACAATGAGTGCAGTAGAAAGCGACAATATGTAGCATATAAATGTACAATGATGAAGTAAACAAATGGGGGATGGTTATAAATCATCTTTTCGCTCTCATAGCTCAGTAGGTAGAGCACACGACTGTTAATCGTGCGGTCACAGGTTCAAGCCCTGTTGAGAGCGTATATTAATATACATAATGAGATTATAATCTTATTATGTATATAATGATGGAAAGTCCATTCGCGCGTGCAAATACAACATTTGTATTATATCTAGAGCCGTTCCGTAATAATTATCATAAAACATATCAGAACATAATAACTGTAGATAAGATGCCACCGGGTCCGTTAAGTGGAATGGTAAAAGCAATATCGCCAGTAAAGCTGTCCCCATTTCAGCAGTATGGTGAATTTTATGATGGAATGGGTTGTATGAATGTATTGTTGCGATTTCCAAAGGAAAGTGTGAATGCGTCGGTAAAGAATGGTGAAATGTATATGACAGCAGAGGATATACCTTCGGTGTTATCATATTTACAGAAAGAGGGTTATGAAGTAGATAGTGGAATGACAAAGTTAATGTTAAAAACGAAAGTAGGAATGTGTGGTGTAAGTGATAAGCGTTTGTCTGGTGATCGCCGTATGATATGTATGGTAAATTATGTAAAGTAAAATATAAAGTAAATATAAAGTAAAAATGTTAGTGGAAGGAGATGAAATATATATAAAAAAGTATTTTGGTTATGAATTGAAAGTGGATAAGAGTAAAAAATATGAAATAACTGAAGTATTATATAGAAGAAAATACCGTACAATGGTAGTACTAGATTATAATACATTATATGTAATAGAGGAGGAAGGTATAGAGTATGCAGAAAAGTGCAAGGTATATAGTATTTTATGTTGTATATAAAAAATCTATATAGATAGTAATAATAAAAAAAGATGGAAATGATAGTAGCAGTGAATAAGCATGGTATAATAGGAAAAAACAATAAACTGTTATGGGATATTCCTGAAGATATGAGGCATTTTAGAGGTTTAACGATAGATAATATAGTAATAATGGGTAGGAAGACATATGAATCATTACCGTGTCAAGGATTATCGAGGCGTATAAATGTGGTAATAACCCGAGAGCCTAAAAAACATAAAAGTGAAAATTCGTCTGTCTTGTTTTGTACATTTGAAGAATGTGATGAAAAGGTAAAAAAACTGTTAGAAAAATGCGATAAGAAAGTATTTGTAATAGGTGGTTCCGAAATATATGAAAAAATGTATAAAAGATGTGAAAAGATTCATGTAACAATGGTAGAAAATGAAGTGATGGATGGAGTAAGTATATATCGTTTGTTATGTGAAATCCAAGAGGTGTATAATTTAAAATGTGTGAAAGCTAAATGTGATGATGTGTGCGAAGAGTATGAATTTCAAACTTACGTTCGTGAATAATGTGTAAATAATATGAATTGAAAATCTATTGATATTATAAAAGAATGTTATCTTTGTTGGATAATATAAGAGGTCTTCCCGAAGAACCAAATGTAAAAGAAGAAAAGAAAGAAGAAAAGAAAGAAGAAAAGAAAGAAGAAAAGATGAAATTATTAAGTCAGGGAACATATGGTTGTGTATTTAGGCCAGGTATAGAATGTTCAAGTAATCAATTGACAACAAAAAAATATATAACGAAAGTACAAAAAAGTAAAAAGACATCAGCTCATGAGGTAGAAATAGGTAAAGAGATAAAGAAAATACGTGGCTATGAAAAATATTATGCTCCAATAATAGAGTCATGTAAATTGAAGTTAGGTGATATAAATAATGAAGAAGATATAAAGAAGTGTAAAATAATAGAAAATGTGGAATTAAAAGAAGAAACGTACGAATCAAACAAGGTCCCGTATGTAGGAAAGAGTACATTATTAGAGCGAGTATATGAAGATACAAAGAATATTCGTGGAATAGACTCTTATTTTAAGCGTTATATAGATAAGCATGTAGTATTGTTAAAAGGAATAGAAAAAATGAATGAAGCAGGTGTAATGCATTTAGATTTAAAAGAGAATAATATAATGTGTCGTGATAAGTCAGGTCGTCCAATATTGATAGATTTTGGTTTATCTGTGAATACAAAAAAGTTAGAAAAGGGTGATATAGAAGTAAAGGATCCATTTTTTTCTTATTCTGTAGAATATGGGCCTTGGTGTATGGATATATTGATGGTGATGTATATGGTAAATGAGACAAAGAATGCAAAAATAAATCAAGAAAAGAAAGAAGCATGGAGGGATGAGAATGCAACGCTGGATGAAATGAATAAGGTAGTGCGAGAGTATATGGAAAAAAATGTGGCTATATTGGAAATATTATCAAGTGAAGAACAAGAAAAATATAAAAAAGAGATGGAAGAATATTATAGTCCATTAATAACGGGTGGTATGATGAATATGCCAACATGGGGTAGTGTATATGATGAAATAATAAAGAATCATAAAAGTTGGGATAATTATGGTTTAGTTGTGATATTTCTAGGAATGTTAAAAATCTTGGGTTTAACAGAGGTAGTAAATAAAATCCCATTTATGAGAAAGTATCTAGAAATTTTGAAAAAAGTAATAATAAGTATGCCGGATAAGCGTCCAACCGCATATGAAACAAGAAAAGAGATAGAAAAAGAGATGCGAAAAGTAAAAAGAGAAGAAAAAAAAGAAATGAGAAATATATTAGAAAATGATTTAACAAATGTAGAAAAAAATAAGGAGCGTAATAAAAGTGTAATAGAAAAAAAATTATTGACATTGAATGAAAAAGATGTATTATTAAAAAAAGTTTATTGAATAGAAAGAAGATAATTGTAGAAAGAAGTATATTTGTGTATAAGAGTGTGTGATGCGGCTTGATATACAGAAAAGAAAGAATTTTGTTGTAATTTAATAATTTGGTTTAAGTCATGAAGTATATTAATAGAATAACCTGAAAAGAAGCGAATTTTCTGGTTATTAACAGGTGTATCAATAGAAAGAATATGATTGTTAGAAAAATTCCAATAGAAAATATATGGTGAGGTAAGGAAGTAATTCTGTAAAAATAATTGTTGAATATCAATGTGATGAATATAATTATTGAAATCGGTAAGAAAAACAATATTTAATTGGTCTGTAAATCGTGATGTAGAAAAGCTATTATGAATCCCATTAATAATAAAATTGATAGTATTATAATAATCCCCGCAATAATTTAGTATAGGTGATATAGAAAAGAAAAAGTGTTGAATAATATCAATAATAGAATCATTTTTGTTGAATTGAATCCAAACCGGTTTATTCCCCATCGCGATAATTCGTGCAGGTATATCACTATGAATAGCAATAGTAATAGCAATACCAATGGCATGATAAAATGCATCAATATTATTTAGTTGCATAAATATAGAGACATCAATAATAGGAATAGTAAATAAAAAAGATTTGGAATAAAATTTATTGGTTAATTTGTCCCATATAGAATCCAAAATCCCAACTTTATTTTGATACTGTTGAATAGAAAAGTATTGTTTATTATTAATAATAAGTAAAGCCTGTTTAATAATGAAAGCAAAGTCATGAGAAGAATTAGTATAAATATTATTTTTGGGTAAAGGTAACGTATTATGATTAAAAATTTTGGCATTATTTATAAATAAATCAAAATGTTTGGTAGCGGTTCCTAATTTAATATTTTGCGTATTAATATTTTGTATTTTGTTTTGAGAGAATTTAATTTCAGCGGTGTGAAGAATACGATTGATATAAGATATTTTCTGTCTAAAGATGCGTTTACATTTAGAGTGAGCTTTCTGTAGTGATAAATTAGAAGTAGTATACTTAAGAAAATGTGGATGAATTTTGTGTGCCCAAGAAATGGCGATGCGATGAAAAAGCCATCCTCCAACTTTATTTTCTCTAGGAATCCATGCTGCAAGATTAGAAATGAATGAAGTATCATAGTAATAAACCCAATTGTTAAGATCTTGAATAAATTGATTGACCGTCATTTCAACACAAACATCAATGAGAGAGTGTTTATCAGTCTTGTGTGAAAAATGTTTAACAAATTCACAGAAGCGTTTGATATCTTTCCATGAGCCACAAGTAGACAATGAATCGGTCGGTTTAATAATATAATGTAAAGCGAATGTGGCGAGTGATGGAAAAACTTCATAAAAAGCTAAAATAAGCATATATGATAAAATGCGTTCTCCTTTTCCATGAGAAATATCTCTAGTATACGGAATGAGTTTAAAAAAAAAGTTTAAATGAAGTAATAACGCAGATTTATGTGTAGTATCATTATTATAATGATGAATATATTTTTTAATAAATTTTAGAATAATAATAAGGTCATTATATAAAATTTGTACATGTTCACAAGAAGATTTTCTAGTAAGATTGAATTGAAATAAAACGAATTGTTCTTGTAGAAAAGAATCATAAGATAAATGTGTATTATAATTTAAAGGTGGAAATTCAGTATGTGATTGAATGTTCATAGTGAATGATATATATATAAATATTTAAATCATTTTATGTAATAGATATGCGTTTTTTCCGTGTGCCTTTTTTGGTTTTGTGTTTATTATGATGAAAACTGTCCTTATTTTGTGTATGTTTATCAAAAATTCTAACCTTTTTAGTAAAATGGTTGTGTGTACTTTTATCAGTTGAGTGCTGTGTTTTGTGGTCTGGTTTAAGAATAGATTTCAAAGTAATATTATGTTTTTCAAATAGAATTTCTTGGAAGAAGAAATAAATGGTATTAATATTGTGAAAAATAAAGATGGAAGGTGGTATAATAATATTATCAGTAATAGAGATTTCTTTAAAGAAAGTAGAATTATGAAGTGTATCATGGTCTAATACAGAAAAAGGTTGAATTTGTTCAGGTTCTAAATCAACAAAAAAAGAAAAAGCATTATCAAATTTATACTTGGATGTGGGTGTTTTAATTTTTTTGTTTTGAAGTATTTTTAATAAATAATTATTGTAAATAATAGAATTAGAATTGTTGTATGTATCTAGTGATAAGCGTTCTGTAGTGATTTTATCAATATAGTTATTTTGATTAATATAAATAAAAACTCCATGTATATATTTTAAAGGTTCTCTAAAATGATTATTTTGCATATTTTGAATCCGTTGTTCATGTAAAATCCATGAAGTATCTAAATAGTTATTATCGTTATTCTCGTTATTCTGATTATTCTGATTATTCTGATTATTCTGATTATTCTCGTTATTCTCGTTATTCTTTTCCATAAATAAGTTATATTTTTGTTATAAAAATAAATGACAATTTAAACATAAAAGAATATAAAAAAAAGTGTGTATATAGATTGTGTCCCGACACCGCGTATATTTTTGTCAAATTTGAGTACTAAGTATTCAAAAAACTGAAAAACAAAATAGTGTATATTTTCAGTAAAGATATAGCATACAATATAAATATATAACCCCAATATAATGGTTATACATGGTATGTAAATATATCAAAAATAGTAAAGAAGACAATAAAACAAAAGTATAAAACAAAATTAAAAAAAAACATAAAAAAAAAAATATTCGGGACAGCAACGGCAATTATAAATGTCGTAAACCGGGAAACTGTGGTGAGTTTATATAAAGTTCAATATTTCAAAAATGAAAAATTGAAAATAAAAATATATTATTTGTGTGTAGTAAATAAATAATATGTCAGCAATATGTATTCCCCGTGTAGATGTGAATCTAGAAGTAAATTATATCAAAGAAACAATGAATAAATTGAATATAGGTTATGTAAAAAAAATCCGTGAATTTCCGTTGAAGAATGATAGTAATCATAAAAGAATATTAATGCGTTTTAAGTGGAAAGAAAATAACGAACAGTCTATAAATTTACAGAAGCAACTAGAAATGTTAGGTTCATTAAAGGTGGTTCATAACATGCCTTGGTATTGGAAGTTAGTAGTGGCTCAATAAATAATTGAATACTATTACACCGACTAAAAAGAAAAATGAGACAAACTAATTTGAAAATATAATAAAAAAATTATTCATCAATAAATAAAAAATGAAAATATTTATCTAGAAGTGGATTAATATTTTTCAGGTTGATGTGATAATTTTTTTTCCATAAACAAAAAATCCAAACCCCAAATTGGTTGGTTTGCATTTCAGCATGTTTAATTTCATGAGTAAAAATATCATCCATGTTACTATAAGCAGAACGGTATTCATTTAATTCAAATTTTAATTTTTCTTTAACTTCATATAAGTATGTTAATCTTTTTTGTTCTCTTAATTTCTCTGTATTTTTTTGCTGTAGAATATGACGAGGTAGATTTTGAATAAATTCGTTTTCGTCTTTATTCCATTTATGTAAAATGAATCTAATTTCATTTTTGATGTCTTTAAATTTAAGTATTAAAATATGTCTATGGTTTTCTAATTTTTTAATAAAAGAGAAAATATTGACATGGCATATAATAGGAAAAATGTTTTTAATTTCTGCGGGTATAAAAATATTATTAACTTCTTTCATTTCTTTAATTTTTTGTTCAATAATTTGAATTTCATTTAAAACGAGACTTCTTTTTTCTGTATCGGTATCCATAAGTAATAATTTACTGTTGGCCATTTCAAGTGAAGTTTCTAATTTATCATAGTGATTAGCAAGTTGTAGATATAATTGTGTAGATGATTCAAGTTTAAAATAATTAATAATAGAAATAAAAAGAGCAATAATAGCATTTAATCCAGAAATTAACCAAGAATGAATACTATTGCATGGAAAAACCGGTGATAGTATAGTAACACTAGCGGTAATGAGTAATGATGGAATCATTAAACAATTAAATCGCCATTGTGAAAGATAATTGGCTTGAATATATAGATTTTTCTGTCCTTTCATAAATGTAGTTAAAATATCAAGTTCACTAGAGAATTTATTATCAAGTTCCATGTCATAATATTTATCAAGTGTTTTTTCAACATCATGAAAAGCGAGTTGTTTAAACTTGGAGTACCGTTTTTGTGTAGTTTTATGTGTATTACTTTTAGGTGAAGAATTCTGTTGAAATAAATCTTTAAATTGTGAAATATCTTCTAAAGATAATTGTTTACTTAGACTGGGATTAGAATGAGGTGTATCATCATCAATATCACTGTTGCTACAACTACCGTTGCGACTACCGTGATAAGAAATAGTAACCGGGCTATCACATCTAGTAAAATTAGTTTGAACATAGTTTAAACAAAAGTCGTTGGTATAATCAATTTCATTCCTAATTTTATGTAGGTCATTATTAGCAATGTTTGTAAAATGAGTATTGGTATAATCAATTAAGTTATCTTCTTCTTGAATTTGTCCAAGTTCAATATTATTAGAGTCATCGCTAATATCAATATGTATTTGTTTAGAATAGTGTGGTGAGCTAGATGATTCTGTAGTAGATGAATTATAGTCATTTATATTATTCTCGTTATTATCATTCATAATATTATTATAATAACGAGAATAATAGATGATATGATGAACGAAAAATGAAAAAATTGAAAAAAAAATAAGATGAAAGGAATGTAAATAATAAGATGAATATGACAACAATAATACCAACAATAAAAAGATTACATAATAAAACCTTGCAAGATTATCGTAATGAAATGCGTAATTTTATAATGACATCGCGATTTAATGATAAAACCTGGTTAGAAAATCAAGAGTATCGTGATAATAATCCCAAAATAGGTTGTATATACTGTTCGCCAAGTCCAGTGAGTATGCATATTCCTCACGAAGGAATAATGTTTGTATTGGAGATGAATAATGATACAAATGAAATATTAGGTGTAGGTATGGTAATGAATAGACCAAAAATAAATAAACATTTAGTATACGGACATGGAAATTATAACCGTTATAATTTTACCGGAAATTATAGGATAGATCGTAAAGAAATGACATTAGAAGAGTACGATATAATGCGTGTATTTGAAATATTATGTTTTACCGGAAATCGTCATATGAAGAGAGGTCAGGGATTAACAATGTTTCCTGTTGAAATGTTGTATAAATGTCATAGGAAGGTAGATTTAATAAGTTTTGTGCGTGGTATGTTTAAAAATCGTTATAGTAAATAAAATTTAGTATGGTGGATAAAAAGAAATAGTAAGTAAAACATATAAATGTTTGTGTAATGATATAATAAATGACAGATAAAATAATAAAAGCCCCACTGTATAATATAAGTGGATATTCTGACAATGAATTATATGAAATATTAGATTTAGTAAATCCAACTGACCGAGAATTAGAGGCAAAAATCTTGATGGAAATTCATAAATATGAAAATGTAGGTACAAGAGCCTCAAAACAATTATCTAGTTTTTTTAATGATATTTATGAACATTTTTTTGATGTAGAAGAAATAGATGTGGAAGAAGGATTAGAAGAAGGATTCGAAGAAGGATTAGAAGAAAATTTAAAAAGAGTGAGTGATCAATCTGTTGAAAATAGAATAGATGATATACGAGAAAAAGAAGAAACCAAAAGTGAAATAGAAGATGCAAAAAAGGCCCCAGATCCAAGAAAAAAGAAGTTAACAATAACTGATAATATGATGACAAAAGGTGATGCCGGACCAGCAACAGAAACAACAGTGGGTTATACTCAAGATTTGGAATATTCAAAAGGAGTGTTAAATCCCATAATGCAACAAACAACAAAGCGTATAGTAAGTATAGATAGTCAATATCGTAGTGATAAGCGGACAATGTCAACAGAATTTACTTTTAATTTATCAGAGCCATTAAAAGATGTAATATCATTAAAGTTATATTCAGTGCAGATTCCTTATACGTGGTATACAATAGGAAAAGCATTTGGAAATAATTTCTTTTTCTTTAAAGGAAGAACGCCCGGAATAGATACCGGACTTCATGATTTAAAAATAGAAATAGAACCAGGAAATTATAAACCAGCAGAGTTAATATCTGAAGTAAATGATAGAATAGATCTAATAAAAGGTGAGGATCCTACAAATATAAGTAACGGTGAAATATACCCAATAGATGTTTCAATGGGTAACACAAGGTTAGTCTATAACAAAAATACATCATTAACAACAATGACAGTAGATTTAAGTAAAAGTTATAATGAAAGTAGTTATTCAATAGAATTTCCCAATTGGTCATCTCCATATGAATCGTATAGTTCAAGTACAATGCAAACAATCCCATATTTTCTAGGATTACAAACGGATGTTTATTATACAAATAATTTAAAATCGGTAAAATATTATAATGCTATAAATGAAGAAACGAATGACGATATAGGTGGAACTGACGGTTCAGTAGAATTTACTGTAAATAATGATAATAATAATTTTACAATAGAATTGTACAAAGAGGATTATATATCAAGTGTAGATAATAGTTTTAATATAGTATTAACAAATGGAAAATATACAAGAAAAGCATTGATTCAACATGTAAATGAAGTATTAACAAGTACAGACCGTTTAATAAATTCAGGTATGGTACGTAAAAATGTAGATGCAAGAAATAGTGTATCAAAATCGTATATAGAATTAACAATAAAATTAAAACGTACAGTAATAAGTAATATAGTAAATGAGAATCCCAAGATAAAGGTAATATTTCCAACAAGCGTTCCGGATATATGGTATGGTGAAGAATCTTGTTTTGGTTTTTATCAAAAAGAAAATAAATTAAATGAAATAATAAGTGAAGAATCCCCAGCAGTTCAAAGTTATAGTTATCCAATAACATCGAGTCCATATATAGAATTAAAATCCAATGTCCAATATTTTGATAATATTTATAATGATATTTCGTTTACTCTACAAAATTCCACCGATTTTCGTGGTTATTTGATAGATGAATATATGGATAAAATAAATAAAGGAATTCGTGATTATGACGCATTGAATGAAAATATTTGTAACAGTCCATCAGAAAGTTATATATTTAATCCAAATGAAGAAACAATACCAACTGGAACTTATGCTTATATGAAGGACAATAAGTTTAATCTGTATTTGGATATAAATAAAACATATGATGAAAGCTATTACGAAATAGATTTAACGGGTGGTGTATTTGATAAAGATAATGGAATATTTACATTTAAAGATGAGTATGGTGTAAGTTATAGTGAATTATTAGATTTAACAAAATCATATGTGGCAACATATGGTGCATCAGCAATAACAATAAATCCTAACCAGTTAATATTTACGATAAAGCCAAAGAAAAATAATGAGGGTGCAATAGTAAATGGAAATGAAAATGATGTAGATTATGAACTACGATTTGAAAATTCAGGAGAGGAAAGATATGGTGGTTATATAGCGTTTAAAGAGGCATTGCATGTAATATTTGAAAATTTTAGAGATCCAATATCAAATGTAGCAATATTTGAAGGATTAGAATTTACAGAAACATTAATAAATCAAGAATATAATATAAATTTTGCGCCGAAAATAAATAAAAAGTTAATAGCAAAGAATTATGATATCCAATTTGTAGATCCGGATGTAGATTTGGGTAATATAAATGGATGGGAAGATAATTTACTTATTGATAATAGTATGGCGTATAATGAAGGTGAAACCCGAAGTGATATGTTTGATATGTCATTAAACCTTCCCTCAAGTGGAAATAATACAATATCAAGAGATCCAACTGGAAATATAATATTTTCAATGGATAGTGTTGGAAAAATAAACTTAACCGGTTCTAGTGAATTACCAATAGCAACAGTAATAAAAATCCAAAGAGGAATAAATGATGTAATAAATATTATAGCATATGAAGAAGGTGTATTTACACGAACCGAGCAAAATAATGTATCAATAGCAGTAGAACCGGGAACATATTCGCGTGATTCATTAATTTATTTGATAAATGAAGAAATAAAGAATCAAACATCAGTAACATCTCAAATAAACAAAATAGAGTTGGGTGTAGTACCAATAAATAATAAGCCATATATAAAAATAAAGACAAATATAACAAGAAATTATAATACAGAAGATTTTAATGTATTATTTTACGATAATACAAGTTTTGCAACATGTACACCGGGTGTAACAAGTGTTCAAAATGCGACATGGGATACAACAATAGGATGGATAATGGGTTTTCGTGAATATACTTTATATGATATGTCAGCAGAAGATGTACGAACAAATTTGGTAAATAATGTAGTAACCATTCGCAGTGATACGGGATTAAGTACAAATTTATTTAATTATTTTTTAATATGTTTAGATGATTATAATCAGAGTCATTTAAATGATGGATTGGTAACAATAACAAATGTAGATACAAGTATTCCTTTGCCGTCGTATGCAGCAAGAAGTGATTTTGTATGTGATCCAGTAACTGGTAAGAAGATGTATAATGCAGCATCTGGTTTAACTCAAAAAAAAATATATGCAGTTCAATCAGCAGTAGATACAAATAGTAATACAGATTCATTGGGAAGTTCCGTAAGTAGCAAGAGTTATGGTACGGGACCTTTTGTTACAGATGTATTTGGTTTAATTCCAATGAAGGTATCTGGGTTAGAGAATGGAAGTAGTTATGTAGAATTTGGTGGAACATTACAGAATCAGGAACGTAGTTATTTTGGTCCAGTGAATATTCAACGAATGACAGTGCGTTTAGTAACAGATCGTGGTAATTTGGTGGATTTGAATAAAGCGAATTGGTCATTTTCATTAATTTGCGAACAATTAAATAAGTTGGAACCGAATAAATGAAGAATCTAATAAATGAAGTATCTAATAAATGAAGTAGTAAAACAAAATATCTATTCTTATTGTAATAATAATAGATAAATGATAATAATAAATGATATTTATGAATATATATTAAAAGATGGTGAGGTTTCTTTGTATTTAATAGGGTATTTAGGTCCAGTAATATGTATATTAATTTCAATATATTATCTCTGGGGTTTTCCCAAATATTTAATAGTATATGTAATATTTGCCCTGTTAGATTTATTTATAAATAAATTGTTAAAAACATGGTTTCGTCAAGAGCGTCCACGTGATATAAAGTCAATAATAGGTGAAGAGCATGAAGGAATAGAATTATATGGAATGCCATCAAAACATTTACAATCAATATTTTTCTCAATAACGTATTTATATATGGTAAAAGGGTCATTCCAATGGTTAATGGGTGAATTCGTAATAGCGCTATTAGCAATAAATCAAGAAATAAATTATAGACAACACACGATATCTCAAATAATAGTGGGTGCATTGTGTGGTATAAGTGTAGCATATGTAGCAAATTATGTAGGTGAATATTGGATATATGAAAAGAAAAACTGGTAATTCGTTGGGTTTAGAAACAAGATAAATATTGAGTAATAGATTTTATGTTAGTATATTATAGAACAAATAATATGTCACAAGGTGATTATTTAAAGCGAAAGCAAATAGCAAATAGATTACGTATTGATGGTGGTGATACAGAAAATAAACAGCCAGCAGTATTTAGCTCGCATGATTTGTTACTTTATAAGCAATATCAATTAATAAATGATGATCCAAGTATTGAATTAAATACAAATTTGTTAATTCCATCAACAAAGAAAAATGTGTTTGGTATAGAACGTGATGTAACGAATTGTCCAACATTTATAGTTTGTCAAGATACAAACACCCGTCCTAACCGTGAACTTCGTGTAGTAGCAGATTGTTATACAAAAATCCATCCATTAAATTGGGAACAAAAGAAGAATGTAAAAAGCCGTAATACATTATGCAAGTGTCAACTAAAACGTAAACATATAAATCGTAATGTGTGTAGTTGTGATGTAAAGAGTGAATAATTTTGAATTTATAAAATTATATAAATTCAAATTCAAATTCAAATTCAAATTCAAATTCAAATAAAAAATTAAATGTTAAGATGTTTCATTAATAAATCAATTTTATTTTCTAGTGAATTAATTTTATCTTTTAATAGATTATTTTCAGAAGTTAATTCTTTAACAGATTCAATTAAGTGTGGTACAATTCCATCATAATGAATAGATTTTTGTTTAAACCCTTGTTCATTTTCAAAATCATTGGTATTAACAACTTCTGGTAAAATTCGTTCAACATCTTGAGCAATAAGACCATAAACAGGTTTATTAAGATGGTCATTTTTCCATGTAAATGATACCCCTTGTAATTTATTAATAATAGATAAACTATTCGTTAATGAAGAAATATTATCTTTTAACCGAATATCGGAAGTGGCACTAAATGAAAGCCCGTATATATCCTGAGCAACTATCAATCCATCTGTAATTTCTAGTGGGCTTTGTATATATAATTTTCTACCCATAAAATTAGTATTGGTATCATGATTATTATCATAAGAAATAGATAAACTTCCACTAGTACCTGTTTCCATTCTCCAATTAATAGTAGGGTCAGTAAGTTGATTTAAATATAATTCACCATTCATATTGGTAACACCAGTAAGATTATAATTCCCTGTAATAGACATATCACCAGTAATATCTATACCACCAGTAAATAAAGAAGCTCCGCTGACATCCAACATATGGCTTCCAGATGTATTAACCTTTTTGCCAATAGAAAATTTATCCTCTCTTATATTCATTATGGGAAGCGAATACCCCCCTGTCGCTTCATCTTGATTACGTGAAAATACTGCAAACCCAATACCATCTGCTTGCGTTTCAATAGCAACTAGTTGATTATAAGTTTGAATATCATCGTCCATAGTTGTAATACTAATTTTTCTTCCAGATGAATTCACTGTAAAAAAAGGAGCAGTTGTGGTATTTCCGGTGGACCATTCATTGTAATAATATGAAATAATATCACCTTCAACTCTTAAATTTTTATTTTTTCTAATATAGAGGTAATTATCTGGGTCAAATACAAACGATGGGTCATCAGGGTCATCGCCCAATTTAAATTCACCTGTCACAGTCAACATATTGACAGTTAATAATCCAGATGTAATTTCCATGCTACCATTAATTATAAGACTACCACCAACAGTTAATGTTTGTGAAACATTTGTATTATTAGCATTAATATCAATTTCATCATTATTAAAGGTAACATTTCCAGAAGCAAATGTGGTGTCAAGTGTTTGAACAAATAATTTATTATTTTTAATGTAAGTATCACCTTGTAATTCCATTCTGCCGACCAGTGTAATTTTATCGTAGTTTTTAGAAGTATCGTTGTTGTCAGGCATGGTAGCCCCAATATTACATTCTTTCATATAATCATCAGTAGTTTTTGACATGATATTAACTTGTTCTGAGTAACGTCCAAAATTAATGGTTTCTGTAAAAGCGTCATCATCATCAGTAATGAGTCTGTCATACAACCAAATTTCTTGGTTATATGGTGCATAAACATTTCCACTGATTATAAAATCATCTTTTAAGAAAAGATTACCATTAAATGAAACGTCTGCAATAACATTTAAAGCAGTATCAGTAAGTTTACTGATAGTTAAAATATCACTAATATTAGCGCTATTATCAACCTGTAAAAAACCACTAAAGGACGCGTCATTATGAACATATAATCTGTTATTAAGAGAAACATCATCAACAACCCATAATTTACTATTCATAGAAACATCGCCTCCAACCGTTACTATACCATTAATATCAACATTATCATTCATAGAAACATCGCCTCCAACCGATACTTTACCATTAATATCAAGATTATCATTCATAGAAACATCACCTTCAACCAATAATTTTCCATTGAAAGAGACATCATTGTCAACATATAGTTTCTGATTCATAGAAATATCACCAGTAGAAGTAATTATCATATGTAGAATTCCACCAGAAGGGTCTATACTACCGTCTTCTGCAGTGAAAAATTTCAAATTATTATTGGTACCTTGTGGTAAATCTGGTGGTGCGGCTTCTATTCTTGTATTTTGTACAATATTAATAACACCACCCAATGAGCCCCAGTCATCACCAGGTCCAAAACCTTCAAATTGTTTTAATTCTTCATTGTAACGAATACATCCATGATATTTTGCCATATTTGTTTGTGTAATATTATTTTCATTTTTATCTTCCCAAAAAATAGTATTATCAGTTGTATCAATATATTTTACAATAGGTCTGTCAGCTTTATTGCCAACAGGAACGCGAATCGCATCGCTATAACTAATATCAAGAGAAACAACTGGGTCATTTTTTCCGATAGCGAGATGACCACTAATGTCAACATTCATATTAAAGGAAGAATCATTATGAACATATAATCTATTATTAAGAGAAACATCATCAACAACCCATAATTTACTATTCATAGAAACATCGCCCCCAACTGTTAGTATACCATTTATAGAAACATTATCATTCATAGAAACATCCCCTTCAACCAATAATTTACTGTTGAAAGAAACATCATCATTAACAAATAATCTTTCCGAAATGGAAACATCGCCATTAACAGTTAATACACTAGTTGGGTAATTAGTAGCAATACCGATATTACCATCAGCCCGAATTAACATCTTATTTTGGTCGTCATTGGTAAAACCAAATGACATAGCGCTTTGGTCATTTTTATTTGTGATATATGAATAGTTAATATTAGCGGCATTATGCTTGTTATTATTATCATATCCAATACCAATTTTACAATAATCAAGGAAAGTATAAGAACATATGTTAGTGAGGCTATTAATAGAAACCCCAAATGGAACATTTGTATCAGTATCTCCTATAAATTCTATTTCCTGAAGCTTAAAAGAATCTTCTTGGCCAGAAGCTAAAGTAAAATTACTGAATTTTATTAAATATTTATTACTTAAACTCGGTGTTCCTGAATATGTTAAATCATCATCTATACCAAAATTTCCTAATTTTGTTTCATTTATTAATATATTACCAGTAGAATCATTTATATTTGTAGCAATTCGTACTGTTATATCACTTTGAACATTACGATTTGTAAATTTAATTTGTTTAAAATTAATTTGTTCAGGTAAAGTAATAAAAAATATTAAATCACCGGTGTTAGTTGCATAATTTAATTCAGTACTAGTTCCCCCCTTATCAAATAAACAATTCATAGCAGTTAATGCTGGTGTACATTCTATCATATATTCACCATTACCAAATAACTGATTACTAACCGTACCTACATACTGATTTAAGGTACTGGTTTGTGTAACCGGTGTAGTTGGTGGATATGAATTACCAGAATTACCTATTGTATAAATACTAGGTTGAGTACTATAATTTGTAATATGATTATGATATCCTTCATATAATAAAACCTTACTATCGCTGTAATCAATAGTGTCCCCATCCACATTTGTTGTAATAGAAAAATCATAATAATAAATATAATTAGATGCAATACCTTGAACAAAAATACCAGGATATGTAAGATTTTGTAGAGGTGTTCCAGAAAAGTTTGTATGATTTAATGAATTAAACCCATCAGCAATAAACCTGTCTCGTTTTTCTTTAAGAATAGTATCAACATTTTGATTTACATATGTTTCAATATCCATATTAAATGAAATATCTAATAAACCATTAAAATCATATGTAATATAACTAGCGCCAGATTTTACAAAAGCCCCATATGGTGGTGTAGTAAGATTAAAGCTTCTTTCATTTATATATTTTTTTAATAAATAATCTTCAACTTCTGTATTTTTTCTATAAAAATCATATTTATAATTTCCCGCTGTACCAGTAATTCCAGTTTCATCTGTATGTGTACTAATCATGTAGCTATCCATATAAGTTGAAATATTATTAGTAATAAAAGATTCAATATCAGCATTATTAGTAGGTTTTAAATTAGAACTTGTAAATAATCCAGCAAGATTATTATCTTGAGTATTATTGGAAATATCTACATGAAAATTACATTGTGGTTTATCTATACCAATACCAATATTTCCACTACCATCTATACGCATTCTTTCAAGAGAATCATTATAACTGGTTTTGCCTGTACTGGCAGTATAGAAAATTAATTCATTATTGGTATCACCGGGTTGAGGTTGTGCAGCAGTGATTCTAGTATTTTGAGATATATTTGTTACACTCCCTAGTGATGACCAAGCATCAGCAGGACCAAAACCTTCAAATTGTTTATTATCTGTATTATAACGAATAGAACCAATGTATTTATCCTTGTTTTCATATGCATCAATGACATCTTGTGGTGTATTTTCGTCTTTAATAAAATTCGGGTATTGATAATTATCGCCCACTCTTATTATTGGTCTTTCATTAGTAGTACCAACTGGAACACGAATAGCATCATTATAACTAATATCAAGAGAAACAACCGGATATGTTTTACCAATAGCAAGATGTCCACTGAGATCTATATCATTATTAAATGATGCATCTCCATTAACATATAAGTTTCCACTCATGGACATATCTGTTGTAATTATAAACTCATAATCATTAGTTACGGTATTAACTATGTAATTTGATTGATATTCTGTACTTGAAAATGTTCCATTAATTGTTACATTTCCACTCATTGATACATCACCTGTAATTGTTACTTTACTATTCATTGATACATCACCTTCCATAGTAACCTTACTATTCATAGAAACATCGTCATTTAATATGGATTTATTAGCAACATATAATCTATCATTAACAATTAAATCATTATCAATTTGAACATCTGTTTTTATAACTTGTAATGGTGCCTCTCCATCATCGCGCGAATCAGCAGAATCACGAATGAATATATTACTAATATCAAATTGTTTTACACTTAATTTATAGTTAGAATCTATTAAATCAGTACCTTCACATTCATTTAAAACAACCAATCCATTTTTTACGCCATGTATTCCAATGTCTGGGTTTAAATCGGTATTTCCAGTTAAAGTAAGATTATTAATATCAACTCTAAGTGCATTAGAATTCGTTTTTGTAGGTTTCATTATCCAAGCATTCATGTCATCTGATATTTTGATATGACCCGATTTTTTATCTGTATTATCAGTTACAAAAATACCGGCTCCTTTACTTGAATTAAATGGTGCATGAACTGCTATTATAAAATTTTGTAATCCTGTATCATATCCTTCAAATGGTGTGGGATAATGAAAGTCTGGATAATTAACATATAAAATCCCCAATTGATGATTAGCTGTTGTTTCCCCATCAATTACTGCAACTTGTACTTCATTTGTATCATCATTTATGGTATAAAAGGATTGAGCACCGGATGTAGTAGCAATAAAATTATCAATATATTGTTTTAATACGAAATTTTCAAAATCAGCATTATACTTATTCGCATCATAATTGAATACAGTAACATCTTCAGTAGTTGTACTAGTAATACCATTAGGCATTATAACAGAATATGTATCTCCTTTACTAGAAATATAGGAATTAATCAATGTTTCTTTATTTGTTGTAAAATAAGTTTCTATTGCAGTTATTGTATTAGTTCTAAAATCATAAGTAAAATAATATATATCTGGTAAAAACACAGCATTGGGTAAGAAGTCATTGTTATATTTGAAATTTTGTTCGGGATAGTTATTATCTTGAATGTATCTTGCAATGGCAAGACCAAAATGGAAGTCATTAATTTGAATACCCTTACCTCTAGAAGAAATAATAGCATCATTTCGGTAAACAACAGTTCCCCCCATAGTTGTAACATCCTTTCCGCCACCTATATTAATTTTATTAGATTTACGGTTTGTTTTACTATAATTATAATTACCAATATTGATAAGAACTGTAGATATATCAGGTAAACTAGGGTCTACAGCACCTATATTAATTACAGAACTCCCTGTATCAAAGTCTTTAATAAGTTCTTCTTCAATCAACTCCTTTTTATCGTTGTCACCAATATTAATGATATGTGTTTCAGGACCAAAATTAATAGTGGTTGCATCATCTGGTGATTTATTATCTTTGTTTGAATTAATTGTATTTACTAACATTTCACCATCAAATAATTTGACTTGACCACTAACTAGAATACTTCCCGAAACATCTAATACATCGTTATTTAATTTATCAAATAAATTAGGTAAGTAACCATATAATAATTTTGTATTTCCAGTAACATCATTTGCATCATCAGCGGCAGTGTCATCAAAAAACAATGTAGTTACATTTGCAATTAAAAATGTAGATATATCTACCATACATATATTTTGTACATGTCCACCACTACTTGTTAATAATTTTTTAGAACCAGATGTATTAATTGTATTATCGGGTGCAATAATCCAAGTAGGATTGGCATGACTCCAGTTATGAGAAATAACAATAATACCATTATCGCTAATAGCAATAGCATTTGTAGTATCACATGTGACAACTGCCTTTAAGGTTATGTTACCTAATCCAAGTTCGGTAGTAGTTTTATCAACCCAAACAAGCCCGTCATTCGTGCTAGAAATAATATTATTACCAACAGCAATTGCATGTGTATCATCAAATGCATTTATAGAATGATAAATTTGGTCGGTATTAATAGTATATGCATCAGCAATGCTTTGATCAGCAATTATAGATGCAGTATGGTATCTAGAAACACCATTACCAGAAAAATAATTATATGCATCGGTGCTAGATGTAGAAATAGCATTAAAATGATAAGTAGTTGATGCAGTACCTTCAACATTATGTTCTAGTCCAATAACACTATCGTAATTGATAGGTATGATAGAAATAATATAGTTAGACGCATTAGTAAATAATGTACTTAAATCATTAATATCATAATAATAGATTCTAGATATACTTTCACCATTATTAATGTATGAAATAATCATACGATATCCATTATCTGGGTAATTAGCCAATGAAATAGTTTGTAAAGTTTTGTCATTAGCAATAGGTGAATTATCATTATCAACTAATGAAATTCTGTACCAAGTAACGCCAGAATCATTTGTAATAAAAACGTATCCTTTATCGCCACAAACAATACCATAGGTGTCATCAACCATATGACAAGAATTAAAATGAACAATAATATCATCGGTGGTATTGGTTAATTGATAAATATTACTTTTAGTCCAAGATTTACCACCATTGGAAGTATGTAATATAAATTGTTGATAAGATTGTTCAACTGGTAAAGTACTAGTAATAGAGGTTGTTGGTGTACCAACAGCAATACCATAATTGGTGTTATTTCTAGCAAGGTGCATGTGTTTAATTTGATAATCAATATTTATGATTTCATTAATTTCGCCATTTCCTAGATGCATTGCACCGTTGACATCCAATATATATTCCTCAGATCTAGGTTGAAAAGTATTAATACCGAGAGTAGATAAATATTTGTGGGTGTTGGTTCCGGAAGTGGTCATTTGTGAATGAACATAATTGCCATCGTTATTAGTAGTGCCGATCATAGTAACATTTCGCGCATGGTCGTAGGGAGCGATACCGCCTCCAATAGTTCCGCCTGATTTTGTGTTATGTGGTGTCATATGAATGAAAGTATTAGATTTTTCATCAATCCCGATACAATTAATAGCGTGTCCGGATTTGATAGTATCATCTTGATAGATATCATATAAAAAAGTTTGATGAGAGTTATCAAAAATACTAATGGTTTCTTCGTAAATTTGTCCATTTAAGTTAGCGATAGGACGAGATAATGGTGCAAACTTAATTTTAGAACTTAAAATAAGTTCATTTGAATTAACTAGTAGATTTCCACTATTGGTATCTAGGAAAATATTCCCTCCCGTAGAATTTCCTTCAAGGTCAGGTTCGCCTTTAGATAATAATGTAATATCTTTATTGGTTTCTAATTTGCTAAAATTATTATTAAGAATAAGATTCCCCGATGGATAATTAACAATGAACGCATTAGAAGTATCAAAAACCATTGTTTTATCTGCATTTAATGAAATTTTAGATAATGAAACATCCATAACAATATTGGTTTCGCTGTTAATATTAATATCACCTGAAATGTCTAATGCAAAAAATCCGGAGTTATTAAGAGAAGCCTTTGTAGAATTCATTAATAATTGTCCACCTGAAGTATCAATTTGAGAATTTTTTGAAGAAAGTTTAATAGTATCGGTAGTATTAGTAGTAAGAAAGCCTCCATTTTCGTAAGTAATGTTGGCATTAGATGTATTAGATTTATCAGTATTTAGATCATTATAGAAGAAAATATTAGAACTGGCATCGTCAGTGTCAACGACAATACCTTTTTTATTTTTGTTTTGAGCAATAATATTACGTATATATTCGTTACTAGATTCAACTGTTAAAATATCAGTAATGGATTCACTAGTACCGGTAATATTAAAAACGGTTTTGGGTATTATAGTGTTGATACCAATATTATTGGAATTACCATATAAATAAGCATAATTATTATCAGCAGGTAATTGTGGAAATGTATTGCCATTATTTTGAAATGTATTATTGCCAAAATAGAGTTTATTATTAGAATATATATCTCTATGAACAAACATATCTTTATCAGTATAAATACTATTCCCTGCAATAACATTAACAGTAGCAGATAAATCAAGAGAAACTTCAAACGTACCATTTAGATATTGATAGGTAGGTCTGGTAGATCTAGATATGAATTGGTCTGCAATGATAGTACTAGCATTAATTGTATTAAAAGAATCCATTTTGCTGATACCTCCATATTGTTTCCATGAATTATTAGACATAAAAAAATAGATTTATATACAATTACTATGTATTTTATTTGTGGTTTAAACCATATGAAGAATAATACCAAATAAATATTTGTAAAGGATGAATATAAATAAATTAAGAAAGAGAAATTTTTTTGACAGTAGTATCCTGGTATGGTTCTTCTTTTAATTCAAATTGTTCAAGTGAAAATATAGTATTAGAATAAGTAATATCTGGTATGGATTTATAAAATGTATGTACGATAGGATTAGCAATAACTTTTTGGGGGTGAAATGCAGATAGATAGAGCCCATTAAGAGATTGAACTCTAGAGAGTGCAACATATGTTTGTCCATATTCAAATATACTTTGTCCAATATCAATTTCGGCCATGTCTAAAGTAGCTCCTTGAATTTTATGTATTGTTAATGCCCATGCTAAACATAATGGATATTGACCGATAGCTAATGCAGGAAAATCTTCAGATTGCCAATAATGAATATGAATATTTTTGGTAATACCATTCGCAAATTGAACAACAGGTATATCTTGATTATCAATGTGTTTGATGTCTATTACTATACCCTGTGAACCATTACATATACCATTATCCATATCTAAATTAATGGTACACATAACAGCACAACCGGTTTTAAGTCTTAATGTATTTGTACATGGTGAGTTATTAATCATATTATCAAGTTCATATTCAATTTCAGCAGAAGTCATTCTATCACATTTTTGTCTCATATCAAAAGAAATTGGTCTATTTGATTCAATATGGGTATAACAATCGTTTTTTTTAATAACTGAAAATACGAATTCCGTTTCTTGTATTTTTGAAAACATCATAGAATTAACATAATCAGTTTTGGCACGTAATGGGAAAAGTTTTGTAGGAACACAATTATTATGTAGTGTAGGGTCATATGTTCGTTTTAAATATTTTTGTAATATTTTGGTTTTTTCTGTATCAAGTTGACCTATTCTAACCTGTTTTAGAATATCAATATATTCTGCATCATTTTGTCTAAAAATAGTAGTTAATTGAACAATATTTTGAAAAGGAAAAACAGTATTCCATATATGAGATTCAAAACAAAATTGTTCCGTATCGGTTTCACCACTGGTACCGACCGGTGGGAGTTGATAAAAGTCGCCAGTAAATACAACTTGTAATCCTCCAAATGGTGTATTAATTTTTTTTACTTTTCTAGCAATTTCTTCAATAATATTGAAAATTTTGCAGGATAACATACTAACTTCGTCTAGTATGAGGCATTTTGTTCGTCGCCATTGAGCAACAACCTTTTTATTTTTTAACACAGATTCAATAATTTTATGTTTTGGTCCTTTTGCAAGTTTAATTCCACTCCAAGAGTGAAGTGTTTTTGCATTGCAATTTAAAATAACAGCTGCACAACCTGTCATCGCACAAACTTGTGTAGTGCGATAATGATTGTTAGAGTATTCTAATAAATATTTAATAAGTTGTGTTTTGCCGGTCCCTCCAGGTCCAGTGATAAAAAGATTAGAACCTTGTGTAAATTTATCATATGCGTATTTTTGTTCATCAGATAGTAGTGAAATATCTAATTTATTAAATATAGATTTACCGGTAGTATCGGTAGTATCGGTAGTATCGGTAGTATCGGTAGTAGATAATACAATCTTTTTAACTGTATTATCTGTTAATTTTTGTGTATCCATAATTATAATTGATATAAATATAAAATAAAATAAAAAATCAATTTTTTATTCACAAATGGCTTCAATGCAGAACGAGAAATCATGACCATTAAGAACAATAGGAATACCAGTTTCATTAAGTAATTGAATTTGTAATTTTTGTAAATCAATTTTTCCAGTATAAGAACGAGAGTCGCTAGTTAATAATCCGTTTACATTATTAGCAGGTAAGATGGAACCATATGGATGATTTTGCATGTCTAATGATATGCGCGCAATAATATTTTTGTTAATTAATGATGAAGATAGTGGTGAAATAAATGAATTTTGGTTTCCTTTATTGAATTCGTCAATTGCTAAATATAAGTATCTAGGACCAGATAAATTAAATGTACATTCAGAGTTAACAGGTGTAGCACTAGTAAGGTCGTATGATGTTTTTCTAAATCCCATGAGCCAACCTAATTTTTGTTTAAAGTTAAATTTATCGCTATTACCATATTTATTAACATCAAATGAAATAGTAATATTTTTATTGCTCATTGCTGTTTTTTTATTATTATTAATAACAAATGTTAACCCGGCCGCAATAGTTCCAGAAATTTTGGAGGCGATTTCAGTTGATAAAGAAACTGCATCATAATTATTATCATCAATCGTAATAACTTCTGTATTAGCACCACTAGTAACTTTAAAACAATTATTTCCTAATTCGTCAGAAATATTAAAAAATGTCATAGGTAATTCAATATTTGTAATTTTAATAGAATGAATATCATTAATCCGCTCTGGTAAATCCACTTGAAAATTCGCGGGTTGTGTATAATCATAATTATCACGTAATTTGGTATCAATATTAATAAATTTGGTTTTGGAAGGTTTATGAACATTAGTCATAATCATATGATTCCCATATTGATTTGTATTAGGTTCCATAAATAATTCTTGTTTGTTATAATACTCGGTCATGTTATATATAATATATAAAAGGATAAATTATATATAGTTTATCTAAAAATTAGTAAATGATTTATTAACATTTTCTGTTTTAGCTGGTTTAATTTGTTTTGTTTGTTTTGTTTTATCTCTTTTTTTAACTTCTAATCCCTCTTTCTCTTTGTGGTCCATTCCCTCTTTCTCTTTGTGGTCCATTCCCTCTTTCTCTTTGTGGTCCATTCCCTCTTTCTCTTTGTGATCCATGCCCTCTTTCTCTTTGTGGTCCATTCCCTCTTTCTCTTTGTGATCCATGCCCTCTTTCTTGGTTTGCATACCTTCAAACATACCTAATTTTGAAATACTATCATAAACAATAAATAATCCAAAGATAACAAGTAACGCAATCAACAAATATTTTGTGATATTTTTGTTCATTTTATATAAAATATATTATATTTTAATTGCCACAAGTTTTGCATTTGGTAGCATTTTGTATACGAGCAAACATACTGTGATTAAAAGTATTAACTGGTTGTGATGGGTAGGATATATTAGTTTTTTTTGTGGGTGGAATAATTTTTTTCGTTTTACTTTCACTAAATATCATAAACATCAAAAAATTGATATTTAATATATAAGATAAAGACAGTAAAGTAAAGGCTATATAAAGATATTAGTGAAATGTGTTCAAATGAGTATAATAATGTTTGCCACACATCATGTAGCAAGTTATCGAATGAACTAGAAAGTCCAGAAGAAATTCCTTCAATAGAAAAAATATATCGTTTAGTTCAGGATTTAACAGTAAAAGTAGTGAAATTAGAAAATGAGAATAAAAAGTTAAAGCAAAGTGTATTAAAAAAGCAAAAAATAAATATATTAGATAGTTTAAATAAAATGAATATAGTAAATCAACCAGAGATTGTATATAATGAATGGTTAGATGTAGTAGTATTATCTCATGTAAAGGCCAATTTAAATAATGTATTTAAAGAAGATTTAATTGTAGGTATAGTGAATACCTGGAATAATGCAATAAAAGCAACTTCTTCAATGCTACCTATAAAAACCTATATAAATCGCCCCAATGTATTTTATATTTATGTAGAAGATGATAATAAAAGACAATGGAAACAATTACCTATATATGATATGGATAGGCAACTGCGAAGTATAAGTCAACAATTTATAGTAGAATTTAGAAAGGAATGGTTTATACCGAATGAATATAAAATAGATAATGATGAAAAGTGGACAAATATGTATGTGGACTATTACAAACGTATATTGGGTGGTTCACAAATAACAACAGAAGTTATTTGTCAACGAGTTAGGAATCAAATTTATAAATTAATGAAAGAAGATTTTGAAAATATAGTAGAATAGAAATTAGTTGAATATAATTTACTTTCTTCTACGTTTTCCACCTACACTATTAGATTTACAGTATGAACCACTAAAATAATAATATAAGAAGTAAAAAGGTCCAAAAACTACGGAAATTACGAGGCCAAGAATTTTTTGTCCGAATGTTCCAGAATAACCAAAACATACTAAAGATAAAATAAAAGCGATTATTCCAATAAGACTCCATATAGAAGCAAATAGTGGAAAATTCTTAAAAATAGTTATAGAATTAGATGGTGTTTCATCATTTTCTTGATTATTTTCTTGATTATTTGCATTATTTGTAGGTTGGTTTTGTTGGGTATCAGCCATTATATATAGTAATGATAAAAAATTGAGTAAATTTATAATAATAACTATATAATAAAAACAGTGAACAAAATGTCGTCATTTTCAGAAGTAAAACCAGGTACAATAGATTATTTATCTAAATTGAATGAACATGAACGAGATAAAAATATAACATTTGAAGAAGGTCCTCATATTTATACAGTTTGCGGTGAACGTGGAACATATACATCTGTAACAACTTGGAATCATCGTCATTTTGAACAGTTTAATGCAGATGCAATAATAGATAAAATGATGAAATCAAAGAATTGGACAAACCCGAGTTACAAGTATTATGGAAAAACACGTGAAGAAATAAAACAGATGTGGGATGATAATCGTGATATGGCTGCAACGGCGGGTACAAACATGCATAATGATATTGAATGTCATTATAATGGTATGGAAGTGGAAAATAATAGTATGGAATATGGATTTTTCCAAAATTTTAAGAAAGATTTCCCAGAACTAAAACCGTATAGAACAGAATGGATGGTTTATTACGAAGAATTGAAATTGTCGGGTTCAATAGATATGATTTATGAAAATCCTGATGGAACATTACAGATCTATGATTGGAAAAGATGTCAAGAGATACAGCATGAAGCATCTTTTGGAAAATTTGCAAAAACGACATGTATATCTCATTTGCCTGATACTAATTTTTGGCATTATGCATTACAATTAAACATGTATAAAACAATTTTGGAACATAAATATGGAAAAAAAGTAACGGCATTGTACTTGGTATGTATGCATCCCGAAAATAAGTATAAAAATTATCAACGCATAGAAGTTCCGGATTTAACAAAAGAAATGGAAGAACTATTAAAATTAAGAACGCAAGAATTAGATATGAAAGAATAAAAAGACATAAAACGAAATAATATATTAAATTAATGAAATCACTATACTTTTTTTCTACATCAATTGTAATACAATATGCATATTTAAATAGAATTACAATTATAAATAATTCCAAAAAAATATTCAAAAAAATTTGTAATATAATAGGTTATGAAATAGCCGGTCATGTACCGGAAAAGACCCCTACAGAAAAATACATAGAAAAACATAATAATGAATTCATAAAAACATATAAAAAAGGATTAAATGACAATATAGATAATTTTTTTTACATTAAAAAAGAATTAAATGAAATATTAAAAGAAAAAGATAATATATTAGAGAAAAAATGGAAACAAAAAATGTTATATGAGTTTACACCTCGTGGAAATGTAGTAATGTATTATGATCCTTACAAGTTAGGATTTATTTATTATTGTGATACAAATTCAATATCTTATCCAATATTAAATGCGGTGGCAATGAAATATTGTACAATATATAGATGTCATGATTTTTTTACAGATAATGAAAAAATTCCAAATGAAGAAGAAACCACATTTATAAAATTACATTGTAAAGAAGCACCAAAAAAGGAAAAATCAAATAAAAAATCTAATAAATTAGATAATAATGTTTTTGCAAAATTAAAAAATTATAGTAAAGTTGATGTAAATAATGAAACTAAAGATGAAAATCCCCCAAAAAAAGAATTTTATAGAAATAAATTTGTCTATATGGGTAAAATAAATAATATACAGTTTTTACAATCAACTAAAGTACAAAATAATAGTATAAATGGGTTTTCATCACAATATACAGAAGATTTACAAGGTGAATCTAATTTACAAAAAAGTGTTTTAAGTTTTAAAGATTTTAAAAATATATCCTCTAAAAAGGGTTAATTATGATTATTTTGTTTTTTCCAATCTAAATAACCGATACTTTTTTCTAGTTGAAATGACATACCTAGATGTTCTTTTGCAATATTGTATGCTAATATTTCTTTTTCATCAAGTGTATTTAAATATTGTTGAAGAAAAATTTCTTCATTTTCAGTAGAAGTTTGATTTTCCATAATAATAGTAGTATTATTATGAAATAAATTATTATATCAATTTTTTATTATTAACAATGTTGTGATGCGGATTCACCTGAAGGTAGAGGTGTGCGGTTATAATTAACTGGAACATATACAATATCATCACCAATACATTCATTCTTAAGATTAAATATATAATCATCATAGCTAGAAACAGGTAAATAATCAGTATAAGGTTTTGTAAAATCTCCCATTTTCTTACAATTATTATGACATAAAGAATTATCATTATTGGTGGGTGTAACGGTACATCTAGTAGCTTGTTTACGTTTTCGTTCAGTTTGTTCACCCATAGTGTTAGAATTTAAATTACTATCGGGTTTAACAACGTTACATGGGTCACACATAAATCGTACATCAATCATTCCTTTGTTAGTAATAACACTATTTTTAACAACAGAATTATCTTCTGTAGAAATATATCCATTTTTAGATGCATTATGTACAGATCTGGATAACGATGTTTGTCCTACATATCCTTGATTGCGGTATGAACCATTAAGTGAGAACCCTTCTCCAGTATTTACACTAGAATTATTATATTTGGCTTGTGTTTTTCGTTTAAGAGTAGCAAGAGACATTATTATATATATTTGTTGTATATATTTTTAGAAGTGAAGAATGAATAATTATATTATAATTGATATAATTATTTTATGTATATTTCATTTACCATTGTTTAATAAATTTACCTGTCATAGTGATATTATCATTAACAAAGAGTCTTTTATTAACAGTAAGGTCATCAGTCATAACAATGGCTTGTGTATAATCTGGTTGAATTGCTTCTGTTCCTGAAACAGCAGATAATGGAATAGAACCATTAGGGAATGAAACATTGCCAGCGACAGTAATATCACGCATTGTTATATCTTGATTTGTACTTATATTACCATTCGTAACCTCTATATTACCATTCGTAACCTCTATATCATCATTCATAACCGTTAATTTAGAATTGATAATATCTACATCTTTCTGCATCATAATGCGGAAACCAGCACCATCAGTATTAAATTGGAGATGATCACCAATTGCATAAATATCACCACCCTGAATTTTAATATCACCGATTGTAGCGTAAGAATTATTAGTTGGAACAAATAAATTACCTGATACAGTAAGGTTATCACTCATTGAAACCGGTCCTGCAAAATTAGGCGTAACATCCCCAAGACCTGAAATGGCATCAGCAGAAATAGAACCATTAGGGAATGTAGTGGTGCCAGTGACAGTAATATCACCATTAATATTAATATCTCCAGTGGCTAGTTTTTGTTTGATGATATTCAATGAACCAGTGGATTCATCCGTTAAGCCAACTATGAATTGGTCATTAGTTTCATCCCATCCCATGAATGCATTTTGTTGATTTCCTCTATTAATTAAAAATCCGGAATCATTAACTGGTGGAGTAGTTGATGTTAACCCACTAGACAATTGAAGAATACTATCGGAAATATCAAGATTAGTAGTATTCAATGTTGTAGTAGTTCCAGAAACGGTAAAGTCACCGGTAACACTCAGTCCATTAGATGCTGTCAATAGGTTGGTAACATTGAGTGTATCACTCATTGTTACAGGTCCTGCAAAATTAGGCGTGACATCACCGAGACCTGAAATAGCAGATGCTGGTATACTGGCATCTGGAAGATTTATTGTGGCAGTAGACCTAATGACCAATTCATCCTGTACAAATAACCTAGAGGAAGTCACATCCCGATCAACCTCAATACTACCATTATTAACCTCAATACTACCATTATTAACCTGAAAATCGCCATTTGAAACTTTTACAACTTCTCTGTCGGTCGCACCCGTTATACCTATATTCAATGCTCCAGAATTCATGCCAAAGTTGGCATTAAATGCGGCATTCATATTAATAGGTTGACTATAATCTGGTTGCAGTGTATCCGTATCAGCAACTGCAGACAATGGGATTGAACCAGCAGGTACAGTAATAGTACCAGCACTAACAGTGAGTCCATTAGATGCTGTTATTCGGTTTGCGACAGTGAGTGTATCATTCATGGAAACTGCTCCAGCAAAATTAGGTGTAACATCGCCTAATCCCGAGATAGCATCAGCAGAAATAGAACCATTAGGGAAAGAAACAGTATTACCGGTAGGAACAACCAATCCTCCTTGTACATTTAATCCACCTGTCATAGTAATGGATTCTGCATAATCGGGTTTAATAGTATCCGTATCAGCAACTGCAGCCAATGGGATTGAACCAGCAGGTACAGTAATTGTTCCAGCACTAACGGTGAGTCCATTAGATGCTGTTATTCGGTTTGCGACAGTGAGTGTATCATTCATGGAAACTGCTCCCGCAAAATTAGGTGTAACATCGCCTAATCCCGAGATAGCATCAGCAGAAATAGAACCATTAGGGAAGGAAACAGTATTACCAGTAGGAACAACCAATCCTCCTTGTACATTTAATCCACCTGTCATAGTAATGGCTTGTGTATAATCAGGTGTAATAGTATCCGTATCAGCAACTGCAGATAATGGAATAGAATTGGCTGGTACAGTAATAGTACCAGAACTAACAGTAAACCCATTTTTGGCTCTTAATAATCCTTCAGAAATAATACTTCCACTAACATCTAGATTTCCATTTATATCAGTATTATCTAAAGTAGATTTACCTGTAATAAAGAGTCTTTTACCAACAGTAAGGTCATCATTCATAGTAACAGCACCAGCAAAATTAGGTGTAACATCTCCAAGACCAGTAATTGCATTAGCAGATATAGACGCGTTAGGGAAAGAAACTATTCCAGCTTCAACTGTTAATCCATTTTTTGCAGTAAAGTTGCTAGTAACAGTCATATCATCCAAAACAGTAAGGTCTCTTGTAACAATTACATTTTTATTTATTGTAACATTACCTGCTACATATAAATCTTGATTTAATGAAACATCTTGAGTAACAAATAATCTATTGGCGGTAAGGTCTTGATCCATAACAATATTTTGTGTATAATCAGCTGTTAATGTATCAGTATCAGCAACGGCAGATAATGGAATAGAACCATTGGAATATGATGCATTAAAATTACCATCAACAGTAAGATTTTTTTGAACATATAAATCATTATTCATAGAAACATCTAGATCAACAAAGAGTCGTTTCTTTACTGTAAGGTCATCATTCATAGAAATAGGACCAGTAAAATTCGGTGTAATATCCCCAAGACCAGTAATTGCTGAAGCTGATATAGACTCGTTAGGAAAAGAAACTGTACCGTGAACCTCTAATCCATTATTCACAGTTAATTTATTATCAACGGTTAAATTACTATCCATAGTAATACTTTGTGAATAATCGGGTGTAATTGTATTTAAATCTTGAATACTAGCTAATGAAATAGAATTATTGGGAAAAGAAACTGTACCACCTTGAATATGTAATCCATTTGTGCCACTGATTGTACCACTAGCAGATAAAGTATTTACTGAAGTAATACCAGAAGTAACATTTAATCCAAGATTGCTAGTAATCGTTCCCGCAACAATAAGATTACCACTCATACCAACATCGCCGGAAAAATTAGGCGTAGCTTCAACTTGACCATCAATTGCTGAAGCTGGAATAGATTTATATCCATAATTAGCATAGAAGTTACCGCAAATATCAACATCTCCAAAAAATTGAGATCTAAACCCAGCATCACCTCCAACTTTTAATGTACCACCCATTGATATATCATCAAAAACTTCAATATCATTTCTAAACTTTACTCTTCCACCTACAGCACCCATTTCAATGTCACCAGCGATATTAACAGTATTAGCATTTAATATTCCACCTACTGTTAAATTTTTTGTCATATTAATATCCGTATTATAATCGGGCGCAAGAGAGTTAATATTTTCAAGAGCAGTTAACGGAATACTATTATCAGCATGTGTTACATTAAGATTTCCATTAACAGTAAGATTTTTGTTAACATATAAATCATTGTTCATAGAAACATCTAGATCAACAAACAATCGTTTATCCAAAGAAATATCATTAGAAAAAGTATCAGCGGGCAAATTACCCCCAATAATAGCGGATGATGATATACTATTATCCGCAAATGTAGCATTTAATGTTCCATTTATAGTAACATCGTTAGTCACAGTAAGATTTTGTTGTAGGGTTGTGTCTTTTTTTACAGTTAATTCTTCGTTGATAGTAGCAGTTTTATTAACAGATAATCTGTTTACAGTAGCAGTTTCACTAACGGTAATACCCCCAGTAACATTAATATCTTCAGTTTCAATTGTGGTATAATTAGTAGTAGTAGTATTGATGATAGAATTATTAGTATAATTTTCAACCTCCAATTTACCTTTAACAACAAGGTCCTTTGTGATTTCAACATTTTCTAGGAATTTAGAATCTTTCATGAAATCCACATTATTAATAGAAATATCTCCAATAAAATTAGATTTTCCATTAACAATTAGGTTACCATTCATAATGGATGTACCATTTACTGTGAAATTATCACCAATAATAGCATCATCAGTAACAGTAAGGTCTTTATTCATGATAGCATTATTAGTTACTGTTAAGTTATTTCCAATAGTAACGTCGGTCGCAAGAGAATCCGCTGGTAAAGCACCACCAATAATTTTGGATGTTGGAATGCTATTATCAGCAAAAGTTGCATTAAGTAAACCGGTAACAGTAATATCTTTATCAAAAGTGGCATTTTCAGCAACAGATAATGTATTATTAAGTGTAGTTGTACCATTTACTATGAATTTATCACCAATAGTAGCATCATCAGTAACGGTAAGGTCTTTGTTAATGATAGCATTATTAGTTACTGTTAAGTTATTTCCAATAGTAACATCTGTAGAAAGGGCATTGGCTGGTAAAGTTCCATCAATAATTTTAGATGATGGTATACTATTTTCAGGGAAAGTTGCATTAAGTGCGCCTGTAATAGTAACATTTTTATCAAAAGTAGCATTTTCAGCAACAGATAATGTATTATTTAATGTAGATGTGCCATTAACAGTTAATTTACTTCCAACAGAAAGGTCATCGTTAACATGTGCATCTTTAACCGCAGTTATTTTGTCATTAACAAATAATCGTTTTGTCATAGTAACATCATTAAGTAATGTATCTGCAGGTAATCCATTAGTTGTTCCACCACTAGATGACCCCCCACCGATAACAGCATCAGCTGGAATACTATTTGGTGCAAATCCAGCGGTTAAAGTACCCGCAATTGTAACATTATTAGTAACGAATACTGAATCATTTGCAATTATATTACCATTTACTGTAAGATTATCTTTGATAATAGCATCATCATTAACAGTAATATCTCTATTAACTATCATGTTTTCAGTAACAGTTAAATTATTACCAAAAATGACATCATTAGAAAACGTATCCGCTGGTAAAACACCACCAATAATAGCAGAATTTGGTATACTATTATCAGTATAATTAGCAGTAATATTACCACTAATAGTAACATCTTTGTCAAATCTCGCATTTTCAGTAACGAACAATGATTCATTAGCCATTATATTACCATTTACTGTAAGATTATCTGTGATAGTAGCATCATCAGTGACATACAGGTCTGTCCCAATCGTAACACTATCAATAACAGTTAAATTCTTGCTAAAAACAACATCATTAGAAAGTAGATCAGCAGATAGAGCTCCTCCAGTAATTTTACTAGTAGGTATGCTATTATCAGCAAAAGTAGCATTGAGTGTGCCATTAACAGTCACATCTTTATTAAAAGTAGCATGTTCAGCAACAGTTAAATTTTTATTTGCAGTTACATTACCACTAACAGTAAGTTTATCGTTTATCGTAGCATCATTATGAACATATAACTTGTTATTAAGTGAAACGTCACTAATAACATGTAATTTTTGTGACATGGTAACGTCATTGGAATGAGTATCCGCAGGTAAAGCACCTCCAATAATAGCTGTTGATGGAATACTATCATTTGCAAAATTAGTATTAAGATTACCAGTAATAGTAACATCTTTTGCAAAATTAGCATTTTCAGCAACTGTTAAGTTATTATTAGCAATAACATTACCAGCGACTGTTAGTCTTTTATCAAATATACCATTATTTAATGCATGAAAATCTTGTGTTACAGTTAATTTTTTAGGTAAAGTGACATCATTTGATAATGCATCACCGGGTAAAGACCCCCCACTAATTTTACTAGCAGGAATACTATCTTCAGCAAAATTAGCATTAAGTGTACCGGTAATAGTAACATCCTTTGCAAATGTTGCATCTTCGGCAACAGTTAAAAATCTATTAGCTGTAACATTACCAGTGACTGTTACTTTTTTATCAAATATACCATCATTTAATGCATGAAAATCTTGTGTTACAGTTAATTTTTTAGGTAAAGTGACATCATTTGATAATGCATCACCTGGTAAAGACCCTCCAGTAATTTTACTAGAAGGAATACTATCTTCAGCAAAATTAGCATTAAGTGTACCGTTAACAGTAACATCACTGTTAAATGTAGCATCTTGTTCAACGGTTAGTTCTTTATTAGCTACTATATTTCCTCCAATATTGACCTTTTTATTAAATGAAACATCATTTAGTGCAATAATGTCTTTATTGGCAGTAATATCATTAATAACAAATAATCGTTTAGACATAGTAACATCGTTGTTAAGAGCAGTTGCTGGTAATACACCATTAATAATAGCTGAAGCAGGAATAGTATTAGCACTATATACTGCAGTAAATTCACCATCAACGGTTAAAGAACCGGAAATATCTGTATTACCAGATACTTTTAATTTTTGATGCATTGTAGCATCTTCGTATACATCTAATTTATCATTGGCTTCTAAATCACCAAATACAAATACTCTTTTTAAGAAATTCACATCTTTTAATAATGTATCAGAGGGTAAAGCACCACCATTAATTGAAGTAGATGGAATACTATTTGCAGGAAAATTGCCAATGATATTTCCAGAAGCATTAATATCTACAGCATTTAATGTTTGTTCTACATTAATATTACCGGTTGCATTTATATTTTTAAGATTACTATTACCATTAACCGATAAATCTTGTTTTGCTGTTAGTAAATCATCAACAAATACTCTTTTATACATAGTTAAATCATTTAATAGTGTATTAAATGTTAATGCATTACCATTGACTGCATTTGTTGGTATGCTATTGTTGGGATAATTATAATTAAACACTCCACCAATATTTAGATCATTAACACTTGTATTACCAGTAACAGTTAATGTTTGGTTTATAACAGTATCATTTAAAGAAGTATCATTAGTAACAACTAACCCCTGATTCGCAATAATATTATCATTAAATGAATTATAATTAATAATAGCAGATTGTTGAATACTATTATCTAAATATGATTGTTGAATTTCTTGTTCCACAATTAAGTTACCTTTAATTCGTAAATCATTATCAATAATACTAATACCATTACCAGTAATATATAATCGTGAATTACCAATAATATCTTTTTCTACAGATAATGAGTTATCCATAGTAACGGCTTCACTAAAGCCTTCGCGTCCAATTATAGCAGTTCTAGGAATAGAATCATTTTGATATTCTGCATTAAAGAATCCAGTAATTGTCATATTTTTTGCACGTATATCTCCAGATATAATAGCATCTTTGTACGCATATAAACTATCTGTTATGAATACTCTTTTTTTGAGGTTAGTATCATTCATCATGTATGACTTTCCGGATACAATTTGATTACCTGAAATTGTTGTATTACCACCAACAAATAATCTTTTTTCCATTGTAACATCTTCAACGAAGATATTCGTATTATTTCCAGCCGACATTTATTCGTCTATATAAATGATGTATAAATAAATAATTTCTTTATTATTTACTGTAATTAATATTATTTCATTAATATAATTTTTTATTAATGAAAATAGAGTTAAATTTATTATGTTAAATTATTGTTTTGTAATATAGTCATAATAGCATCCAATTTTGTTTCCATCTCTGCACGTTTGGATTTTTCTTCTTGTAATTGTCTATCAACTTCTTGTAATGCTGCTGTGCTAACAGTCCAGATGTAATCTTTGCTTAAACAATTGAAATTATCTACAAGTTGACCTACGACAAATATGGTTTCTTCTGTGTATATGGGTTCCTCTTCTTCATCATCTTCCTCATGTGGTTTAATATAATCAACCTCAATGCTAGTAGAATCAACTACATTAACAATATTAGCATATATATGTTTTTCACCATGATGGAATTTAATTGTTTTAAATAGATTATTAGAATCATCCTTTTCAAGAGAAGCTGTATCAAAATTAGTAAATACAATAGTATTCTTTGTCATCTTGGCATCTCGATAAATATTTGGAATGTCTTTTCTATCTTCAGTTACAGCGTAAGGTAGAACATCTTTTACTTCTTGTGCAATGAAACCATATACTGTATCAGTTGTTCTCATTTCTGTATTGATATAATTATATGTCTTTGGTTTAAGTAAACGAACCTTTTCTAATGCGGTTGCATCATTTACATCAATGATATTTGTTTTAATGCGTTGGTCAGAACTATTAGTGAAAGTGCCAGTAACCGTTAAATTACCTGGAACTTGAACCGTTGCATTAGATTTTCCTAACATAACTTGATCACTATTGGTGCCTGTGGCTCCTGCACCAATAACAGTATTGTAATCGCGACCACTGAAATTAGTATCAGCACCGCTACCTATGAAAGTATTATAATGACCCGTAGTAATGCTATCGCCACTCTGCTTTCCTATAGCGGTATTAAACGTACCGGTTGTGTTAGCATTTAACGCTTGGTATCCAGTTGCAATATTACTATGGCCGGTTGTGTTAGCATATAACGCGTAGAATCCATTGGCAACATTCTCATGGCCGCCTATGTTAGATTTTAACGAACCGTATCCAACTGCAATATTCTTATTGCCCGTTGTGTTATCCGATAACGCATAGACTCCAGATGCAACATTATAGCCGCCGGTTGAGTTAGCATATAACGCGTTGAATCCATTGGCAACATTATTTATGCCGGTTGTGTTAAAAAATAACGCATCGTATCCAGATGCAGTATTATTAGTGCCCCCTGTGTTCGATCTTAACGCTTGGTATCCATTGGCAACATTACTATGGCCGGTTGTGTTAGCATATAACGCATAGGATCCATTGGCTGTATTCTTAACGCCCGATGTGTTAGATTTTAACGCTTCGCTTCCAGTTGCAACATTATAACGGCCCGTTGTGTTAGAAAATAACGCGTTGGATCCATTGGCAACATTATAGTCGCCGTCTGTGTTCCTTTCTAACGCTTGGTATCCATTTGCTGTATTATAGTTGCCCTCTGTGTTATCCTTTAACGCTTGGTATCCATTGGCAACATTATAGTCGCCGTCTGTGTTCTTTTCTAACGCTTGGTATCCATTTGCAACATTCCCTTCACCGTATGTGTTATCATGTAACGCTAGGCCTCCATTTGCAACATTATAACTGCTGCTTCTGTTATTATATAACGCTTGGTATCCATTGGCAACATTATAGTCGCCACTGCAGTAATATAACGCTTGGTATCCATTTGCTGTATTACCATGATCATAATTATTCACATATAACGCTTGGTATCCATTGGCTGTATTATAAAAGCCCGTTTTGTTATTTTCTAACGCTTGGTATCCATTGGCTGTATTAAAATGGCCCGATGTGTTATCCTTTAACGCTTGGTATCCATTGGCAACATTACGCGTGCCCGTTGTGTTAGCATATAACGCTTGGAATCCATTGGCTGTATTCTGGGAGCCGGTTGTGTTAGAATATAACGCATTGTTACCAGTTGCAGTATTCTCAGAGCCGGTTGTGTTAGCATATAACGCTTGGAATCCATTGGCTGTATTCTGGGAGCCGGTTGTGTTAGCATATAACGCTTCGCCTCCAGTTGCAACATTCTGTTGGCCGCTTGTGCTAGCTTTTAACGCTTGGTATCCAGTTGCAGTATTATTACTGCCTGTGTTAGCATATAACGCGTGGTATCCAGTTGCAACATTATAGGCGCCTGTTGTGTTAGACCGTAACGCATTGTTACCAGTTGCAACATTATAGTTGCCGGTTGTGTTAGACCGTAACGCCTCGTTACCAGTTGCAACATTATAGGCGCCTTCTGTGTTAGCCAATAACGTTTTGTATCCAATGGCTGTATTCGCGGCGCCGAGTGTGTTAGCTTGTAACGCTTGGAATCCATTGGCTGTATTCGCGGCGCCGGTTGAGTTAGCTTTTAACGCCTCGTAACCAGTTGCAACATTAGTATTGCCAGTTGTGTTAGAAAATAACGCATAGGCTCCACATGCAGTATTATAAACGGCAGTTGTGCTATTATATAACGCATAGGCTCCACATGCAGTGCTAGACGAGCCCGTTGTGTTCTTATATAACGCACTACTCCCAATGGCAGTATTATAAGCGGCAGTTGTGGAATCTGCTAACGCGGTTCGTCCAAATGCTGTATTATTAGAACCAGTAGAGAGAGTGTTTAACGCATAGTATCCAGTCGCTGTATTATTGCTGGCCGTTGTGTTACTTTCTAACGCGCCGACACCAACCGCACTATTATAACTTCCTGAAGTCAATGATGAAAATACGTCAGGGCCAACACCCATATTATTACTAGCCTGACTAAGTGTGCCAGTAGTGGTACTTCCAATTAACATACTGTTAGTAAATTCAGTTCCACCAACTTTGACATCAGATAGTTCGTCAAGCGAGCTAGCACCACCAGAACTAGCGAGAACCGCATTAATTTGTGTTTGAATATTACTGGTAACACCATCCAAATATCCTAGTTCAGTAGATGTTACAAGAGATGGTGTTACTTTACCACTAGCATTAGAAACTAAAGCACGACTAGCAGATAAATCCGCAGAAATAATAGTGGTAGCAGCACCAGTAACAGTAGCTTGTTTGCCATTAAGTTGGTCTTGAATATTAGAAGTGACACCATCAAGGTAACCGATTTCAGTAGCAGTAATATTGTTAAGAGTGCCGGTCAATGAAAGCTGGGAAAATGTCTTTGCCCCAGTAATAGTTTGGTCACCACTTTGCATGACTGCACCAGCCGCTAATACATTTGCAGCTGCCGTGACATCTGCACCTGTATCTATTCCGCTTAATTTGGTTCTTTCAGCAGAAGTAATAATAGCACCACTACCAACACTTGTTACATCATTTAAAGCAGTTACAGACGATGTTGTATAAACACCATTAGTGACTGTTCCTGCATTTCCACTAACACTTCCCGCGATTGTTGAGGAAAATGTCTTTACTCCTGCAATTGTTTCATCGCCTGTATTCATTACTCCTCCAGCGGCAGCTACATTTGTGGCATCTGTTACATCTGCGGCTGTCTCTATTCCACTTAATTTTGTTCTTTCGGCAGCAGTAATAATAGCACCACTACCAACACTTGTTACATCATTTAAAGCAGTTACAGACGATGTTGTATAAACACCATTAGTGACTGTTCCTGCATTTCCACTAACACTTCCCGCGATTGTTGAGGAAAATGTCTTTACTCCTGCAATTGTTTCATCGCCTGTATTCATTACTCCTCCAGCGGCAGCTACATTTGTGGCATCTGTTACATCTGCGGCTGTCTCTATTCCACTTAATTTTGTTCTTTCGGCAGCAGTAATAATAGCACCACTACCAACACTTGTTACATCATTTAAAGCAGTTACAGACGATGTTGTATAAACACCATTAGTGACTGTTCCTGCATTTCCAGTAATATTTCCTTCAATATTTGCTTTTATTGTACCAACTGAACCAGAAAATACACTTCCATTGTCGGTTGCATCTGGGATATAAGTAAATTTCTGGTCAGTGTCATCCATACCAAAAAATCCTACCTTTTCAACATCAGTTTTGTATTTGAATTTAATACCTCTATCCAAATTATCATACGCGGTTGATTGTCCAATTTCAAATACTGGGTCATTAATTGTAACAACAGTTGAGTCTATGGTTGTGGTTGAACCATTAATTGTCAAATCGCCAGTAACTGTCAAATTTTGTCCGATTACTGCATTTCCAGATGTGGTAAGTGATGATAATGTACCAACGGATGTAATTGCTGGTTGAGCAGCAGTCGTAACTGTACCGGCAGTTGTAGCTGTAGCAGAACTACCACTAACACTTCCCACAATTGTTGAAGAAAATGTCTTTGCACCAGCTACTGTTTGGTCACCACTTTGCATGACTGCACCTGCGGCTAACACATTGACTGCATCAGTTACATCGGCGGCTGTCTCTATTCCACTTAATTTTGTTCTTTCAGCAGAAGTAATAATAGCACCACTACCAACACTTGTTACATCAGATAATGCAGTAACAGACGATGTTGTATATACTCCATTCGTTACGGTTCCTGCATTACCACTGACACCTCCCACAATAGTTGTTGAAAATGTCTTTGCACCAGTAATCGTTTGGTCACCACTTTGCATGACTGCACCTGCGGCTAACACATTGACTGCATCAGTTACATCGGCGGCTGTCTCTATTCCACTTAATTTTGTTCTTTCAGCAGAAGTAATAATAGCACCACTACCAACACTTGTTACATCAGATAATGCAGTAACAGACGATGTTGTATATACTCCATTCGTTACGGTTCCTGCATTACCACTGACACCTCCCACAATAGTTGTTGAAAATGTCTTTGCACCAGTAATCGTTTGGTCACCACTTTGCATGACTGCACCTGCAGCTAATACATTGACCGAGTCTGTTACATCGGCATTTGCTTCTATTCCACTTAATTTTGTTCTTTCAGCAGAGGTAATAATAGCACCACTACCAACATCTGTTACATCGTCTAATTCTGTTACTGAAGACGTTGTATAAATTCCATTTGTTACTGTTCCTGCATTTCCACCAATACTTAAATTAGTAACAGGAGTGGTTGACGCTACTACAAATGGTGCTGTACCGGTAGATGCGGTTGATGTGATTATGTTTGCGGTTGCGTTTCCTGTAACAGATATATCACCACCAATATTTACATCTTGGCTAATACCTACACCGCCAGTTGTTGTAATTGACCCAGTTGTTGTATTAATGGATGGAGTACTATTGTTAATGGTCACAGTGCCAGTTGATGCTATATTTGATAATGTTGCATTACCCGTAACATCAAGGGTGCCAGATGCGATAATATTAGTGGCGGATGTATTTCCACCAACAGTTAAAGTACCGGTATTTGTTGTATTTGTTAAGGTGGTTGCACCAGTTACTCCTAATGTAGTTCCAATTGTAGCAGAACCAGAACTAGTAATATTAGATAATGTAGTATTTCCAGTGACTGAAAGCTGACCAGGTATAGAAACGGTTTCAGTGGAAGTACCGAGACGGATTTGATTACTATCGGTAGCGATAGCATTCCAGCCGATAGCGGTGGTTTTAGTGAGATTATTAGACAAATTATCGGTACCATATCCTAAGAAAGTATTATATGTGCCGGTGGCGTTCAGCAAACCCGCTTGAACGCCGATGGCGGTATTATAGCCAATGACGTCGCCTGTTGTGTTTTTTAACGCCTGGTGTCCAATTGCTGTATTATCACTAGAAGTACTGTTTTTTAACGCCTCGTATCCAGTTGCAGTATTATTATTGCCAGTTGTGTTATTAAATAACGTTTGGTATCCAGATGCAGTATTATTATCGCCAGTTGTGTTATTAAATAACGATTGGCTTCCAGTTGCGACATTAAAATAGCCAGTAGTGTTGCTTGTTAGCGATTGGTTTCCATATGCAGTATTATGAGTGGAGGTTGTGTTTTGTTTTAACGATTCGTATCCAGATGCAGTATTATGATCGCCAGTGTTATAATATAACGCATTGTTTCCAGATGCAGTATTATACGAACCAAATGTGTTACTAATTAACGATTGGCTTCCATATGCAGTATTATAATTGCCAGTTTCGTTGTTTTTTAACGATTGGTATCCAGTTGCAGTATTCTGCGCACCAGATGTGTTAGCATATAACGAATTGCTTCCAGATGCAGTATTATAACTGCCAGTTTCGTTGTTTTTTAACGATTGGTTTCCAGTTGCAGTATTCTGCGCACCATATGTGTTAGCATATAACGATTTGTTTCCAGATGCAGTATTATAACTGCCAGTTGTGTTAGAATATAACGCCTGGTATCCAGATGAAGTATTATGAGCGCCAGTTGTGTTTGAATTTAACGTAGCGTATCCAGATGCAGTATTATTATAGCCAGTTGTGTTATTAAATAACGTTTGGTATCCAGATGCAGTATTATTATAGCCAGTTGTGTTAGAAGATAACGCAATAGTTCCAATGGCAGTATTGTTGTTGCCAGTTGTGTTTGCATTTAACGTAGAGTATCCATATGCAGTATTATAATTGCCAATTGTGTTACTTCTTAACGATAGGTATCCAGATGCGAGATTACTATGGCCAGTTGTGTTATTATATAACGATTCGTATCCAGTTGCAGTATTATTAGAGCCCGTTGTGTTATTATATAACGCGTGGCTTCCAATTGCTATATTCTGTGTGCCAGTTGTGTTAAAATATAACGACTCGTATCCATATGCGACATTCTTTTGGCCAGTTGTGTTAGAATATAACGATTTGTGTCCAGTTGCAGTATTATAAAGGCCCGTTGTGTTTGCAGTTAACGCTTGGTATCCATTGGCAACATTTTTTCCACCAGTTGTGTTAGACTTTAATGATTCACATCCAGTTGCGACATTAAAACCGCCACTTATGTTAGCTTTTAATGCTCCACTTCCAATTGCAGTATTAACATTGCCAACTGTGTTAGACATTAATGCTTGGTATCCAACTGCAGTATTCTCTTGGCCAACTGTGTTAGCTCTTAACGCAGTGTATCCAGTTGCAGTATTATACTTGCCAGTTGTGTTAGAATATAACGATTGGTTTCCAGTGGCAGTATTCTTAAAACCGGTTGTGTTAGTCAATAATGATTCCATACCGAAAGCTGAGTTGTCAGTGCCGGTTATGTTAGCTTTTAATGATTGATATCCAAATGCGGAATTATTGGATCCTGTAGTATTTTGATTTAACGCATACCATCCAACTGCACTGTTAAATTTACCAGAGGTAATAGAACTAAACACTCCTACACCGAGTCCGTTATTATATTTCGCATCATCAAGTGTACCAGTAGTGGTACTTCCAATTAATATACTCTCAGTAAATTCGGTTCCGCCTAATTTGACATCAGTTAAATCGTCCAGTCCAGTACTTCCACCAATATTATCAATTTGTGTTTGAATATTGCTAGTAACACCAGCCAAATATCCTAGTTCAGTAGATGTTACAGCAGAAACTTCTACTTTACCACTAGCATTAGAAACTAAAGCACGACTGAAACTTAAATCAGCAGAAGTAATTGTGGTAGCAGCACCAGTAACAGTAGCTTGTTTGGCATCAAGTTGGTCTTGAATATTACTAGAAATATTATTTAAAGCATATAATTCAGTTATATCAATATTAGCATCAGTTCTTATGTTACCAGCAGTATCAATATAAGCAACTTGGTCATTAGCACTAGTTGTACCTAAATTAAAATATTTGGAATTGGCTCCATCAACTGTTACATGACCACTAGTAACAGTAATATCACCACTAGAAACAATAATATCACCACTAGTAACAGTAAGATCATTTGACATGTAGGTACGACCGAATGTACTACTACTAGTAACAGTTAATGTTCCAGCGATAGCTGTATTACCGGTAGTATCAGCAACAGTAAATGCATTACTATCACATGCTATTCCACCATTAGCATTTAATGCACCAGTTAATGTAGTAGCACCAGTAACCGATAATGTTCCACCGATTGCGGTATTACCAGTAGTATCAGCAACAGTAAATGCATTAGTATCACACGCTATTCCACCATTAGCATTTAATGCACCAGTTAATGTAGTAGCACCAGTAACAGCTAATGTTCCACCGATTGCGGTATTACCAGTAGTATCAGCAACAGTAAATGCATTAGTATCACACGCTATTCCACCATTAGCATTTAATGCACCAGTTAATGTAGTAGCACCAGTAACAGCTAATGTT
>Ga0233450_10000366_pt1 | contig 53056 bp, 46 predicted proteins | sample 011ome_30_FD_189956 | JGI IMG/M metagenome (GOLD analysis project Ga0233450, IMG submission 189956) | Coastal salt marsh microbial communities from the Groves Creek Marsh, Skidaway Island, Georgia - 011501CT (spades assembly) | ecosystem: Environmental > Aquatic > Marine > Intertidal zone >... | reverse complement strand
GGGCAAGACATCTACGATCGCAGATCACGCAACAGCGACGACGAGTGCGGTGGTTGAGAGAGTAAGCGAGCTTCTCGCGCTAGGTATGGATTGGGAGGCCCGTGCAGAATTCCGAGCCGCATTCGGTGATCCCCAGATTGCGCTCTCTTTGGCGGAATTGGCCTCTTCACAAGGAAGGCATTCGTGGGCTATTGAGGCCGCCGCTGCTGCCGGTGCATGGGGGCGCGTGGACCTGCGTTTCCCTGTCGTATACGAGGACGAGTTTAGGAACGCCTCTGAGGCGTCTGGCCTTTCCCTTGAGTCATTGCTCGCGGTTGCACGCCGCGAGAGCGCACTATCACCCGATGCCGTATCCGAGGTGGGCGCGCGAGGTCTTATGCAACTCATGCCGACTACGGCAAGGCTTACCGCGCGAAAGCACAATTATCGCTACTCTCACTCACGTTTGATGCGACCTGGCTACAATACGGCTGTGGGAGCTCTTTACTATGCTGATCTCATTGATATTTATGATGGAAATCGAGTTCTGGCTTTGGCCGCTTACAATGCGGGGCCTAACCGCGTGCGACGTTGGCGTGAAGGTGAGTTGAGCGTTGCTCGATGGGTGGATACCATCCCGTTCAAGGAGACCAGAGAGTATGTTCGTGCCGTCTTGGCGTACAACGTGATATACAGTCTGAAAGCTGGGATCGAGGTTAAGTTTCTGACCGAAACCGAGCTTGCGCCTAATTATTAATAACCATTACTCAAATAAGGGGTGATAAGAATGAAAAGTCTTCAGATGCAATCCTGCGTTCACAGCGAGGGTACCATTGAGTGTGCCTTGTTTGAGGTGGAGATTCCCGCACCAGGTGACAACGAAGTGATGGTTAAAATTGAGGCGTCGCCGATTAACCCTTCAGATCTCGGTCTCATGTTTGGCGCGGCCGATGTTGACTCGATCAGGGCATCAGAACGCAACGGTCACCCATCAATTGTTTTAGATGTGCCTGCGCCAGCCATGCGGGCGATGGCGACACGAATTGGTGAGTGGCTTCCTGTAGGCAACGAAGCCTGTGGTACCGTTGTCGAGGCAGGTGCAAGTCCCGAAGCCCAGGCGCTCCTTGGCAAGCGAGTCGCACTTTTTGGCGGCGAGATGTATTCAGACTACCGCACGATATCCATTTTTCAGGTCATCCCCTTAACAGACTCGACAACACCAGAGGCGGGTGCTTCGTGCTTTGTGAACCCGATGACGGCGCTCGGTTTTGTCGAAACGATGAAGATGGAAGGCCACAAAGCCATTGTCCACACCGCTGCGGCGTCCAACTTGGGCCAGATGCTGAATCGAATTTGCCTTAATGACGGCGTACCCTTGGTGAATGTAGTGCGGAGCGAGGAGCAGGTGGCGCTACTGAAGGGGCAGGGCGCAGAGCACGTTGTGAACAGTTCTGCCGAAGATTTTAACGAGCAGATGAGTGCGGCGCTTCGTGCTACGGGAGCAACACTGGCTTTTGACGCAATTGGCGGCGGCAAGCTGGGTAACGCTATTTTGATGGCCATGGAGGCTGCAGCAGTAGAGCGTATGACAGAGTGGTCGCGCTACGGTTCTAACGAATATAAGCAACTGTATATTTATGGCGCTCTGGACTTGGCCCCAACGACGCTTAATCGTGGCTATGGATTTTCATGGGGCATTGGCGGATGGTTGCTGACACCATTTATGATGAAAGCGGGTAGAGAGGTGGTCGAGCGCATGCAAGCGCGGGTCGTGGCTGAGCTAACGACAACCTTTGCAAGTGGTTATTCCGATCGCATTAGCCTTACTGAATCAGTGACTCCATCAGCGGGCGCTAAATATGGTGTTCGCAGAACGGGTCAGAAGGCATTGATCACTTTCTAAACCGAGCGGGAGATTAGCCACCTGCAAGTTTGCAGGTGTATCCCAGGGCTTCCAGCTCGGCCTTACAGGTTGCTCGCTGGTCGCCCTGTATCTCGATGTTGTCGCCCTTGGTTGCCCCACCGACGCCGCAACGCTGCTTGAGCTTTTTTGCGATCGTTTTCAATTCATCCGGTGAAACTGCAAGGCCCGTTATCACCGTCACAGCTTTACCGCCCCGACCCTTTGTCTCGCGAAAAATGCGGGCAATACCGTCTCCAATCGATGTAGGTCGGTCCTTCCCACACACGCAGTCTATTACATTACGTAGGCACTGAGGGCATAACCGGCCTCGATCGGTACTGTACACAGCCCTGGAACTTTTGTTTGTCTTCAAGTGGGTTGCCTCTTACATGCCTGGTACCGAAAAGTTTATCAGTTGCCATCCTTCGTCTGTGCTTTTGATAAGAAAAAACACGGGTTAGGATACGCTCATGGATAATAATGACATCAAGGCCGTTCGGGCCGAACTAGAGGCCAAGATCGCGTTTTTGGAAGCGGCGAACGATGAGCTGGATCAGGCATTGTTAAATCAGCATCAGCGGCTTGAGCGGATAGAGGTTATTGTCAGCGAAATGCGTAATAGACTGAAGGAGCAGGCGGCGTTGATTGAGCACCTTGGTGATTCAGAAGATGAGCCGCCACCGCCCCACTACTGAGCCAATAAACAATCACAATATAAGAATTAAACGGGTAGTTACTATGTTTAAACGCGCTCTCATCGCTCTGGTATCTCTTCTGGTCGTTGGCGGTATTTACCTTTCGAGTTTGGTTGGCGACCCCGAACCTCCACGTCACCAGGTATTCCTAAATGGTGAGGTGCTGACTATGGATATGACGAATACGATCGCTGAGGCCGTGAGCGTCCGCGGTGGACGCATTGAATCAGTCGGTACCAACGAGGATATTCGTGCTCTGGTCGACGAACAGACGCAGGTTACCGATCTTGCAGGCAGAACGTTGATTCCAGGATTTATCGATGCGCATGGACATTTTCCCGGTTCAGGTCAAAAAGCGTTCACCGTTGACCTCAATAGCCCCCCTATAGGCGACACCGAGTCGATCCCAGAGCTACTAGAAAAACTTCGTCAATTTGGAAAAACTAGGACGGACGGTTGGCTCATAGGAAGTAACTACGATGACACGCTGTTAGCGGAAAAGCGGCATCCAACTCGCGACGATTTAGATGCGGTTTCCGCGACCCGCCCGATTGCGGTTGTGCATGTTTCAGGTCACTTGATGGTGCTTAACTCGGCAGCGCTCGACGAAGTGAATATTGATGAGACGACCCCGGATCCAGAAGGCGGTCACATTGTGCGTGACCTGAACTCGCCTGATAAGCGAAGACCCAACGGCGTATTGGAGGAGACAGCCACGCACCACGCTCGAGAGAAGACACTCGATTTGACTGCAAGTGATGTTTGGAGGATGACAAAATTAGCGTCCGATGAATACTTGGAATACGGTGTTACAACAGCGTCGGCCGGTGGTATGCCAAAAGCGTTGGCCAGCTTGTTAGGTCCCATGTCCGAGTACAACCAAATACCTGTTCGTGTTGCGCTTTTTCCTTGGTTCAACGAGGTGGGAGAGCAGTTAATCAGTGGCGAAGTAACGTTGGATCAATTCGAGGGTGGTCGTGTGGTCGTGCCACGCGTAAAGATCATCGCTGACGGGAGTATACAAGGCTTTACGGGTTACCTAAGCCAGCCTTACCACCGTCCCTATAAAGGGGATGATGAGTACCGAGGTTACCCCGCAGTGCTGCGCGATGCTTTGTTCGAGCAGGTGGAGGGTTTGTACAAGCAACGAGTTCAAGTCGCTATTCATGGCAACGGCGATGCATCGATTGAGGATATCCTTGACGCTATCGAAGCTGCCAACGAAAAACATCCTTGGCCCGAGGCAAGGCCGCTCCTTATTCATGCTCAAATGACGCGCAAAGATCAAATCCTGCGCATGGCTGAACTAGGCGTTACTCCAAGCTTTTTTGCCGCACATACATTTTTCTGGGGTGACCGGCACGCGGGCATATTCATGGGGCCTGAGCGAGCAGCAAACATGAGTCCCGCCAAGTGGGCTCAAGACGCGGGTGTTCGATTCTCATCACACATGGATACGCCGGTAACACCTATGCGACCTTTGCAGGCTGTATGGAGTCCGGTGGAGCGAAAAACCAAAACCGGTAGGGTGTTGGGGCCCGATCAGCGTATCGATCGCATGTCTGCGCTACGTGCGGTAACCATCGACGCCGCGTGGCAAGTATTTATGGACGACACTATTGGCTCTATCGAGCCCGGGAAAATTGCGGACTTAGTTGTGCTCTCCGGTAGCCCGCTAACAGCACCTGATATGCGTGAACTCAAGGTGGATATGACTATTATTGATGGCGTAACGCATTTCCAGCGCTAGGGTTATAGCTAGGTTGTAGACCGCCAGGTACGGAGTTCATCTACTAAGGTGACGGGTGTTTCCAAAGCGGCGAAGTGGCCACCGCGATCGAATTGATTATTGAAATACGTAAGCTTCTCAAATCGGCCGCGCGCCCAACGCTCGGAAGTGCGCATTATCTCTTTGGGGAATACGCTCAAACCAACGGGTCGTGAGATGGGGTTGAGGTTGGTATTGTTGAAGCTCTCCCAATAAAGACGAGCTGACGACGCGCCAGAGTTCGTCATCCAATACATCATGACGCTGTCTAGCAGTAGATCTTTACTCAACACGTTTTCTGGATTCCGAATTCCGTTACGTTCGCAATCCATCCAAAATGCAAATTTCTCAACAATCCAGGCCATTTGCCCCGCAGGAGAGTCAGCCAGTCCGTAGCCCACTGTTTGAGGACGCGTGCTCTGCTGTTTTGAGTAACCTGAGTCCCAATCGTTATAGAATTGAAACGACGCAATGGCATCTATTTCGTCCGGTAGGGGGTTTTCCATAGTAGACATGTCCGGTACCACCAGCGGCAATGTGCAGTGACCAGCGGCACAGCGGGTTTCGGACTGCATCAAGATGGCTTGCGTAACGATTGAGCCCCAGTCGCCCCCGTGTGCGTAATAGGTCTCGTAACCCAAGCGTGCCATCAATTCTTCCCACATCTCGGCGATCTTAGGGACTCCCACGCCTGGACATCGAGGTTTGTCCGAGAAGCCGAACCCGGGGAGGGCGGGCAATATCACATGAAAAGCATCCTCGACTGAGCCGCCATGTTTCGTCGGTTCGGTAAGCGGCTCAATGAGATCGAGATATTCCAGCACCGAACCAGGCCAACCGTGTGTGATCAGTAGAGGTTTGGCGGAAGTGTGTGGACTGCGATGGTGAATAAAGTGAATATTGAGATCATTGATCTCTGTTTTGAAATTCTCGAATTTATTCAGCCGCCTGGGTACCCGTGATAGATCGTAATTATTGACCCAATAGTCGACGAGCTCTTGCTGGTAGGAAAGCGGAACCCCCTGAGACCAATCCTCTACGGTTTCTGGGTTGGGATAGCGAGTTAGCCGAAGTCTGACTATTAGCTCGTCCACAGCATGGCCATCAAAGTTTGGTGAGAACGGCTGAATTGGCTTTAGGTGCATATGCTCGCGCTCTGGCCTAAATTCTCTAAGGTAAGCAACGAGCAGGACGGGCTCAAGCTTCTTTTTCTCTTATTGTTGCTGTTTCTAAAATGAAAAATTGGGGTTAGATCTCAGTAAGCACTCGGTAAATAAAGCCATCTGAAAGCGAAACGAATTGGTAATTACGCACTAGAAATAACTCTGTCTGTAGGCCTGATATTGACCAGGTTGCCTATCGATAGCGAGGGCTTTGAAGCATCATTTCAGGTGCGTAATTAAGGCTGTCCGTAAGCATCTTGATCACCGCGGTCCTACGGTCGTAGCGCTAATAAGTAAATTTAATTCTCTCTTGACTCGCGTGCCGGGCTCACAATAGCGGGTTTTTTTCCAGTCCGTTCCGTTGAGTAAGTTCCTCTAAGTGAGTTTGGTAGAGTAAGGATTGCTACGTTAGTTACGCCAACAAGGCTACTCGAAGTAGGGTGCTAGTCCTCCAACGCAGACGCGAAGTCACTCGCTATCTTCGCTTCTAAACCCTGGCGAGCCTCGGTTGTTTCCACGTTATTCCCCAGCAGGTAGGTTGAACGCGGTTCTCGGTCAAGAAACAGTTTTCCAGAGGATAAAGCCGCCTGTCGGGACTGCGCCATCCAGACAATGGTGTCTGCTCCCTCTGCGTGTGACCTCAGGACTAGCCTTGTGATTTTTCGAAACAGAGGCAGCGATTTTTGCACTCCTGGAGTGTCAGACCAACCGGGATGCATGGCATTCACAACAATATTGTCGTTCTCCCAACGTTGGGCCCATATTTCTGTCATCACACTCAGTGCGCGTTTGCATTGCGCATAAGCTCGCGCTCCGCGATACCCATCAGACGATATATTCAACCGTTTGAGATTGAGACGCTCCGCATACATACCTCCGGACACCACGTTGATTACACGAGCTTTAGTCTGTTTTTTCTCTTCTGCAGTGCCTAGGGTGATGGTTTGTGATTCATCTTGTGAATGACCCTTTGATGTTGCCAACAGCGGGTGTAACGCTTCCGTAAGGCGCCATGGCGAGAGTAATAGCAGCGCGTAGCTCTGCTCCAGACCTTCACGCGTATATCTGTGTTCGTTAAAGAGTGCTCCCGCGTTGTTTATCAGTACATCTATTTTACGATTTGCGCCAATCAGGCGACTAATGAGGGCGTCGGTATCGGACATCAAGCTGAGATCGGCTAGCTCAAAGCTGATATCCGATCTTCCTGTCTCCGCCACTATGGTGGCAGCGGTTTCTTCGGCTTTCTTTTGACTACGCACGACGAGTGTCAACTCTGCGCCTGCGTTCGCAAGCGCTATAGCCGCCGCGAGTCCTATGCCTGAGTTAGCGCCCGTCAGAAGCACGTGTCGGCCTTCCATGCGTTCTGACATAGGAAGCCAGTGCCGTTTGCCTGAGACGTAGCCAAAGCGCGTGAAACATCGTAAAGCGCGCCAGGTAACTTCATCGGCCTTTGCATTGTATGCGCTCAGTTTAGGCTCGGGCGCTTCGGCTTGTAATGCATTCGATAAACACGCCATCAGCTTGTCGGCGTGATGGTTAAAATGGTCCTCGGAGCGATTCATCAGCGCACCGTATCCGAATTTAGGATAAACGGTCATTCGATAGAGGATATTGCTGCCACCATCAGATTTAGTGAGCTGGATGGTATCTTTGACAGTGAAAAATGCACTCCTTCCCTCGAGCACGAGTTTTTGCGAAGGCACATAATGAGTGATGACATAGATCATTGGGTATGAAAACCACCCGGCACTTACCTTCACTTTAAATGTGCTTCCTCGGCCGATTGGGCCGCCGCCCATCTTTACACTGGATTTAACCCGGCTGTCCCACTCGCCGAGTTTTCTCATGTCGCTAAGATAGTGGAAGCAGTCATGACAGGAACGGCTAACGTCGATAGATCTAGAAGTATTAATCATAGTCTGCGGCTTCAATGTTGAGTGGGTTGACTAGTGTAGGAGGTGCTTAAGTCCAGCGGGAGGGAGCTGCTACGCGCGGAGTAGTGACACGTCTGAAAGTATAGAGGCCCTAGGCAGAGCAATAATTTAGGGCCACTAACTGGACATCCAGGCATATTTGATTTGATCTCAATTTGTAAAGTGTCCAAGCAACCCCTCATCCGAACCAGCTCATAGCAACAGTGCAATTGCTTACGACACGACGAGGACGGTAGTTCACCCTCGATCACTCCTCGTGATAGATCACTCGCAGAGGCTCGCCAAAGTCGTCGTAAACGACTTGCTTTCGCCTCGTCTTCTTTCGTCTTATGGTGGGCGTGGATTTCTTTCGCAGCGCGGCCTCCCGGCGGCGGCGCAGTGTCTCTATGACATCAGTGACCGGTGTGCGTGCTTGAGGCCTACCCGTGAATACTGGTGTCTTGATGGGAGCGATTGCTTCATCGACAGCACTGACTCCGAGGGGGATCGAATCGATTTTGCCTCCATCGTTTAAAAACGACCAAGTTTGGCGCTCCAGTTGTCGCCGAATCTCTTGTTTAGATGGTGGCTTTTTCAAAGTAGATTCCTCGCGGCTGAGTATAGCCCGACATGACCTTGTTAAAAACCAAGTTATCTTGGCTTGCGGCCACCACCATAATTGTTAGTATCGATCGCCGCAGTGGGTAGTTAGTGAATTTGGGGTAGTCATGCGAGCAATTAGGTCGATCTTGGTTTTTTTGATCATGGCAATAACCGTAATTCCCCTCGCGTCAGTTCTGGTTATTTCGTCTTTTTTGATGCCTTATCACGTTACCTATTTTTGGATCGGTAGGCCCTGGCTACAGCTCGCAATAGCAACCGTAAAATGGGTTGGTGGCGTCAGCACGCAAATCAGTGGATATGAGAATCTGTTGCGTGCCTCCCAGGCAGGGCAGCGCGTAATAATCTGTAGTAAACATCAGTCGACTATGGAGACGTTTTTCTTTCCGAGCGTCATGACTAATCCAGTGGCCTACGTGTACAAGAAAGAACTAAATCTAGTTCCCTTCTTTGGCTGGGCCATTGGCCGACTTCATATGGTTCCAATTGATCGCAGTGCTAAGGGTCAAGCGTGGCAGCGGGTCGCAACGATAGGTGCTCGTCTAATGGACGAAGGTAAGTGGATTATCATGTTTCCTGAGGCAACCCGATCACGACGCGGTGAGCAGAAGCTCTATAAGTCAGGTGCCGCCCGGTTAGCGCTCGAGACTGGTGCGGTCATTGTACCGATTGCTGCTGCCACGGGGCGCTGTTGGCCTGCTAAATCATGGACCTTCATCCCCGGTCGAGCAGATTTCTCTATCGGCCCTGCCATTGTGCCCGAGGAGGGTGAGGACGCGATTGCTTTGATGGAGCGCGTTGAGCGATGGATAGAAACTGAGATGCGCATTATTGATTCTGATGCGTATGATGAGGTGATTCCGGAAGCCGTATAGCCAGAGGCTTATCGCTGAGTACCGGCATCCATGTGAACAACGATAAAAAACAAGAAGAGGGTATGTAGATGGGACTATACAACGATCATGTGGTGCCTCGTTTGGTCACCTGCGCTTGCGGGACAAAACCTGTGCTCAGGCAACGGCAGAAGGTGGTTCCCAAAGCCTACGGCACTGTTCTGGAGTTCGGTATTGGGGCTGGCCAGAATCTTCCTCACTACACTGCCGATCAGGTGGATAAGGTTATAGGTGTTGATCCTTGCTCTAAGTCTTGGGAATTAGCGGCAGAGCGCGCGCGTGACGCTAAGGTCAACGTCGACTTTATTCAAGGGTCAGCAGAGTCAATTCCGCTAGAGGATGCCTCGGTGGATTCGGTTTTAATCACCTTCACATTATGTACAGTACCTAATCCCGAGGCGGCACTTGCCGAGGCGCGCCGAACATTAAAGCCTGGCGGTAAACTCTTTTTCTGCGAACACGGTATTGCCCCTGATGAGAATGTTGCTAAGTGGCAACGAAGACTGAATCCAATTTGGAAGCGTCTGTTCGGTGGCTGCCACATAACCCGGGATACAAGGTCGCTACTCACCACTGCGGGCTTTGGTATTGATGCGATTGAGCAAATGTATCTTCCTGGTACGCCTACTATTGCTGGTTTCAATACGTGGGGAGAAGCGACCATCGCTCGCTGATTAACAAGTACTCCTTAACTTTCTGAAAGCAATACCGATTGCTGAAAAACCCAACTGAGAAGGTAGAACTCATGCACCGACCTGAACCGAACTTCAACCTAGCGGCTCAAGTACTCAAGCAGGCTGAGCAGCGTCCAGAAAATCCAGCCATCATTTTTGAGGGGCAGGAGACCAGTTACGGGGAGTTTGCTGCTCGTGTACGTAGGCAGGCGGGATTACTCAGAGATTCGGGTGTTTGTGTCGGCGACCGTGTTGGATTTTTGGGCTTTAATCAACCCAGTTTCATTGAGACCTTATTCGCAACCATCGCACTTGGTGCTATTTTCGTACCGCTGAACTTCAGGCTCACGGGCGAGGAATTAACCTTCATCATCGGCGATGCGGGCGTACATTCTCTTGTGGTCGATTCTGAATTGACCCCCGTTATTCAAACTGTTCAAGAGCGCTTGCCCTGCCGAAATTATTTTTCGGTCGGCAGCGATGTCAAAGGCTTTGTAGATGTGGAGTCGGCGATGGCGTCAGCGTCTTCGCTCGCTGATGTTGTTGAGTTGGCAGCCCATGACACGCTATTGATCATGTACACCTCTGGCACCACAGGTCTTCCGAAAGGAGCGATGCTTACGCACGGTAATATTGTTTGGAATAACGTTAATGCTAATTTGGCATTTGGTGCGAAGAGCACAGATGTATTGCTGACGGCTGCACCCTTATTTCACATTGGTGGTTTGAATGTGATGACTATTTCCGCTCTGCAAATGGGCAGTCCCCTGGTGCTGTTGAGGCACTTTGACCCCGGCGCTGTTTTGTCGGCGATTCAATCCTATAACGTAACTCATATGTTCGGCGCGCCTGCGATGTTTCTATTTATGGCGCAACACCCAGAATTTCATTCAACTGATCTGTCGTCGATAGAAATTTTGATTGTTGGTGCCGCGCCGTGTCCCGAATCACTGATATCACTATACGGGGATCGTGGAATCAGCTTTTGTCAGGGGTACGGGCTCACTGAGACTAGTCCGTTCGCGTCCTTTCTTGGGCCTGAGCGGTGTCTTGAGAAGTTGGGTTCTGCCGGCTTATCACCTGTGCACACGGAATTACGCATAGTCGATGGCGACAACGCTCCAGTAGGGCCACATGAACGTGGGGAAATTTGTGTCAAGGGTCCCAATATCATGAAGGGTTATTGGAATCGTCCCGAGGCCACTGCGAAGGCGATTGACGCTGAAGGTTGGTTTCACTCAGGCGATGTTGGCTACCTCGATGATGAGGGCTATCTGTATATCTGTGATCGACTCAAGGACATGGTTATCTCTGGCGGCGAGAATGTATACCCCGCAGAGGTCGAAAGTGTGTTGTTTGAGCATCCGGCGATTTCTGAAGTCGCTGTTATTGGGCTTCCTGACGAGAAGTGGGGAGAGGCTGTTACGGCGGTTGCAGCGCTCAACACGGATCACAGTTTGACGCTGGATGAACTACGCGCATTTGCTGACGCTAAGCTCGCGCGCTACAAGCTGCCACTTCGGCTTCATCTTGTCCCTGAACTTCCCCGCAATCCTGCAGGTAAAGTGCTCAAGTTTCAGCTGCGAGAGCAGTTGAGCTAGGTTATTCGAGCGGGTGTCTCCTTTTACGGTGTCTTTTGCGGGGCTATTCTTCACACAGGTATCACCTAACAAGGTACTGATAGCGCGACTGAGAATTCGCTGGTGTCTTTGTTTCATGGCGCTCATGGCACTGATCTCTGCATGCAGTAACGACCCCGTGAAACAGGAGATCACTCGCCGAGCGTCTCCAGTCGATATGAGCGGTCACTGGGAGATGGATTACGCAAAGAGCGATAATTTGCAGGATCAGTTGAACTCAGTTGCACGCCAGATTCGTCGTGAAGCAGCCCGTAGAGAACAGCTAGCCAAAGAGGGCCGGGGGTTTGCTGGTGGGCCGCTACCCGCGCGTCGTGATCTGATCACTCTGGCTCGTTTAGCGGAAATAATCACGGAGCCAACGCTTTTGGAGGTAATACAGGCGGCTGAACGCATTCGTGTCAAACGCGAGAATAGTTTTGCGCTTGTCTGTGAAACCGACGGGTCCGCTATTTCGATAACGATGGATTTACTGGGAGAACAGCGGTGCGGATGGGACGGCGCACAACTGTTTTTTATGCTGACGTTACAGGAGGGCTTAGAGGTCACACATCGGTTATCACAGTCAAACGAGGGGGATGCGCTACTTCTAGTGACCTCCGTCGAGACGCCGGATACCAGATTTCCCTTAGTAGTTAGTCAGTATTTCAAACGCTACGATCCCGAGAGCCTAGGCTACCAATGTGAGCGCACCTTAACCCGGGGGCGGATATGTACGACCCGGTGAAGTCCCGACGATCCCTCAGTTCCAGTATGCAGTGTGGCTGGAAGGTTTTTGTCTTGATGGGCCTGAGCGCACTAAGTCCGACCATGCTGGCAGACGTGGTGGCCGAAACGCAGAGGCACTCGGTATCAAACATCCCGACCCTTGTGGCGAACCCCGAGTCAAGAGATGTGTCGTTAAGATCAGAGCTGGACGTAGGAATCATCGTTTCTTCAGAGGTGCCGATTCAGAGTGGGACCAAGGCCGAAGCGTCGTTTCGTAAGACGGAAGCTCAACTGCTAGCGGGGAAGCAACGATTGGTGTTTGACGAGTCAGGCCGGTGGGGAGTGGTCAGACTTTTCCCTGAGCACTCTGTTATCCCTCAGCTTATGCTGGATTTAGTTGTGCGCCAATCCGATGGAAGAGAGCTGTTGATCGAGGCCAGCTTAACTGCGGTCAACGGGGATGTGCTTTTGAATCAGATTTATCTTGATCGATCGGGCATGGATCGATTCGAGGGTACTGAGCCTATTCCTCATGTTGGTCGTGCGTCAGATTCAGAGGGCCCGTTCGCCGATTTGTTTCATCGTATTCACACCGATGCTGCGAGGGTTGTATTTGAAAGTGCCCGCTCTAAGACATATCTCGGTACGATCTCCTTTCTGCGCTACGCTCAGCAGTTGGTTCCCACCGCATTTTCGGGGTATTTGAATTCGCGAGACGGCGAATGGACGCTTTTGCGCGAGCCGTCTGAAAAAGATCCGATGTATGCGCGTGTAGCCAAGCTTAGAGACTATGAATTGCTTTTTGTGGACACGATTGATGAGCAGTTGGGCGCGACTTTGCGCGACATCGATGTTGCTTACACGCTTTGGCTAACAGCCAGTAAAGAACAGCTCGACTGGCTGGAGCGCCGGCGCGCCCGTGGCCTTCAGGTAGAGAGCTTTACCGATGACTCGGCATTTGCGCGCCACCAAGCTGTTTACGCTGCCTATAGGTCGCTGAAAATCCACGAGCAGGAGCTATTTGAGTTAGTGCTAGATCTCGAGAGCGAATCGCGGTCTACAGCGTTGAATGTTGAGAATACGGTGGTAAAGCTTGAGGGGACGCTAGAGCAGCAGTATCGGGAATGGCGCGAGACCTTATTGAAGATTATCCAGCTGGAGAACACATTTTGAGCGGCAGCCTCTCATACCTCGCGACCTGCTCAGTGGGTCTTGGTTCGATTTTGACGTCAGAACTTGCTGAACTTGGCGCCAGTGATGTGAGGGAGACTCCGTCGGGGGTTCACTTTACGGGATCACTCGCGATGGGTTACCGGGCTTGCCTCTGGAGTCGGCTCGCTAACCGGATTTTGTTGCGCATAAGTAATACCGCCGTGGCCAGTGCCGATGATGTCTACACCAGTGCGCGATCGGTTCGTTGGTCAGAGCATCTTTCCCTGAAGGCACGGTTTTCCGTCGAATTCAAAGGACAGACCAACTTCATCAAAAATACACATTTTGGTGCTTTGAAAGTAAAAGATGGTGTTGTTGACTTCTTCCGTGACAATGAAGGTGTGCGCCCCTCTGTGGATGCTAAGAGACCAGACCTTCGGATCGTGGCGCAACTTTCAAAAGGTCGTCTAATACTGAGTCTTGATCTCTCTGGAGACAGCTTGCATCGCCGAGGCTATCGGCTTGATGGGGGCAAGGCTCCGCTCAAGGAAAATGTTGCTGCAGGTGTTCTGATACGAGCGGGCTGGCCGGGGGTTGCGCAGCGAGGTGGTTCTCTGATTGACCCCATGTGTGGCTCTGGGACTTTGCTGATTGAGGCGGCGCAAATGGCAATGTCTGTTGCGCCCGGTTTGTCGCGAGAAAGGTTTGGCTTTCATGGTTGGTTGGGGCATCGTGAGGAGCAGTGGCGAGCCCTTCGCTCGGAGGCAGAATCCCAAAAGCGTGATGGGCTTCCAGAAAACGTAGAAATACGTGGCTACGACGGTGATATTGGCGCGATAAAGCGTGCGGAGGAAAACATAAGGCGCATGGGCATGGCGTCTCATGTCAGGGTGCGTGCTAGGCAGTTGTCAGACCTTGCCAGGCCGACTCACACGGAATTAGGCACCGGCTTAGTCGTGGTTAACCCGCCTTGGGGGGAGCGTTTGAGTCATGATGAAGCGGTTCAGAAGCTTTACGGAACTCTTGGACGTGTTTTACATGCTGAGTTCTCTGGCTGGCAGGCCGCGGTGCTCGCGGCAGATAGCCAGCACGCTCGGTCCACAGGCCTGAGAAGTCATAAAAATTATAAGTTCAAGAGTGGTCCTTTAGACATTGGTTTGTATTTGTTCGACCTGGCCTCTGATAACGAGTTGCGTAATGGTTCAGATGCAACGAGAAAAAGCGAATCCGATAGACAAGTGCTACCAGAGCTCTCGGAAGGTTCGCAGATGTTCGCGAATCGACTACGAAAAAATTTAAAACGACTTCAGAAGTGGCGACATCAGAATGATATTGAGTGCTTCAGGCTCTACGATGCTGACATGCCCGAGTATGCGGTGGCCATAGATGTGTATGGCGATAATGTGCATATTGCTGAATACGCCGCGCCGAAATCTGTGAATGAGGCCGATGCAACACGACGCTTTAATGAGGTGGTCGATGCTTGCCAGGTCGTCTTTAATATTTTCAACCGTGAAGAGGTCGGGGTAAAAAGACGCGAGCGGCAGCGTGGCACCCGACAGTATGAGCGGGTCTCGCAGCGAGGAGAGCGCCATCAAGTTAGGGAGCTTGGCGCTCGCCTTTGGATTAATATTCATGACTATCTCGATACGGGTCTTTTCATCGATCATCGACCTATCAGACGTAAAATTCAGAGTGAAGTGCGCGGAAAACGCTTTTTAAACCTTTTCGCATACACTGGCGTCGCAAGCGTTCAAGCCGCATTGGGGGGTGCCAGATTCACGACCAGTGTAGATCTCAGTAATACCTATCTGGATTGGTTCAAAGAGAACCTGGCGAGTAATGGTTTGGCTGAAGCACAAAATCGGGCAATAAAATCTGACGTCATGAAGTGGCTGGAGAATGAGCAGTCTCGGTATGACATCATTTTGCTGGATCCGCCAACCTTTTCTAACTCAAAGTCTACAGAACAGCATTTTGATGTTCAGCGTGATCACGCGGCGCTGATCTCGAGCACCATGCGACTGCTCGAAAAAGATGGGACTCTTTATTTTTCAAATAACCACCGTAGGTTTGAACTCGATTCAAGGATGGTGGAGCAGTTTTACGTGGAAGAGATTACCTCGTCGACAATCGATCCGGATTTTGATCGCTCGCTGGGTATACACCGATGCTGGGCAGTCAAACACAGTGGCTAGGTAAGGGAACGATTTTTAACACTCGGAAGTAACCAGCTAACCGCGGTTCTTACTCGAGAAGTCAGCGGTAAACGCGTACTTACTTGGCTGGGTAATTTGAGTGATAGATATCGCGGTTTGAAAGAGCGCGCGCGTCTAAGAATGATTCTAGGTAAGCCAGCTACACGATTAGCGCATGATCATCTCTCAACGAATTCCAAGCCTTTGTGGTAGAATCCGCGCCGCTTCCGCCCTCGGCGCTTGAAGACGAGAACAGCTGAGCAGCGCCGTTGCTCGACACGTTTACAAAGGAACTTATTATGGGACGCACGCTTTACGATAAGCTGTGGGATGCGCACCTCGTTGATGAGCGCGACGATGGCTCTGCGCTGATATACATCGATCGACACCTTATTCATGAGGTGACGTCGCCACAGGCCTTCGAGGGACTCCGCTTAGCGAATCGACTACCACGACGTTTAAATGCCAATGTTGCTGTGCCAGATCACAATGTTTCGACTGATCCTTATGAGCGATCGTTAGCGGGCTACTCCGGTGTGGCTGACGATACAAGTCGTCTGCAACTAGAGACGCTTAACGAGAATTGCGATGACTTTAACATCCCGCTAATCGACTTGGCCGATCAGCGCCAGGGCATTGTCCACGTTATGGGTCCCGAGCAAGGTGCGACCTTGCCGGGCATGACTATTGTTTGTGGAGATTCGCATACTTCGACTCACGGGGCTTTCGGGGCGCTTGCTCACGGGATAGGCACCTCAGAGGTTGAACACGTTCTCGCAACGCAATGTCTGCTTACGAAAAAGATGAAGAACTTCCGAGTAAGAATCGAGGGTGAGCTTCAATCCGGTGTGTCAGCAAAAGACCTGGCGCTGGCAGTTATCGGTCGGATTGGGACGGCAGGGGCTACTGGATGCGCACTTGAATTCGCCGGATCAGCAGTCACATCACTCTCGATGGAGGGCCGGATGACGCTTTGTAACATGGCGATTGAGGCAGGTGCTCGCGCTGGTATGGTCGGTGTAGATGATACGACGCTTGCTTATGTTGAGGGTCGGCCAATGGCGCCAAAGGGTGAGCAATGGGAACAGGCCAGTGCATATTGGGCAACGCTTCATAGTGACGATGATGCGGTTTTTGACCTTGAGGTTGTGCTGGACGCTTCAGAGATTGGCCCACAAGTAACGTGGGGAACGTCGCCTGAAATGGTGACCTCCATCGACGGGCATGTACCTCGCGCAAGTGATCTGAAGGATGAGAGCGCCAGAAAGTCGCTGGCTCGAGCGCTGGAGTACATGGGGCTCGAAGAGGGGATGGCGTTATCTGATGTCTCAGTGGATATGGTGTTTATTGGTTCATGCACGAATGCGCGGATAGAGGACATGCGCGCTGCGGCAGAGATCGTTAAGGGGCGCCAGAAAGCCGCAAACGTCGAACGTGTATTAGTCGTGCCCGGTTCGGGGTTGGTCAAAGCGCAAGCAGAGGCGGAGGGGCTCGATGAGATCTTTAAGGGTGCCGGTATGGAATGGCGAGCACCCGGTTGTTCGATGTGTCTTGCCATGAATGCCGATAAGGTTGAGCCCGGCAAGCGCTGCGCATCAACCTCAAATCGTAATTTTGAGGGAAGACAAGGATTTGGTGGCCGAACACATCTGGTCAGTCCAGCGATGGCTGCCGCGGCTGCTGTTTCGGGCACATTCACGCATCCGGCAGAATTAGAGGGCTAGATTATGAAAGCATTTACTCAGCTTGAGGGCTTGGTCGTTCCACTCGATCGCGCGAATGTGGACACGGACCTCATAATTCCAAAGCAGTTTTTAAAGTCCATTAAACGAACTGGATTCGGTCCTAATCTATTTGATGAGTTGCGTTATAAAGACCCCTATGACGAGTCGAACCCTTCTGCTCAGCGGCGCGAGGATCCAGATTTCACACTCAATCAGGCACGTTACCTAGGCGCCACGATATTATTAGGTCGCGAAAATTTTGGCTGTGGTTCAGGTCGTGAGCATGCCGTATGGGCACTTGATCAGTTTGGAATCAGATGCGTTATCGCCCCGAGCTTTGCGGATATTTTCAAGAACAATGCGTTCAAAAGTGGCCTATTGCCCGTCGAGCTTCCAGAGAGAGAAATTGATGCGCTTTTCGACCGAATATCGGCCGGCGAGTCGCTGAAACTCAAAGTCGATTTGGAGGACGAGAAGGTCTGGGTTGATGAGGGGCGGTGCGTTAGCTTCAGCGTAGACCCTTTCCGCCGCAGTTGCTTGCTTGATGGCCTTGACGACATTGGGATTACACTTCAGCGAGAGGATGCGATTTCCAAGTTCGAGATGACACATAGACAGGCTCAGCCCTGGCTCTTTAACGAGGTGAATCTGTGAATCGGCATCGAGTTCTGCTACTCCCAGGCGACGGCATCGGTCCTGAGGTTGTCGCCGAAGCAAGAAGGGTAATGGACGCTGCGGCCGTATCACATGGTTTCGGCATTGAGTTCTCTGCAGCGGATCTTGGCGGTGTCGCTATCGACAACGGTGGGCAGCCGTATCCCGAATCGACAAGGGCACTAGCTCAATCAGCCGATGCTATTTTGTTGGGGGCAGTAGGTGGCCCAGCCTGGGACGGTTTGCCGGCGGCTGAGCGTCCGGAGCGCGGTTTGCTAGCAATCCGGGCAGACCTTGACCTATTTTGTAATTTACGGCCAGCGATCTTATACCCGCAGTTGGCCGATGCCTCGAGTCTAAAGCCAGAGTTGGTGGCCGGGTTGGATCTCTTAATTGTCAGAGAGCTTACAGGCGGCATTTATTTCGGAGAGCCTCGTGGTATTGAGGCTGACGAATGCGGGCTGCGCCGAGGTTTTAATACCGATGTTTACGATGAGAATGAGATTCGGCGAATCGCGCATCTGGCCTTCCAATTTGCTCGTAAACGTGGCGGTCGTTTGTGTTCTGTCGATAAAGCAAACGTATTGGAAGTAACGATGCTGTGGCGGGAAATCGTCTCTGACTTGGCAGCCGAATATCCAGACGTAGAGCTAAGCCATATGTATGTTGATAATGCGGCAATGCAACTTGTGCGTGAGCCCAAGCAGTTCGATGTTGTACTCACGGGCAACTTATTCGGTGACATTCTCTCTGATACCGCGGCAATGCTAACTGGATCAATTGGGATGCTTCCGTCAGCATCGCTCAACGCTGAGTCCAGAGGGCTTTACGAGCCTGTGCACGGGTCTGCCCCTGATATTGCGGGTCAGGGAAAAGCAAATCCGCTGGCCACGATCTTGTCCGCAGCGATGTTACTGCGTTACTCCCTGAATGAGGACGCAGCCGCGAAGTCTATCGAAATTGCCGTCGAACGCGTCCTAGATAGCGGGCTCCGTACTGGCGATATTGCAGCGCCCGGAGAACGAGCTTGCTCGACTGCTGAGATGGGCGACGCTGTAGTAGCAGCGTTAACAGAACGGTAAAAAGCTGGGTAAACTATGAAGACATTCAATGTAGCCATTGTCGGTGCGACCGGTGCAGTGGGCGAAGTCCTTCTCGAGCTTCTCGAGACACGAAACTTTCCTGTTAATAATCTCTATTTGTTGGCCTCAGAGCGCTCTGCCGGCACAGCAAAAAGCTACAAAGGCAAGCGGCTCACCGTGCGAAATCTAGCAGAATTTGATTTCTCTCAAGCGGAGATAGGTTTGTTCTCTGCTGGAGGCTCAATCAGTGCGGAGTTTGCGCCGAAGGCCGCGGCTGCGGGTTGTGTTGTCATCGACAATACCTCGCATTTTCGGCGCGACGAGGATATTCCTCTGGTTGTCCCAGAGGTCAATAGTCATGCTCTGGCGCGCTTCGCGGATAGAAATATCATCGCCAACCCAAATTGCTCCACCATCCAGATGCTGGTTGCATTGAAGCCCATCTATGATGCTGTGGGCATTTCGCGGATCAACGTGGCCACTTACCAAGCAGTTAGTGGTACAGGCAAGTCCGCCATTGAGGAGCTGGCTGCTCAGACAGCGCGTTTACTCAACGGACAACCTGTCGAGGCTAAGGTGTACCCCAAACAGATCGCTTTCAATGCATTGCCGCATATCGACTCTTTTCAGGAAAACGGATACACGCGTGAGGAGATGAAGATGGTCTGGGAAACTCAGAAAATTTTCGAGGATGACACTATTTTAGTGAATCCTACTTGCGTTCGAGTGCCCGTTTTTCATGGCCACTCCGAAGCTGTACATGTCGAAACAAAGAGTCCGATAACGGCGGCGGAGGCCCATGCACTGCTCGAGGCCGCACCGGGTGTTCAGATTATTGACAGCCGCAATGATGGCGGTTATCCGACGCCCGTTTCTGAGGCGGCAGGTTCCGACGCGGTTTATGTCGGCCGTATACGTGAGGACATCAGTCACGCGACGGGACTCAATCTTTGGGTTGTCTCAGACAACCTGCGAAAAGGTGCTGCCTTGAACTCCGTTCAAATCGCAGAAGTTTTGATCGAAAAATACCTCTGACAAAGTGGCGACACCGCGTTAACATCAAGGAACGGGGAGCGACTTGCCATGATTTGCCATAATGAATAGACGAGCTTTTAGATTCATAGTTGCTAGCGCAGTTCTTGTTCTGTCGCGAAGCGTCTCAGCCGTGGGTATTGGTGACATTGTTGTCAACTCCTACGTGAATGAGCCTCTGTCAGCAGATATTTCTATATTAGACCCAAAGGGGCTTTCTGAATCTGAGGTTATTGCCTCACTTGCGTCTCTGCAGGATTTCGAGCGACTCGGTATTGATCGTCACTACAGCCTGGGCTCCCTGGTATTCGATACCGATATCAGGGGGACTGAGTCGTCAGTCATTCGCGTCACCACTGAAAAACCCATTCGTGAGCCCTACTTGAACTTTCTCGTAGAGCTTAAGTGGCCGGAAGGCAGGGTGCTACGAGAGTATACGGTCTTTCTTGACCTGAGGCCCAGGCCGCAAATTCAAGCGGATGGACGCAATTCTCGCCAGGTCCAAATGCAAAGCCCCGAAGATCGGTTAGCGCCCAGTGAATATAGGGTCGCTCCAAATGACACCCTTTGGGCAATAGCCTCTCGGTTTAAAGACGCTGACGTGACTATTGATCAGATGATGATCGCGATCAAAGACGCAAATCCGGGAAAGTTTTTGCGGGACAATATCAACGGTATTCCTGTTGGTGTAGTGCTCGAAATCCCCTCATCCATCGATGAAACCGTGTCGTCTCGGGACGCTAAACGGCGGGTAATCGATGAAGGAAACGAATGGAAAATGCCGGCCAGGTCTCGGGGACTGCGAATTGTTGCAGACAACGAGTTCGAATCTTTCGACGAAGCGGCGTCGGAAAGTGTTCCGGAAGGCAAAGCCGAGATAGGTAGCGGTTCTGATTCGTCAATGACTGCCCCATCTGTGGCCCCGAATGTGAATTCCGTATCAAATCCGTCCTCGGCTAGGGCTAATGACTTGGCGGCGATCGAAGCCCGCCTCACAAGCCTTAGCGATCAGTTAAGCAGCATTCAGGACGTGGTAGCTGCCAAAGATGAAGAAATTGCGTCGCTAAGAGCAGAGCTCGCAAAGCGGCCTGTGGCTGATATTGCTGCATCCGATGCGGCCGCAGAGACGCAAGCTGACTCAACTCGAGAATACGCTATGGGCAATAGCGTTCTGTGGGGGATGTTGACTTTCGTTTTTGCGGTGGGTGTATATGTCGTGCGCCGCAGATTGACTAGGAAGGATGATAGTAGTTCGGCTGCCTCCGAAGAGACCTTTGCAGGTGAGGCTAAAACTTCATTCGATGACTTGCTGCCAGTGCCGTCCCAGCGCTATCCGCAGAGTCAGCGCAAAGATACCCTATCTGCAAAGGGATACGGCGAATCACTTCTCACAGACTATGCGGCGAACCAGTCGTTGGCGGACGCAATTGCAGAAGCCGATATATATGTTGCCTACGGTCGACATCAACACGCGCTAGATACTCTTGAAGCGGCTTCGGCAGCCGAACCTTCCAATGCCTCTGGTTTGTTAAAGATGTTGGAGATTTACATCACACTCGATCGAACTGAGGATGCTGAGAACTTACTGAAGAAAATTGAGGGCACAGGCGATAGAGAAGCAGCAACACTGGCGGCGGCGAAGCTCTCGAGTATTAGCGATGCTCCTGAGGGGGAGTCTTCTGCTCGGGCACTCGCTAGCAGCACTGAAACGGCTGAGTCAGATGATTCTACAGCGTTAGACCTGTCACTGGATCTTGAGTTTCAGGAGGCGGCAACCCCAGAGGTGTCTTCTTCCGTGGAAGGTGATACTTCCGGGGTACTCGATACTGATGAAGATCCTGCTGAGACGGCGCTGGACCTTGCACGTGCCTACCTTGATATGGGTGACAAAACGGGTGCCAAAGAGCTACTTGAAACGGCGATCTCGATGGGTGACGAAGCTCAAATAGAAGTTGCGAAGCAGTTGCTCGCGTCCATTTAATAGGTTTATGCGGTTTTCTGATGAGAATCTTTCACCCAATGCGAGAGTAGCGCTGCGTGTCGAGTATCACGGTGGAGCGTTTAATGGCTGGCAGGCTCAAACCAAGCTGAGTGTTCCCACAGTTCAAGAGTCGCTCGAAGCGGCCCTATCCAAAATTGCTAATGCGCCCATTAAGACATTTTGTGCCGGTAGAACAGACACAGGTGTTCATGCCTCGGGTCAAGTTGTGCACTTTGACGATCCAGTGGGGCGGAGCCTTAAGTCTTGGGTGTTTGGCGCTAACAGTGAAACACCTGATGAGGTATCGATTCATTGGGCAGGTGGAGTGGATCCTGACTTCCATGCTCGGTTTAGTGCAACATCCAGACTGTATCGTTACATCATCTGTAATTCGCCGACTAAGCCTGCGCAGCTAAGAGGCTTGGTGACGCATTATAAACGGCCGCTTGATGCCGCGTTAATGAATGATGTGGCTCAGATTTTAGTAGGGGAGAACGATTTTAGCGCCTTCCGAGCTGCAAGTTGCCAGTCTTCCACGTCGTGGCGAAATATGATGTCGATATCGGTGCGAAGTCGTGGTGATTTTGTATGGGTGGATTTAGAAGCGAATGCGTTTCTTCATCATATGGTGAGAAATATTGTCGGCAGTCTCCTGCTCGTGGGAGCGGGCTTGCGCGATAAACATTGGTTCACGCAGGTGTTTCAGGGAAGAGACCGGACCGTGGCTGGTGATACTGCTGCTGGAGCGGGGTTGTACTTTGTTGGGGTTCGATATCCAGCACGATTTAACATCCCACTGGTTGCTGACGCGCCGGCATTCATGTCATTCAAGATTTGATACACTCGCGTGCTTTTGGGATGGGTAGACGTGCAAGTTAAGATTTGCGGTATCACCAGGGTTGAAGACGCTGTAGTTGCTGTCGAAGGCGGTGCGGACGCGATCGGGCTCATTTTCTACCCAGGAAGTAAACGCTTCGTAGCCCCTAAGGTGGCCGCGAGTATTATCTCCAATGTCTCTCCGTATACCTCTGTCGTTGGGCTATTCGTCAATGCTGATGCCCAGCAGGTAGAGGAGGTGTTGAGTTGCTGTCCGCTGTCCCAATTACAATTTCATGGTGATGAGTCCGCTGACTTCTGTAGTTCATTCGGCAGGCCCTACGTCAAAAGCGTTCCGGTCTCAAGTGAGGCAGTGATGTCGGCAATTGTCGATGCTCACATAAATGCGAGAGCGTACTTATTTGATACGCAAGTGTTAGGCGAGCACGGTGGAACGGGCAAAACCTTTGATTGGCGACTTATGCCGCAAAAAAATATTGGACATCGCGTACTGGCGGGTGGTTTAGACGCGGAAAACGTCGCAGAAGCGATTAGAATAGCGGCTCCCGATGCTGTCGACGTCAGTAGCGGCGTTGAGAGCAGGCCTGGAGTAAAGGATCCTGACAAGATTCATCGATTTGTAAGCGCGGCGAAACGCGCTCGTGAGGTAGTAGGCAGATGACAATAGATATCAATCCTGATCTTTATGCTCAGGTGCCAGATGAGCACGGTCGGTTTGGCGTTTATGGCGGTAAGTTTGTCGCCGAGACGCTGATGTCGGCGCTGGCGGAACTGGAGGCTCTCTATCATTCGTTAAAAGACGATCCTGGCTTTCTGCACGAATTTGATATGGACCTGGCTCATTATGTAGGTCGTCCATCTCCTTTGTACGAAGCATCACGTTGGTCAGATATGATCGGTGGTGCTCGGATCTATTTGAAGCGAGAGGACCTGAATCACACCGGCGCTCACAAGGTGAATAACACCATTGGCCAGGCACTTCTCGCTAAACATATGGGCAAGAAGCGAGTTATAGCGGAGACGGGTGCGGGGCAGCACGGTGTAGCAAGTGCCACAGTTGCGGCGCGTTTAGGGCTCGAGTGTCACGTTTTCATGGGCGAAGAGGACGTGCGGCGCCAAGCGCTAAACGTATATCGAATGAAGTTGCTTGGCGCCACAGTGGTTCCGGTTACTTCTGGTTCGAAGACACTCAAAGACGCAATGAACGAAGCTTTGCGAGACTGGGTGACAAACGTTGACGACACGTTCTACATCATTGGAACGGTAGCAGGGCCTCACCCTTATCCTATGCTAGTTAGAGATTTCCAAAGTGTTATTGGCCGTGAGGCGCGCGCCCAGTCTCTGGCGATGACCGGTAAGTTACCCGATGCGCTGGTAGCCTGCGTTGGAGGTGGTTCCAATGCTATTGGCCTGTTCCATCCATTCCTTGCTGATCAAGAAGTCGAAATGTATGGCGTGGAGGCGGGAGGAAAGGGTGTGAGCACGGGTGAGCACGCTGCACCATTGAGCGCAGGTATCCCGGGAGTATTGCACGGTAACCGAACTTACCTTATGCAGGACGAGAACGGTCAAATTATGCATACGCATTCTGTTTCTGCGGGCCTTGATTATCCAGGTGTTGGGCCAGAGCACTCGTGGCTTAAAGATATCGGTCGAGTTAACTACGTTGATGCTACAGACAAAGAGGCATTAGCAGCTTTCCATCGTGTGACCCGGGTTGAAGGGATTATGCCTGCACTTGAGACAGCTCACGCACTTGCGTATGCGGAGAAGCTCGCAGGCACTATGACGCCAGACCAACACATCATCGTTAACTTATCGGGGCGAGGTGACAAAGACATTCTGACCGTCGCTGAGATCGATGGCATCGACTTGGGGGTAACTTAATGTCCCGACTAGGTCCGCTCTTCAAGCAACTAAAAAGCGAGGGACGTCGCGCGGTGATTCCCTACCTGGTGGCTGGAGATCCTACTGAGGACCTCACTGTCCCGTTGATGCATTCGTTGGTGGATGCCGGCGCCGATATCATCGAAGTAGGGGTGCCTTTTTCAGACCCTATGTCGGAAGGACCGACCATTCAGAAAGGTCACGAGCGTGCGTTGGATGGCGGTACGAGTTTGAAGTCGACACTCGCTCTGGTTGCAGAGTTTAGACGCGTCAACACCACAACACCGTTAGTGCTAATGGGATATGCCAACCCACTCGAGCGACAGGGTTATGCTTATGTCGCTGACGCCTGTGCTGAGGCAGGAATCGATGGGTTGATTACCGTGGATCTGCCGCCAGAGGAAGTTGCGGCTATGAACGCCGAACTTCAGCGCCGTGAGCTCGACAATATCTTTTTAATATCGCCTACAACCAGCGACGAACGCGTTGCGACCATCACTAAGCAGGCGAGTGGGTTCATTTACTACGTGGCGCTAAAGGGAGTTACGGGAGCAGGCCATCTCGATACTGCTGCGGTTGAAGCACATTTGGCGCTTATTCGCACCCACACTGACCTACCCGTCGCAGTTGGCTTTGGCATTAAAGACGCGGACACTGCGGCGACGGTCGCTGGCTGCGCCGATGCGGTTGTTGTCGGGAGTGCACTTGTAGATCGTGTTGCTGCAGAGTACTCGTCGAACGGTGATGTGACGACCGCAATTGAAACCGCAAACTCATTGATCTCATCGATTAGAGCCGGCGTAAATTTGGCAACTTCCAAGTGAAACGATCATCGACGTATACTGCGCGATGAGTGGAGCAGGGGGCTTATATGAGTTGGATCGATAAAATAATTCCTTCCGGTGTCAGAAAGGCAGACAGCGAAAAACGCGCCAACGTTCCAGAAGGCCTATGGCGCAAGTGTGCGAAGTGTGACTCTGTACTCTATCGCCCCGATTTAGAACGCAACGCGGAAGTGTGTCCAAAGTGTGATCACCATATGCGTATTACGGCTAGACGACGGCTCGATCTTTTTCTAGACGAAGCTGGCCGTTCCGAACTCTTTCCTGATCTAGAGACGATCGATCGACTCAAGTTCAAGGACAAAAAGCGCTATCGGGATCGACTCACAAGCGCTCAAAAAAGTACGGGCGAGAAGGATGCAATTATTGCTTACCGCGGCACTCTACATGGGCTGGATGTGGTTGCCGTTGCGTTCGAGTTTAATTTTCACGGTGGGTCCATGGGCTACGCGGTCGGTGAGAAGTTTACCCGTGCTGCGGGTGTCGCTCTCGAAAACCGCATACCACTTATCTGCTTTGCTGCGTCGGGTGGTGCTCGCATGCAAGAAGCTCTTATATCACTCATGCAGATGGCGAAGACCTCTGCTGTCATCGAGCGACTGAAAGCAGCTGGGGTGCCTTACGTGTCCGTTATGACTGACCCTATTTACGGCGGTGTCTCCGCATCACTGGCGTTGTTGGGTGACATCAATGTGGCGGAACCAGACGCGAGAGCCGGATTTGCGGGCCCTAATATTATTGAGCAAACAATCCGCCAAAAATTACCGCGCGGATTCCAACGCAGCGAGTTTTTGCTCGAGCATGGCGCTATTGACATGATTATTCCCCGCGCTGAAATGCGGGATACCCTTGCTAGGGTGTTGTCGAAATTCACTAACACCCAGTTGGCTTCGTAAACTGCAGGGGTGGAAGCGAAATCTCTTGATGCCTGGTTGTCCGATCTAGAGCAGCTGCATCCCTCGGCCATAGATCTAGGCTTGGATCGCTGTGGCGAAGTTGCAAGGCGCTTGGCTCTGCTGACTCCATCCGCAACGACAATTACTGTTGCGGGGACCAACGGTAAGGGCAGTACCGTCGCTGTTATGGAGGCGTTGCTGTGTGAGCAGGGCGTCCCTTGCGGAGCTTTTACATCTCCTCATCTTATTGATTACAACGAACGCATTCGTGTGAATGGCGTTGTGGTTGAGGATGAAATTATTGTTCGCGCATTTGAGGCAATCGATGCAGTGCGTGGCGATATTTCACTTACTTACTTTGAGTTTGGTGCACTAGCCGCGTTGTGGGTATTCCGCGAATGTGGTGTTGCTTATCAACTTTTGGAGGTAGGCCTAGGTGGGCGCTTGGACGCGGTAAATATCATTGATGCAGACGTTGCCGTGGTGACTGCCATCGGCCTCGATCATCAGGAGTGGTTGGGGTCGGATATTGAAACAATCGCTGTTGAGAAGTGTGGGATTGCCCGTTTCGGGAAGCCGTGTATTGTGGCAGATGAATGCGCTCCGGCTACCGTGTTAGAAACGCTCGATCGGATGGGAGCCTATGCTGTTAAAGCCAGTACTGAATACAGATTCTCTGACCAGTCCTTTTCATGGCGTGATAGTCATTCATTTTTTTGGGACGTTCCAAATGGTTTGATCCCATTAAATGCCGCCGCGGCCGTGGCTGCACTACTCACTACCGGCCTAGATATAGACGAGCAAAAATTCTCCAGGGTTCCCTCTTATTTGGCACTGCGGGGAAGGCGGGAGCAAACGAGTTGGGGTGGCGTGAGTGTTGTATTAGACGTTGCACATAACCCCGACGCAGCGTCGCAACTCCGTGTTTTTCTGGGGACATTACCTAAAGTTGAAAAAACGATTGCGATATTTGCGGTCATGTCTGACAAGGATTGCCATGATATGCTCTTGGCGCTGGAGGATGACATCGATTTTTGGTGCTTACCTCATGGTATTGGTGGCGAGCGCGGGCAAGATCCCGAAAAGCTAAGCGGCTTTTTGGGGGATAGGCGGAGCAGAGTATTCGAAACGTTTGATGAATCCCTGGACTATTCGCTTGATCAGTTGAACGGTAGGGGTCGCCTGCTTATTTTCGGGTCTTTTTTTACGGTGGCGAAAGGAATGGCTGCATTGAAAGAACGAGGCCACAGCGCAGAAGGCGAGGCTGATGTTTAAGCAGCGGGTAGTTGGCTTTATAGTACTTGGCGCACTTACCATTATTTTTTGGCCGATTGTCTTCGTCCCCCCAGAGCCAGACCAAAAACTAGTCTTGCCTGTTTTTGAGATGCCAGAAAGACCAACTATTGCGATGTCAAAGAAGCAGGAACCCATTCTGGATCGCGTTGACAGGTCGCTCTTGCCCGTTATTGACCGCGCGACGCGCCCCAATAAGGCGGGGATGGTCGACACGGCTACTGCTGATCCTGAGAGCGAATTAATTGCTGCAGACAATGCACCAAGCGGTCAACGCGCATCCCGCCAGCGCGCGGATTTCGATGATCAAGGGCTTCCTGTGAGTTGGGTGCTACAGGTTGCTACGTTTAGTGCCGAGATACGGGCAGCGGAAATTGCAGAGCAATTAAGAAAGAAAGGTCACAAAGCCTACGTATCGCCTGTTACCATAGGCGCGCAGCAACTTTTCAGAGTGCGAATAGGCCCTAATTTACAGCAACAAAGGCTTATCGAGATTCAGCCAGATATCGATGTATATTTTGGTGTGGAGTCAGAGATCATTAAATTTGAGATTTGAGCAACCTTGGAACAAACTCTGCTGGATATTTTTGAAGGTTTAAACCTATTCGACTGGGTCGTATTAGGTGTGGTCATTGCGTCAGCACTCTTAGGCCTCTCTCGCGGCTTTGCGAGGGAAGTGACGTCTTTTCTGGGGTGGATAGGTGCTTTCCTCCTAGCCAATATTCTTGCTCTCCCGGTGTCGGATACTATGAGTGAAATTATTAGCGATAGGTCAATCCGCTATATCACTGCCTGGAGTGGTGTCTTTGTGGCGGTCTTATTCTTCTTTGGAAGCGTAGGTCGATGGCTCTCGAATCAGCTGCGACAGCCGGGTTTAAATTTTGGTAACCGGTTTTTAGGGGGCGGTTTTGGCGCGGCTCGTGGCGTTATCATAGTGTCGGTTCTAACCTTAGTGTTCAAAGCGCTAATTCCCGATTCCGAGGCGACTCTATTAAAAGAATCTCTATTCATCGACGATATAAACGTTGTAGCAGAGTGGTTAGCGGAAAGTTTCGATGATGTGCTACATGGCGATGTTTCAAATGTCGTCGATGAGACGCTCAGTGAAACCGGCATGCTTTAGGAGCGACTGAAATGTGTGGTGTGGTTGGAATATCCTCTTACGAGAGCGTTGCTGCTGATATTTATGATGCGTTGACGATGCTTCAGCATCGTGGGCAAGATGCCGCTGGCATCATGACATGTCACCGTGGACAGTTTCTTCAAAGGAAAGGCGAGGGGTTGGTGCGTGACGTTTTTCAAGCGTCTCATATGCAACAATTGGCGGGTAATTTCGGTCTAGGGCATACACGGTATCCAACACAAGGTAGTTCTGGTTCAGCGCTCGCTCAGCCGTTCTACGTGAACTCTCCTTACGGTATTGCCCTAGCCCACAACGGTAATCTGACAAATTCAGCGGCTTTGTCAGATGAACTTTATCAGACAGACCTGCGCCATCTGAACACCGACAGTGACTCCGAAGTATTATTGAATGTTTTTGCGCATGAGCTTCAGAGGCAAGGAAAGCTCAGCCCGGAAGCTGACGATGTCTTTAAAGCGGTGGAAGCACTCCATTCAAGGTGTGAAGGAGGGTATGCGGCGATCGCCATGATTGCGAATGTGGGGCTGGTAGCGTTTCGAGATCCCAACGGCATTCGACCGCTGGTTGTCGGTGTTAGAGTACAAGGTGAACAGAAGAGTTATATGATCGCGTCGGAGAGCGTTGCACTCGACGTATTGGGTTACCGACTTATTGGTGATGTCGATCCGGGTGAGGCGCTCTTTATCGATGCAGCCGGCGAATTGTCTCGAAAGCAATGCGCTGCTAATCCAAAGCTAAAGCCCTGCATCTTTGAACACGTATATTTTGCACGCCCCGACTCTTTGATGGACGGTATTTCCGTTTACAAGACACGCATGCGCCAGGGCGAACGCTTGGCTCACAAGATCATGCGCGAGCGTCCAAATCACGACATTGATGTGGTCATACCTATTCCAGACACAAGCCGTGTTGCGGGACAGGCACTTGCTCACGAACTGGGTGTAAAGTTCCGCGAAGGGTTCATGAAAAACCGCTATATCGGGCGGACCTTCATTATGCCGGGGCAAACTCAGCGCAAAAAGTCGGTCCGGCAAAAATTGAATCCGGTGCCCTTAGAGTTCGAGGGTAAAACTGTGTTGCTTGTGGACGACTCGATCGTTCGTGGCACGACCTGCCAACAGATTATTCAGATGGCGCGAGATTCGGGTGCGAAGCAGGTGTACTTTGCTTCAGCCGCTCCTCCTGTGCGATTCCCTAACGTCTATGGTATCGACATGCCAACGGCCTCAGAGCTTGTTGCTCACGGGAAAACCATTGATGAAATCGGTGAGCACATTGGGGCCGACTGGCTGATCTATCAAGAAATTGATGACCTCATCGAATGCTCTAGAGAGGGAAATTCCCTGGTTGATGGCTTTGAGTTGTCAGTTTTTGACGGTCAATATCAAACAGGTGTCATCGACGATGCGTACTTGACGGGACTGAGCGACGCAAGGTCTGACGAATCCGTTGACCGAGCGGATGGTGCCTTGGTCGGTCTGCATAATAGGAGTTAATGCCTTGTCAGATATACCGTTATCTCAGGCGGGCTTTGAGACTCTCGCTATTAGAGAGGGATTAATTCGAGGATACGAGCAGGAACACTCGGACCCTATTTACGCAACATCAAGTTTTGTTTTTGAGTCGGCCGAGCAGGCGGCCGCGACGTTCTCTGGTGAGCGCGACGGTAATACGTATTCTAGGTTTTCAAATCCCACAGTGTCGGTTTTTGAGAAACGGCTAGCCGCGCTGGAGGGAGGAGAGGATTGCGTTGCCACTAGCTCGGGAATGAGCGCGATATTGACGCTTTGTCTTACCGTCTTGAAGACCGGGGATCATGTCGTTTGTTCTAGAAATGTGTTTGGCAGTACCGTCAGCCTGTTTAACAACATTCTGACGAAACTGGGTATTGAAGTGTCGTTTGTCGCACTTCGTGAGCTTGAGCAGTGGCGCGAAGCGGTGTCGCCCAGAACAAAGCTGTTTTTCTGCGAGACCCCATCGAACCCCATCTGCGAAGTGGGTGATATTCGTGCAATTGCTGCAATTGCACGCGCATCTAATGTTTTGCTGGCCGTAGATAACTGCTTTTGTACACCCGCCTTACAAAAACCTCTTGAGTTAGGCGCTGACGTCGTTATGCATTCAGCGACAAAGTATTTAGACGGACAGGGTAGGGTACTGGGTGGTGCGCTTGTTGGCACGGCTGATCTAATGGGCGATGTTCGAGCGTTTGTACGTGTTTGTGGTCCGTCAATGAGTCCGTTTAACGCATGGGTATTCAGCAAAGGCCTCGAAACCTTGCAACTGAGAATGGATGCTCATAGCACACGCGCAATGACGTTGGCGAAGTGGCTAGCGGGGCACGATAAGGTAACTAAGGTCAACTACTGCGGACTCGAAACACACCCAGATCACAAGCTGGCGTCGACACAGCAGTCGGCGTTTGGTGGTGTCTTATCATTTGAAGTTGCGGGTGACCAAGCGGCTGCGTGGTCGTTCATAAACAACACGCGCCTAATGTCACTTACAGCGAACTTGGGAGACGTGAAGACAACCATTTGCCATCCAGCATCGACGACCCATGGCCGCTTATCTGATGAACAAAAGCGAGAAGCCGGTATTACCAATTCACTGATCCGAATCGCGGTAGGGCTGGAGGACATCAGCGATCTAATCATCGATTGTGAACGCGGTTTTTCTGTTCTATGACCTGTGAGTCCTTAGAAATAGGGTTCAACTGAACCCCTAAAGTCGCTGCGAAGCAGTTTTCACATCAAGGTTTGTGTAGCTTTACCGGGCACACATAGTGTGTTTATAAAAAAGCCCCGTGAAGGGGCGTTTTAAAAGGGCGTGCGGTCAATCCTAGAGTGACCTAAACGACTTCTTCAATGAGCGTTGCCGCAATTTTCTGTCCGTCTTCGGCCAAGGCTTGGAAGCTCTGAATTTCATTGAAGTTCATGTAGCGATAGATCTCAGCTGACATGGAATCCAAATCATTCGCATACGCCATGTACTCTTCAGGTGTTGGTAGCCGGCCCAAAATTGCGCCAACTGCAGCCAACTCCGCCGAAGTGAGGTAAACATTTGCCCCTTCACCCAATCGGTTCGGGAAATTTCGTGTTGAGGTCGACAAGACAGTCGATTTTGGTGCAACGCGCGCTTGATTACCCATGCATAGCGAACAGCCTGGCATCTCCGTTCGTGCTCCAGCGCGGCCAAAGATGGCGTAATAACCTTCCTCCATAAGCTGGTATTCATCCATGCGCGTTGGAGGGCAGATCCACATACGTGCTGCCACACCGCCCGTATGCTGATCGAGTAACTTACCTGTTGCTCGGAAGTGACCGATGTTGGTCATGCAGCTTCCGATGAAGACCTCGTTTACTTCATCACCGGCAACTTCACTTAGAAGTCGCGCATCATCGGGATCGTTTGGCGCGCAAACAACGGGTTCTGTGACTTCTGCGAGATCAATTTCAATAACCGCTGCGTACTCGGCGTCTTTGTCTGCTTCCAATAGCTCAGGGCTATCAAGCCACTTCTCCATATTACGGACGCGGCGCTCGAGTGTTCTTGGGTCGCCATACCCCTCAGCAATCATTGAGCGTAACAGCACGATATTTGATTTGAGGTAGTTGCCGATAGTGTCCTCTGACAACTTGATGGTGCAGCCTGCTGCAGAACGTTCCGCGGAGGCATCAGACAGCTCAAACGCCTGCTCAACAGTAAGATCCTCAAGACCTTCAATTTCAAGAATACGGCCTGAGAAGATGTTTTTCTTACCCTTTTTCTCGACGGTGAGCAGACCCCTTTGAATTGCGTAATAAGGAATTGCGTGCACCAGATCACGCAGGGTGATGCCCGGTTGCATCTCACCTTTGAAGCGAACGAGAACCGACTCCGGCATATCGAGTGGCATTACACCGGTTGCTGCGGCAAAGGCTACAAGTCCTGAACCCGCAGGGAAGGAAATACCCAAGGGGAATCGCGTGTGCGAATCTCCGCCGGTACCTACCGTGTCGGGCAGCAGCATGCGGTTAAGCCAACTGTGAATGATCCCGTCACCAGGTCGCAATGACACCCCGCCTCGATTGCGAATGAAGTCTGGCAGTGAATGCTGTGTTTCTATATCCACGGGCTTTGGGTAAGCCGCCGTGTGGCAGAAAGATTGCATGGTGAGGTCAGCGGAGAAGCCAAGACATGCCAAGTCTTGTAGTTCATCACGGGTCATTGGCCCCGTTGTGTCCTGGGAACCAACGGTAGTCATCTTAGGCTCACAGTAAGTGCCGGGACGAATACCCTCGACGCCACAGGCGCGACCGACCATTTTCTGTGCAAGTGTGAATCCCGCATCTGTTGCCTTTGGCATGTCAGGCTTGCGAAATAGGGGGCTTTCGTCCAAGCCAAGCGCTTCGCGCGCTTTCGCAGTCAAACCACGTCCAATGATGAGGTTGATTCGACCGCCAGCTCTCACTTCATCAAGCAGAACGTCTGAGCGAAGATCGAATTCAGAGATTACATCACCCGCTTCGTTCAACACTTGGCCGTCATAGACACGGATGTCGATGATATCGCCCATGCCCATCTTTTCGACGGGTGCCTCGAAAACCAAAGCGCCCGCATCTTCCATTGTGTTGTAGAAAATAGGTGCAATCTTTCCACCGATGCAAACGCCACCCATTTGCTTGTTTGGCACACCCGTCACCGGCTGTCCAAAGTACCAAAGAACGCTATTTGCGGCTGATTTGCGCGATGAACCCGTTCCCACAACATCACCGACAAAGGCAACAGGTAAGCCTGTCGCTTTAACCGCTTCAATTTGTGCCATAGGGCCAACTCGGCCAGGCTCCTCTGGCTCGAGTCCGTCGCGCGTCATCTTATACATAGCACGCGCATGTAGCGGAATATCCGGGCGTGACCACGCATCCGGAGCGGGTGACAGATCGTCCGTATTTGTTTCACCTGTGACCTTGAAGACTACCATCTTGAGTGACTCAGGGAGTTCATCGCGCTTGGTAAACCACTCGGCGTCTGCCCAGGACTGCATGACAGACTGCGCGTTTGCGTTACCCTCTTTGGCAAGCGTCGCGACATCATAAAAAGCGTCAAACATCAGTAGCGTGTGTTTTAGCTCACTGGCGGCTTGCTCTGCGAGCTCATTGTCGCTTAGCAACTTAACCAGGGTCTCAATGTTGTAACCACCGTGCATGTCGCCCAAAAGATCCACCGCTGTCATTTTGTCGATGAGTGGACACGTAACTTTGCCTAGGGCGATGTCTGACAGGAAGGCCGCTTTTACGTAAGCGGCTTCGTCGACGCCCGGAGGAACGCGATTTGAGATAAGATCGACGAGATAATCTTCTTCACCTTTGGGTGGCGCTTTTAAAAGCTCCACAAGATCAGCAACTTGCTGCGGTGAAAGCGGTTTTGGTGGGATGTTCATCGCAGCCCGTTCGGCTACGTGTTTGCGGTAAGCTTCAAGCACAGAATATTCCTCTTCCCCAGATTGGTCAGGGCGCTCTCATTACAGGGCGCCTTAAGTATGGCGCGCAAATTATAGCTTGTGACCAAGTCTGTCGACAGTGATTCGATCAATTCTGTGCATTCATGCAATGTTTATCCTAGACTCCCGCGATATGCCACCGATCAACTTACAAAATGCGCAACCCAAACCGATAAAGACGCCGTGCATTGGTGTCTGTTCTACAGGGATCGGGGACAGTGTTTGCCGTGGCTGCAAGCGATTCAGTCATGAGGTTATTCACTGGAACGGCTACACGCAGGACGAAAAGCGGTTCGTTGACAAACGGCTTTCGGGGTTCCTTTCTCAAGCATGCTCCCATAAATGCACAGTTGTGGATCGGACACTACTCAAGTGGCAGCTTGATACTCAGTTGGTGAGGTATAACGACCAGCACGATGAATACTGCTGGTTGTTTCAATTGCTCAAGGCTGGGGCAAGCCAGATCAGTGACCCGAGTAAATACGGATTTAGAATTCATCCTGATTGGTCGGGCTTAACGCTGGTGGAACTGCGAGATAAAATTGACGAGGATTTCTGGATTCTCTCAACGGCGCATTATGACCGTTATTTAGCGACCCCCGACCTATTCGACGAGGCTTGAAGCCACCCTATGCCAGTTGCCGTTGATTTAGCTCCCGTATACGACTTTTTGCCCTGCAGAACACCAGAGCAATGGCTCTCAAGTGCTGTTGAGTCTCTTCCCGTGCTAATGATCGACCACGCTAACTGCGAAAAGAAAGCAGCTGCAACCGCGATGAGTCTTATGCACCGTTACACGGAGAACACAAGCCTACTCAACAAAATGTCGCGTCTTGCGCGCGAGGAGCTGAGACACTTTGAGCAGGTTCTCAAACTCATGACGAAACGCGGTATTGCTTACGAATCTGTGACGGCATCACGATATGCAGCGGGGCTTCGCGAAAAGGTGCGTAAGAAAGATCCCTGTAAACTGGTCGACACCCTTATTGTAGGTGCGTTAATCGAGGCTCGTTCATGCGAGCGATTCGCGGCGTTGGTGCCTCATGTTGATGCTGAGTTGAGCGATTTTTATGTGTCGCTTCTAAAGAGTGAATCCCGCCATTTTATGGACTACATCACGTTGGCTAAGTCATTAGCGAGCCCAAATGAGGTTGCCGAGAGGTTGGCACTGTTCAGGGGTATCGAAAGGGAGCTGATCGAGACTAGGGATGTGGAAGTCCGCTTCCACAGTGGTGTACCGCATAGGTGACCGCCCCCGGATCCGAGAGCTCTCTGGAATAGCTTAGGTGCTAGGTGCGGATACTAAGGTCCGGACAACACGCGCTAAAGGTCGAACTCAATGAGTTCGAGCGTCTCGTCGCGCTCCAGTAGATACCACCCGGTAGTAGTCCAGTCGCCAAGTACGATGCGCTCAGCTTTCGGTAAGGTGTGCCGGTAGGGTCGATGGGTGTGGCCGTGAATAAGCCGCGTAACTTGATGATCCTGGACGGTGGTGGCAACGGTGTCTTGGTTGACATCCATGATGTCCTCGGCTTTGTTGCTGGCCGCCTCTTTACTTAGTGCGCGAAGGTGAGTAGCGATTTCGCGTCGCTCACTCAGTGTCTTTGCCAGCATTTCCGCCTGCCAATCGGGGTTGTGCGCTAATGCCCGAAAAGCCATGTAATCAACATCATCCGTGCACAAAAGGTCACCGTGCATCAATAGGGCAGGCTCACCTGCTACCGACACTTCAGCAGTATCACCGAGTAGTTCAGCACCAAATTGTTTGAGGTAGTTTTCTCCTACAAGAAAATCGCGATTGCCGCGCATGAAATAAATCGTGGTACCACGATCGGCTAGTTTTTTCATTGCATCGGCGAATCGGTTGGCTAAAGCACTGTCGTCGTCATCACCGATCCAAGCCTCAAAAATATCGCCCAGTAAAAAGAGGCGATTAACATCGCCTTTCTCCTCAAGGAATCGATAGAGGCTCTGCTCGATCTGCGCCGTCGCCTCGCTGAGGTGAAGATCACTGATGAACAGAGAGGAGCTCATGGTTAGTCAGCGACTACGGTGACTGACTCGATGACGATCGGGTCGTTTGGAACGTCTTGGTGACCCGCTTGGCTTCCCGTTGGTACAGCGCGGATTTTGTCGAGAACGTCTTCTCCTTCAACGACTCTACCAAATACAGCGTAGCCCCAACCCTGCATATTTTCGCCGGAGAAGTTCAGGAAATCATTGTCTGAGACGTTGATAAAGAATTGTGCTGTCGCCGAGTGAGGGTCCATTGTACGGGCCATGGCTATGGTGCCACGCTCGTTCTTCAGACCATTGTTGGCTTCGTTGGTAATGGGGTCGTTGGTAGCCTTCTGACGCATTTCAGTGTCAAAACCCCCGCCTTGCACCATGAAGTTATTGATAACCCGATGGAAGATAGTGCCATCGTAGTGACCAGCCTCTGCATAGGCTACAAAGTTAGCAACGGTTGCTGGCGCCTTGTCACCATTGAGTTCCAGCGTCATATCGCCAAGCAAGGTTTTAATGAGTACGCGTGTCATCGCCATATTTGATACCGTCTTTGTTTGGGAACCCGCGCATGATACAGATGGCAACTCGGGCATTCGAGTAAATTACTACCAGCCTGTTCATGTTGTGTGAAACTGACTTGCACACAATCCCTTGCTAAACTCGCGCGTTCAGATCAAGGGCGTCCCATGGATACAGAACCACGTAGTAATTTTCTTAGAACGCAAATTCAGAATGATCTTGATGCAGGCATCGTAGATCGAGTTGTGACGCGCTTTCCACCAGAGCCCAACGGATTTCTTCACATCGGTCACGCTAAATCGATCACCGTCAATTTCGGACTGGCTGTGCAATACGGCGGCGTCTGCAACTTACGTTTTGACGACACAAACCCCGAAAAAGAGAGCCAAGTATTTATTGACGCCATACAAGCTGACGTGAGGTGGTTGGGTTATCAATGGGCGGGTGAAGTCCGTTATGCCTCCAATTACTTTCAACAGTTTTATGAATGGGCGCTTCACCTAATCGACGAAGGTAAAGCCTATGTATGCGATTTAAGTGCAGAGGAAGCGCGTGAATACCGCGGTTCGCTGACGAAGCCTGGCACGAATAGCCCATACCGAGAGCGATCGGTTGCAGAGAATCACGCGCTATTTGCGGGTATGAAGGCAGGCGAGTTTGAGGATGGCTCTCGAGTACTCCGTGCCAAGATAGATATGGCATCTCCAAATATCAATTTACGTGATCCAACGCTTTACAGGATTCGGCGGGTCAGCCATCACCAGACGGGGGATGACTGGGTGATTTATCCAACCTACGACTTCGCGCACGGGCAGGAAGACGCAATCGAGGGCATTTCACACTCGATTTGTACGCTTGAGTTTGAAGATCACAAGCCCTTGTACGATTGGTTTATCGATAATCTTCCGGTTCCCTCGCGGCCGCGACAATTCGAGTTTGCACGCCTTAACGTCAATTACACGGTCACTAGCAAACGAAAACTCAAGCTTCTGGTCGATTCCGGTGTTGTGAGCGGATGGGATGATCCGCGTATGCCCACGATTGCAGGAATGCGCCGGCGAGGATATACGCCTGCCGCATTACGCCATTTTTGCGAGGAGGTGGGCACGTCACGCTCGGACGGTGTGGTTGACGTGGCGATGCTGGAAAGCGCCGTGCGAAACGACCTGAACACGACCGCGCCGCGCGCCATGGCAGTTCTGAATCCGTTAGCGCTCGAAATCTCGAATCTTAGCGAGCCTGAAGTATTGATGGTTGCTAATCATCCGGCTGACGAGAGTCAGGGAAAGCGGGAAGTATCTATCAGTCGGAATATTTGGATCGATAAAGAGGACTTCCGACAGGAAGCGAACAAAAAGTTCAAGCGACTGGTCCTTGGCAAGCGCGTTCGGCTCCGAGGAGGTTACGTTATCGAAGCCGATCGATGTGACGTGGATACTAACGGCGAAGTGACAAAGGTTTACGCGAGTATCGTTCCGCAGACCCTTGGTGAGGATCCCGATGATGGTATCAAGGCCAAGGGCGTCATTCACTGGGTAGACACGGTAACTGGGGGTAGCGCCGAGATCAGAAGTTATGATCGCTTATTCACTGTCGAGGACCCGACGAAAGCAGGAAATATGGACGACGTGATCAATCCCGCTTCATTGGTTGTCAGCCAGGCATTCGTTGAACAATCTTTGTTGTCTGTGGAGCCAGAGTCACGCTTCCAGTTCGAGCGAGAAGGCTATTTTGTCGCTGATCGCGAGGACCACACTCCCGATACGCCTGTATTCAACAAAATTATCGGCTTACGCGATACGTGGGCCAGCAATGAGTGAATTACGCTTAACGAACAGCGCTGGGGGCGAGAAGGCGGTTTTCAAGCCGACCGATCCCGAGCACATTCGGATGTATGTTTGCGGACCGACAGTTTATAACCTCGTCCACATTGGTAATGCGCGGCCCGTGGTGGTGTTCGATACGTTGTATCGGGTGTTGCAAGCGATCTATCCCAGGGTGACCTATGCCCGCAACATCACAGATATAGACGACAAGATTATTCATGCGGCGAGAGCGCGCGGTATTGATATCACCGTGTTAACCGAGGAGTTTACGGAGAAATTCCGAGCGGATATGGCGGCGCTTAATAATTTGGCGCCCTCTATAGAACCACAGGCCACGCAGCATGTGGACGCGATGTTAGACCTTGCACATCGATTAATTGAAAGGGGCCATGCGTACGAGTCCGAAGGACACGTACTGTTTGATGTGACCTCCATGGAAGACTACGGTCATCTGAGTGGTCGCCAGCTTGACGATATGCTCGCGGGTGCTCGCGTCGAAGTGGCGTCGTATAAACGTAATCCCGGCGATTTTGTTCTTTGGAAACCCTCTAGTGATGACGAGCCTGGCTGGAATAGCGATTATGGACGAGGCCGCCCAGGGTGGCACATAGAGTGTTCTGCAATGATCCATCAGCATCTCGGCGATAGTATCGACATACACGGCGGCGGTAGGGACTTGATCTTTCCACATCATGAGAACGAGCGGGCTCAGAGTTGTTGCGGTTACGGGGGTAGCTTCGTTGGGACCTGGATGCACAATGCCTATGTGGATATGGATGGTGAAAAGATGTCCAAATCGCTGGGTAACGTCCGTACAGTCCGTGAACTGCTCGAGCAATATTCGGGCGAAACGCTTCGGTTTGCACTCCTGTCGGCTCACTATCGATCACCGCTAAACTTTTCGAAGTCACTGTTGGACAGCGCTCAATCTACGCTAGACAGTTTCTATTTGGCCCTGCGTAATGCCGGTGATGTTGTCTTGCCGGCGGATGGTGACGAAGACTGCACCGCGTCGCCGGTTTTTAGCGCCTTGCTAGATGATCTGAACACGCCATCGGCCATTGCTGAGCTACACCAGCTGGCAAAGGCTCTAAACAAGGCGCCAGAGGACCAAAAGCCTGCAGCCAAGGCCGCATTATTGGCAGGCGGTGCCGTGCTTGGCGTTCTAACAGAAAACCCCGCTGATTGGTTGTCAAAAGGTGGTGATGAAGGGCTTTCTGCAGAGGCCATTGACGCATTGCTCGCAGACCGTGCTGAGGCCAGGGCTAATCGTGATTTTGCGCGAGCGGATGAGATCCGAGATGAGCTAAGCGCAGCAGGCATTATCATCGAAGACAGCTCGGCCGGTGCGACATGGCGCCGAGCGTAAGACTAGGCTCAGTTTGTAAGACTCGACTTTTCTATCCTGGGTTGCCCTTTATTGGGTGCGTTGTGCAATAACTGGGCGGGGGCGATATGGCACTGGCGCAATAACCGTCACACGTTTTCCTCAGATGGGGTGCACTTGTTCGAGGAAGGCGAGCAATATTTCGTTAACTTCGCAGGGTGCTTCTTCCGCCGTCCAATGTCCCACGTCGGGAAGCTCTCGGCTGATCAGCAAGTTGTCGTAGTTCTTCTGTACATGCTCCACGAATGGAATACTCAGTGGAACAAATTTACTGACAGGATCAAGCTCTCCAGTAATAAAAAAGGCGGGCTGTTGAATCTTCGCGCCATCAAGGTGCGCTAGTTCATACCAATCGAGGTTTTGTGCTCGGTAACGATTGTAGGGACCCCGTTTGCCACTTAGTTCGAACTGGCTTACTAGGTAGTCAAGGTCAGCTTGTGAAAACCACTCGGGAAAGGTGTCGAAAAGCGTCATACCGTCAAGCAGTTTTGCGTTTGCAGACTTTGATCCCGTGAAGCCACCTTCCGCGCTTTGTAGTTGATGGCGCATCCCGCGAGCATCGATAGCTGTGTAGGTGAGAAAAAGCGACTTTTGCAGATCTGCCTCAAACTCTTCCTCAGCGACACCCTCGTTAAGAAAGTACAGCTGGTAGAAAAATTGGTCTTTGTAGATTTCTCGCCATAGGTCGAGTGTAGGAAGCGGCGGTCGCGTTAGGTGAGGAACGGATAGCGAGCCCGTCGCGTAAACACGCTCTGGATAGAGCAGGGCAGTGGTTAGTGCTATGGGACCACCCCAGTCATGACCAACCGTAATGAACTTGTCGTAGCCGAGAGCGTCAGCGATGCCAACCACATCTGCCGCAAGCTCTTTTAGGGTGTAGGCTTCGACTGGATAGGGTTTGTCTGATTCACCGTAACCCCGAACGTCGTAAGCCACTGCCGCATATCCCGCATTTGCAATGGCTGGAATTTGATGGCGCCAGCTGTACCAACTCTCCGGCCAGCCGTGACAAAGAATCACGAGCGGTCCCTCACCTTGACTCGCAAGACGGTGAATCAGGCCATTCGCCGTGATGACTTTGAATTCAATGTCCGGTGACACAGCCATAATGGCGCCAGCTTGGCGCGTCTTTCGACTTAACCGAGCGCCTTTTCGCCGGACTCGACGGTTTGCATTATGAGCGTATTGATCGTCATGGGACCAACCCCACCGGGGACAGGCGTGTACGCTGATGCTCGGTCTACGAGAGGCCCGAGTTCGATGTCGCCAACACCGCCAGGGTGATAGCCGGCATCGACAACAACGGCCCCATCTTTGATCCAATCTGCACGTATAAACTCGGGGCGTCCTACCGCGCCAACGACCACGTCAGCCTGTCGAATATGCGATTCGAGGTCTTGGGTACGCGAATGACAGATAGTTACCGTGGCATTCGCCTGCAACATCATCATAGCCATAGGCTTGCCCAGGATAGGACTTCTTCCTACGACCACGGCGTGCTTTCCTGATAGGTCTATTTCGTAGTGGGCCAGCAAACGCATGATTCCCTGTGGTGTTGCACAACCGTAGGCGGGCTCGCCCATACTCATGCGGCCAAAGCCTAAACAGGTGACGCCGTCGACATCCTTTGCAAGCGCAATCATGTCAAACGCCGCGCGCTCGTCGATATGCGAGGGCACGGGATGTTGCAGCAGAATGCCATGGACATCAGGATTTGCGTTTAACTGCTCGATTTCTCGAAGTAGGTCGTTGGTCTTGGTGGAAGCGGGCAGTTCAATGGCCAGGGACTTCATGCCGATGCGCTGACAAGCATTTGCTTTCATTCTCACGTATGTCGCTGACGCGGGGTCGTCGCCAACCAAAATCGTTGCGAGAACAGGCGTTCGGTTCCCCGTTTTCGCTTTGAGTGCTGCAACCCGATCTGTAAGGTCGGTCTCGGTTAACTGAGCTACGTGTTTCCCGTCCAGAAGCGTGGCTGGCATAAAAATTCCCCTAAATTGTCTGGCGCAATTCTTTCAGAATTCAAATGTCAGCGAAAGTCGATTACTGCAATTGACCCAGCGGCGGGAAACCCTGTAGACTCGCCGCCCGCGAGGTGTTGATCACTTCACGTTTTTCGGGGTGTAGCGCAGTCTGGTAGCGCGCCTGCTTTGGGAGCAGGATGTCGGGGGTTCGAATCCCTCCTCCCCGACCACTTTTTTCGACCATATCGCCACGGTCGAAGGTTTGGGTTACTGCCCATTCAGTGGTGGCTGTAGCTCACCAGGTAGAGCACCGGATTGTGGCTCCGGAGGTAGTGGGTTCGAGACCCATCAGCCACCCCATCCTCTTAAAAGCCCTGTAAATACTGGCTAGCAATCAGAACTCTGTGTAACGCGTCTGTGTAATTCGCAACGACAGGGTTATACAACATGAATTTAACATGTCTGAAGTCAGGAATTTGGCAGGCTGAATTACGCGTTCCCGAGGACGTGAGAGATGTTCTCGGCAAAACCAGATTCGCTAAATCAATGCGAACTCGGAATAAACGCGAAGCTGTTGTGAAGGCTGCGCCGATATTGGAACAATGGCAGTCTGAAATAGATCTCGCCAAGACAGATTTGCGCAACTTGAAACGAATCCGTCTTCATTACTAACGATTTCCGCTCCGGTAAGAATCACATCACGATCTGTTATCGATAAAAGACCCGACGGCAATTCACACTGACCGACTAGTTTGAAGAGCAAGTAGTCTTCATCTTTGGTTTTAGTGAGTAGCCTATCCAATGCTAAGGGATTTCTCGTGCAGTCAGCCTCGTAGCGCTTTGGAAGGTCACCAGATCGAAATCCGTAAGAAACAATGCTTACGCCAAGTCCACTGCAAATTTCCCCAAACTTGTCATCAGCATTTTTGTTGTTGCAGATACCTTGATTGAAGTCTGGGTCGGCACTGGCGCATTGCCAGTGCAAAAAATTAAAAAAGCGATAGTAGTGAAAGACGCATCATGCACCTCCAATGTCCCGATCCAGTCCCATCCTCTCTCTGGTTTCGGAATGTTAAAGAACCGCGTCCCTGCGGCTTCCCGAGGGTTGCAATGCATTAGTCAATAATTTTGAGTTCTGCGACGACTGACCCAGTATTGCCTGATCCATCCATAGCCTCCGCAGCGACTTTCAAGACGTTCCCATCGAGAATCATTTGAGTCTGAGTGGCGTGTACGCGAAGACTGTCGCCATCTGAAACACGGATGCCCGCGGTTGCTGATGTTGCGATCTCATTGGAATCGCATGAGTCCTCAGCCGCGATGCTTAAGCCGATGGCATGGAGCCCCTTGCGCTTGATTTCGGTCACTGCATTGCCTTTACGGTCTAAAAATTGTACGGAAATACTAGGAGCGCTAGTGTCTTCAACTGTAATAGTTTTTGAAGCAATTGCTGAGTTCCCGGACTCTGTTGTAACGGTGACTGATAGCTCCGACTCGCCTAGACCAAGCGACACATCAACTAATTCTCCGTAGCCTACCGAGTCACCATTTACCATCCATTCTATGAGCGAAACTGGATCGTCTGGAGGTGCCTGTATTTCAGCGCGTTCACTCCAGCTCGTTGCGGTGTCAGATGAACATTCAATGGTGAGAGAGTCGGATAAAGTAACCGTAAGTTCGATCTTAGGCTCTAGAGCATCTTCATATTCGATGATGAAGGTCTGACCACCAATGGAAGTTATTCGCTTATCAGAGTTGTAGTCGTACCAACCGCCTCCACCTTGACCCCGATCCTGCCAGTGGATAACGGCTTGATCTTCACCGCCCACAGCGCAGCAATCGTTTGGCTCGCCACCATTCCAGTTGGTGTAAACCGCAACCTGCCCATGCTCGGGGCCCGCAATCCATTTCCAAGTCCCTTCCGTTTCCGCATCAGTCAGGGCTATCCACGCGACTGCTTGCTCTCGCTCGATACTGGAGGTACTACTGATGTACTGAGGTCGCACGAAAGCGTCATAGATGAATCGGTTCTCTGCTTCAGATGTGATCGTTACGAGATGACCACTGACGCCGTTGTATGTGGTGCTAGCTGAGATGGTTAGCGCTTCTGCAAAGCTGGTTGCAGTCGTGACGTATTGATAAACATTATTTGAACCTTCGTAGGTAGCAATAAGCTCATCGTCGTCTAAATAAATGGGCTGAGACGCCACCGCGGGCAAGCTAAGAAAAAAAGCTAGTTGGATTAAAAAGCCCTTGGATCGTAGTAACAACATTAGGTCGCGCACAGTAATGCACCTCCAATTTCCTGATCCAGTCCCATCCTCTCTCTGGTGTCAGGTCGTTAAAGAAGTGCATCCATGCGTGATTAACAATAGAGGGTCTTTAACGCTTTGAACATGTACTAAAGGGCGTTTATGCGCCTTTCTTACAAACGTGACAAAAAGCTAAATCAGCTTCTGATGTATCTGGCGGGTAACTACTGCGACAGTGACAAGAGTTCTGCCTCCCCCGGTGGGGGTCTCACGCGATCTTGCAAAGACGTTACGTTAAGAGTCTGTGTAATAGGTCTGTGTAATTTAGGTGAATCTGGTATCCTATAAACCAGTGCAGACGTCACAGAGTCTTAGTGGAAGGGGTGTAGAGCACCGGATTGTGGCTCCGGAGGTAGTGGGTTCGAGACCCATCAGCCACCCCATCCCTTACAATCCCTGCAAAGATCAGCTATTAACCTGAATTGTGTCTCCGACGTCTTTGTAATCCGCCGACAGACGGCGCTGGATAAGATCAAGTTAACTTGCTTGACGCCGAGAATTCGGCAGGCCGAATCACGCGTTCCCAAGTACCCGAGGCTTAGCAATTCAGGTCCTTTGTTGGCCTATAGCACACACATATTCTTCCCAGTATCTTGCGACGCTCGCCCTGCTTAGAGCTTAGGGGGTCAGATCTCTCACGTATCCAAACTTACTCTGGAAGTGTGATGTGGGCGTACCTGTTGATCTCAGCATATTGACGGCTTCAGCAGAAACTTCGCCATACAGCTCAACCGTGAAGTTATCTAGCAGTGGACTCACCTCCGCTAGGTACTTTTGGAGCGGTGGATTCCCTAGATGGAAAACAAGAGCCGCGCTATCCGCATAAACCTCAGTCCAAACAAATCCTAATGGGTCACTCGGGTCCTTATCAAAGGTATGAAGAAGCATGCCGGGCTCAGATGCTTTGACCGCTTTGTCGGCAGCCTCAGAGAGCCGTAGCACCTCCTCTGCCGAGGTTGGCAATGCATGAAGCCTAGCAATCAGAACAAAGGGTTTCTCACCTATTACCGTCGTATTTTCGGCGCTATCCGCGTGCACAGTTAAGGACGAAGAAAGTGTTATCAGTAAGGCGGTCAAGGTCGCTGCAAATTTCATATTAAGTGTCTCCCAGTTATCGATATGTCGCCGTAAAGTCTCGCAAGTTCCATCAAAACATTCGTTCCCTACGTTAGAGTTAAATCACCCTTCAACATACCTACGGAGAACCGACAGCAGTTGTAAGCCAGTCATCACAGCCTTGGTTCAAACGAACGACCTACTTCACATTAACTTCTGATGCGTCTGGCGCGAACAAAGAACACTGACACTAGAGGATTTACAGCCTGAGTCAAATCAGAGGCTAAGTGACAGCTGTGACATTAATGATGCTTTAGCTCACAAGAAGTGCTACCGTGGTCATTCATTTTTAATCAAGCGGTGCGGTAAAACAATGATGCACTCAGAGCTTGGTTACCGATTACTGAAGGCCGAACAGGCTAGCCTAGAAAAACACATCGTTTGGTCACTGTCCTGCTGGCGGATCAACGGTGACCGAGATGACTTCAAAAGGGGTATGGCCAGCTTAGATCAGCTGGCGCTATTGAAGTCCCTTGAAGCAATGCGTGCGGATCTCGCGATTTCTTGATTTCATGCTTGATGAACTGGCCCAGCATAATAGCCAGCAGCAGCCACGCGGTATAAATCACAGTCCTTTCTAAAGACCTTTTTATTTTTCAGCGCGCTGCTGTTGTTAGGGTGGGGGATGACGTCCATCGGATAACCGGGGCGGCGGCTATAGCGAACTTTCCTCGGGCGGGACCACCAGCGAGGAGCCTCAGCGATCAGATCTATCGACGCATTTAGTTGAACCCCCACCATCAAGCTTTGTTTAGCCAATCAACGACACCGTCTGACCGAGAGGCAGATCCACGAAGGTATTAATTGCTCCAGATTCATTGATAATTTCGGATCTAACATCGAATGCAACGGGGATAACGACCGTTCCTGACACATTTTTGAGATGGCTCAGTTTGCACTGAAATCAGGTAACGGGAGTTTACAGAGGAAAATTCGATTGATGCATTGCCTCCGGCGGTGATGCACTTGATATCCATCCGCTACCCCATATCCATTTGGAAGTGATTAAGCTGCCTCAGTCGTGAATGGTTCGCATGTATCCGTGCAAATCAGTTTCTCAGCGCGCTCCCTTGCCACCTGCTCTAGAGAGATACTTCTCGCAGTAGCTTCCAATAGTACCGATTTGAGTCTCACTGCTATGGCTGCTACGGCAGAATCGATATCCTTCTGATTGCCACCGTGCCGCCGTTGATAGACGTCAATGACACCGCCGGCGTTGATCAGATAATCGGGACAATACAGAATACCTGCATTACTCAACCGTTCAGTATCCCGATTCGTTAGTAGTTGGTTGTTAGCGGCACCCGCAATGACTGCCGTTTTGAGTGTTGGAATAGACCATTCATTCAATATGCCGCCAAGTGCACATGGCGCAAAAACGTCACATTGTGTCGACAGTAATTCGTCATTGTTCACAGTCTGTATGCGTAGCTCTTCACGAGCTAGATGGCAACGATCATCGTTGATGTCACTGGCAACAACGACGGCTCCGTTGCTGACTAGCAGTTTTGCTAATTCGAAACCCACTCTTCCCAAGCCTTGGACATGAACACGAACGCCAGCTAAATCTGATGTTCCAAATCGGAAGTTAATCACCTCGCGGATACTCAAGAAAACCCCAAGGGCTGTGCTGGGTGAGGGGTCGCCATTGCTATGCTCGGAATCGAGGCCACAAACAAATGGGGTGACTTCGGCCATGAACGCCATGTCGGTGGGCGATGTACCCGAATCCTCGGCGACAAAATATCGGCCTCCGAGGGAGTCGATCGCCGCACCCATCGCTTTGAAGAGTTCCGGTGTCTTGTCTTTCCGCGGGTTACCGATGATTACGGATTTTCCACCGCCGCTACTGATGCCTGCGAGGGCATTTTTATAGGTCATACCTCGCGATAAACGGAGAACATCTGTTAGGGCCGCATCTGCGGTTTCGTAAGGCCACATCCGGCAACCGCCGATCGCAGGACCTCGTTGCGTGTTGTGGATGGCGATGATGGCCTGTAGTCCCGCAGATTTGTCGTTAACGAAGACTACACGTTCATGGTCGGCAAATTCGGAGTGAGTAAAGCTATTCATGGGTACCTTGATGACTTATGTCTGTTACGTGAAGTGGTTGCACTAGTTGAAGTTCTGTGCGGTAGCGCTTTCGGTGTTTGAGCCACGTTTCGCGGTTGTTTGATCGAATGTGCCCGTAGCCTTTGAGATGTGATGGAGCATTGGCAAGGCCCTTCGCTGAGTCCTGTGTTGCATCGGTCGTCGTTTCAGTGATCAGGTCGATATCAGCAAGGTAGATCCGCACGTCTCTGTGTTCCGCCTGCCTCTCTTGTGTGTAAGCGAAGGGGTCTAGTGCTGTACCTCTTAGGAACTTCAAGGCGGCAAGTATTTTTAAAGGATAGCGAGCCCAAGCTCCTACCCGCATCTTGAAGGGTCGTCCATTGCGTGCCAGTAGCCGTGAAAGTAGCGGCGGTGCGAAATAAAAATTAACCCCCGCTTGACTTAGATTGGGAAGGCCTTGCTCATCACTCTTGGCTGTGAGTAATCGAGCAACCTCGTACTCATCTTTGAGGGCCATCAAACGATAGAGTTGTCGTGAAATCTCACACAGTATCTCCTCTGCACAGGGCAGGTTATGAAGTCGCTCTTTAGCAGCCAAAATGCGTTCCTGATAAACGGATGCGTAGTGCTCAGACTGGTAACTGACCAGTCGAGCCTTTCGGTCAGCAACGATGTCATCTAGTGAGTTCAGGCGTTTATTTTCTATGGTTGGCAGGAGGCTCAAAACCTTTTTTGGCTGCTCGGCGAAACGTCGCCCCCAGATAAACGCGCTTTTATTAAGAACAACTGCAACGCCATTGACCTCAATGGCTCGTTGAATCGCTTCAGGTGAGATGGGTAATAAACCTCTCTGGCTGGCCAGACCGACCAAGAATAAGTTTGCGCCGATGGAATCTCCGGTAAGAACATCTGCAAGGGTAGATGCGTCCAAGGCATCTATCTGATGCTCCCCCACGGTGTCGCGGATCTGTTGATCCGGTCTCTCCCTGTAGGCGCTTTCGTCAGGCGTGTAGAGGAAGTCTCGCGTTTCCGTGACCTGGGTATTAACCACTGCGTGACAAGACTCACTTAGTTTATTCAAAGTCTCGGGATTTGCAGCAACCAGGGCGTCACAGGCCAACAGGAGGTCCGCTTGATTTGCCTTGACTCGAACTGCATGGATATCCCTCTGACTAGAGGCGATCTTGATATGGCTAACCACCGATCCATACTTTTGAGCAAGTCCCGTTTGATTCATCGTGGCAAAGCCTTTGCCTTCAATGTGTGCCGCCATTGCTAATAGCGAGTTAACTGTCAGGACCCCAGTTCCACCGATGCCGGCTACCAGTCCACACCAAGGTTTATCAAGGGCAACAACCGAGGGATGGGGGAGTGGGTCAAAAATGAGAGTGGAAATCTCAGGTGCTGCAGATGGAGGGGCGATTGATGCGGCCGGCAGGGTAACAAAGCTCGGGCAGAAGCCTTCGATACAGCTGAGATCTGTGTTGCAACTGTGCTGATCAATGACGCGCTTGGTCCCTAGTTCGGTCTCGAGTGGCTGAATAGAAAGACAGCTTGACTGCCGCCCGCAGTCGCCACAGCCCTCGCAGACCTCTGGATGAATATAGACTTTGCTTCTGGCTGGCGGAAGCAGTTGCCGCTTTTGCCTACGTCGCTTTTCCGTCGCGCACAACTGTTGATAGACGATTACTGAGGTGCCTTCTATCTTAGCAAAGCGACGCTGTAGCTCGTCGTAATCGGCTCGATGCCATACTTCAACAAAGGAAGGCAGATTGCTGGACCTTGCATCCTCGGAAACGACGGCGATGTGTTGTACACCCTCAGCGCGAATTTGATGCAACAAGTCATTGAGCGAGAGACTGCCGTCAATAGCTTGTCCGCCTGTCATCGCTACCGCCTCATTGAAGAGAATTTTATAGGTAATGTTGACCTTGCTGGCGACTGTCGCGCGAATTGCGAGGCTGCCGGAATGAAAATAGGTACCGTCGCCCAAGTTTTGAAACACGTGTTTTCGTGTGCTGAATGCGGCTTGACCAATCCAGGCAGCCCCTTCGCCCCCCATCTGGGTGAAGGTCCGGGTGTCTCTATCGGGCATCCAGGTTGCCATGTAGTGACAGCCGATACCTCCCATAGCGACACTGCCTTGGGGTACCTTTGTTGATCTGTTATGCGGGCACCCAGAGCAGAAATGCGGTGTTCTAGTAGGCGCATTTGCGCTTAGTCTTTGTGATGCCGGTATGGCGTTGGCGGAGGATTGGAAGCCAGTACCTAACCTTTCTAGTCGAGAGGCAATCGCGTGCGCTACGAGGTCTGGGTCGAGCTCACCTGTATTGGGTAGTAGCGACTCACCTCTATGGTCAAATTCGCCATATATCTTGGGCCTCGACTCTCCACCGAAGTTGTAAAGTTGCGATGTCAGTTGGTCCTCTATGACAGAACGCTTTTCTTCGACGACTAAGATTTCGCTCAATCCACGGGAAAATACCTGAATAATTTCAGGGTCCAAAGGCCAGGGCATGCCCACTTTGAGGACTCTGATGCCAAAGTCGTTCGCGGCGCGTTTATCGATTCCTAGCGAATGCAGTGCTTCCATCACATCGAGGTAGGCTTTACCTGATGTAATAATGCCAAGCGTCGGTTCGGCTGAGTCCAACGCGATGCGGTTGAGTCCGTTGATGCTCGCAAACAGGCGTGCAGCATAAATTTTATAAAGATTAAGGCGCCTTTCCTGGTTGAGGGGAGGGTCGGGCCAGCGCGCATGCATCCCGTCGGGTGAAATCACCTCTTTTGGTGGCAGGACAATTGAGTATCGCGCGGGGTCTATCTCCACGCCCATAGTTGAATCCATGTTGTCGGTTATGGCTTTTAGTGCCACCCAACACCCGGAAAAGCGCGACATGGCCCATCCATAGATTCCGAAATCGAGCACTTCTTGGACGTTTGATGGGGCGAGTACTGGTACAGATGCGCCCACGAACATGTGTTCGGATTGGTGGGGCAGCGTCGACGATTTACAGGCGTGATCATCCCCTGCGATCGCAAGTACACCGCCGTAAGATGAGGTGCCGAAAGCGTTCGCATGCTTGATGACGTCCATACTTCGGTCTACACCTGGCCCCTTTCCATACCACATACCAAAGACGCCGTCGTAGTGAGAGTCAGAGACAATGCCTAACTGCTGAGATCCCCAGACAGACGTTGCTGCGAGTTCCTCATTGATCCCAGGGTTGAAGGTGATGTTGTGTTGATCTAAATGGTCTTTTGCTGACCATAATGCTTGATCCAGACCACCCAGCGGACTGCCCCGATAGCCCGAGATAAAACCACCAGTGTTTAAACCCTTAGCCGTATCTATTTCGTGTTGCAGTAAAGGGAGTCGAACCAGTGCATCAATGCCGCTCATGTAAGCCCTTGTGGGACCTTGCCTAAATTTGTCTTCTAAGTTGACGTTACGAAGTGGCTTGGGCGACGCGTGTGTCATGCTAATCCCCTTAGGCGTAAGTTTTAGCCGCTTTAATCACTTGGGAAATTGTGTTTCATATATGGCGGAATATTGTGCCTTTATTGGTTGAATTATGAGTTTTTCTGGGTTAATTATTCTTCAAGTTTACTTTTAGAGACTAAATATGTCTGGCGTATGGAATAAGCAGGACGTCGCCATAATGGCGTCGTTGCAGCAGGATTCGACAGTATCGACAGCTGCGCTTGCGGATCGGCTGAACAGCTCCCAGTCACCGATCTGGCGACGAATCAATCGTTTAGAAGAAGTGGGTGTTGTCCAGCGCCGGGTAGCACTATTGGATAGGCATGCTCTGGGTATGGAAATCGTTGTGTTTGCAACGGTCAACCTAACGCAGACGGGACGGCAAAACTTGCTGGCGTTTGAACAGGAGGTTGAAGCACACCCAGAGGTGGTTGAGTGCTACACCATGGCGGGAATTTGGGATTACGTTCTGAAGATCATCTGCAGAGACGTTCGGCATTACGAAGATTTCGTCAGAAATACGCTGCTGAGTGGAGATCTCGTCCGTGAAATGCATTCCCACATTGCGGTGACGGAAATTAAGAACACCACGGAACTACCCATCGCAACTCAGCTGGTTTAGCGCGTTACATACCGTTCTAGCGGGGCACCGCGACCTTTGCGGGTCGCTTTGCGCCCTTGCCGTAGAGATTGACCCTCAGACTCGAGATGGCGTGCACTAAGATGATGGGCTCGATCTTTTGCTTGCCCGTCCAATGGATATTTGGGAAACGATCAAGAATTCGCTCGTAGGCCATGTTCAGCTGCATTTGCGCGATGCGATTGCCAAGACAACGGTGAACACCGTGTCCGAACGCAACGTGCTTTTCAACATTGTCACGAGTCATGTCAAAGACGTCGGGGTTGGGGAACACCAAAGGATCTCTATTCGCTGCGCCGTACCACATGATCACTTTCTCATCTTCGGCGATCTTCTGCCCGGCAATTTCAGTATCTTGTGTCGCTGTTCGGCGCATATGCATTACTGGCGAGGTCATGCGAAGCGCTTCGTGCGACATGCGCTCAATAAGGGATTTATCGTCAATCACCATCTGTCGCTGATCTTGAAACTCAGTCAGCAGCCGGATGGTGCCTGACAATGAGTTTCGCGTTGTATCGTTGCCCGCGAAAATAATGAGCAGCCAAGACCCATCAAGATAATTCTGGGACAACGGTTTGTTATCGAGCGTTGCGTTGGCGATAACGGTAAGGAGATCCTGTCGAGGGTTTTTAATCCGGTCGGCCATCACACGCTCACCATAGTTGAACATGTCCTCTAACATCTGGTTGAAACGGAAGAGAAACATGGGTTCAGCCATGAACATTCGAAAGGGGTGAGTCAAAAACTGTGGTGCAAGCTCAAGATAGTGCATCCACTTAATAATGTTGGGACGATCCTCCTCGTCAACGCCGAGCATTTCACAGAGTGTGAACATCGGAAGCTCGGTAGAGAAAAGCTTCGCAAAATCAACTTCGGGACCCTGCCGCTCCAAATTGTCGAGGAGGTCGTCAATTTTTGCACCTACCCGTTCCTTCAACGTCTCAACATATTTAGGGAAGAAAAACTCGCTTTGCTGTATGCGTAGATCACGATGGATATCAGCGTCAAGATTAATAAGTGAGTTATGTGCGGCATACATCAGCCGATCGGCCTTACCGCTCGGGGGTAAGACGGCCATATGCATGCTGCCGCGCTGAGAGGAGAAAATATCGGGATTAAGCTCCACGTGCTTTACGTCGTCATAGCGTGACACTGACCAAAAGCCCGAGGTGGGCTTACGTCCTTGTGTCCACATCACGGGCGACTCCTCGCGCATGCGTTTGTAGTAGTCAAACGGTTGCCCTCGGGTCCACGCATTGGTTGAGCCGAGGTCAAAACCTTTCAGCCGCGAGTAGACTTCTTTGTAAACAGGGTCGACCGCGCCGCTGTCTACGAGGATATCGTCACTGACAGAGGGGTAGTGTTGAGGATTCTGTGGCTGATTCATGGCGCTGTTCCAGCTTTATTGATTTAGACTTTGGGGACATAACACATCGCTGATCGCGGAGCCTAGCTTAATAACCGAGCCCGTGCACGGCTCCGTCCAAGTTTCCTCCAATTAACCCAGAGTAGGCTCAGTCCTAAGCACTATCTAAAAACAACGCGCTAGCTAAAAACAACGCGCTAGCTAAAAACAACGAGCTAGCCAAAA